>JACCDP010600548.1_pt1 | contig 39916 bp, 43 predicted proteins | sample 7445841 | NCBI WGS metagenome assembly JACCDP01 (sample SAMN15323441, study PRJNA562643) | freshwater metagenome | isolation source: river surface water | place: USA:Blue River Watershed | collected 2017-08-17 | reverse complement strand
TATTAGATTACATTGGTGGATTTACTGCTAATACTACCAATGCTAATACTTATTTAACTAGTGTTTCTGGATTATCGGTTCCATCACAGATTAATATTAATGGTAGTGTTATTTCTGGTGCTAATGTTGCTTCTGGTGCTAATGTAGTTTCTTATTCAGGAACAACAGTATATATGTCTAAACCTGCTACTGGTAACGGTTCATCTGTACAAATTAGTTTTACTGATTTTAATTTACCCGTTGGTTATGAAGCAAAAACAGTTATGGTTTCTGGTGCAGTAAAACAAGAAGGAAGTACAAAGGATTGGGTACGGGTTTACGATGGATTTAAAGAAACCATTAGATTTGCTGTTGCACCAGGATACAATACATGGATTCAGATACAAGCAAATGCAAGTCAATAATATAAAAAGTGGTGATGCAGATCGGATATCACCACTATTAACTCAAACGGTAGCCGACGCCGATTATAAAAAATAGGAAAACGTTATGAGTTTTATAGACATGTATTCTAACGATATATGGACAGATGCTGATATTACTAACAGAACAGAAGCAATGGTCAGGGCAGTAATGCCTCTTCAAGATGAACTTGTTCTTAATAGAAAAATACAAGGAGCGAATCTAGGTGAGTACACGTTAACAGAAAAAGATCAAAGTGATGTTTTAAAACTAAAAGAAATAGGATTTCTTGCTCAACAAGAAGGCATAGCAGCAAGAAATGATATGGTTTTATTATTAAAAATATTAAAATATGAAGAAACTAAACGCAGATTAGATATTCCTGCTATTGACGCTGTTATGGACGAAGAAGGTAATATTATAAATCAAAATGAAATTGATTTAGATTTAACAGAGAGAAATATATTATCTCTTGTTATTGATAATGCTAATGAAGAAGTGATTAATTGGTATAATCTTAGAAATCCTGTTATCGAAGAAATTATAAAAGACTAATATGGCACAAGTAACATCAAGAGAAGAATTAAAAGAGTATTGTCTGCGGCGATTAGGTTATCCCCTCATTTCTATAGAGGTCGAAGATTCTCAGGTGGAAGATCGTATTGACGATTGTTTACAATATTATATTGATTACCATTATGATGCCACTGCTAAAGTTTATTATAAACACACCGTAACTGCTGATGATATAGAAAATAGATATATCACCGTTCCTGATCATATTATTGGTGTTAATAGAATATTACCATTAAATAACCTATTATCAAAGAGTTATATGTTTGATATAAGATACCAATTAATTCTTAATAATCTTTGGGATCTTACTTCTACATCAATGCTTCCTTATACAATTGCTATGCAACATATAAGAATGTTAGAAATGATGTTTGTTGGTGAAGTTCCTATTAGATTTAATCGACATCAAAATAAAGTTTATATTGACCTTGGATGGGGAAGTGAACAATGTCCTGAAGGAACAGTAATGGTCTTAGAATGTTATCAGACTATTGACCCAGAGGAATATACTGATGTTTATAATGATAGAATATTAAAAAAATTATGTACTGCTCATATAAAACGACAGTGGGGAGAAAATTTATTAAAATATAAAGGTGATTTAAATCTTCCTGGTGGATTAACATTAAATGGTGAACAAATCTATTCCGAGGCAGTACGAGAAATAGAAAAACTAGAAGAAGAGTTTATGTCTTCTTATAGTGAACCCGTTTCATTCCTTATCGGCTAGACCATGCCTATTAATCCTTATTTTAATTTTTATAATAATGAAGGAGAACAACATCTTCTTGAAGGATTGATGAATGAAGCTATTAATATATTCGGGTTTACTGGATATTATATTCCTATTGCCGATGGTGTAATTCCTGATTTATTATACGGAGATTCTCCACTAAAAAAGTTTGATAATTCCTATCAAATTCCAATGAGATTAAGTAATCAAATAGATCCTGGCATGAATAATGATTTCTTTTCTAAGTTTGGATTAGAAATAAAAAATAACATTCGAGTACAATTAACAAAAAGAGAATTTTCTAGGAATGTTCCTCAAGATTTTTATAACAGACCAAAAGAAGGCGATTTAATTTATATACCACATGTATCAGGAGTTGGAGAGTTATATGAAATTAAATATACCAACGATTCAACTGATAAATTTTCATTAGGCAGAAAAGAACCATTTTATTGGGAATTAGAACTAGAATTATTTAAATATAACAGCGAAGAAATTAATACTGGTATAGAAGAAATTGATATTGTAGAAGAATTGTTTGCATATGCTATTGAATATCAATTAGGAGTAGGAGCGGGTGATTTTGAATTAGGTGAAACTATTTATCAGAGTAATGACATCTATGGAACATTACAAGATTGGAATAAACAAACCAATGTAATTAAACTTACTAATATTCATGGCGTGTTTGATACTGCTAATACCGTAATAGGCATGGATACTGGGGCTAGTTATCAAATATTAGAATATGATCCTATGAAGAAACCACAAGAAAGAGATTCTTGGGATAATAAAGTAATAGAAATAACATCAGATCCAGTAATAAATAAAGAAGAAACAAACTCATTTGGATCATTATAGGAGAATATTATTTCTACATTATCTCATTATCATAAATGCATTAGAAAAACCACTTCTGCATTTGCATCGATTTTTGATAATATTATTTTTATTAAAGAAAATGGACAGCGTTCCATCGTGCCTATTGATTTTGCGGATAAAGAAAAATTTATTAAGAGATTACAAGGAGATCCTGATCTAACAAAAAAAGTTCAAATTACATTACCAAGAATGTCCTATGAATTTCTAGGATTTGGTTATGACAAAGAACGAAAATTAAATACTAATAATAAAAATTTTGCATTAAATCCTGATAGTTCAGATACAGTTTTTTCTCAATATAATCCAGTACCTTATGATTTTAATTTTCAATTAACTATATACACCAGAAACGTAGAAGATGGTAATCAAATTATAGAACAAATTCTACCATTTTTTACACCAGATTATTCATTGCGATTAGATCTGGTTCCAGAAATGAATATCACTAAAGTTGTTCCTGTGGTATTAACTTATGCTAATTTAGATATAGATTCTGATGGGCTTTATAATACAGAAGTAAGAACCGTCATCTGGACATTACGATTTACAGTAAAATCATACATCTTCGGTGCTATAAAAGATGTTCCTATTATTAAAGAAGTCATTGAAAACTATAAAGCACCTGTTGGTGGAACTATGTTCAATGGTAAAGGAACTTATTGTAAATTAACTACCAAGTCATTACTAATGGCTAATACCGGATGCGGTGATTACATCACTAGTGAATTAGTCTATCAAGGACAAAATCTAGAATTAGCCTATGGATCAGGTGTCGTTGAAGATTGGAATAGTAATACCAGAACACTATTATTAAAAGAAGTTAAAGGGAATTTTCAAATAAATCAACCTATAATTGGAACAAAAACCCTAGCAATGATTGTTCCAGTAGCAATAAATACCGCTAATAATATAGCATTCGTAGCAGTAACAACTCCATTACCTAATACCGCAAACGCAATATCTTGCTGGACAGAAAATACTGTAATAACTGAATATAACGCATAAATAATGTAGATCACGGGATTGCACTCCCCATCTACTCTAATACACAAACTTTAACACAGAGGTATCAGCATGACTATTTATACACCTTTTACTTATATTATTGGTTGGTCAGAACACAAAAAATTCTACTATGGGTGTAGACATGGAAAAAATTGCCATCCAAGTGATTTATGGGAATCTTATTTTACATCATCAAACTACGTAAAAGAATTTAGAAAAATATACGGCGAACCAGATATAATCAAAATCCACCGAACGTTCAATAATGGTATCGATTGCGTTCTTTTTGAAAATTCATATTTAGAGAAGATAAACGCCAAAGATAATCCATTATTTTTAAACAGAAGTAACGGAAATAAACCAAACGATGGAGGGTGTTATTGGACCGAAAAAAGTATCAGAAAAGCTAAAAAAACGTGGTTGAAAAGATACGGAGTAGAAAATCCATCACAATCACCAGAAATTCAAGAAAAGAAAAAAGAAACATGGCTAGAAAAATATGGAGTTGATCACCCATTTAAAGTACCAGAAATAGTAGATAAATGTAGACGAACTAAAGAAGACAAAAACGAAGAAGATAGACAGGAAATTTTAAATACAATAAAAACGACAAACCAAAACCGCTACAATGTTGACTGGACATTTCAAGCAGAAGAAGTTAAACAAAAAATAAAATTTACTATCATAGAACGTTATGGAGTAGACAATCCATCAAAAAGAATGAAAACTTGTTCGCATTGCGGAGAATATAAAAACATACAACATGAACAAAAATGTAAAAATAATATAAATAGAAATGTGTGGGATCGTAATGGAGATAAAAATGGAAGAGCTAAAACTTTTAAGTTAATAAATACAGAAACAGGAGAATTTTTCATAATAAAAGGAACGCTTAAAATATTTTGTAAACAACATGGAATATCATATTCACGACTTTTTAAAGATAAAAATTCTACATATAAATGGAAAAAATAGAGATTAAAAATGAAAACTAATTTTGATCGGAGTATGAACGAGTTTCTTGATCTTCCTGAAGAAAACGAAGAAAATAACAAACAACTAGAAATAATAGAAAAAACAGAAAACGACATAGGAAAATTAAATCTAAATGATGATTATGAAAAAATTAGAGAGAATTTGTTAGAATTATTAGATACAGGAAAAGAAGCCATAGATGATATGCTAACTATAGCAAGGGAAACAGAAAAAAGTAAAGATTTTGAAACTGTTGCTATTTTAATGAAGACTGTTGTAGAAGCAAACCAAAGTGTTATAGACATGCATAAGAAAATAAGAGAAATCGCTAACTATAAACAAAATAATAGTAGTGATACCAAAATACAAAATGCATTGTTCGTTGGTAGCACAACAGAATTGTCAAAAATGTTAAAAGAATTGAATAACCAAGAAAAAGAAGTGAATTAAAATGAATGATATAGAGTCAGGATATAGAAGTAATCCATTATTAAAACGGATTGGTGTTTCAATAGAATACACCGAATACGAAATAGAAGAATATATTAAATGTACTAATGATCCAATATATTTCATTGAGAATTACATGACCGTTGTTCATGTCGATAAAGGCGTTGTTCCGTTCAAACTATATGATTTTCAAAAAGAAATGATACAAGCAATGCACGAAAACAGACACACTTGTATTCTTGCATCCAGACAATGTGGAAAATCGATAACAACAATTGGGTATATTCTTTGGTTATCTCTATTCAGGTCGGATCAAGTAATAGCAATTCTAGCAAACAAAGGACAATTAGCTAGAGATTTGTTAGACAGGTATCAACTAGCATATGAGGCGGTCCCACATTTCCTTCAGCAAGGTATATCAATTTGGCAAAAAGGAAAAGTTGAATTAGAAAATAATTCAAAAGTCTTTGCTTCATCTACATCAGCAAATTCATTAAGAGGAAGCTCTGTGAACTTTCTATATTGCGATGAATTTGCGTTCGTTCATAATAACATGGCATCAGCCTTTTTTAATTCAATATATCCTGTAATTTCTTCAGGAGAAACCACGAAACTAGTAATTTCTTCTTGTGTTACTAAAGACACTTATGTTTTTACAAATAATGGTATAGGACAAATACAAGATTATATAAATTATAATATACCAGATAATCCAAATGTATCATATAATATTCCTAGATACCAAATTTACGGAATGGATGGTGTTAGATCTGGTGAATATTTCTGTAATAATGGAAAAATTCCTACTAAAATTATAAGAAGTTCATCCGCTATTCTAGAATGCTCGTTGGAACATAAACTTTGGGTTTATAAAAATGGTACATATGACTGGGTAAAAGCAAAAGATTTAACAGAAAATGATTATGTTTCTATTAAATATGGGGAAAATATATGGGGAAATAATGATGATATTTCAGATTATGTTCCATTTGAATCCAATAAATCGTATAAAAAATTTATACCACCAAAAACTATAACAAAAGATTTAGCATATTTTCTTGGATTATATCTAGCAGAAGGATATTCACGAAAGAAAAACGGATGTTTCCAAACAACAATAACTTGTGGAGATGATATATCAGAAACTGTCAATTCATTAGGATTATCATATGTTAAATATGACGATGTTCATTATACAATAAACAGTGCCGCCCTAATACATTTTCTAGAGTATTTTGGATTTGATATTAGTAAAAAAGCCAAAGAAAAAGTAATACCAAAAAGACTATTTTCTTGTTCTAAAGAAGTCATTTGCTCATTTTTATCAGGATTCTTTGATGGAGATGGTTGTGCGACTCCAAAAGGAAGAATATCAGTTGCAAGTGCATCAAAACAATTAATAATACAACTGCGAATATTATTATTAAATGTTGGTATATTAACTCAATATTATAGTTCTATTACACCCCCAACAAAAAGAGTTAAAGTTGAATCTTTATGTCATAAATTAGAATTAAATGATTATAATTCATGCATGAAATTTTATGATGAAATTGGATTTAAATTAAATAGAAAACAAGAAAGAAAAAATATATTAGTCCCACCAAAAAAAAGAATTTCTAAAGATATAATACCCGATGCGAGATTATTTTTTGAAAAAAACGGATTAAATATTATAGAGAATCCCACATTTAAAAGAACTAATCATGTAACAAGAGAACGAAGTTTAGAAGTGGAAGGAATAGAAAACTTTCCAGAAATATTTCATCCAAATTTAAAATGGGAAAAAGTAAAACAAATCACTGATTCAGAAAACGAAGTATATGATTTTTCACTAGATCATATCGAAAACGATAAATGGTGTCATTCTGTATTATACAATGGAATAGTAGGACACCAAACCCCAAACGGCATGAACCTCTTTTATAAGATTTGGACAGATGCGGTTGCTGGGAAAAACGGATATAAACCAGTTAGAGTTAGGTGGAATCAAGTTCCAGGAAGGGATGAAAAATATAAAGAAGAGTATATAATGAAAACTGACCAGAGACAATGGTCACAGGAGATGGAGTCGGTTGGTTTCGACACAGAACTAACTATTGACGAAAAAAATATAAAAATTGGTGATTTATATAAACAATTATCAAACGGACAATAACAAAATGTCTACAATTCCTGAATCAATAGTATATAACGATCTTCAATATAAAATTCTTACGCCTGATGGTTATGAGAATTTTCTTGGTGTTAACAAGATTACAAAGTCGTGTTATATCCATTTAAAATTTTCTAATGGTAAAGAGATTAAATGTTCTGAGGATCATCCTTTTTTAACTATTGATGGGCTTATTTTAGCAAAGGAATTAGATAAAAAGACATTAGTATTAACGAAAGATGGTGATGGGTGTTTTGTTATTTCTAAGAGAAAAATAAAACGTAAAATTGATTTATATGATATAGTAAATTCTGGTGAAAAACATTTATATTACACTAATGATATAATATCACATAATTGCAATTTCCTTGGTTCTACTAATACTCTTGTTACTGGCGAAAAATTATCTACATTAGCATATAAAGATTACATTAAGAAATATTCTGATATGTTAATTTATGAAGATGTTGTTAAGGAAGAATATAGTGATGATACTGGTGAATTATTAACTAAGGATCATACCTATGTTCTTTGTGCTGATGTTTCAGAGGGTAAAAATTTAGATTATTCAGCATTTTCTGTATTTGATATATCAGTCATGCCTTATAGACAAGTTGCAGTTTATCGTAATAATGCATTACCTCCTATATTATACCCTTCTATATTAAAATCTTGTGCTGAGTATTACAACAATGCTTATGTGTTAATAGAAATTAATAATAATCCACAAGTAGCAGATTTATTATTAGAAGATTTAGAATACGAAAATGTATTGCAAGTTGCATCTGGTAATAAACGAGCACAAACAGTGGTTATAAATCGTGGTACTAATGTTGCTCGTGGATTAAAAATGACACCATTGGTAAAACGTATTGGTTGTTCTACATTAAAGACATTGGTAGAAAATGATAAATTAGTTATTAATGATTTTGAAACCATTTCAGAAATGACCACATTTGTTGTTAACGGACCTAGTTTTGCCGCTGAAGAAGGTTGTAATGATGACCTTTGTATGAGTTTAGTGATCTTCTCCTGGCTATCTACACAAAAATTCTTTAAAGAATTAGTAGAACATGACCTAAGAAAAATGCTTCAATACGAACATTTTAATTATATCGAAGAAGAACAAGTACCTATTGGAGAAATAACAACTGGATTAGAAATTCCTCATTTTGTTGAGGATGGTGCTGTATGGATAGAATCTAGTTCTAGAGATCCTTATAATGATCTAATAAAGCAAGTATTGAATTTCTAATGAAATAAATAGTCATAGGTCGCGGAAGTGCGAATTCCCACCTATTCTAACGCTACAGGAGAGCATCAGCATGAATATTTATATTCAAATTATAAGAGAATTATCACACCAGAACAAGTATCTTGAGTGGTATGTTAACATCATAGAACGAGCTTTGTCAAGAGCATCAACAAGACAAGATGCTAAAAAATTATTTAGTTATTGTGAAAAACACCACATCGTTCCAGAATGTTTTTTCAAGGAAAGAAAACGAAAAGGGCCAAAAGGATTTCTTGATGGGGATGCAGAACATTTTGATAATTTTGTATATTTAACGGGAAAGGAACATATTTTTTGTCATATCTTTCTTACAAAAATGATTAAAGACAAACAAGGAAAATTTAAAATATGTTGTGCATTAGATAGATTATTAAATACAAGAAGCGGTGATAAAATTTCACCAAAATTATATCAAAGTTTAAAGATTACAATATCAAAAAATAGACCACCAAAATCAGAAGAATGTAAAAGAAAAACAATACAGACTAATTTAGAGAGATATGGTTGTGAATATGTTTCACAAGTTCCAGCTTTTAAAAAGAAGGCCAGAAAAAATAAACATGAAAGATATGGCGATGAAACCTATAACAACAGAGAAAAGGCAAAAGAAACAAATTTAGAAAAATATAATACCGAATTCAGTATATGTGCAGACCAAACAAAAGAAAAAACCAGAAACACTAAACAAGAAAGATATGGTGATGAAAATTATAACAATAGAGAAAAGGCAAAAGAGACATGGATTGAATTGTACGGCGTAGATAATCCTAATAAATCTTCAGAAATAAGAGAAAAAACAACACAGACTAATTTAGAAAGATATGGTGTGATTAATCCCTCGCAACGACAAGATGTAAAAGAAAAAATAACAAAAACTTGGCAAGAAAAAGAATATATAAGATGTCCTCATTGTAATACAGAATCAAAGTCTATGTCAACAATGCAACAATGGCATTTTGATAATTGTAAACTAAATCCTAATAACATCCAAGAATTACACAAATGCCCTCATTGTGACACAACTAGTACATCATTAAGAATATTAAAGGTTCATCATTTTGATAACTGTCCAACAATAAAAGAAAAAGAAATAATTAAGTGTCCTCATTGTGATGTAACCAGCACAAATGAACAAATATTAAGAATGTGGCATTTTGATAATTGTCCTAAAAATCCAGAAAATAATAAAGGATTGGTTTGTACTCATTGTGGATTTGCATCTAATTCAGAAGCAAAAATGAAAAGAAAACACTTTGATAAATGTGTAGAAAATCCAGAAAATTCTCATAGAGTTATCACATGTCCTCATTGCGGAACAAAAGGATTTAATAAACGAAATATGACATTATATCACTTTGATAACTGTAAAATGTCAAAAGTTAAAGTTTTATAAATACTCATATCAAAAACATATTTTTTATTTTAGGAGATAAAAATGGGTATTTTAAATATGCTTTCACCGGGGATACAAATCCAGGAAATAGATTTAACCACAATAGTCCCGTCTGCGTCTACTTCCGTTGGTGCTTATGTCGGTGAATTCAATTGGGGTCCGTGTGATTTTCCGATGTTAGTTAGCGATGAACAAAATCTTGTATCAAGATTTGGTATGCCTACTACAGATACTAGTGATTCATTTGTTGCAACATCATTCTTTTCTTGTGCTAACTTTTTATCATATACTAATTCTCTTTATGTTGTTAGAATGATTAATGGCACTACTGCATTGAATGCTGCTAATAGTATTAATACGCTTACTATTAAAAACGAAGAACAATACGAAGAAACTTATTTATATGCTAATAACCAATTTAATTACGGCGCATTCGTAGCTAGATATCCCGGTAAGATGGCAAATGGATTAAAAGTTTCTGTTTGTGCTAACCAAGCAACTTTTGATTTATGGGAATATAAGAGTTATTTTGATAATGCACCAGGAACTTCTAATTATATTCTACAGAAACGTCAAGGCGAACAAGCTAATACAGATTTAATCATCACTGCTAATGACGAAATGCATATTATTGTAGTTGATACTCAAGGTAAATTTAGTGGTACTGCTAATACTATACTAGAAAAGTTTGCATTTGTATCTAAAGCTAGTGACGCAGTAGATGTTAATGGTACTAGTGCATTCTATAAAAACACACTATTACAAGGTTCACAATATATCTATGCATTAGATCCATTAGACTATGCTAATACTAATTCTACTTGGGGTAAACCTTCTACCGATGTTGCTTCTTACGCAACCCCACCAGCAAATTATACAATTACACTAACTAATGGTGCCGATGGTAATACTCCATCTGCTGCCAATCTAATCAGTGGTTGGTCACATTTCCTAGATAAAGATAAGCATGAAATCAGCCTAGCATTCGTTGGTGCTTCTGCTGATCTTACTAGTGCTGATCTTACTAGCGGTATTACTATTCCTCAATATGTATTAGATAACGTTATTCTGGGTTCTAATTCAGAAACCCCAACTATGGGCCGTAAAGATACCATGTTGTTCGTTTCTCCAAAACGTTCACAAGTAGTAGATCAACGTGGATTCGAAGTTAATAATATCACTAATAGCTCTACTGGTTTCCTCGCTGAATTTAAACGCGATTCCTCTTATGCTGTTATGGATTCCGGTTGGAAATATCAATATGATCGCTATAACAATGTCTATCGTTGGGTTCCTCTTAATGCTGATATTGCCGGTCTTTGTGCATATACCGATGTAGTAGCAGATACTTGGTACTCTCCAGCAGGATTTAATAGAGGTAAAATTAAAAATGTCGTTAAACTCGCTTGGAGTCCTAATCAAGCAGAACGCGATGCACTATACAAAAATGGTGTAAATCCAGTCATCACAATGACAGGAGAAGGTGTCGTTCTTCTTGGTGACAAAACCATGCAAAGAAAACCATCTGCATTCGATAGAATTAACGTTCGTAGACTGTTCATTATCCTAGAAAAAACTATCTCTAGAGCAGCACGTTATAGCCTATTCGAATTTAACGATCCATTCACCAGAGCACAATTCGTAGCCCTAGTAGAACCATATCTACGTACCGTTAAAAGTCGTAGAGGTATTACCGACTTTAAAGTAGTGTGTGACGAAACTAATAATACTGGTGATATCATTGATAGAAATGGGTTCGTTGGAGATATATATATTAAACCAGCCCGTAGTATCAATTTTATACAATTAAATTTTGTTGCTGTAAAAACTTCGGTTGAATTTAATACTGTAGTTGGTCAGTTTTAATACTAGTATATAATAAGAATAAAGGGAGTATTAAATACTCCCTTTTTATTTGTGCCATTTATTTCTATTTTCTTCCCACGGTAGCATTTGTAAATTAGAAATGTCTGCTATTTTTTCTGGCTCTAATCCACCATCAAATCCTTGTTTAACAGAAATAATATGATCTAATTGATATCCTCCCTCGACACCACATAAAGTTCGTTTATGTCCATTAGGATTAATAATATCTATATTTTCGTTATATGTTTTCTCTGTTAAAACTCGTACTTCATATACATATTTCTGAAATTCATCTTTATTTGGATTAAAATTAGGATGATCTTCTCCTGTTTTGTGTGTTAAATGTGTTGTGAATTTTTCAATTAAATCTGGTCTAGATTTAAGGTATTCGGAATGCCTTTCTCCAACCAGTTTAGCTACACGTTTACCATATTCAGTTTGGTAAAACTCCGTTGTTTTGTTACTTCTGTGTTGACGTACTTCAGGAGATTTTACAGTTTCTTTCATTTTTTCTTGCCCGATATTATGCATACATTTACCACAGAATTGTTCTCTTAGTGGATATTCTAGTATTCTGGTTGCTGATTGTGTATATCCACTACCACAACTATCACATATACAATCTAATACTCTACACCTAGCCATTTCCAAACAAAGTTTTTGCTCAATTTCTATAACGTCGCCAAATTTAGCAGTAGGATAATATTTCTTAACAGATGGCATGTTTCTTTGTCGTACAGAAATACTTACTATTTTATTAATTATCATGTTCTCATTTTTTCCAAATATAAACTTTATTACCACAATCCCATATTCTTCTGTATCCATTATTAAACATATTTTCTTTTTCGGTTAATGTTTCGTCGTATATTTCTAATAAATTTTTTAATTTGTGTTTTTGAAACATTTCTCGGGAATATAGTGTATAGTTCGGTTTTTTAAAATAAAAATAATCTGGTTTACTAGTATGGGAATATGAAAATCCTAGTTTTTCGTATAATTCTCCTGTAAATACTCGTATATCGCAATAAGAAATTATGTTATTTGGATCATATGTTTTAATAAAATGTTTAAAAAGTCGTGATGCTCCACCAACCACATTATAATTAAGTTTATTACAAAATCTAATTAGTTCCCATTCATATTTTTTACTATATCTTGATTTACCAAATGACATGAATGATATCAATTCATCATTATAATATAATCCTAACTTAACAAAAGAACCGCAGAATCCTTGTAAATGATTTTTTATATATTAGATGTTTATTAAGAACAGTTATTCCTTTTGAACCGCCGTTTTTAAAAAAACTGATATGTTTAGCGAAAAATTCTCTGGTTTCTTCAATTGAAATACTATCACATGATTCCAGTTGCGTTTGAATATCTAATTTATTTTTTTCTATTGCTGCTTTAACTTTGTCTGCTGTCTGTTTTGTGGTGTTTGATTTCGCGCATGACATAGAACAAAAGGATTTAAAAACAATTCCTTTATTTGGAGAGAATCCAAGATAATTACCACACACACATTTAGGATGTTCTTGTAAAGGATGATAAATGATAGTCTTTATTCGTTGTGATATTGTCGGATTCAATTGAAGAAAAGATGTTTTTTCTATAATAAGATTCAATTCTTCATCTGGAATTGACTTGAGTTTTGTTGAATCTATAGTTCCAGTTTTAGTTAAAAATTTCTTCATAATGAATTTAATAAATAAATATATATAGTATAACAGAAAAACACCAAAAATCAAGTTTGTGTCAACTGCGTTAACGTATTATGTGTCAACGCTTGTTCGCTCCTCCGACTAACAATAGCATCGACTATTGATCTCTCGATTTTAGTAATCAGTTTCTGCAAAACAATTGGGATTCTAGAATCCCAATTCCCTTGTTGCATGGGAATAATTTGATTATATAGGTCTTTTTGACCTTCTTGTTTTATATTAATAGCAGCATTAAGATCACGATCATGGACAGTATTACAATTAGGACATTGCCATTCTCTAATAGACAAATTCATTGAATCCATTTTATGACCACAACAAGAACAAGTCTTACTTGATGGAAACCACCGATTAATCTTATGAAAAGTTCTATGATTCCAATTACATTTATACTGTATCATGTTTGATAATGTTGACCATGATGCACTATGGATTGCTCTTGATAACTTACGATTCTTAATCATACCAGATACATTCAGGTCTTCCATATAAATGACATCATAATTTGTTACTAGGTAATTACTAATCTCATGATAATAGTTTCGTTTAATATTGGTAATTCTTTCATGTAATCTAGCAACTTTGATTCGTTGTTTTTCGTAATTATTGGAACCACGAACTTTCCTTGCTAGTATTTTTTGCTGTCGTTTTAATAATAGATTGATTTTCTCTACTAATTTATCAGGATGAACAAACTTTATTCCATCAGATGTTATGATCAAGTCTTTTATACCCAGATCAATTCCAACTTCATTACCAGTAAATCCTTTAGGGACAATATCTTGCTCTGTTAGAATAGAAGCAAAATACTTTCCTGAAGGACATTTGGAAATGGTAACTGATTTAATGGTTCCTTGAACTTCTTGGTGTTGAACGATTTGTATAAAAGATTTTAATTTAGGTATTTTTAATCCTTTATCATTGAGTTTACAAGTGGTTCTAAAAGACTGATAATTGTCTTTTCTTTTGAATTTTGGTTTCTTAGATGTTTGTTTGGATTTTTTCTTAATAGAATTAAAGAAATTCTTAAAAGCGGTTTCTAAATCAGTAGAGGCGTTTTGTAATAAAATAGAATCGATTTCTTTTAACCAGTTATATTCCTCCGTCTTCTTCATTTTGGTTATCTGGTAATTACAACCAAAAGCGTTAAGAAATCCTTCTTTGTTTTGATAGCGTTGATTGTTTAACGATAAGAAATGATTAAAGATAAATCTTTTTGAACCGAATGCTTGGGCAAGATGTTTTTCTTGTTCCTTGGTAGGATATATTCTAAATTTGTAGGATTTGTGATTCAATGTTGTTACCTTATAAATAATGGTGTAAGGACAGTCTTCGATGTTACCCGAAGATTGATAATTTGTTGGAAGCAAATTATCTAACTTACAACTCTATTTATACAAATTGAATTTTTAAGAATTTGCTAACGGCAATTCGTTTTTGTTTTTTGTGTAAATAAACATTAACAGCAAGCAACTAATAGCATGATCATGATAGCCATAAACATCTAGTAATCCTTTATTATGGGTTAAAATCGGAGGAATTAAGTCTTATTAAGTGTTCACATGTAACAGACATCTTCATTAAACCGTCTAGTGAGTTTTATAAATTCTATAAAATCCTATATGTATAAATAGTATAATAAATTTGTATTTTTTTAGGAGATAAAAAATGGCTTTTGCAATTCAACCTTTTATTGATGGCATGGCTGGCGATGGCGCAAGACCCAATCTATTTGAAATAACTTTTACTGAAGTAGGTGCGCCTTTTACTATTAGAGCAACGGCATCTTCAATTCCTGCTTCTCGTATGGGAGTAGCATCTGCTTATTATTTTGGTAGAGAAGCTAAATTTGCTGGTAATAGAGTTTTTGATAATTGGCAAGTTAATGTTATTGTTGATGAAAAGGATTATAACGGAGAAGGCCCAAGAGCTAAATTAGAATCTTGGATGAATGGATTAAACGCTCACGTTGCAAATATTCGTTCTGGTGCTAGATATGCTCCCTCTCAATACCAAAAGAATGCTACTATTACTCATTATGGTAAAACTGGTGACAAGATTGGTAATTATGAAATGAGAGGATGTTTCCCTATTGATGTTTCTGCTATTGAATTATCCTGGGATGCTAATGATCGTATTGAAACCTTTTCTGTGACGTTTGCATTACAATATTGGACATCTGTAAATACAGATTCTTAATAATTTTATTGAATAGGATATTATTATGGCTGATTTTAAGAGTTTGTTTGGGTTTCGTATCAAGAAAAAAGACGATGCGGAACCTATTGCTAGTTTTGTAACACCTCCCAATGAAGATGGTGCTACTACCATAGCATCATCTGCGTTTTATAGTCAAGCTATTGATTTAGATGGCATTACAAAAAATGAAGTAGAGTTAATTACTCGTTATCGTGAAATGGCATTACAACCAGAAATTGAAGCGGCTATTGAAGATATTATTAACGAAGCTATTGTTCGTGATGATGATGGCAGAAATATTGATATTGTTCTTGATGATCTAGATATTTCAGATAAACTTAAATCTGCGATTGAAAATGAATTTACATCAGTATTAAAGCTATTAAACTATAACAAAATGGCTAGTGATATTTTCCGTCGATATTATGTTGATGGCAGATTGTTTTATCATGTTATCGTTGATCTAGAAAATCCTAAAAAGGGTATTAAAGAATTACGGTATATTGATCCTCGTAAGATTCGTAAGATTCGTGAAGTAAAAAAGAAAAAAGATGAAGAAACTGGTGTTGAGATTGTTGCATCTGTAAATGAATATTATGTTTACAATGATAAAATGGTTTCTGGTACTACCGCTACATCAAGTGTTCAAGGTATTAAAATTGCCGTTGATTCTATTGTTAATATAAATTCTGGGTTAATGGATTCCAGAAGGGCTATTGTATTAAGTTTTATTCATAAGAGTATCAGAGCATTAAATCAACTAAGAATGATTGAAGATGCTAGTATTATTAATAAAATAGTAAGAGCACCACAAAGAAGGATTTTCTATGTTGATGTTGGTAATCTGCCAAGAGCTAAGGCAGAACAATATCTAAAAGATGTAATGACGAAATATCGAAATAAGGTAGTTTATGATGCAACATCAGGAGAGATTAGGGATTCTAGAGCGCATACAGCAATTATCGAAGATATATGGCTTCCGAGAAGAGACAATGGACAGACTACTAAAATAGAAACATTACCTTCTGCTGATAGTTTTGATAATATGGATATGGTTGAATATTTTCAGAAGAAATTATATCAATCATTAAATGTTCCTCTTACAAGATTAGACCCTAATGCTACTTTTAATGTAGGTAGAAGTAACGAAATTACCAGAGACGAAATTAAATTTGCTAAGTTTGTTGATAAACTAAGAAACAAGTTTAGTGAATTATTTGATCAATTACTAAGAATTCAGTTGGTACTAAAGGGTGTTTGTTCTGCTGAGGAATGGGAAGAATATAAAGAAAACATTCAATATGATTTTGTTAAAGATAATAATTATGTAGAATTAAAAGAAGCAGAATTAATGCAGGGACGGTTAGGTATCCTTGGTATTATTGATCCGTTTGCTGGTAGGTATTATTCTAAAGAATGGATTCAACGCAATGTTCTTCGATTAAATGACGACGAGATTGTTAAATTGAAGAAAGAAATGGAAGCCGAAAAGAAAGAAGAATTACAAGAAAAGGCTGAAGATCAATCTAATGAAATTCAATTACAAGCACAGGCATTACAACTACAACAACAACTAATGCCGCAACCAGACCAACAGATTGATGCTGGAGCAGAACCGGAACAACAACCAGCAACACAATCACAAATGAAACCAAACAATCCGTATAACGTATAAAAATTTAGAGGAAACGATATGTCTAGTATTAAACAAGCAGTAGATTATGCTTTCGATGGAAAAATCAGTGAAATGGGCGACGAAATTAATAATGCTCTTATGCAAAAAGTAGCTGATATGATTATGGGTAAACGACAAGAAGTTGCTCAAAGTCTTGTTACTGGTGTAACAGAAGAAGGATGTGATTCTGATGATAATTTTCAGGATTCTGACGAGGAAGAAGAGGAAGAAGAACCGCCCCGAAAATCTAGTAGACCTAAAAAAGGGTGGGTGTCTTCTAATGAATTGGGTTCTTCTCTAAAAAAAGAAGATTTTGAACTTGTTGATGAATCAGAAATGTCAAGCGAACAAAAAGACAGAGAAAAAAAATTAAAAGCCAAATTTGATTCTTCTGATATGAAGAAGAATATGATGGATCAGTACGGTAAAGAAAAAGGCGAACAAGTTTATTTTGCTAAAATTAGAAAAATGGCAATGGAAGAAGCAGAAGACCTAGATGAAGTTTCTAAAAAAACTTTAAGTGGTTATGTTAAAAAGAATGTAGAAGATACTATGTATAAAAACTGGGATGACATTCCTAAGAATAGAAAAGAAGGATTAAAAACAGCATCTGAAAAATTACGAAAGAAAGAAACCAATGAAGATGTTATTGATGAAATGATTACTAGGAGAACTCTACAATCATATAAAAAGCCTGATAGATATCTAGCAAGACAAAAGAAAAGAATTCGCAAATATCCAGTTTAAAATAAAGGAATTTTTATGTCAGTATCAAGAGTAAAATATATTAAACAATTCTATCCAGTCAGTTCATATATATTTCATGAAGCTAATAGTGCTATTGTTGTTACTTCTAATAATCATGTATTATATGCTAATGCCGATGTTTATCTTGCATCCGGAACACAATATTCAGCATTAAAAACTAAGGTATTATCTAATACAGTAAATACGTTTACTGTATCAGCTACATCAAATGTTGCATATGTAACTAATTATTATATTAATGGTTACGTAACAGGACAAACCGGCACTAAAGAACCACAGACATTACCAAGAGCAACGGGAACTGATGCTGTTGTCCAGTCTTATGTTACTGGTACTGGTGGAGCAACATATTCTATCGATGTTTCATTAGATACAGAACATTGGATCACACATTCTACAGTAACTCATGGAACAACAAATGGTAATACTGGATTTGTTTTCATATCTCCGGGTTGGGCATATATGAGAGCAAATGTTTCTAGTATCGGTACAAATACAAATTTAGTAATTATGACCGGTGAATAAATAAACATTAACAAATAGGATACTAATATGAAACTATTAATTCTTTTTCTATTATCTTTTCCAGTTTTTGCTGGTCCTAACATAGAAATATCACAAATTCGTATACACGAAAATACTATGGTAGTTAGTGGAAAAAATTTATATAAGATTCAAAGAGCAACCCTTGGTGATAAACCAATTAAAGTATTTCCAGCGGGAGTTGATTTAGTATTATATTGTAAAAATGTAAATAAATTCCCTTGTTTTAATCAGAGATGGATTCCTGGTAACTATAATCTAAAATTATTTAAAAATACTCAACGAGTAGCACTATCTTATCCTGTTGTTATTACTGGCAAAGAATTTCAAGAAAGACCTACTCCACCAGAAACAATTATGCCATCTCCAGTTGGAGGAAACGGATCTCCTATTCCTGTGATAACACCTAATCCAGTTCAGAGAAACGACGTTCTTCCTGTGATAATACCTAATCCTGTGGAAAGATAATATGAATAAACAATTAGTAGATTTAATATTACAAAATAAACTAACAGAATCTAACGAACTTCTTGAATCTATATTAAAACAAAAAGTTCATGATATCCTAGAAGCCAAAAAACTATCTGTTTTTAATCCAAATCGTCCAGGCGATATTATTAAAGGATTAAAACGAGATGCTGCTATTAAACTAGTAACTGCTCATGGCTATACTTTCAAACGACACGGCGCAGAACATGATATCTATCATAACCCAGATCACCCAGATATAAAATATAAGTCAGTTCAAATTCCTCGACATAAAGGAGAACTTCATGTTGGTGTCGCTAGGGATATACAAAACGCATTAAAAACATTAGTTCCTGCATAGTGAAATACTAAAAAACATAAATACTATAAATAATAAAAACTTAGAGGAAGTTTCATGAAACTGTTAGTCGAAGACATCGAAGATTTTGAAGTAATTACAGAATCTACTAAGGACGGAAAAAAGAGTCATTATATTCAAGGTCCGTTTATGCAGTGCGAAACTGTTAATAGAAACGGAAGATTGTATCCACGATCTGTTATGGAAAAAGCAGTAAATAAATACATCAATGAATTTGTTTCCAAAAACAGAGGAATCGGAACTTTAGGCCACGAGAATAGCCCAAAAATTTCAGAAGATAAAGTATCCCATTTAATAAAAGAATTGCGGTTTGAAAATAATGATGTTTGGGGGAAAGCAAAAGTATTAGAAACAAAACACGGAAAAGAATTAGCAGCATTGATTGAAGGTGGCGTTAACTTCGGCTGCTCATCAAGGGCAATTGGGTCAATTAAACTTGAAAATTTTAATGGTCAAAATGATATTAAAGTTGTACAAGATGATTTTACAATTTCTTGCGTAGATGCCGTTCTTAATCCATCTGGTATTTCTTGTTATGTAGAAGGTATCTACGAAGGTGCTGAATGGGTATTTGTTGAGAATGAAGGTTGGGTAGAACAATATAAGGAACAAGCCCAAAAAACCATAAGAAAAACAACACAAAAAGATATTGAACGAGTCGCGTTGTCTATATTTGAAAATTATATTAATAGGTTATAAAATATATTATGAACGAAGAATATTGGTATGAAATTGAAGGATTTTCGAAATACGTAGTAGATCCTTATAATTGTAAAGTAATGAACAAAAAAACTAAACATATTAAATCTTTACATAAAAATAAAGGATATTTATATGTTACACTTGAACAAGATAATAGTACAGAATCTAAAAAAGTAGCGGTACATCGACTTTTTATGCATTTATTACAAGGCGTTGGTGATCATGTAAATCATAAAGATGGAAATAAAGAAAACTGGCATATTGACAATTTAGAATTAGTAACTAATTCACAAAATATACGACATGCAATAGATACATTAGGTAAAATGAAACCTACTTTTGGTGTACATAATAAAAAACCTATTACAGCAACACATACTATTACTAATGAAACTCTTATATTTGAAAGTTCTGTTGAAGCAGGATTAAAATTAAACATAGACCCAAAGCATATAAGCAGAATTTTAAAAAACGAACGTAAAAGCGCAAAAAAATGGACATTTAAATATCTAGATCAATTGTTAATTGATCTATCTGATTTTAAAGAATATCCAAAAGATTCCAAATACCTTATTCATAAAGACGGAAGAGTGTATTCTATACAAAAAAACAAATTTATAGAGACACATTTATGTGGTAACTATTTAAGATTAAATTCTAAAAAATTCGGCTCTGGTTTTTTACATAGGGTTTTAGCAGAAACATTTATTCCTAATGCTGACAATTTGCCTATTGTCGATCACATTGATAGAAATCCATTAAACAATTCTTTAGAAAATCTAAGATGGGTTGATATTAAAACAAATTCAAACAATAAGAATCATGATGTAAAAAATAAAGTTGCTATATTAGCATTTAAGGATGATAAGGTTATTAAATCATATTCTTCGATTACGGAAGTTACTAAGGATGGATTTCCTGATCATATAGTCAGGAAGTATTCTAAAACCGAACAACCGTATAAAGGATTTGTATGGAAACGAATAACTAAAGAAGAATACATAGAATATGCAACCACTTAATTGTATAAATACACTTTTGTATAAATAGTAATATTAGATTATCTAAGGAGATTATAAATGTCTAAACTAAACTTAACCGAGGCTGCTGCTGATATTCTAAAGGGCAGTGTAAAGAGCGCAGGATCAGAGTCTTTTGATACCAAGAAGCCTTCTGTTTCTACTCCAGGCCAAACTATTCAGGATCTTGGTACTGCTGGTCATAAAACCACTGATCCTAATTACGATGCCGCTAAGAGCATGAAGAAAGCTACTCCTCCGGGTGCTACTCCTCCAGTTGGTTCTGAACCACTCAAGACTCTTTCTGGTGAGCCACAACAAACCCAAGGTCGTAAAGATTTAGCCGGTACTCCAGAGGGCGGTGAAACTTCTGATGAAGCTAAAGTTAATCGCAAGAAGGGTCCAGTTGCTAAAAATACTTCTCCAGTTAATTCTGGCGCAAAAGCTCCAATGGTTCCAGAAGGTGAAGATGAAGAAGATTGGGAACCAGAAGATGAAGAAAATGAAGATTGGGATGAAGAAGAATTAGAAGAAGCTACTATGGAAGAAGTAGAAAAGGATTTACAAAGTCTTGATGATGAAGCATTCCAAAAGAAATATCGTATGTCTAAGAAACAAGTAGCCGCTGAACTAGCAAAAGCAGAAAAGCAACAGAAAGGTATGAAGGAAGATATTGATGCTATGTTAGCTGGTGAAAATCTTTCCGAAGAATTTAAGGAAAAGGCTACTATTATCTTTGAAGCAGCAGTTAATGCTCGTGTAGAAGAAATTGCACAGGAACTTGAAGAAAAATTCACCGAAGAGTTTGAATCTACAATTGAAACTGTAAAAGAAGAATTTGCAGAAAAGCTAGATTCTTATCTTGATTATGTCGTAGAAAATTGGATGGTTGAAAATGAAATCGCCATCGAAAAAGGTCTTCGTACAGAAATCGTAGAAGATTTTATCGGAGCACTAAAGAATGTGTTTGTTGAACATTATATTGATATTCCAGAAGAAAAGGTTGACCTTGTAGAAGAACTTGTTGCGAAAGTAGAAGATCTTGAAGATAAGGTTAATGAAGAAATTGAAAGGAATATCGCTCTTAAACAAAGTATCAACGAACATAAGAAACAAGAAGCAATTAATACTGTTTGCGAAGGACTTACCCTTTCTCAAGCCGAGAAGATTAAAGCAATCGCTGAATCAGTAGATTTTGTTTCAGAGGAAGATTTTGGTTCTAAGATTGAAACCATTAAAGAATCATACTTCCCTTCATATGTAAAATCCGCATCAGCAGATGATTACAATGAACCTGTAGAACTCGATGAAGATTATACGACAAAAGTTGTCGATCCTCTAGTCGCACAGTATGCAGCTAAAATTGCAAAACTTTCAAAATTTTAATTTTTAAAAATACAATTAAAGGAGACAACAAATGTACCTAGACGAACAAGTAATGAATAAATGGAGTCCTATTCTGGATCACCCAGAACTTACTCCTATCGCAGATCCATATAAGAAAGCCGTAACCGCTATGGTTCTTGAGAACCAACAAGCTGCTATGGATTCCGAAAGAATGGCTCTTACTGAAACTGCTCCAACCAATGTTACCGGTTCAGCAATTTCTAACTTCGATCCTATCCTCATCAGCCTAGTCCGTCGCGCACTACCAAACCTATTCGCATACGATGTTGCTGGTGTACAACCAATGACTGGTCCAACCGGCCTGATCTTTGCCCTACGTTCACGTTATGGCTCACAATCCGGCGATCAAGCATTCTATAACGAAGCTAATACCATCTTCTCTGGTATCGTAGGCACCGCAGTTAATAGTGATACTGCTACTAACCCAGCAGCTAATGTCGCCAATACCTCTGCCTTCACTACTGGTCGTGGTCATTCTACCGCTCAAGGCGAAGTTCTTGATACCGGTACTTTCCCACAAATGGCTCTTAGCATCGATAAGGTTACTGTAACCGCAAATACTCGTGCATTAAAAGCCGAATACTCACTAGAACTAGCTCAAGACCTAAAAGCAATCCACGGTCTAGATGCAGAAACCGAACTCAGCAATATCCTTTCTACCGAAATTCTTGCTGAAATCAACCGTGAAGTTATTCGTACCATCTATACCGTTGCTCGTCCAGGCGCTCAATGGGGTACTGTTACTCCCGGTGTTTTCGATCTAGATACCGATTCTAACGGTCGCTGGTCTGTTGAACGCTTCAAAGGTCTTATCTATCATATCGAACGCGAAGCTAATGCAATCGCAAAAGAAACCCGTCGCGGGAAAGGCAATATCCTTATCGTCTCTTCTGACGTAGCTTCTGCCCTAGCAATGGCCGGTGTACTTCAATATACCCCAGCACTAAGCGCAGACCTACAAGTAGACGATACCGGTAATACCTATTGCGGTATGCTTCATGGCCGTATTAAAGTCTATATCGATCCCTACTTCAACGGTATGAGCGCAGGCACCGAACTAGTAACCGTTGGTTATAAAGGTACTTCACCATATGATGCTGGATTATTCTATTGCCCATACGTTCCATTACAAATGGTTCGCGCAGTAGATCCTGGCACTTTCCAACCAAAAATCGGGTTTAAGACTCGTTACGGTATGGTTGCGAACCCTTTTGCGGAAGGTACTGATCTTGGGGCAGGCAAGCTAAATGCTCGTGCAAATCGTTACTATAGGATCTTCTGCGTCAAAAATATTGCATGATCAATAACTTAGGTTATTTTTAAAGGGAGCTTCGGCTCCCTTTTTATTTTATAAACTCTTTACAAGACCATCCTTTATGTGTTTTATTGGATTTTGATTTTGCTATACTATTTAAACATTGTGAAGTTAATCTTTGGTGTTTATAATTACGACAAAAATATTTTAAACTATGTGTTACGTATTCAGTACCATTTTCATCAATTAATAACCATCTTTTTATAGGTTTTATTTTTTCTCTAGCATTTTCTATTATTAATTCCTTTTTACTAATTGATAATGTGTCTGAATAATTTTCCAATAACGTTCCTCTGTATTCAGAGGGTTTTGCGTATTCTGCTGTACTATCGTTAGGAAACAAATTTATTCTTCCTAGCTTATGTGTTCGTTGGAAATCAATAAGATTTTTCACAATAAATTCATTATCGTCTCTATCTAGTAACAAATACCATTTAGAATTTTGCTCTCTTATTTGCTCTCCTTTTCCATACATAGGATTATTTTCGCCAGAATATCTCTCAGATAATTCTTGTTTCCATTCTTTTCCTTCTTCGGTTTCAAAATATTCTTTTCTGGCTATTGAAAGGTTTTCTTTATGTTGTTCTTCTAGTGCGTCTACTTTTCTTCCATCACCACCGAATGTGATATTATATCCATTATTAACACTATCATATAAAGATATATAATATTCTTCTTTTTCATTTAATTCCTCTAATGAATTACATTCGCATAATATTTCTGCCGTCCATTCGTCTGGATGCTGATTATTAAACGCATAATATAATTTTACCGAACCATATCTACTTTTATCTTGATTCCATCTTTGCCATGCAGATTTGTGTTCTTGTAAACGAAGATCTAAACTACGTTTAGTTTGCCCAATGTAACATTTTCCTTGTGGTGAAGTGAGTTTATAAATAAACATGCTGATACTCCTTGTTAGTATTAGAATAGGTGGGAGCGCCAACTCCGCGACCTATCTTATTTAGGCTCCCTTTTTATTATTCCTTTTTCATTATATATCTTATTTTTCCACAATCATAAATTTTTGGAATCCCCAATCGTTCCATATTTTCTGTTTCGGTTTCATTTGGATCGTATAAATCACCAAATCTAGAAGAAATATTATTTTTTCTATAATTAAATTTATGATATCGTTTTCCGTTTACAACATATTCATATTGAGGCGGAAAATAAACTTTTCTTGTTTCAATTCAAATTGTCTTTTATTTTTGGTATCTACTAAAAAATAGCGAGTTTCGTGTTCATTGCCATAAATTTTAACAACAACATCAGTAAAAGTAGTCATTTTAATCACCTTGTAAAGTCAGAAGTCAATGCAAGTTTACACAAAAATCCGTCAAATGTCAACAAATTTTTAGAAGATCAACATATCAACACACAAGATTTACAATTCATTTCCCCAATTATCCCATCCTGTAAAACTTTCTCTGGCGAATAATTCTATTTTAGTTTTTCTCCGACTAATTCTTCTATTCTGGTTCTAATTTCATCTGGTTTTTTTGAATGATGTAATCTAGGACTTTGTATCAATGATCGTATATTATGTTTTTCTACAAATTTATGAGCATTTTTACCTTTGGTTGCTAGTAGGCATATTTCAACACCACTTTTCATAGTATAGGCTCCCATGAAACACACAGGATTTCCTTGTTTATTTAATTTCTGCCAAACAAATCCAACTGTTTTATATTGAAATCCCCATGCGTTAATTACATTAAAGCATTTTTCTAGGTGATAATCAGTTGTCCAAATGAATAAGATAGCATCTTCATCAGTAATATCTTTTACAGGAAGACTACAAATATCACTAGTAGACATAACAGGATATGGTGGTCTTCTCATACCTTTTACGGTAGTAACATCAGGATTAACGGTCATATCGTTATAGTATGACCAAGGAGGATCAGCATAGATTATCTGATACTTTTTATTTGAATTCACAATACTTTCCATTATTACTCCTGATATAAATACTGTTATTTATAGTAAATTATGTCTATTCTTACAAGAAATCCGTCAAACACGAACTACGCGCAACCCACGAAGTTTTCAGTTGTGTTTCCTAGAATTACTACGGTAACATATTTTTGTCAATCTGTCAATATTCCTGGATTATCTACTACTTCTGCTATTCAGCCTACACCGTTTTCGGATTTAAAGCGTCCTGGCGATAAACTTAGATTTGGTGAATTTAAAATGCGATTTATTGTTGATGAGGAACTTTTCAATTTTAATATTATTTCTGATTGGATTCGTGGGTATACGTTTCCTTGTTCATTTGAAGAGTATCGTACATTAAATAGACAATCTATGATATCACTGAATGCAATACAACCACAATATTCTGATGGTCAGTTAAAAATTTTATCAGCACTAAATAATCCTAGAGTAACAGTGAAATTCATGAACATTTTTCCGGTTTCGTTGTCTGATATACAGTTTGATACGAAACAAAGTGCTGATGATATTATTGTAGCAGAGGCAGAATTTCATTATCACCTTTATGGAATAGAACGTTGACAATCCATCACTAATGAGTTATCATCAAACATGACACAGCAGCGTGGACGGTGACATGCACAAGATGGGATAAACCCCTGCGGTTACTAATAGTAAGACGGTTCAATTCCGTCCTGTGTCTATTTAATTAAGGAGAATTATGAGTAAACTTGATGATGTATTGAATGAGTGGGCGAAAGATGCTATTGTTAATGAAGCTAATATATCAGGGGAATTGTTAAATATTCCCCAATTGCATAGTAAATATATTAGAATTCTAAATGAACATAAATTAGCTTCTATTAAAAGTAAATTTGATTACGATAAAATGAAAGAACTTAGATCTGCATATTATCTAGGTCATCTTGATAAAGAAACATTAGATACTCATAACTGGGAACAATTCGATCTACATATTACCAAGGCAGGATTAGATCGTTACCTAAATTCCGATGAATATCTAATTAAAATATTACAGAAAAAGGCCTACCACGATCAAATTGTTTATACCTGTGAATCTATTCTTACTGAATTAAAGAACAGAAGCTGGCAACTTCGTGCGTACATCGATTATCAAAAGTTCCTAAACGGAGCGTGATTAGTTCTGTGGAAAATCTATATTCTTTAATTTGTAACTGAACTGTTGTTCGTTATAAATCTTTACTCTCTCTAGGAAGTGTTTAACAGCGAAATTTTGATGTTTTCTAATACTAAGATCATCAACGATATCATAAATAGTTGCTTTTTCTTTATCATTATGTAATCTGATAGCTCTTCCTATTGATTGTAGGACTCGTATTGAAGATTTAGTTCCTAAGCAAAAAATAATATTATGTAGATTCTTTATTGATACTCCGGTTCCTGTTGTTTGTACTGATGCTATAATTATAGCATTTTTTTCTGTCTCTATGATATGACGAATACGTTCTCTTTCTTCACCATCAATTCCTCCATATATAAGATACACATTTCTATCACCAATAAACTTTGATTCTGATATCATTTTATGTAACAATTTACCATGTTCTATAAAATTAAAAAGAACAAGTGAATTAGATTTCATAGATAATGCTAGGTTCTTAATAAAAGTATTTCTCTTTCGATTAGAGATAATATACTTAACTTCATCTTGATATCTATAAGTTCTTAACTGACTAGCAGTTTCTTTGTCATATTTCAGAACTAGACATTTAATATCAAAATTAGCGACTTCTTTACGTTCAATAAGTTCTCTGGTAGTAATAAGATCGTTGACTGGTCCTGTTAGGCCAATGATAGTATTGATATTAGCTTTAGTTTTACTAGTAGTACCAGTTAATCCTATTCTATAAGAAGCATTAGTGCAGGATTCTAAAATACGACCAATTTCCACTGCGCGAAGTGAGTGTGCTTCATCTACTATTACATAGTCAAACTGCTTAAAGTAGTCATTCGCAGATAATTCATTATCTTTTTTTGAATTATTACTATTGTTATTATTGTATTTACCAATGGTAGCGAGTGACTGCCAAGTTGCAAGCAAAATGTTTTTATCAGAAGTCTTTTCTTTTCCTGAATAGATTTGGTGGACATTATCTTCTGTACTCCAACCATTTAATGACGAATAATCAATAAAATCTCCGTACATTTGATTGATTAAACTTAAATTAGGAACAATCAATAATCCTTTTAAATCTTTATCATTTAAGTACCTACAAATAGAGTAAATTATCGCTGATTTACCAGCGGATGTAGGAGCTTTAGTTAACTGTCTTTTTAATTGAATAACATCAACAAAGGCTTTTACTTGATAATCTCTTGCAGTAATCTTCTCTCCTTTTGCTGATAGATTTAATCCATGAATATATTCTTCTAATTCTTCCTTAGAAGGTTTATTTTTGATTTTTAAATCGTCATGAATTTCTACTGTATAATTTCTGGATTTACAGATTTTAAGAATCTCGTGTAATAATCCATAATATATCTGTCCTCTTGTTTGAGAAGTCCTTCGCAATAACATAATCTTACCTGACCAAAGTTTCGCACGTACCTTGGGATTGAAGCGATAACCATCAGCATAAAAACTAAACGCATCGCTTAAATCTAATAAAACAGAAGGTTCTCCTTCTAGTAAAATATAGGTTTCATCCTTCTTTTTTATTATAAGGTCACTCATATAATCTATATCCTTTGTGTTGTTTTTGTTTTTTTGATTTTAATTGTTGAATTGAATTTTCAGAAATCCCATTTTCCTCACAAAACCTCTTAATATTATTAATTTCTATTATATCACCATCAGGAGATATTAATTTTAGTATTCGTCTGTGTAGTGGTATAAAATCAGGAAAATTTATGTTTATATAATCGTTATATGATTTATTTTTTCCATTACCAACATCACGCATACAAGAAAACGATAGATTATTATCTATACAATATTGTTTCAAATTACGAATTTTTATAATGTGTTTATTTAAAATAAAACTATATTCTTTTTCGTCTGGGTTTACATAATCTAATTTATTAAGGTTTTTATAATTTTTATACACATTACGCCCATTACAAACAAGTCTTCGCATTTTATATTTGTCTAAATTGTGTTCTTCGCAAAACTCTGATAAATTATTTATTTCTATGATTTCATTTTTGATGGTATCAAAAACCTTGTATTTTTTAAATGTTTTTGTAGACTGTTTTGATGAGACATAGATATCGTGTTTAAGCATTTTATTATTCGCAAGTTGGTACATACACCTACTATTTAAATTATTTTCTTCACAGAATTTATGTAAATTAGTTACTGTAAAATGATTACCATAGATGTCATAAAATTCATATTGTTTTGTGTTTGCTCCAACAGATCCTTCTCCACCAAGAGTCATATTATATCCTTTATTATAATTATTATATTCTAATATAAAATGAGTTTCCATATCAATACAATGTTGATGACTTTTGGTTTGATATATGACATCAACAGAAAAATACTCCCATCCATATTTTCTTATTGCTCTATATAACGCGGTGTCTTCTTTTTTAGAAGCGTGTTTGTGGGAATTTATTCTCCTATTAAAATCGTAAGTCATTCCAATGTAAACTTTTTGGTTTATGGTATTGGTGAATCTGTAGATGGTATAAATATAGTTGCTGGACATTGATAGTACCTCATTATCGTAGTAAATGTTTAGAGTAGATGGGAACGGCTAATTCCGCGATCTACATTTATTATATTAAATCTGGCATAATAAAGAATTATAAATAGTAAATAACACTTTGGTATTTATAATGCTATCATTTAAACAATTTATATTAGAAAAGAATCCTTGTTGGAAAGGATATAAGCAATTAGGGATGAAGAATAAAAAAGGAAAAGAAGTTCCTAATTGTATTCCAGAATCAGTAGACCAAGAAATACATTCAACGGAAATGTTTCATCCTGAGAGTATCGAAAGTAAAAGACACGTTGGATATAAAAGTAAAAATAAACTTGTTAAAATGAAAATAGATGACTTTCTTACTTTAGCTAAAAAACTAAACCCTAAAGAAGAAGCTGGAAGCGCACATAAACAAGAAAATATTAAAAAATCATTAGATTCAGGAGAACGAATTAAAGAGATTCCTTATCTATACATAGATAGTGAAAATTTTGGTAATTCTGATGAACATTATGTAACAGGCCATGAAGGCAGGAATAGAGCTAAAGAATTAAAAAGAAGAGGATATACACATATGCCAGTAGAATTACGACATGGAGATGTGAGATGGGATCAACAAAATGATCCTTCAAGATGGGATTATAGAGAAACTTGGCCTACAAAATTAAGAAGCGAGGATAAAGATAAAGTGTTACCGTATCCTGTTACTAGAGATGATTCAGGAAAATCCTATGAATAATATGTTAAGTTTCAAACAATTTATAACAGAAGCATTTAATCCTAATTTTAAATCATTAAATTATGGATGGAATACTCTTCCTAATAAACAAAATATTATTCATCATAAAGTATTCTTTAAAACCAAAATTAATACTCCTTATGAAGTTAATCTGCATTCCAGAGATCCAAAAGAAGGACATTTTCTATCATTCTCAAGGGTAGATAAAACCAAAAAAACATCTTATGACAGAAGTAAAGGTAATCCTAGACAAGTCCCAGAAATCATTAATACTGTAATTGGATTATCATTACAAAAAGCTAAAACCGATCCTGCTATTAAGAAAATACATTTTGCTGGTGCTGATAGTGAATTATCTGATTTATATGATGGTATTACTAAATCAAAATCATTTCATAACGCACTAAATCAACATGGATTTAGATATGCTGGTAAACATGGCGAATACCATACCATAGAGAGACAATAATGTTAAGATTCAAACAATTTATTAAAGAATATCTTAATCCTGCTCAGAGAGATAAAGTAAATTCATGGCTACCTGATAAAGAATCCGGTAGAATTTATTCGCCCAAAGCAGAAGAAATCTCCGGTCATATTATACCAGAGGGAAGACATCATATTGTTATTCCTGCTATTGCTCATACCCTAAGAGCAGTTCATGGACATCTTGATAAACATGGATATACCAATCATGATTATGTCTACGGTACTACCACCGATAAACACGGTAGACAAGTTTCTATCGGTAAAGCATTAGAAAGAACTAAAGCTCCAGAACAATTAAAAAATGATTATGCTAATGATGATAAAAAACTAGCAACAGAATTAGAAAATCATGATATTGTTATTTCTAGACATCCTCATCATGTAGCAGAAGCCTCTACTAATAAACCTTGGAAATCCTGCGCTGGATTAACCGCATCAGGAAGATTCTGCTCTTATGGTGGTGGAGCAGCAGCAAAACGATTACCTGATGAAATTAAACATGGTACTCATGTTGCTTATCTTGTTCCTAAATTAAAACCAGATGAAGAACCTGATGATACTTTTAATGGTATACAAAACAGAATTGATAAAGCTACTGCTAGAGCATATCTAAAACCTCATACCTCAGAACAATCTGGTCATACTATTATAGTACCAGAAAATAAAGTATATCAGAAACAAAGAAGAGGAACCTATGAAGGAAAGAATGTAGGGTTTCTACGTTCATTAGAGAAATTTACAGATCAACATTTTCCTATGCGAGAAGGTGAAGTCTATAAGAAAAATCAAAATGTTTATGACGACGACGGAACATTAAATGAACCAAAATTTAATACCTCTGATAAATCATTAGATCAATTAAAAACTTCTGATAACCCTAGAGTAAGAACTACATTAAGACGTTCTAAAAACCTAACAGCAGATCAATTACATAAACTTATTGATTATTATAATCATCCTGAATACGATAAAGATGCTATGGAGGAATTAGCAACAAATCCTAATCTACGAAAAGAACATATTGATAAACTATTATCAAGAAATGTTCATACTGTTAATACCAGATTAGCAACCAAACCTAATTTAAGTAAAACCCAAGTAGATCATCTAATTAATCTTAATAGTAATGATATTAACTATTCATTAGGATTTAATAAAAACAAAAAACTATTATCAAAAGATCATATTCATAAAATAATTGATAAAACCCTACAAACAGAAAACGAAATAGAAGAAAAATCTAAATCCAGAAATCATACATTAGCACAATTACATAGTGTATTATATCATGGAATGAATCATGAAAATAATCTTTTTCTATTAAATCATGATAATATTAAAACAGAACATATAGATAGAATAGTATCTTCTAATAACCCATATCTTCATTCTAGAATGATAGAAAATCATAGTCACCATTTAACTAATGATCATCTACAACAAATAATTGATAAATGGAAGGATAAAGATCTATCTCATTTTAATGATTGGCATAATCCACATAAAATAGCTACCGATAAATTAAAAGATAGATTACAAAATACTAATGAAGCTAAAAATCATCATCAACAAGTTATTGATCATGTAGCTGGTAAAAAACAATTAACTGATGATGATATTAATGATATTGTTAATTCACCAGCATCTTCTCATGCTCACTATGAATTACTATCGGCTCATAGAAATAATAAATTACATCTAAATAATAATCAAATGAAATTACTACAAAAACATATACTAGGCTAATGTTACCACCAGAAACTAAAACAATTTATAATCGATTAAAAGCATCGGCTAAAAAACGTAATATTCAATTTAATTTAACATTAACTGATTTAAATAATTTAACCTGGCCTATTAGTTGTCCGATAACTGGATTACCATTAATTAGTAATAAAGGAAAGCCACAAGATAATTCATTTTCCATTGATAGAGTTGATTCTAGTAAAGGCTATACGATAGATAATATCATAGTAATATCTTATAAAGCTAATAGACTTAAATCTAATGCTACTAAAGAAGAATTAAATCAATTATCAGATTTCTATAAGGATTTATAATTACAATATCTAACTCTTTATTAGATTTAATTTAATAAGATCCATATGCGAGGCTGGCCGAGCATATTAAATCGAGGCTTTAGTCTCGATTTACAAGTAACTGCTTGTTAGATATTGTTAATGAATGATTGATGTTGGTATAATACTTTATTTACAATGATTAATGTATTATTACAGTTAAATTATTAATCTTAATTAGTGTAATAACAATAATTATATTTTCATTGTTCTGTGACGGGACTAGATTAAATTCTTTTTATTACAGTTATACAGTAAGTAATTACATGGTTAATCTTCAGTTACTGGTTCATTAGATATCTTATGATTTCTAGTTATCGGTAATGGGTGGGCTAAAGCCCACTGCTTCGCACGGTTAATTTTTATTAGATTTAGTTATTACAGTTATTAAGTAAGTAATTAAGCATTTAATTTTCAGTTAATAATTCATTAGACATTATTACAGAAAGCCCTACCCCTTGAGAGTTATTATAGAATAACTGCAACACGCTGGTTCAGTGCTACAAAAAACTTATTATCAATATAGTAATTTCTCTTTCAATTAAGAAAGATTTACCTCGACCTACGATTTATAGACGGGCATTACTGCTAGTAATTAATAATAAAAATACAAACTAATTTTTATGATAATCAAATATGACTATCGTTACTTAAACTAAATTTTTATTACTACTTACAACCGCCTCGGATCATCCATTTACAGACAAGCCAGTTTACCGATTTCATACGGAAAGGTAGGAACAATTTACATATATGTTTTTTATTAACTCTATGGATTGTCCATCTTGCTTCTAAAAGAGAGAGGTTTCTTTTATGCAGGCTAGATTTTTAGAACAGTTCTAGGACTGAACTCAAGCCGTCTTTATGTTAGGTTGAACGTATTTTTTACAGAAAACAATTTAGGGTGTGCTCACTCCATTGCACGTTAGGTTATTATAGTATTTATACATTATCATTTTTTGACTTTTGTATTTCTCCTTTTCTTTTTTGGTGTATTTTCTTTTCTTAATCTTTTATTTAGTTGTACTACCAAACTAGTAAGTGTTTCTGGTGCAATGACTTTATCTCTGTTTTCATAGAGATATTTTCCAATAGAAACATTAAATTGTGTTTCCATGAATTCTTTATTACCAATAAAACACCCCATATCATTTCCTTTGAAATTAATCTCTGGGTTATATTTAAAAAAGTTTGTATAAAAATCAGTTAAAACTGAACGAATAATTAACCACGCATCATGCTCTGATTTAGCAGTTATTTGTTTAATTACTTCGTGTTCGTATGGAATGTTTTTTACATACATACCAAACATATTAGATTTAGAATATCCGACTTTATAAAAGTCTTCTGAATCGTTATAAAATTTTGCGAAATATATTTTATACATTAATCTATCAATTTGTTAATTATATATTATAACCTATTTTTATCAATCTGTCAATCTTTTTTATGAAACATTTGTAAATTAATTGTTTCGCTGGGTCCATATTTTGTTGTGGTTATTATACCATCATAACCATCTTTTGCAATAGCTTTAGACAAATGATGTTTCTTTTTGTTCCCATAAGCTGCTGATAATTTTCTTTTCCAACCAACAGTAGGATCATTTTCATCTGATGCTATTACTAATGGGTTATTAAAATGAACAGTACCTGTTTCGTATTTATCAGGATTCTCTTTAGCTAAATGGTGTTCTGGTTTATCAATAGGAGTAACATAATGCCCAGTCGGTTCTATATCCTGACCAAACCTAGAACCAAAATTAGGTGCTTTTTCTTTATTTCTGAGATAATGAACTTGAGTAGGAGTACCAGTAGTTAATTTTTGATTATTATAAACAGTATCTACTTCATCACCGGTATATTTATTTTCTGTAATGAATTGTTTAAATGATTTCATAGTCTAAATAACCGTTTACGTCTGTTCCAATAATGTTTTGCTACATCATCAGAGAATCCATAATCAGACATTACTGGATGTTGCGTTCCTGTATGAGGATGTGTCCAAATACCCATGTTTCTCATTGAAATGTCACCAGGATGAAATCCGGTACTAAACATCATATCAGCAACATTTTGAACAAATGGATGTTGCATAATATGTTCATGTTTTTCATCAGTATGACTTTCTGGAACACCGCTAGGTTGTCCATGCGCTTCATTATATTCTTTATTAAGAGCACTATACATATCCTCAAATTTCAATCCTTTAGGATGTGACTCTGTTGCAGTTAATCTTTGAAAATCGCTCTTTTTTATAGGAGAAACGTGTCCCATTTCTAAATGATGGTGGTCTGGATGTCTTGATAATACTGGTGCTAATACACCTTCATGATTAGTTGAATACGATCCATCATGATTTTCTCTTAACATACCATAATTATTACTAGTAAAACTATCTGCTTCGAATTCATTTTGGTGTTCGCCTAATAACCTTTCATCGCCTTTCATCCATTTATCTAATTGACCAGGAAACGCAATTTTCACAACACTTCGTATTCCTGTTGGTTTTCCATCAAGAGTAATTTGTTTATGTTCTTTTGGAAAAAACACTGCTCGTGATGATCCTTTCTTTGGTTTATCACTTTCTAATCCAGTGTCTTCTCCTTTTTTTAATAATTCTCTAGCCTTTTTAGTAAATCTAGATAATTTTCTAGAAGTAGCATCATATAACTGCCTTTCGCTATCTGGATTTTGTTCTGGTTCATCAAGAATATCTTGAAGGTGTTGATGTAATGCTTCACTGATAATATAATAATGTTCTTTGTAAAATTCTTTAAAACTTTTCATTTGATTTTATAATTCGCTTTGAATTTATTATCGATATTTGGATGATTTTTAACCATATCCTTAATTTCTTTATCACTATTTTTATGTTTCATTATTGCATCTAAAACTTGAGGACTGGTATTATGTCTTTTTGCTAATGATCTTAATGTGAGAGCCGATGTATTTGGATTACTAGCAACAGCATGTTTAATATAACTAGATTCAGTATGAGATAAATCGTGTAATGTATCTGGTGTTGTATTTTGATTTGTTGCTACTGATAATCTAACAGAATGATGGTCATCTCCTGATAATCTATTAAGCGTTTCTAGATCAGTATTTTTATGAGATGCAACAGCACTTCTAATTTCATGCTCTGGTCTATAAGAATGAGTTTTTAATTCTTCGACCGAAGTATCAGGAGATCTAAAAATACCTTTTGTTTGTTTATCAAATAACTCTAATGATTCTGTATAAAATTGTTTAAAACTTTTCATTTGATTTTCTCCCAGTGTAATCTAGAATAAGGAGCAACACTAGATCCTTTTAACTGTCCACTAAGATATTGATATTTTGCATATTCACCTCTTCCATCTGGCATACCAGTATCTTGTTCACCGGGATCATGTGCTATTACTTTTCCTCTGTGAACAGCAACAATATCATCTGCTGATATATCTCCGGTAACACCAACTTCATGTTCTCCGGTTCCAGCTACACTTTTTATTCTATCTGGATGTGGTCTTTTGATAGAAACAATATAAGCTGGTTTATCTTCAGTAGGTATATGTTTTTTCATCGCAAAAGAATTAGCATAGGATTGTGCTGTGTCTGGTCTAGTTGTGAAATAAGTCAATCCTTCTTGTTCAGTTCCAAGATTACCAGTTCCTTTTGATTTAATTTTACCGTGTTTTAATATATTTTGATATTCATCATGACTCATTCCTCTATGAATAACATCATCGGAAGGTTGTAGAATATCAGAAATATCTGAAACAGTAGTTGGTTTTTCTTTTAATTTATGTTTCCATCCTATAGCTTTATCATTATTAACCATTTTATCAGTTTCTCTATCAAAGTATTCAGGATCATAAGTAGAAACTTTACCTCTCCATGAAGAACGATAATGTTTTAATTCTTCTTGTAACTGTTTAAACGTTTTCATCGATTTTTCTACCTAGTAATTTATTCCAATCAACAGCACCATAACCATATCCTTCTATAACTAATGTTTCTGAATCAGGACCACCATCTAATCTAGGTTGTTTTCCTGTCTCAGTTACTTTTTTATTATCAAATCCTTTTATCATATTGGTTGCTATTTTCTTATATACTCCATATTGATGATCGTCATGTGCTTGTAATTTTATTTTATCGCCTCTTTCCATATAACTTTTAGAATCATCATGAATTATCTTTAATGCGTGTAATAATGCCTTTTTATTTTGCTTTTCTTTTGGTAATGATCCAAGTTCATTTTTAGAGTTTAAAATATGATATTCAATATGATTATCTGCATTTTTTAATCTTAAAACACTCAATCCATGTTTAATCATATGATCCGAACCCATAACAGCAGTATGGCCGGGATATATTTTATCTTTTAATTCATTATTTATCCAATTTTTAAAATGTGTATCATGATTAACAGAAAACTCTGAATCTAATACCTCTAATAATAAAAACTCATTAAATAATAACATATTATTCTCTGAAATATTGGTGTTCGTGTTCTGATGGATGAAATAATATATACGATTTTGGTGATCTAATTCCTTGTGTTTCATTTGGTGAAGTATTAATATAGGATAATCCTTTTACTCCTTTTTCTTTCATAATATCAAGGAACTTATCAACAATCTTTCTTTTTAGTTCTGGTTTACTTCCTATACTAGAACCAAACGCACCATCTTTACTTAAATATGATCTAAATGTATTAGCTTTACTAGCAAAATGACCAAATTTAGGATCATTTACATGTTGACCGGAACTTAATTTATTATACATATCTTCTGCCTTTTCATCATCCATTAATCCCATATGATTATTAGGATGTTGTTTTATCCATTCTTTGAATAATTCTTTACCTTCTGGATGAGAAAATACAGTATGTCCTACATGATATTCAATAGCGTTTTGATCGGTTTGTTTTATTGGTTTACCTTGAATTTTATAATAAGTTCTTTGTGGTACTTTTTCTATTTTTGATCTTGGTGGTGTTTGTGTTTTGATAGTAACAGGAGTTCCTTCTTCACTACCATATAATCCTTTAGTAAATTTATCAGATAAAGTTTTATCAGAAGCAAAATGAGAACCAATAGCTCTGTCAATCATATAATGATCCCTATTAGGTTCTAATGTATCAAATTCTTTATTAGTACCATGATACATCCATTGTGATTCTTCTATATATTGTCGAAATCGTAGCATTAGTAATCCTATATGATATATATATAATTATTTAGTAAAAATTCGGTTTGTATAAATAAGAGTATAAGTTAGATTTTAGTGTTCGAGACTAAAATCAATCTTCGGGAAACTGAAGACTGTCCTTACTCCATTATTTATAGGGAAACAATTTGAATCATAAAGGTTATAAATTCAGGATATATCCTACCAAAGATCAAGAATCTTATCTTGCTCAAGCATTTGGATCAAAAAGATTTATCTTTAATCATTTTTTGTCATTAAATAATCAACGATACCAGAACAAAGAAGAATTTCTTAATGCTTTTGGTTGCAATTACGAAATCACTAAGATGAAGAAAACCGAAGAATATAGTTGGTTGAAAGAAATGGACGATTGGGTTCTTAGAAATGCCAATAATGATCTAGGCATAGCATTTAAGAATTTCTTTAATTCTATTAAAAAGAAATCTAAACAAAAATCAGAAAAACCAAGATTCAAAAGAAGAGATAATTACCAATCTTTTAGAACTACTTGTAAATTATCAGATAAAGGATTAAAAATTCCTAAGTTAAAAACAAGCATTAAGATAATTCAACACCAAGAAGTTGTTGGTAAAATTAAATCAGTCACCATTTCCAAATGTCCTTCAGGAAAGTATTTTGCTTCGATATTAACCGAGCAAGATATTATTCCTAAAGGATTTACTGGTAACGAAGTTGGAATTGATCTAGGCATAAAAGACCTTATAATCACATCCGATGGAGTTAAGTTTATTCATCCTGATAAAATTACTCAGAAAGCCAATGAGTCATTAAAACAGCAGCAAAAGATTCTTAGTAGAAAAACTAAAGGATTGAATAATTACGAGAAACAACGAGTTAAAGTAGCTAGATTACATGAAAAGATTACTAATATCAAAAGAAACTATTACCATGAGATTAGTAATTATTTGGTTAGAAATTATGATGCTATTTACATGGAAGATTTAAATGTTTCTGGTATGATTAAAAATCGTAAATTATCAAGAGCAATACATTCGGCTTCATGGTCAACACTAGCAACAATGATTCAATATAAATGTGATTGGAATCATAGAACCTTTCATAAGATAAATCGTTGGTTTCCATCATCAAAGACTTGTTCTTGTTGTGGTCATAAAATGGATTCTTTAGATTTAAGCATAAGAGAATGGCAATGTCCTAATTGTAATATCGTTCATGATAGAGACTTGAATGCTGCTGTTAATATAAAACAAGAAGGCCAAAAAGACCTTTATGAAGTTATAATTCCCGAGCAACGAGGGAATTGGGCATCAATAGATGTTCCATCGGTTTTGCAGAAACTGACCAATAAAATCGAGAGATCAGTGGTTAATGCCACTGTTGATCAGGGGAGCGAACAAATGGTAAACTTTTATAGTTTACCGTAGTTGACAGCATATAAATACCGAGGATAAATGTTATAAAGTATTTATGTAAATTTATTTTTGGAGTCATCATGAGTTATATTAAAGTGATCAGATTAAAACCTAATGAAGATATTATTGCTTTTGTTGAAAGAGGTGAAGATACCATAAAACTTATTCATCCTATATCATTTTATATTGATTATGATACACATGAAATGAAACAAAGTCTTGTTCTTAGATATTGGTTGCCTATCAATATGATAGCAGATAATTCAGTTATAATTAGTCTTTATGATGTTTTATTCATTACTGATCCTAAACATTCTTTTAAAGAATACTATCTTAATTTTCTTAACAAAGAAGAGATAATATCTAATATAGACAGAACAATCATTAAAGGAATATTAGATACAATAGACACAGATACAATACATTAAATAATCATTAATAAT
>JACCDP010237909.1_pt1 | contig 40010 bp, 36 predicted proteins | sample 7445841 | NCBI WGS metagenome assembly JACCDP01 (sample SAMN15323441, study PRJNA562643) | freshwater metagenome | isolation source: river surface water | place: USA:Blue River Watershed | collected 2017-08-17 | reverse complement strand
TACAAATTCTTGGTGGGCAAATTGTAACTGTTACCATCGCCATAGATCGGACCTTTATACTGTCTGATGCCCTGAAAGCCCGGACCCGCATTGCCTTCCAAACAAATCAAGCAACCATATCCACCACCTTCGGCACCGGTGTATTCAACATCAAAAACAGTCTCTTTGTGTCCTTCGTTTGCCACGGTAAACAACTGATTGTAGTTTGGAATCAAGCTATACAAATTCTGATCAATCAACGTTTGGAAGGTTACTGCTGCCTCATCAAACTTATCTTGATACAACTGAACCTTACCCAACAAAGCAATCGCTGCACCTTTGGTTACACGACCCTTCTCTGCTGCCGTCCAATCCAATTTAGATGCGGCATAGGTCAAGTCTGCCTCTATTTGCTTGTACACCTCTGCTTTGGGCGTTCTGTCCAAACTGGTCACCTGGTCTGCACCCAAACGCTTGTCCACCACCAATGGCACATCGCCAAAGAATTTCACCAATTCAAAGTAGTAGAAAGCACGCAAGAACGAGGCCTGCGCCAAGATGTTCTCCTTGCCCGCAAAATCAATCTTGTTCTTGTTTTCCATGATGAAATTCACACGGGTGATGCCCGCGTAATTCCAACGAAACACGTTGCGCAACTCTTGGTTTACCGCCACGTGGCTCATATCGTCGATTTCGTGCAACCCTTTGGTATCGGTAACACTCTCACCGCCAGCAATGGTGTTGTCTGAAGCGATTTCGCCGATCCAAACCGACAAGAAAGATCCTTGCATCAAATCATAGGCTCCAGTCAATGCACGCTGATAATCAACAGGCGTGTTAAAATAGTTGTCCGCATCTTGCGTATAGGCAGGATCTACATCCAAGAACTTTTCACACCCAAACTGGGGTAATAAAAGCAGTCCGCCGATTAAGGTTGTTAAAATTGTCTTTTTCATCTTTAGAAACGAATTGAGAAGCCCAACATCATGGTTCTAGCCTGTGGATAGAAACCGTTATCAATACCTGCACCCAAAGCACCACCCACTGAACCCAAATCGGGATCGTAGCCCATGTACTTAGTGAGGGTGTAGAGGTTATTGGCCGACAAATACACACGCAAACCAGCCATTTTCAATTTTTTCAATGACTGTCCTTTGAGCGTATATCCAATCTGCAAATTGCGCAAACGCAAGAACGAACCGTCTTCCACATAGTAATCAGAGAATACGTTGTTTCTGGTCAGCGAAGTGGTCAAACGAGGATTCACATTGGTACTGTTTGGACCTGTCCATCGATCAATGGTATACGCCAACTGATTCGCATAGGGTTGCTGACGCTCGTAGTTACGGACGATTTTTTGTCCCACCGCCGCATACAACTGCATCGAAATATCCCATCCTTTGCGTGAAAGGCTCAAATTATAACCCGCAGTAAATTTGGGCAATGGCGAACCCAACATCTTCTTGTCGCTGTCGTCTGAGAAGTTGATAACACCGTCACCATTCTGATCCACAAATTTCAAATCACCAGGTTTTGCTCCGGCTTGTTTCACAGTTGCATTGTCGATTTCTGCTTGCGATTGGAAAATACCCGCTGTTTCATAGCCCATGAAGAAACCAATGGGGTAATCTTTCTGGAATCGCGATGCAGTACTTCCACCTACCCCAAAGGCAGCGCCTGGAATGAAATCCACGCCATCTGGGGTGCTAAGCACAACGTTTTTCAAATAAGCAAAATTCAATCCCATAGAAACATTCCAGCGATTTTTCACGGCACTTTGGTATTGAACATCCAATTCCACACCACTGTTCGATACGTCACCAGCATTGATGATTGGCGGATAGCTACCAGGTCCGGCAGTACCCAACACACCCGAAACCTCTGGTTGAAACAACAAATCCTTGGTGCGCTTTACGAAGTAGTTCACCGTGGTGGTGAATTTCTTGCCCAAGGTCACATCCGCCCCCACGTTGAATTGAGACGTTGATTCCCATTTCAAATCAGGGTTGCTGGCGCGACCGATCGCCACACCTTTTACGATGATGTCGTTGAAAATATAATCCCCTTCACCGTTGAGCAAACCACGGTAAGCAAAATTCTCGATTTGGTCGTTTCCGCTAATACCATAACTCATACGCAATTTGGCGCTGCGCATCCAAGAAATGTTGTAGAAGTCCTCGTCTGAAATCAACCAAGCCCCAGACAAAGTAGGGAACCAACCCCAACGGGCGTTCGGACCGAATTTGCTAGATCCATCGCGACGTAAAATGCCCGACAAGAAATAGCGATTTTTTACATTGTATTCACTGCGAACGAAGGCAGATAGCAATCGCTCGGTAAACTCCCAAGAATAAACGTTATTCAAGTATCCGCCCGCTGCCAAGTTTGCAGAGATATCGGCGAATTCCAAGGCATTGTTAGGGATGTTATAGGCAGTACCTCCAAGGTAGTTGCCACGGCGTTGAAACACAGAGAAACCAGCAGTAGTTTTCAACTTGTTTCCGCCGGCAAATTCTTTTTGATGATTCAAAAATGATTCAAAGTTCAAGTCGCCATAAGTAGCACGTCCTTCAGAAACTGAAGCGCCTCGCTCAATTTTGGTCCCCGGTGCGATTTCCACCATGGTGGGATCCAAGTTTTCATTGAGGGCCGTATTCTGGGCTTTGCCTGGACCGAACCACGACAACGGTGAAAATGACTTGTTATCAACCAATGCAAAGTTGTAGTTAAAGCGATTGGTGAACGACAAGTTATCGGTCAAATCAGCAGTTAATTCTTGCTTGCCCACAAATTTGTTTACCCAGGCCCAGTTGTAGGTATTCTCCATTTGGGCGAAGGGATTGATGATATCAGCCACCTCTTCTAAGTAGGTGTATTTTCCATTCGATGAGCGAATAGGATCTGTAGGAAATGCGTTGATGGTATTATACAATACGCTGCCAATGCCATTTTCTGGCAATGCAGAACGCTTCTCGTTGGTGTACAAAAACACGCTGCTGTAGCGCCATTTGTCAGACAATCGGGTATCAAAGTTGGCCCGACCGTTTAAGCGGTTAAAGTTGGCTTTTTCCAAGCCCACGATTCCCTGTTGATTAAATATACTTCCGCCGATGGAATAGGTTGATTTTTCATTACCCCCACTCACCGATGCGTTGTACTGGTATACCGGTGCCAATTTGAAGATTGAATCTTGCCAGTTGGTACCCTCACCCAAAGAGGTGTTTTTGAACGGCATCGGCTCTCCGCCGGCTGCGAACATTTCGTTCTTCAGTACGGCATATTCCTTTGCGTTCAACAAGTCCAACTTTTTTGCGGTTTGTTGGAGTCCCTGAAACCCAGAAATTTCCCAACGTGGTGCCGATTTAAGCTGTCCTTTTTTGGTCTCCACAATGATTACGCCATTGGCCGCACGAACACCGTAAATACCGGCAGTTGCATCCTTCAATACGTTGATCGATGCGATATCGTTCGGGTTCAAAGCGTTCAATCCCTCACTGTCATATACAACACCATCCACCAAAATCAGTGGATCGTTATCGCCAAACGTACTTAGTCCACGAATGCGAATACTCGATGTACCTCCAGGAGAACCTGAGTTTGTACTCACCACTACACCGGGAATCTGACCTTGCAGGGCTTGGTCCATCCGTGGAATGTTCAACTTCTCCAAGGCTTGACCTTTGATGGAGGAGTTGGCACCCGTAAATTCTTTTTTTGTGGCCTTACCATAACCGATAATCAACACATCCTCCATCTTTCCGGAGGTGTCTGTATTGTTGGTTTGTCCTTGCAGGGAGGTTCCGTAGAACGCACAGCAAGCCACGACGCATTGAAACGACAATCGCATATCTAGTAATTGGGTTTTGTGAAGTTAAAGATAAAAAAAAGGGGGTGTTTCCACCCCCCAATATAAACTATGAAAAAATTATTGCTTGATAAAGCGCTGAACTGCAGTGCCTTCGTTGGTCTCAACAGAGATCAAGTACGCACCAGCAGCCAATTGGGTAGCAGAGATCTGGGCTGAGCTGTTTTTCACAGACACTTCCTTCACGATCTGACCGCTCAAATTCAATACTCGAACGACATTGATGGTAGCACCATTCGCCAAGCTTACGTTGAAATCACCGTTGCTAGGGTTAGGATAGATAACCAATCCGTTAACAACATTGTTCTTAACTGCGCTCACTGGACGGGTGGTTTTCACCAACTCGTAGTGCCAGTATGCACCATTACCAATTCCGATGTCTACTTTCATGGTATCTGCAACGATAGCAACTTCGTAAGTGATTGTATCTTTTGCGTTTGCAGGAGCAGACAATTCGCCACCGTTGTAGGCCTTTGGCAATCCCAAGTATGAACCTTTACCCACCAAAGTGATGGTTCCGTTGTTTTTGTTGGCTGACCACTTACCTGCGTTCGCACCATCGAAAGGTGCTACTGGAGTACCGCAAGCAAATGAACCACCCTGCCATCCTTCCAAGAAGGTTGAACCTTGCAATTCATTTTTGAATGTACCGTCTGCATCGAAATTGTAGATATCGTCGTACTGACAAGCACGCACACCGGTAATTTCCGCTGCAGGAACTTTCCACCAACCGAAATCGCCTTTGGCAGGTCCTACGGCCATTGAAGTTTCTACTGGACGCAATTTCCACAAACCAACTGGGTTGATTTCAGGCATTTTCTTCACCAATTCGAAGTGCCAGTATCCACCACCAATTGAAATATCTACAGACATGTTGCTTCCTGTAACAGATACTTCGTAAGTGATAGAATCTTTGGCATCATCTACTTTAGACAATTCACCACCGTTGTAGGCCTTTGGCAAACCAATGAAAGCACCCTTACCGTACAAGGTAACAGTACCTTTGGCTGCATCGTACTTCCAAGTTGCATTACCTGAACCATCAAAAGGAGCTACAGGAGTTCCACAAGCAAAACTTCCACCCATCCATCCTTCAACGAAGGTTGAACCTTGGAAATTCATTTTGTAAGTACCGTCTGCATTGAATACAAACTCGTCATCGTACTGACAAGTACGTGCACCTGTGATTTCCGCTGCAGGTACTTTCCACCATCCATAATCACCTTTGGCAGGGCCTACCGCCAAAGAAGTTTCTACTGGCGACAAAGTCCATGTACCAGCGATTTGAGCCAAGCTGCTACCAACGAGGGCGGCGAACACGGCGAGAGTAGTTATTTTTTTCATGTAAAATTGATTTTATTGGCTCAAATATAGCCGAATAATTGAGTTATGGTAATTTCAACAATAACTTTTTGATAATAATTACCTTTTGTTTGAAAATAGACATTCGCAAATTCAACAAAAAGGGCTATCCCCTCTCAAACACAGCGGGAATTCAACATTTCACGACAAACAATAAGGTTGATTTGTCATGGAAATGTCATAAAAACACAGCAGTGCAGCACCTAATTATCTGTCTCGAATAAATATTGCGATATGTCAATGGAGATTAAATTTCCGTTGACAAATACGCGATCACAATGATTTTGCGCAACAAAATACGGAATGGCCTTTATGGCGTCTACCGTGTTGGTGGTAAAGAAGTTGGCGCGCTGGCCTGCGGCCAGCGCGCCAACTTCTTTTTCGCAACGCAGCGCCCGCGCTGCGTTGCACGTAACAGCATAAAATGCCTCTGCCGGCAACAGTTTCTGTTGCGTGCAGCCCAAAGCCCATACCATTTGCAAACTCGCTATCGGACTGCTCCCCGGGTTAAAATCAGTAGCCATCGCAAAAGGCAATCCCGCATCAATCAATGCCCTCCCCGGAGCATATGGAATCCCCAAAAAATAACTTGTACCCGGCAATCCCACCGGTACCGTCCCTCCGTATTCTAATTCCAACGACGACCGCAACAAATCAATCTCTACCTCGCTGCAATGCTCCAAATGATCCGCACTCCAACTGCCATTGGCCACCGCCACCTGAACACCCCCCGTTAACCCCAACTCATTCGCGTGAATTTTCGATGGCAAACCCATCGCCGCAGCCGCCTTCAAAATTCGATCGGTCTGCTCAACCGTAAAAAACCCACGATCACAAAACACATCGATATGATCTGCCAACCCCTCTGCCACAACCTTCGGCAACATGTCTGTTATCACCAAATCCACATACTTATCTGGCTCCCCCTTAAACTCCATCGGAATGCCATGCGCTCCCAAAAAAGTGGCCTTAATCAAAATATCAAAATCCTGCTTCAATCGCTTTACCACCCGCAACATCTTCAACTCACTCTCGGTGGTTAACCCGTAACCACTTTTGATCTCCACCGTGGTTGTCCCGTGGGCAATCATCACCTTCAATCTATCCGCTGCCGCTGCATACAAATCATCCTCGGACATCACCTGCAACTTGCGCGCAGAATTCAATATCCCTCCCCCGGCTTCCGCAATCGCTTCGTAACTCTCACCGCGCAATCGCATTTCAAATTCTTCGTGCCTCGGCGCCGCAAAAACAATGTGCGTATGCGAATCCACCAAACCCGGCAAAACCTCAACCCCTCCCAAATCTATGCGCTCCAAAATTTCGTCCTCACCCATCGCCCCAACATCCTCTCCATAAGAACCCTCAGCCCCACCCAAGCCCACGATCCTGCCATCTTCCACCAACATCCAAGCAGAAGTGAATGCCTCCACCTCGCCCATTTCCGCTCCACATCGATAACGACCCCGCTCAGCAGCCACACCCCACATCTTTGAAATACCATGAAATAACTTGCGCATCAGGTGCAAATTACGCAATTTTGAAAGGATGACCACCGATGAATTGTTGCAAAAATTGCAACATCCCCCACAAATACACCCCAGTGCATTCGTAGCGCCCAACGCCACAGCCATCGGTGATGTTCTCGTTGATGCAGACGCTTCCCTGTGGTTTGGTGCTGTCCTTCGTGGCGATACCGACACCATCTCTGTGGGTGCAAGAACCAACATCCAAGACAATGCCGTGATCCATGCCGATCCGGGTGCCCCTTGTACCATCGGCGCTGATTGCGTGATTGGACATACAGCCATCGTTCACGGAGCCACACTGTCACATCACGTGCTGGTTGGCATGCACGCAACCGTGTTAAACCATGCTCAAATTGGCGAATACAGCATCATTGGTGCCAACGCCATGGTACCACAAGGCATGATCATTCCTCCCTATTCCCTGGTCTTGGGAACCCCCGCCAAAGTGGTTAAAACCCTGGGTCCGGAAGTCGAATCCCAAATCCAAAACAATGTTGACGAGTACGTTTTGAGGGCAAAAGCTTATAAAAAGCACTTTGCGGAATGATTTTTGACCACCCAAAAACTGCACCCTAACCACCGCCCATGGCACGGAGAACAAAATATTTCTACAACCCCAAATCACTGAGCTTTGAACGGGTGTCTGAACACCGGAGCTATGTGCTTTGGCGTAGACTTGGTGCCACCTCGTTGTTTGTGGTCCTGGTTGTGGGATTGAGTTTTCTCATCAGTCACTTTTATGTGCGATTCAACCTCCTGCCCAGCCAACAAAATCCGCTCGCCGTATTGAGGGAATTGGAAACAGTGAACCGACAAATTCAATCGTTGGAATCGCGGCTCGCCGACCTTGAAGACAAAGACATCAACCTATACCGGGCGATTTTCAATGTAGCGCCGCCCAAACCCACCGATTTTCGTGGAAAAGACTACGCCGAACTCTCTCAGATGCCCAATGGCAAAATGCTGATGCGCATCAAACAAAAAGCCGATCAGCTCGAAGCACTTGCACTAGCCCAAGAAGCCAGCTTCATCAAATTGCAAAAACTATCCAAAAACCGAATTACCGCCATTGACGCCATCCCCGCCATCATGCCCGTGGCCAACAAAGATCTCCGTCAGATGGCCTCTGGCTTTGGATACCGTCGCGACCCCTTCTATCATACTCCTTCGTTTCACCCCGGCATGGACTTTACCGCACCCACAGGCACCGAAGTATACGCAACCGCCAGCGGCAGTGTTGTTCTCACCAAAACCGAACCCTGGGGCTACGGCAACCACATCATCATCAACCACGGAAACGGGTATACCACGCTTTACGGACATTTGAGTCGTTTCGCCGTGCGAGGAGGACAGAAAATCAAGCGCGGACAGCTGATTGGCTATGTTGGCAACACCGGACGATCTACCGGCAGCCATTTGCATTATGAAGTGCGCAAACACAAGAATCCATTGAACCCGGCCTTCTTCTATCGCAACGATTTGAGCGATGAACAATACCAAAAAATGATCGAACTATCGCAGAGAGAAGCCACCCGTTTCGATTAATCTCCAACCCCATTACCTTTGTAGCATCGCATGGAAAACAGCACCGAAAAAAAATACATGAAAATTGGCGAAGCGGCCGCAATCATCGGTGTTCCAGCCAGTACCCTTCGCTTTTGGGAGAAGAATTTTCCGCAAATCAAGCCCATGAAAAACAAAAAGGGCGATCGGTTTTACACCCAGAAGGACCTGGAGGTGCTGAAAGAAATTCACTATCTTTCACATAACAAAGGATTAAAACTGTCGAGCGTCTCCAAATCAGTAAAGCGAAACGACGATGGAATTACGCCACAAGCAAAGCTGATACAAGAACTCAGGGGATTCAGGGAAACACTCATCAAACTCAAGGAACAATTGGAATGACAAGGCGCGGCAGGGATATCGGAAAGTTGAATTTTCTCCTCTTTTCGATGTTGCACTTGCCGGTACTTTTCTGCCAGTCCACCCCACCCGCTGCATCCTCAATACCATCCACCGAAATAACCAAAATGGTATTCCCAAACCTGTTTTTGGGCGATATTCAGGGGGTTAGCTCAGAAACTTTTTGCATTTTTCGCAACTACGGTCTCACTGTGCAAGGATTGAGGGATGTTAGCATGAACCACATCACACCCAGGTGGCGTTTAAGCTATGAAAACAAGGGGTCGAATGAATGGAATACCCAAACAGGGATGATCTCACATCGTTTATCGTTGATGCGTAACCAACAAATCAGTGTTGGCATCGGCGGTCTGCACACCCAATCTCAGTGGGGCGGCTTACTGGATCTGCAATACCTATTTCAAACCGATCGAACCGGCACATTCACTGCGCATTATCGCAATGTGTTGACCCCCGGTTCTTTTCAAGGCGATGCGTTAAAAAGACTACTGTTGGGACCCTCAATACAATCAATGGAAGGCAGTTGGCAATACAACGAGCAATTATTCCAACTGATGTGGGTGGGCAACACCACAAAAAAATTGGCCAAATCAACCAAACGGGGCGGCATTATCCCTTTTGTGCAAGCTGTTTATTCACCACAACAACAGTACATAGAACTGGGTGGTACAAAACCGCTGCAAGGAGGATTTGCCGCGATGATGGCAATCAATAGCACACAACAACCCCTGAGATGGGGCATTTACTATACAACAAAATCATGGCGTGGAGGATTGGAAGGAAAGTGGCTGAGGCCCTTGGGAATGGTTTACGGATGGCAAGTGCGCTATCGTTGGGAGTAATATCGCTACACGCTGCTGCGGGACAGGCACAATCGCACAGTCACAGTGAAGGTTGTGAGGATGAATCTTTGGCGATGCACAGCGATAGCGCATGGAACAAAAATGCGAATGACCCAGGAGGAAAGAAATCGCAGTTTGGAGATAGTGTATTATATATCAATCAGATCAAAGATGGAGACATTTTATGGCATCCTTTGCTCTCAGAAGAGGAAGCCATGAATGTGGTGCAGCACAAACAGCGGTTTGGCGACATTTTGGATCCGGCGGAGTTGATCCAATGTGGTTTTTCCGTTGAACGTATTGCGGCGATCCAAAAATTCTTGGTTTGCGACATCCCCTTGCAATGGCAGTGGAAACAATCGTTAGCAGCAGCCCAAACATGTAAAACAACCGTTTTGATGGGTGGAAAAACGCTGTGGAACGACATTGGGAGCAGTGAAGGAAGCGGGTATCAAATGCAGGTTAGGATCAACAACAACAAAACAGTATCGCTGGGTGCTTCCTTACAGCGCGATCCCGGAGAATGGTTCCGCATTGTCCCAAATCGCAAAAATCTCAGTGCCATATTTACGAATTACCACCTTCGTGTTTCGGCATTTCGAGGAATTGAATCACTGATTTTCGGTCGATACACCCTACAACTCGGACAGGGTCTGGTACAAGCGGGGATGTCGGGCTTCTGGAATGCACCCATCATTTGGGCACGACGAACGCCAGACTGGGGATTGTCCGAAAAGCGGGGTTGGGACGAATACCAGGGACATACGGGATTGGCCATGGGGTATAGGGTATTGGGCGGAAGATTGCGGGTGATTACGGCAGTTTCGCGAGGGCGGGTTTCGGCCCGATTGGATTCCATGGGTGGGATGAGCAGTTTGATTACCGATGGCAATTTTGCTTCCGAGCGACAGCGAGCCTATGAGAACAATACTTGGCAGGAGCATGTAACGGGGGCGCTATTATTGGGGAAAGCTGGGGCATCGTGGAGTAGTTATCGGTACGACCGGATGTGGCAGAGCAAGGCAGACTGGCCGCGGCCCGCGCTGCGCGCGGGCCGCATGTTCCATTATCCTGAATCTTGGATAACCCAACACACCCCCGGCGGCGGTTTGGCGTTTATGCATCTTGCACTACAATGTCAACCCAACCAAACGCCCAAACCCGCCGCCGTGGCCGGCTGGATACTCCCGCTCAACCGACAATCCGATATTTCGCTTCGCGGCTATGTGATACACAACCAATTCAGACCACCCCAAGGACTATTTAATCAACTCAGTCCCAATCATTGGAGTGGCTCCGCCACCTTTTCCCACGGCACCACCGGCAAGCAAAGCTTGCGGTGGGCAGTGGAACTCAAACAACCCCTTTTGCACAATCAAAATCTGGAGCGACCATTAACCTACCGACATCAATGCCTCTGGGAACAACGACTCAAAAACCACCTACACCTTCAAGGAATCTGGCAGTGGAACAACGAAATCATCCCAACAAAACCCGCACACAAAATCACCCTCATTCTCAAATACCAACAAAATCCGGCAAATACCCTTGAACATCAAATCACCATCGTCCCCCAGCCCCAATCCTCCCAAGCCTCTTGCCTTTACGCCTTTACCTTTATCCACAGACACCCTTTCTCACCCCTGAAATGGGCCGCCGAATGCATCGCCTTTGATACCGAAACACCCTTGTATTTCACCCAACAAACCCTACCCCATGAAATCACCCACTTCACCCTTTCACAAAAAGGAATTGCCCTCAACACCCTCCTCCAATACACCTTAAAACACAACCTCTCACACCACCACAACAAACACCCGCACTGGCAAATCCATATGGCCGCACGCAGCGAAATCATCATCAAAAACACAACAGAAAACCCCTTACAACCCCGTATTTTTGTATCATTATGGCTGAAATAATGTCCCCCAAACTCTCCGTCAACGTCAACAAAATCGCCACAATCAGAAATGCGCGCGGTGGCAACAACCCCAATGTGCTCAACGTGGCCTTGGACTGTGAACGCTTTGGAGCGCAAGGCATTACTGTGCATCCACGTCCGGATGAGCGACATATCCGCTTCACCGACGTGCACGATTTGGCCAATCACGTCACCACAGAATTCAACATCGAAGGATACCCTTCCGAAGACTTTCTACAACTCATCGAACGCGTAAAACCCCACCAAGTAACCTTGGTGCCAGACCCCCCGCACGTGCTCACTTCCAATGCCGGATGGGATACCCAAACACACCAAGAATTCCTCACCCAAATCATTGCACGAATCAAGCAAACCGGCGCCCGTGTCTCGATTTTTTTGGATCCCAACCCCGCCCTCATTGCATCCGCAAAAGCCACCGGAACCGATCGCATAGAACTCTACACAGAAGCCTATGCCGCGCAGTTCCACCAAGACCCAGCCAAAGCCATTGAACCCTATGTAGCCACCGCCAAAGCGGCAATGGAAGCAAATTTGGGCATCAATGCCGGACATGACCTAGACCTACACAACCTGAATTATTTGGCCAAAAATCTACCCGGATTGATGGAGGTTTCGATCGGACATGCACTGGTCTGCGATGCGCTTTACCACGGTTTACAAAACACGGTACAACTTTACTTAAGGGCCCTCAAATTGGATTAATTACTCAAATTTTTTCCGTTTCCCAGCTCACCGTATACAATTAACTACCTCCTGAAAATAACGGCAAACCCCCATCAACCGCTTTCACTGAAATGCTTGGCATCTTCCATCAATATCGCAAAGAAATTGCCCTTGTTTTGCTGTGTTCCTTGGCGCAGACTCAATTGTTGGCATGGGGATTTTTGGGCCACAAAACCATCAACCGCCAAGCAGTTTTCGCCTTACCACAACCCCTGTTTGGATTTTATAAGTCGCACATCGATTTCATCACCGAACACGCGGTAGATCCAGATGAACGTCGATATACGGATACAGCTGAGGCATGCCGACATTATATCGACTTAGAGCGATATGAGCAGGCGATGCCCATCGACACTTTGCCCAAATTTTGGAAGCAAGCTGTAGAAAAATATTCGGCCGACACCCTCTTTGCCTATGGCATTGTACCTTATCATGTTCAAACCATGCTGTATCGACTAACCGAAGCTTTCAAAAACAAGGATGTAGATAGGATTCTTCAGTTGTCGGCAGATATCGGCCACTACGTGGCCGACGCCCATGTTCCCTTGCATACCACCATGAATTACGATGGTCAGTTCACCCAACAAAAAGGCATACATGCCCTTTGGGAAACCCGCATTCCAGAGATCAGCTTAAGTCAATACAACTTGCTCGTGCCGAGGGCTGGATATTTAGAAAATCCGAACGACAGTCTTTGGCATTGCATTGAAACATCACACAAACACCTGCCCGATGTGTTAATGCATGAAAAACAGTTGAGTCAAACTTGGGGCGAAGAGCGGAAATACGAACTCACCACCGATGGAAAAGGGAAAACCAAAAAGCAAGTGAAAACGGACTTTGCTTTGGCTTACGAAAATAGCCTCAACCGCATGGTAGAAGACAGAATGCGTGCCGCAATCACCTCGGTTTCAAGTTATTGGTATACGGCGTGGATGCTGGCCGGACAGCCAGACATGACGGGGTTATGATACTTTGAGAATCACCAACTCGATACGTCGGTTCTTCGCCCGTCCGGCCTCTGTATCATTCGCGGCCGCAGGCCGCGAATCACCATACCCTTTTGATTTTAATCTCGCCGGCGCAATGCCTGCTTTTACCAAATAGGTTACCACCGCCGCAGCGCGATTTTCAGACAATTTTACGTTGTAGTCCACCGCACCTTGGTTATCGGTATGTCCGGTAATCATCACCTCCATTTTCGGATTCATCTTCATCAACTCCACCAATTGGGTTAATTCTTCGGTACTCTCCGATTTCAAATCAAATTTGTCGGTATCAAAAAACAAATTCTGTAACACAAACACGGCGTTATTGTTAATGGGAGTCAATTTCGCCACCACTTTAAACGGCTGATCCAACGTAGATGCCGTTGGCTGAAAATTCAAACTCTGTGGCACGTAACCCTTCGCTGTAGCGAACAAGGCGTAGTTTCCGCCGGCAGTCAGTGGAATGAAAAAGTTCGACACACTGTCAGAAAAAACCACTTTACCAGTACTCAATTCCACCACGCGGATCCTTGCCATCAAAGGTAACCCACCCTTTGCATCCTCAATATTACCAGACACATAGGTCACAGGTTTTGGCTTAAACTTCTCAGGCACTTCAAATTGGTAGATATCCAACCTACCCAGTCCACCCTTTCGATCAGAAGCAAAGTAGCCCTTCTTTCCAATCGCATCGATGTACAAACCAAATTCATCATCCGATGTATTCAATCCAGACCCCAAATTTTCAGGGGTTGACCACTGTCCATCAGCGCCCAACCTCGACATGAAAATATCCGAACCTCCGTAACCGGGATGTCCCAAACTACTGAAATACAACGTAGCACCATCGTAATGGATAAAGGGTGCATCATCATCTTCACGGGTATTGATGGCAGGACCCATGTTCTTGGGAATGCTCCATTTTCCTTGCTTTAAGTTACTCACCCACAAATCTTTACCACCAAATCCACCAGGCCTACTGCTTGAAAAGATGAGGGTATGTCCATCCCCACTAATGGCAGGTTGACAGTCCCATGCAGGCCCATTCACAGGCGAACCCAGATTATTACCACGCTTCCAACCTTTCCCATCCAAATCACTTACAAACAAATCACAGCTGCCCAACCCACCGGGCTGATTACAGCGGGTATAGTACAGGGCTGAGCCATCGGCCTTTACACTCAAAGTACCCTCATTTTCTGGGGTATTGATGTCGCCCGGCGCAGGATAGGCCTTCCCCCAAAACGTATCGCGCCAATCACTCATATAAAAATCTTCCTGCAACATGGCATTCTCCGTGCCACCCAATCTGCGCGTGAACACAAATCGATCACCTGAAAAGGGCATCCCTGGCCAATATTCGTCCTTTTCCGTATTGATCGAAGGACCCATGTTCCTAATCTTTAAATTCTCTGCTATATTTACATCGTCCATCGCCGTTTTTACGCTGGCCTGCAGCCGCGCTGCCTTCTCTTTTAATCGTACCGAAGCCCCCTGTTTCTGGGCGATAAATCCTGGTTTATTGGGCACCTCCTCAAAGGCAACAAGCATAGCCGATGCTTCCTGCAGCCGTTTGTTTCGATACAAGTATTCTGCGTAATAAAAATACATGGGCTGAAACAAAGGGGCTACGCGCAAACAATTTTGGTAAGATTTGGAGGCATTCAGGGTGTCGTGCATCGCCTCGTAAATGGAAGCTTGGAGCGAATATGCATCCGCATAGGCCGGATCAGATTTCAGGGCTTTGTTCACCGACGATAAGGCCTTGGGAAATTCTGCCGCATTATAAGCCATAAACGCTTCATCCAATTGCTTTTTGGCTTTGGGATTTTGGGCAACCAAACAAGACGATAATCCAAAAACAACCCAAACACCAACAAGGCGAATTTGCTGTATCCAAAAGTGCTTCTGCGTTAATCTCATTTTTTCCAGTGCATGGTTTTGATCATGTGGTAAACATCCTGTTCCACAAATTGAAACACGGGTGCAACACTATCAGATTCTGTGCGATTGTTGAAGTACAACGCACCCCGCACAAAGTGTTTCACGCTGTCTGTAAGATAAAAGTTAAAGTTGGTGGCAGTGTTTCCTTGAATGCTAAAAATTAAGCCCTTGGCTTCAGGATTCAATGAAGATGTAGGTCGCTCCAAAATATCATCCGCCTTTTGTAGATGCTTATTCACCAACTTCCGCGTATCGTATAACAGACTGTCGAAAAATGCCCAATCCTTAAATTCATAATACGTCATATGGAGGGTCATATCGAACAGTGGAAATTGCAAATTGTACCAACCGGGGGTATGAACGCCTTGTGCATTGGTATCGGCTTTCATCTGAGCGTAGGCAGGTAATTCCATGGACATAGGAAAATCTGCTGCAGAAAACGGTTGATAGGATTTTGTGGGCAAATCCATCCGTGGATACGCTTTGGGTTTTGGAACATAAGTCGTATCGCCACCGCCACAACTTGCCAAGACCAACAATAGCAGGGCTAGCAAAGGTGACAATTCCTTATTGAACTTCATGGTTGTTTTCTATGGTTATGCGGATTTTCTTCACTTTTCTGGCATCCGCCGATTCTACTTTAAACTGCAAATGAGATACGGCCACTTCATCACCGCGCTTGGGCATTCTACCCAAGCGCTCGCCGATCATACCGCCCAAACTATCGCTCTCCAAGTCTAGATGATCAAACAAATCAATCGACAAACCCAACTCACGCACAAAATCTACCAACAGCACTTTGGCTTCAAACATGTAAACGCCCTCTTTCAATTTCACATAGCCCTTCTCTTCGTCGTCAAACTCATCTTGCATGTCACCAAAGACCTCATCCAAAATATCTTCCATGGTGATCATTCCGCTGGTACCACCAAATTCATCTACCACAATGGCCAAATGATTATGATTGGTTCGCATTTCCCCGAGGGTATCGTCAATGGCTTTGTTTTCTGGGATAAAATAAGGGGCTTTAACAAACTGCATCCAGTCAAAATCTGCAGCTGCATCTAAGTGCGGAATCAATCGCTTGATGCTTAGCACACCCACAATTGCATCGATGGTTTTGTCGTAAACGGGTATTCGAGAAAATCCACTATCGCGGACCACTTTAAGCAACTTGTGATAATCGGCAGATTTTTCAACCGCAGTCATATCAACACGTGAACGCATGATTTGCTTCACTTGAATGCTACTCATGTTCACGATACCCTTGAGAATTTCCTTTTCCTGCTGAGCGTCTTCCTGATCTGTGGCCATATCAATGGCCATCGACAGTTCCTCGGGCGTTAACTCGTTGGCTTGCACTTTTACACCTCGTTCCAAGACGCTCCCGAATTTTACGAGCAAATGACTCACAGGAGCAAAGAACCAAACAAATGCGCGCATCGGGTAAACCAAAAAACGTGCTGCTGACCGATAATTTTGGGTTGCAAATACCTTTGGCACAACCTCACCAAAAACCAAAATAATTACGGTCACTACAATCGCCTCCACAAAAAACTTCAACCAAGGCAAGGCCGCTAAATCGAATAGTTTTTCTGTTAACAAAATCGCAATCAATACAAAAGCTACGTTCACCAAACTATTCAATAACAGCATGGTAGCCAGCAATTGCTTCGGTCTTTCCAGCAAAGCCAATATGTACTTGGCCGTTTTGCTTTTCTCTTCACGCAATGATTCTGTATCAGAATCTCGGTGTGAAAAGAACGCATTTTCAGAACTTGAACAAATGGCAGAAACCAGAAGACAAACAAATAAAATCAATATGTAAAGCACAATTTCCGGCACATCCGTGGAAGAAATTGGCTGAATAATAGATTGTAAAATCAATGTGGTCGCGGGACCAGGATCATCTATACCCATGTTGTTGAATTAAAAAGGAAGACCGTCATGATCCTCATCCATACCCATGCTATGGGTTGAATCTGATGGGTGAGAATCTCCCTGGGAATCGTTGCGCTGACCATCTTCATTTCGCGAAGCCAACATAGAACCCATCATTTGAAAATTGTTCACGCGAATTTTACGCGTTTGCCGCTCCTGCCCCTCCGCATCCATATATCGATCAGTGCGAATTTTACCCTCCACGTAGAGCAAACTGCCCTTTTTGAGGTATTTCTCCGCTGTTTCCGCTTGCTTATCCCACATCTCCAAATTGTGCCATTCTGTACTCTCCATACGTTGGCCGTCTTTTGTGTAGTAATCGTTGGTTGCCAGCGTTACATTGGCTACAACCCTGCCGTTTTCCAATCGACGTACCACTGGGTCTTTGCCCAATCGTCCCAATAAAATCACCTTGTTAATCATAATCTACTGTATTTAACTGCTTCAAAAACTTGTTTTCTTTAGGTAAATCTAATCATTTTTTCCATCAAACGATGCAAGGGCAAAGATAGAATCGACGCTTCCTCTAGCCACTGCCATCCGTCTGCTTGTACAAACTTATTATCGGAAAGGCACAAATACCAACACTTGGCATGAATCGTTTGGTGTGTGAGTTGATGCTTGAAGGATTTTTGTCCCTCAACCGTGAATTTTTCCACAATACCCCATTCCCCGAGAACGCGGTCTAATTCCCAAGCATCACTATCGCCTTCGAGTAATGGAAATTCGTGCAGGTGCGACCAAATTCCTTGGTCGGGCCGACGTACCACGGCATGTTGATTGCCACAGCGGATATCCACATAATAAAAGTACTTATTGACGGGCTTTTGCTTTTTTTGCGATACAGGAAGTTGTTTTTGCAATTGTTGCAAACGGGCGATGCAGGCATCGGCTAAAGGACAAACATCGCATTGAGGCTGTGTGGGGGTACACAATGTTGCACCCAACTCAATCATGGCTTGGTTAAAAATATTTGCGTCGGCCGTTTTCATGGCATCCTGAAGCAGTAAAAAAAGCTTTTTTTGGAAGGATTGCGACTGAATATCATCGAACAATCCGAACAATCTGGCTCCTACTCGCTTCACATTTCCGTCGATTGCCGGCACTTTTTCTCCAAAAGCGAAGGAAGCGATGGCCGCAGCGGTGTACAAACCCACCCCTGGCAATCGCTGAATGTCTTGGAAGGTAGACGGAAAAACACCATTTAACTCATCCACAACCATGCGCGCTGCACGGTGCATATTTCGCGCCCTGGAGTAGTATCCCAACCCCTGCCAAAGCTTCAGCACCTCACCCTCGTCTACACGGGCAAGTGACTGTATATCTGGCAGCTGACTCACAAATCGCTCATAGTATGAAAGTCCTTGCGCTACGCGGGTTTGCTGCAAGATGATCTCCGATACCCATATCAAATATGGATCGCGGGTGTGTCGCCAAGGCAAGTCCCTTGACTCAAGATTGTACCATCTTGACAAAGTTTGGATAACTATTTCCATAATCAATGGCAAAAGAACGGCTTTTGTATTTTTTTTGCACCTCAATTTATTATGACAAAGTCTGAAATCGTAAACGAAATTGCAGTGCGCACAGGTTTGGAGAAGACCGCGATTGCCGACACTATCGATAACTTCTTCGTAGTTGTTAAAAACTCCATGGTGAACGGTAGCAATATCTATCTCCGTGGATTTGGAACTTTCGAATTGAAAAAACGCAAAACCAAAGTAGCGAGAAACATCAAGCGCAATACCAGCTTGGTAGTTCCTGCCCACCACGTTGCGCGTTTTAAACCCGCCAAAGAATTTGCTACCTTGGTGAAAGATAGCAAGGTATTGGCAGACAAGCTCTAATATTCTTTCCCTACCTTTGTCGCGTGGGAATCGCTAACCTTCGCGTATGGATTTACGCTTCAGTCATTGGATTACTGGGCGTTGTATTGGTCATTAATCGCTGGAAATCGGCAGAGTTTGTCCCTGATTCAAACCAGAAACAAACCGCTCCGATGCAAGGCATGCAGTCTGATGGCCTGCCACAACAACCCTTTACACGCATTGAATTCCTTAATGCGATATTCGAAAAGACGAAGCCAAGTCCACTCGTTACACGCATCCTAACTGCCAAAGCCGGTAGTTATCCGAAAGATTCACTTGAATTGGCCTTGCGATGGGCCGAAGAAACAAACCTTGTTCCTTTGGTTGCATTGCTACAAACCGATTTGGCTGAATTGGTGCCTGAAAACCAAACAGCACAACAAAAAACGGAGGTTGCACGCAATCTGATCTTTTCCGCTGCGATGTCGGTCGAAACACCCATCGCCGCGGCTTATTTGTTTCAGTTGGGAAAGCAACATATCGACAAAGGCCTGGAGGAGAATGCAAAGAATGTAGATTTATTGAATGCGTTGATCGTGTATCAGAGCGAATATTTGAATGCGCCTATGCAGTTCTTAGGCACCCTTAAAACCGCGCTGGCAACCGATAGTTCCAACCTCGAAACCCACTACATTCACTTAAATCTGCTAAAAAAGTCGCAACAGTGGCCAAAAGCGCTGAAAAAATGCGAAAAATTGATATCTTTGCAGCCCCAAAATCCTCGATGGTTGTTCGAAATGAGCGATGTCTTCGGTGGTATGGGGGATTCTGTCAATGCAAAGGTTTACCTCGATTTGGCAGTAAAAACACAAAAATCAGTTCAATAATTTAAATAAAGTACTATGCCAAGCGGTAAAAAAAGAAAACGTCATAAGATTGCAACGCACAAGCGTAAAAAGCGTTTGCGCAAGAATCGTCACAAGAAGAAATAAGTTGGTTCTTCCACAATAACTAGGCATTTTGTCCAACGAATTAATCATACAAAAAGGTTCGTCTGGGGTAGAAATTGCACTGCTATCGAACCGTAAACTCATAGAATTCCACCGTGAAACCGCCTCTGACGGATTTCAGGTTGGAGACTTCTACCTTGGGAAAGTCAAAAAGATTTCTCCATCACTCAATGCTGCCTTCATCCATGTAGGCGGTGAGAAAGATGGATTTTTGACCTATTTCGATCTCGGCCCAAATCTCAAATCCCTGCGAAAAGTGGTCAAAGCGGCCATTGGTGGACATCCACGCGCTGCTGATCTTGATGAATTCACCATCGAAGAACCCATTGTGAAAACGGGTAAAATCGGACAGGCTCTCAAATCTGGAGAACCCCTGTTGGTGCAAATCATCAAAGAACCCATCGCCAACAAAGGACCCAAAGTAACCTGCGACATCTCCATTCCCGGTCGCTACTTCATCCTTGTCCCCTTCACCAACCACATCTCCATCAGCCGAAAAATTGGCAACCCCAAAGAAAAGGCCCGACTGAAAGACCTGGCAAACAGCATCCGACCACACAATTTTGGCGTGATCGTGCGTACCGTCAGCGAAGGTGTTGCCATCGAAGAACTCGACAAAGACATGCGAGATTTGGTGAAAAAGTGGAATGACCTGGTCAAAGGACTTAAAAACGCCACCACCGCAACCAAAGTGCTCGGCGAAGGCAATCGCCTGCAAACCCTGCTCCGCGATATCCTCAACGATTCATTCACCCAAATCGTTACCAACGACAACGACATTCACGCTGCAGTCAAAGAAACCCTCGGCAAATACAATACCGATGCCGACAAAATTCTAAAACTACATACAGCCAAGAATAGTCCGTTCGACCAATACAACGTCAACCGCCAAATACAATCAAGCTTCGGTAGAAACGTCCCCTTCAGCGGCGGCGCATACCTGGTCATCGACCACACAGAAGCCCTGCACGTTATTGATGTAAACTCTGGAAGCACCTCGTTCGACCCAAGTAATCGGGAAGAAAATGTGTTGAAGGTAAACCTCGAGGCCGTGGAAGAAATTGCGCGACAAGTGAGACTTCGCGACATGGGAGGAATCATTGTTATTGACTTCATCGACATGCGCGACCCTAAGAAGAAGAACGAACTGCTCACCGCTTTGAAGGATGCCATGAAAACCGATCGGGCCCGACACACCATCTTGCCAATGAGTAAGTTTGGTTTGGTGCAAATCACCCGTGAGCGTGTAAGACCTGCCACCGAAATCGCTACGCAAGAAGTGTGTATCAGTTGCAACGGTACCGGCAAAATGGACGCTAGCGTTCAGTTGTTGGATCGCATCGAAAACGAAATCAATTACTTGTGGGAAAACATGAACCAAAAGCATGTCACCCTGCGCGCCAATCCTTTGATCACCAACTATTTCCGCCACGGATTCCCTTCCCTGCGCATGAAATGGTGGTTGAAACACAAACATTGGCTCAAATTACAAGCCGATCCAGCCCTTGCACTCACCGCCTACCAATTGGAAAACGACCTCAAACAGGTTGTTAACCAAGAAGCGTAATCGCTTGACCATCATTCCCTGTTGCGATTTTCCGTAAACTTATTGTGATTCATTTGCGATTTTCCGTAATGACGAAAATCAGAATCCCCTTACTTTCGGAACATGAAAAAATACATTACTCTTTTTCTGTCCTTCTGCATCGGCCTCGTCGCCATGGCACAAAACCAAACCGTTCGGGGTGTGCTGCGCGACAAAGAATCACAGACCGTGATTGCCAATGCCAAAGTTTTTTTTGAAGGACCGATCACCAACCCACCTGCCAGTTTTGAAGCTACCACCAACACCAAAGGTGAGTTTGTTTTTACCGAGGTGCCCGTTGGTAGGTATGCACTAGCCGTTGAAGCCAAAGACTACCAAATTTTCAGTACCAACAACATCGTGGTTACCTCTGGAAAAGAAGTCATCCTTAGCTACGAACTCGAGCAAATCATTGAGCGCGTGGGTGAAGTCACTATCAAAGGCAAGGGCAAGGGCGACAAACCCAATAACGATGCGGCCCTCATTTCTGCGCGATTGTTTACCGTAGACGAAACCGACCGATTTGCGGGAAGCAGGGGCGACCCAGCACGTATGGCTTCGAACTTCGCTGGTGTGCAAGGGGCTGATGATTCTCGAAATGATATTGTAGTTCGTGGAAACTCACCCCAAGGCATTTTGTGGCGCATGGAAGGAATTGATATCCCCAACCCCAACCACTTTGCCATTCCCGGCACAACCGGAGGATCTGTATCGATCATCAACAACAAAATTTTGGGAAATTCCGACTTTTTCACTGGCGCTTTTCCTGCAGAATACGGAAACGCCAATGCAGGAGCATTCGACTTGAAACTCCGCAATGGAAACAACCAAAAAAAGGAATTTAGTTCTCAATTGGGCTTATTGGGTTGGGATGCCCTCGCCGAAGGAAACCTCGGTAAAAAAGGTGGCGCTAGCTACCTGGTCACTTACCGTTACAGCACCTTGGCGATGTTTAGCAAACTCAACATCCCATTGGGCACAGACGCGGTCCCCAACTACCAAGATTACTCCTTCAAACTGAATTTCCCCTTAAAGAACAACAAAGGGAATTTGAGTTTCTTCGGCATCGGTGGCTGGAGCAACATCGACATCAACATCAGCAAAGACACCCTCAGCAGTGCCGAGTTGTATGGCGATAATGACCGTGACCAATTGTTCGCCTCAAAAATGCACATTGCGGGTAGCAGTTTCCAATACAATTTAAACAAGAACAGCTACGTGAAAGCCACAGTGGCCATGAGTTCGCAGAACGTAACCGCCGAACATAGGCTGGTTTTCCGCAAAGTGATTGGCACCGAAATCATCAAAGGCGACACATTCCAAAAATATCAAAATGATTCTTTCAAGCGCAATTTGAGTTATGAATTCGACACCAAAACCATCGCTGCGCATGCTTTCTACAACAAAAAATTCTCAGCAAAAAGTTCGATGCGTGCGGGTCTGCAACTGACCCAGTATCGATATATGTTCGACGACAGTGCTTTGAACTTCAATCCCACAAGTCCATTGTATTGGAAGTTTTCAGTGCGATGGAATGCCAATGGAAACGCTTTCATGGCCATCCCATACGTGCAGTGGAAATACAAATTCTCTCCTGCATTCACAATCAGCACCGGGGTGCAAATGCAGAGCTATACCGTACAATACGATCCCAACAACACACCATTGGGCAACAGCGTTGGTGGCGAAAAACAAAGTTATACCAGCAATAGCGGTCCATTGTTGAGATTCGGTGCCCGCTACCAATTAAGCAAGCGCGACGCGCTGAATTTGGGTTTGGGCATGCACTCTCAAAACCAAAGTGCGTACGTGTATTACTACCAAAAACCAGGCAACAGTTCACCGCACAATTTGAATATGGGTTTATCGAAAAGCAACCACGCGGTATTGGGCTGGGACCACCAAATGGGCAAAGCCAGTAGAATCAAGGTGGAAACCTATTACCAGCAGCTTTCTAACTTGCCGGTGGAAAAACTTATGGCTAGCAACGGCTATAAGGGGTCCTCGTTCAGCTTGGCAAACACCGGCAGCGGGTTCTCGCGCTTCTTCCCAGATAGTTTGGAAAACACCGGTATTGGTAAAAACTACGGTATAGAGTTCACCATTGAGCGATTCTTCAGTAAGGGTTTCTATTATTTGGCCTCTTTGAGTGTATTTGATGCGCAGTACCAAGGTAGCGACAAACAATGGCGTAGTAGCGATTTCAATACAGACTATGCCGCCAATGGATTGATTGCCAAAGAATTTGTATTTAAAAACAAAAACTCATTGAACATCGGTGGTAAAGTTACCTTCGCCGGCGCGCGCAGATTCTCACCCATGGATACACTGAACACCATTTATGAGAGAGAATACGTGGAGAACAGCGCGTTGAAAAATACACAACGCTTTGGTTCGCCTTATCGCAGGTTTGATGTCCGTATAGCATACCGCATCAATGCGAAAAAAGTATCGCATGAAATCGCTTTCGATTTGGTGAATGTGACCAACCGCAAAAACGTGCTGAAATACAGCTACATTGATACAGCCCCTTATGCAAGGGAAACCTATCAATTGGGCTTCTTGCCATTGTTCTATTACAAACTCGACTTCAGTTTGTAAAGAAAAAAACCCCAATACAAGACTTAATTTCACATAAGACAAAGGCCCCAAATTCTTGGGGCCTTTGTCTTATGTCCACTTGTCGACACATGTGAATAACGGCCCCCGCGCGCTTCGCGCGCGGGGGCTATCTTCGCCCATTATGAAATTTGGATGGAGTTTTATCGCCTTGGCTATCGCCCTATCTTCTTGCGTGTCAAAGAAACAATACCAAGCCCTGGAAGCCGCAAAAGCCGACATGGAAACCCAGTTGAAGAAAAAGAACGACGACTGTGTTGAGAAAAACGCTTCGCTCGTAGCCTCCATCGCACAACTGGAAGCCGAAAAAGGCGCAAAAGAAAAAACCATCTCCGCCCTGAAAGACACCATCGAAACCTGCCAAATGCAACTCGATGAGAACCTAGAATACATCCGCAATCTTGGCACATCGCTCGATGCTCAACGACAAAATCTTGCCCAAGAAATCAACGAGAAAAACAAAACCCTCGCTGCCAAAGAGCTGGAGCTCAATACCGCACTGGCCAAAGCCGAAGCCGAACGCGCCCGCCTAGAGCAACTGCGTAAAGAACTCGAAAAAACATCGCAGCGCGTAAAAGACCTCGAAGCCGAACTGTCTAAAAAAGAACGCGCCGTGCGCGAACTCAAAGAAGCCATCGCCAAAGCCCTGGCAGGTTTCGAAAAGCTTGATATCAAAGTTGAATATCGCAACGGTAAAGTGTATGTGATCCTTCCCGAAAAATTGTTGTTCGCCTCAGGATCCATCGACGTTGATCCCCGCGGTAGAGAAGCACTCATCGAAATCGGCAAAGCACTCAACAAACAACCCGATGTGCAAATGGCCATTGAAGGACATACGGATAATATCCCCATGAAAGGCGTTATCAAAGACAACTGGGATTTGAGCGTTTTGCGTGCCACCAGCATCGCGCGGATACTCATTAGCGACGCCAACATGAACCCCAAGCGCATCCAAGCCGTGGGCAGAGGCGATACACAACCTGTTGCAGGAAATGATACACCGGAAGGACGTGCCAAGAACCGCAGAACCGAAATTGTGCTTACCCCTCAGCTCGATAAGATCCTCGAAATCCTGAACAACTAACATCGATGATCCTAATCGCCGCCATCGAAAATCACAAAAATCCTGAAATCGATGCGCTGTGTAACGACTATGTAAAGCGATGCGGACCCATGCATTCCGTGAAGCTTGAACTGCTGCCAGCCGCTAGAACGCCCGATCCAGAATCGCAAAAACTCAAGGAAAGTGAAACCTTGCTCAAATTTGTAAAGCCGGGCGATACACTGATTCTTTGCGATGAACGAGGAAAATCTTTCACCAGCCGCGGGTTTTCAACCTTCATAGAAAAAACACTCGCGCAATCCCGCGGCAAAATCATTTTCGCCATTGGCGGGGCCTACGGTTTTACCGAAGCTTTGCGACAACAACACCCCTGCATCAAGCTGAGTGAATTTGTTTTTCCGCACCACCTCGCAAGATTGGTCCTCACAGAACAAATCTACCGCGCCTTGAATATCCTAAAAGGCACGGGGTACCACCACGACTGATACCAAACGCTTACCGCCAATTTCAACCGCAAATCCCCTTTCAATTTCGTATTTTTGTAAAATTCCATGAACCTAGAACAGGCGTTAATTCAACACATCGCGGAAGCCATCGAAACACTCTATGGTCAACCTGCGCAATCCGTAAAACTGGAACACACAAATCCAGATTTTGCCGGCGATTACACATTTGTTGTTTTTCCTCTTTTGCGCATTTCTCGATCAACGCCTGAAGCCACTGCCGAAGCCATCGGTAATCACCTGAAACAACACGCCGCCATCGTGTCGGACTTCAACGTGGTCAAAGGATTCCTGAATTTGGTACTAAAAACCGATATCTATGCCGATTTTTTGAAATCGCAGTGGAACAACCCCCAATTTGGCCAAACCAACCTGGGTAGTGGCAAAAAAGTGATGGTGGAATACTCCTCCCCCAACACCAACAAGCCCTTGCATTTAGGTCATGTGCGCAACAACCTCTTGGGGATGTCGGTGGCAAATCTCTATAAAGCCGCTGGCTATGAAGTGGTAATGGCGAATTTGGTCAACGACCGAGGCATCCATATTTGCAAATCCATGCTAGCATGGCAAAAATTTGGCAACGGCGAAACGCCAGAATCTACAGGGATGAAAGGCGACCACTTGGTGGGGAAATACTATGTAGTTTTTGAGAATGCCCTGCGTGAAGAAACTTTGCCAACCATTGAATTGGCCATCAGCGGTAGGTGGACACCCGAGAGCGACATCGCACAAACCAAGTATACCGCCATTTACGGTCAGCTTCAACAAGCCACCGAAGAAAAGCAAATCGCCAAACTCAAAGACGACATCAAAGAACTGGTAAGAAACCAGTCTTCGCTGATGCGCGAAACACAGCAAATGCTGCGTGATTGGGAAGCCGGCATATCCGAAGTCATCAATCTCTGGCAAACGATGAATGGCTGGGTATACAGCGGATTTGAAAAAACATACGCGCGTTTGGGTGTGGCGTTCGATCAATATTATTACGAGTCTAACACCTACAAATTGGGAAAAGATGTGGTGGAAGAAGGCCTGCAAAAAGGCGTATTTTATCGCAAAGACGATGAAAGTGTGTGGATCGATTTGCGCGAAGACGGACTTGATGAAAAGCTAGTTTTACGTGGCGATGGCACCAGTGTTTACATAACCCAAGATATTGGAACCGCAGATTTAAAATACCAAGAACACCATGTAGATCAAAGTATCTATGTGGTTGGCAATGAGCAAGATTATCACTTTAAAGTGCTGTTTTTGATCATGAAGAAATTGGGCCGACCGTTTGCCAATGGCATGCACCACCTGAGCTACGGGATGGTTGATTTGCCCAGTGGTAAAATGAAAAGTCGGGAAGGCACCGTTGTTGATGCCGATGATTTGGTCCAAGAGATGGTGGATGAAGCCAAGGCCAAGACGATTGAACTCGGAAAAACGGAAGGACTCACAGAGACCCAACTCAATCAATTGTATGAGTCCTTGGGCTTATCGGCGTTGAAGTTCTTTATCCTCAAAGTGGACCCCCGTAAGCGGATGTTGTTCAACCCACAAGAAAGTATTGATTTCCAGGGCGATACAGGTCCGTTTGTACAATACACTTTCGCCCGAATCCAAAGCATTTTGCGTTCGGCCGAAGGCTTAGATTGGCAATCTACCGATATCAACACCCACTTATTACCCATCGAAGTGGAAACCATCCAAACCTTGTATCGATATCCAGATGAGGTAAACAAGGCCTGCAGCGACTCTTCACCAGCGGTCATAGCGCAATATTGCATCGATTTGGCAAGGACCTTCAACCGTTTTTACAACGAATGTCACATCATGCGCGAAACCGACCCCATCGTAAAAAACACCCGCTTGAAACTGGCGCATTTCACTGCCCACACCCTAAAACACGGCTTGAACCTTCTTGGAATTCAGGTAGTGGAGCGGATGTAATTTCAGATCAAGCCAAATCAGATCAAATTCACTTCTTGCAACTCTTTCCCCAAAGAGCGAATCCCTGCTTGAATCTTAGCCAATTGCTTCGCACTGGGAATTTTTGTCCCTTGAATATATTGCGACAACAAAGTTGCATGCATCCCAATTTTCTCCGCCAAGAAATTGGCATTCAGTGCGCGGTAACGCTTGAAAAATGCATCCAAATGAAACACCAACTCTATTTGTGATTCTTTGATTTCTATGGCCTGCTCCTCAAAATACAACGACAGCGCCTCAACTGAATTGGCTTTCAATTCCAACAAATCTTTGCCCGTGGTATAAACCGCCAAATCTTTATGAAATGCCGAATATCCCGTTTCCGTGCACTCAAACAACATTCTGTATTTTGTCTTTTTCATACCCTTACTTATTATTCAATGTTATCCCTGAATCCTTGAAAATCCGCTGTAGCGTACCCTTAGCAATTTCTTTACTTCCGTGGTTCGGAACAACGATTACAGATACTTTTTGAGGATGTTTGAATTTTACATGCGATCCTCGCTGCGAAACTTCAATCCATCCAGCCCTTCTCAAAATCCGCAATAATTCACTGCACTTCACATCTCCTCCCTCAAAAATAAAAAGTAAATTATTATTTACAAAATCAAAATTACAATACACAATCAAAAAACCCTACAATCATTTACATAATAAACGGTTAAAATCGGATAAACCAACCAATCAAACCTCCCGGTCGGGATTCTCTTTCAGAAACTGTGCCCAACCACCAGCTTTGTTTTTGCCACCCGCTGTACCACCCTTGGTGCTGCCAAATGCCCTAGGGGCAAATTGATAGAAATGACAAACCGCCGCCGCCAATCCATCCGTGGCGTCCATGGTTTCAGGCTTTTCTTCGAAATGAAACTCGGCATGCAACATCGCAAATACTTGCTCTTTGCTGGCATTTCCGTTGCCTGCAATCGATTGCTTGATTTTCCGAGGAACGTACTCAAACACCGGCAAGCCCTTGCCTATCGCTGCCGCGATGGCAACCCCTTGAGCCCTGCCCAATTTCAACATCGACTGCACGTTCTTGCCAAAAAAGGGTGCCTCCACCGCTACCTCTGTAACGTCAAAACCCTCAATCAATGCCGTAACCCGCTCATAAATGTGGTGCAACTTCTCGCCCGCATCGCCCACTTTGGCCAAACGAACCACCCCCAAGCCCAATAATTTGGGCGATTTCCCCTCAATTTGAATCAATCCATAACCCAACAAATTGGTTCCAGGATCAATGCCCAATATTACCCGCGGTTTCTCCACCCTACAAAGATGCCGATTTCCGAAAAAATCCGCGGAAAATTTCCGAAATTTGTAGAAATAGCAATTATCGCATATCCATGGCTTTTGATTTAGACCTCATCCAATCCGTTTACCAAAGAATGCCCCAACGCGTGGCCGCCGCCCGTCAATTGTTGGGAAGACCCCTAACCCTTACTGAAAAAATCCTCTACTCCCACCTTTGGGATAACGCCGCGCCCCAATCTTTCGGACGTGGTAATGATTACGTAGATTTCGCACCAGACCGCGTTGCGATGCAAGATGCTACCGCCCAAATGGCGTTGTTGCAATTCATGCAGGCGGGCCGACCCAAAGTTGCGGTTCCTTCAACTGTACATTGCGATCACCTGATCACTGCCAAAACTGGCGCAGGTGAAGACCTTACCAAAGCTACCAACGAGAGTGCAGAAGTTTACGACTTCCTCGCATCCGTTTCAAACAAATATGGCATCGGATTCTGGAAGCCCGGAGCCGGTATCATCCACCAAGTTGTACTTGAAAACTACGCCTTCCCCGGCGGTATGATGATCGGTACCGATTCTCACACCGTGAATGCGGGTGGTTTGGGTATGATCGCCATCGGTGTGGGCGGTGCAGATGCTTGCGATGTAATGGCAGGCCTTCCTTGGGAGCTAAAATGGCCAAAGTTGATCGGTATCAAATTAACCGGCAAACTCAACGGATGGACAGCCCCCAAAGACGTTATCTTGAAAGTCGCTGGCATTCTTACCGTAAAAGGTGGAACCGGTGCAATCGTAGAATACTTCGGTGAAGGTGCAAACGCCATGAGCTGTACCGGAAAAGGTACCATCTGTAACATGGGTGCGGAAATTGGCGCAACCACTTCAACTTTCGGATACGATGATTCTATGGAGCGATACCTCCGCGCTACCGGTCGTGAAGCCATCGCCGACGCTGCCAACGGTGTTCGTGAGCACCTGAATGCGGATCCTGAAGTTTATGCCAACCCATCGGCCTACTTCGACGAAGTAATCGAAATTAACCTGTCTGAGTTGGAGCCCCATTTGAACGGCCCATTCACCCCAGATTTGGCTACCCCTATCTCTAAAATGAAAGAAGTTGCCGCCGCCAACGGTTGGCCCACAAAAGTTGAAGTGGGTTTGATCGGAAGTTGTACCAACTCCTCATACGAAGATATTTCTCGTGCCGTGTCCTTGGCAAAACAGGTTTCTGAAAAGAACCTCAAAACCAAAGCCGAATACATGATTACCCCCGGTTCTGAACAAGTGAGATACACCATCGAACGCGATGGCTTCCTCGATGTGTTTGACCAAATCGGTGCGAAGGTTTTCGCCAATGCTTGCGGACCTTGTATCGGTATGTGGGATCGTATGGGTGCTGAAAAGCAAGAAAAAAACACCATCGTTCACTCATTCAACAGAAACTTTGCAAAACGCGCCGATGGCAACCCCAATACATACGCGTTCGTAGGTAGTCCTGAACTCGTGACAGCATTGGCCATCGCGGGTGATTTGACCTTCAACCCATTAACAGATTCTTTGACAAACGAAAACGGCGAAGCAGTAATGCTGGATGCTCCATCGGGCGATGAATTACCAACCCGTGGCTTTGCAGTAGAAGATGCCGGATATCAAGCCCCAGCCGCCGATGGTAGCAGCGTGGAAGTGAAAGTAGCGCCTAACAGCAGCCGCTTGCAACTCCTCGATCCTTTCGCCGCTTGGGAAGGCACCGACCTTACCAACCTCAAACTGTTGATTAAAGCCAAAGGAAAATGTACTACCGACCATATCTCTATGGCAGGTCCTTGGTTGAAATTCCGCGGTCACCTCGACAATATCTCTAACAACCTCTTAATTGGCGCCATCAACTTCTTCAACGAAAAAGCGAATGAAGTGAAAAACCAATTGACAGGCGGATACGACACTGTACCTGGAACTCAGCGCGCATACAAAGCAGCCGGCATTGGCTCTGTGGTTGTAGGCGATGAAAACTACGGTGAAGGATCTAGCCGCGAACACGCTGCCATGGAACCCCGTCATTTGGGCGTTCGTGCCGTGTTGGTAAAAAGCTTCGCGCGTATCCACGAAACCAACCTCAAGAAGCAAGGAATGTTGGCATTGACATTTGCCGATAAAGCCGATTACGATAAAATCCAGGAAGCCGATACCATCAGCATCCTAGGTTTAACCGAATTTGCACCCAACAAGCCTTTGCAAATGGTCTTGAACCACGCCGATGGCAGCAGCGATACCATCACAGTGAACCACAGCTACAACGACCAACAAATCGATTGGTTTAAAGCCGGCGGTGCGTTGAACATCATTCGCAAAAGCGTAGCTTAATCGCTACCCAATCCATTCAACCATGAAAGGCGGAAAGTCGTATTTTTATACTGCACTTTCCGCCTTTCTTATTTTAAGGGCATTTGCCTTCAGCTATTTCTCCGGTAACTACACTGATTCCGACCAATGCGTGATGTGGCAGATGGCCCATGATTTTGCCCATTTCCAATTCCACACCCCCTTTTATTACGGCCAACTGTATTCATCAGGCCTCGAAGCGTGGCTTGCGGCACCCTTGATCTGGGTAGGCATCCCAGTTTTTAGGGCCGTACCACTCGTCACAGCCCTCATGTCGACCCTCCCTTGGATTTGGATGGCACAGCTTTCCATTAAAAAACACGGTCACCATAAAAACGCCACCGCACTGCTGCTATTGAGTATGATATTTCCGGTGAGTTGGCTGCAAACCACCTACATTTCTCGGGGATTCATGCAATCCATTTTCTTGATTTCCTTGGCCACCCGATTCCTAAGCAGCCGCGCCCTCAGCATCTTTTTCGGGGTGATACTCGTTTCTTGGGGACTCATTCAAAACGCAAACGGCCTATTGCTACTACCTGCCGTACTACCCTTTTGGATGGATTCTATTTCGATGCGATCCAAACGTCAAATGGCGGGACTCTTATCCGGTGCGATAGCATCCGTTGCATTGATGTTCTCATACAGACAGCTTATCCAATCGCATCCCCATTGGATGATTCACGGCACCATCAATCTATCGTTTAGCTATACAGATTTTGCGCAAAACATCACCCAATTCAACCGACTGCTCCAGCACAGCTACCCATTTATTCCATTGGTTGGAATCCTAATTATTGGTCTCATTACATGGATCCTATTCCAACCCAAATCAAAGTGGGAGGCATTGGCTTTTTGGGGTACTTTGCTCTCGCCGGTAGGACTTTTTGGCCTATCAAAAATTACGGATGGCACAGAAAACATCTTCTTCGGATACGGTCGATTTTTCTTGGCGATACCCTTCGCGTGGGGATTTTTATGGTCGAACAGCAACCTGCAAATCCCTACCGCAATTAAAAAGATGTACGAGCAGTTGGGCGTTAAATTCTCAAATCAATGGATTGTTTACTCCCGACAAATTAAGTACAGTCTGTTTTTGTTTTTCACCACTGTGTGCATTTCGGGTTACGCCTACCAACTATGGGATCAAACCAGCATTCGTGAATTTGGCAAAACCTACATTCCGGTCATGGTTTACCCTCTGAATCAAATGAAATTGGATGCGGCGCAATTGGCCAACTTGTGCAAAAAAGAAGATATCGGTGCGGTTTTGATCCTCGACCACTTTGTGCTAGAATGCGGTAGTATGGGATATTCCTTGCTGTCAGAATTCCCCGTGACCGACCAGGGCAAAACTATACCCATTTTAAGACCCAAATACGAACGTCGACATTGGCTACTCCAAGAAAATCAAAACTACATACCCAAAAAAGTGGCCGTTATGGATGTATGGAAAGACAGTACTTGGGGCACTCAGTGGCCATTCAAACGCTCACTTGCAGATGTTCGGGGGCGCGTATTCATTTTCGAAACGGGCGAGTTCCCTTTAAATCAATTCATTACAAAATTTCTTGAGTAAACCGGAATCTTCCAACTCCTTATCCTTTTTATGATACAATTCAACCAACTGAATTTGTTCTGCTTTTTCCTCCCAACTATAAATCAACCGAAAACCTGAGTTAACCCCTTTATTTGGAAAGGAATTGCTCCTTATTTTTTTCACTTTCACAAAATAACAACCTACATACCCTTGTAATCGAAAGCTCAAGGGGAATTTACCTCCCGGGTATTGTTGAATGACCGAAATCAATACCTCAAGATCACTTTCTATTGACCGGTATCGTTTTAACAAAATCTTCACATTTCTTTCAAAATGCAGTGTTCTTTTGACTTCCATCCTCTTCATCTCCCTCACAATAAATCCGATAAGCAAAGGGGAACTCCCTGTAAAATGTTAAATCGAATTTGATTATTTCGCCCATCCCCGTCACTTTAATTGGCAAATCTTTTTGAAGCAATTCAGCCAAATCACTCGTTGGAAACCTGCCGTAAAGTTGCACCATATCATTCATTACAACCATTTCGCTCGCCTTGATTAAAGTCAAATCAGCAGACCTTAATGGGAAAAGTTTGTTCTGAACCTCTCCGTTCTTTTCCACTTTGATTTTGACTATATCACCGTCTAATGACATTTGCTCCAACATTTCTGACAAATGATCGGGCAAAGGTCCAAATGGCAATTTTTTATATACGCACGTAGATAAAAACCCTTCATGGTTTTCGTAATACGCAAAATCGCATAAATACAGCAATTTGGGTATTAAGGTTTCCAAAGAATTTGAATATCTCGAACAAGACTCAAGAAGATACAATACTACTTCCCTGCATTTTGCACGGTCAAATTTCAATTGGGGTTTCAAATATTCTACTTCAACCTCTTCCAATAACTTAATATCGTCTGCTGATTCATACTTCATTTCTGAATCAACACCACCATAGATTAATACCTCTATTTGCATTTGAAACACACTCGCAATTTTTTGAATTTCGACCAAACCAACATCCCTTTTGCCTTGTTCAATGGACAAATAAGACGTTCGCGAAATCTCCAAAATATTCGCCATGTCTCCCTGGGAAAACGAATGTTTATTCCTCAATAATTTTAATCGCTTTCCAAAATCAACCAATCCAACCAATTCAAGCATAACCTTACAAAGGTAAGGGAGTGTCGATTATTCGAACAATTCAATGTCTAATAAAAAGACAATTTAACCGATTAATTTTCTTTCACTGATCCAAATCGAAAACCAAGCATCAAAAAAATCAACCCACAACCAACTGCCCAGTGAGCTGATAGTGGTCCGCAACCGCCTGTTCAAACGACCTGCCAATGCTGGCTTTCACCGCAACCCGATAACTCACTTGCTCTGTATACTCACTGCCCAAAACACGGGCACCATATTTGGCAATCAACCGATGTATTTCCTGCTCATGTTCAAAGGCAGCTGAAATCTCATAGATCTCTTCGATAAATTTCTCCACCTTCCCCGCCGCTGCCAACGCCGCTGCCGCCGCCCCACCATATGATTCTATCAACCCCGGAATACCCAACAATGTTCCTCCAAAATATCGCACAACCACCACCAACACGTTTGTCAAACCAACACTAATCACCGCCCTCAATATTGGTCTACCGGCAGAATTTCCCGGCTCCCCATCATCGTTCGCCCGCTGTGCCTCGCCCCGGGCGCCCATCACCCAAGCATAACAGTGATGCGTTGCATCGGGATACAAACGCTTCAACCCCTCCAACTTTGCCTTAATTTCCGCCTCAGATCGCACCGGATATACATAGGCATAAAACTTACTGCCACGCTCCCTCAGTACAAACTCAGCATCGCGCTCTACTTCATAATACGTATCAGAAAACAACCCCATCATCGCAAATCCCTTTCCCACTGCCACAATTCATCACCACCCAGCGAAGCCGTTTTCTGCAAAGCGTAACCACCAATACTAGGCGATTTCACCCCATCACCCAACGTCAAACTCGCATTTCGCAATACAGACATCGCATCAACCAATCCCTCTCTCAAAAAAGACTCCAACACCTGAGCACCACCCTCTACCATCAACACACCCAACCCTTGCTCCTGATACAACCAACCCAACAAAGCCTCCAAATTCATATCCCCTCCGATAACCCACAAGGGTCCATCACTTTTTTCAATTTGTTCAATCGCATAACCTCCCCTTCCTGTTCTATCCAAAACAATGCGAATCGGTTGATCCACAACTCCTTGACCCCGAACATCCAACCGTGGCTGATCCAAATCCCAAGTGTTTACCCCAACCAAAATCGCATCCATCCCCGCCCGTAAGCCGTGCACCCACTCATTCGACTCCGGCCCACTAATCATCACCCGCCTATCCGTGCCACTGCCCATAAAACCATCTGCAGTTTCAGCCCATTTGGCCAACACCGCCGTTCTTCCAAGTCGCTGATTAACCCAAAACGACCAATTCAACCGTCTGCAAGCATCTTCCAAAACACCCACAATGACCTTAACCCCTGCTTCCTTCAACAAAGCCACACCCCTACCACTCACCAGCGGATTGGGATCCAAAACCCCCACCACCACAGTGCCTACCCCCTTCTCCAAAATCAAATTCGCACATGGTGGCGTTTTTCCAAAATGGGAACATGGCTCTAAAGAAACGTACAAAATGCAATCGCTCAAATCGCCCACATCACCCAAACCCTCAAACAACTTACGCTCCGCATGTGGGCCGCCAAAAACCTCGTGCCAACCTTCCGCCAACACGGCACCATCGCGCACCAAAACGGATCCCACCATGGGGTTCGGACTCACCCTGCTGCTGCCACGCGAAGCCAAATCAAGGCATCGCTGCATCCAACCCACATGTTCCTGTTCAGGTACAATCATGCCATCCATCTCCGCTGACCCAACCACTAGTAATGTCCAAATCCTTTCACCGCCTCCCTCACATAGGTCTTTACACAATCATAAACCCTGCCGCCATCAGCCGGTTTTACTGTGCCATGACCCGTGCGAACAACCACCAAATGATAGTCGGGAATCACCACAATATACTGTCCCTTCATCCCATTGAAATATTGAAATTTGATACCGTCAACCTCACCCAACCAAAAGGCATGTCCGTAAAAAGGACTCAATATTTTACCATCCACTTCAAACGGTTTTCGCGCCATCGCCAAGAATCCAGAATCCACCAATCCCGCACCGTGATGCATCACCATAAGTCCCAACCGACCAAAATCGCGGGCGCGGGCATTGAAACAGCAGAAATTGAGCTCTCTTCCTTCCGCTTTGTCCAACGACCAACTGGCCGATGCTTCCATCCCCAACGGTTTCCAGAACCACTCTGATGCCAAATCAGCCAAGTGTTTGCCGGTAACCAGCTCCAACACCAATCCCAGTAATTGGGTTGCGCCACTTTGGTACTCGAACTGCGTGCCGGGCTCAACGATCACCGGAATCTCACGCATTGTGGCCTCAATATCGCTGCCATAATAGGCCTTCGCTGTAATGCCCAAAGGCGATTGATAACTTTCATTCCATTGGAGTCCTGCCGACATCGTAACCAAATGTTTCAAGGTCAATTTCTCCGCATTCGAGGCCAGTTTACTGGGCGATACGCCTGCGATGGACTTCCCACCTTCGGCGGCCGATTTTCCTACCCAGGGCAAATATTTGCGTACGGGTTCATCCCAGGACCCGATCAACTTTTGTTCGATTGCCTTTTGAACCATCAAACAAGTGAGGGTTTTGGCCATTGAAAATGAATTGGTACGAACGGTATCTGAAATGGGCGAAAAGTATTGTTCACAAACAAGGGTATCGTGGCGAAAAACCAAGAATGATCCGCTGTTGGTGCGCTGCAGCATCTCGGTGAGTGGCGCAGAGAGCGCTATCGTTCTGGCCTCTTTGGATTCAGCAAATACCGCGATGCGATTGGGATCATTGGCCACAATTCGCGTATCAAACGATTTATAATCCAAGTAATTCGCCGATTTTTCACCGATGAGGTAGGTCAGTCGCACCCCCTTGATCAGGTATCCATAAGGCGATAACCATATCACTCCTAACAACACCCCGGTGATGCCCAAGACCAGTAAAAAGCGCTGAAATGCCTTCATGATATTCAAATGTAAACAAAGAAATGTAACTATGGACATCCATCCATATCGAATGCAAACTCCCTTGGCTTCGCGTATATTTGTAGATTATGGGATTTTCTATGCGATCACGATTGAAGATGTTTGTTTTTCCGATGGTTTTGGTGGGCGGCCTAATGGCTTTGCTCGATACCAAATCCTTGCTACCTGATCACCTCAAAAGCAAGGCCCATCCTGGATATCGCGAGCAGTGGTTCAATGAAAAGAAAGACGTAAACGGTGAAATTCCCGCGTTCTTGCGTTCAAAATGGGCGCAATACGATGCGATGAAACTGGCTATTCAGCGCAGGAGCAACGACAACCCGATCGATACAATCATTGAATTGGGACCCAAATCGGTGGGTGGTAGAACCCGTGGTTTGTGGATCGATCCCCGCAATGAAAAAATCATGTTGGCGGCCGCCATCTCCGGTGGCCTTTGGCGCACCGTCGATGGCGGCCTCAATTGGAAACCCCTCAACGAACACCAAGTTTCCATGATGCCCTCCTGCATCACATCAAACCCCTTCAACCCCAACGAAATCTACTACGGTACCGGCGAAAGCAGGGCCAACAGCGCCGATGTTGACGGTGAAGGTGTTTTCAAATCAACCGATGGTGGCATCACCTTCAACCAAATAACTTCATCATCAAAAACAGCGGGTTTTGATGAAATCTGGGACATCGAACATGCCAAAGATGATTCACAAACCCTGTTTGTGGGTACCCAAACCAATGGTTTATATCGCTCTACCGATGGCGGAACCACCTTTACCAATGTGTATGCAGGTGGTAACAAGCAGGTGACCGACATTCTCTGCCTGCCCAACAACCGCGTGATAGCTACCCTTCACTCTTCTCAAGTTGTGGCATCCGATTCCTTGGGCAAGCCCGGCACCTTCAACATTATTAGCTTCCCTAGTGCGCCAGGATCTGGCAGCTATCGCCGCATACAATTGGCAAGTCCGGCCAAATACCCCAACGTAGTCTATGCCGTTTTCGAGGGCTTTGCCTTCGATGCTACCCCGGTGGCCTTCTATAAAAGTAGCGATGCGGGACGCACATGGACGAAAAAAACGGCGCCCGGCGGAGCCGGGGCCAGCTATCAAGCATACTGCCTTTTGATGGGAGCCCATCCAACCGATTCAAATTCTGTGGCTTGTGGGGGTGTTGATTTGGTTATTTCTAGAGACGGTGGGTCCACTTGGACAGACATGACGGTAGGACATTCGGACCACCATTCTTTTGCATTTTTGCCCAAAACCACCAATGAATTTGTGGTGGGAACAGACGGTGGCGTATACAAATACCGCTGGAACAGCACAGAAATTCTCGCCAACCTCAACAACGGCTATCGCGTAACCCAGTTTTATGCGGGCGCATACGGTCCAACCGGACTGGTGGGCATCGCAGGGGCACAAGACAACGGCACGCATGTGGCGAGCAAACCCATGGTTAGTCAGCGATTCTTCGGTGGCGATGGCGCCTACTGTCATATCGGATTGCAAGACGGAAGCATCGCCTACATGAGCTACCAAAATGCTGCAATCCATGTGATGAAAAGTTTCTCACCCTCAAATCCCAGCTGGGCCACCAACATTACTGACCCTGCTTTTGCTACAGATGGTGTTGACTTTATCAACTTGTATGAAATGAATCCAACTGATCAGTACCAAGTGTACTACCGCACCAATCGGGGATTGTATCGCACAACGGATATGGGCGGCAGTTGGACAAAACTCAACCTTAGCATTCGCGCAGGCATCAAGGCCATCGGCATATCGAAACATGAGAACCCTGTGGTATATTTCGGGGGAACCGGCGCACAGCTGTATAAAATTGAAAAGGCAGCCACCACCGCTGTTGGCAAAGAGGTAAATTACAACGCCAGCGTGCCTACTGCGGTTACCAACGACAACATCAAGGGCATGCATGTGCATCCCAACAATCCTTACGTGCTTTACGTGGCGATGTCGAACATCAGCAACCAACCCCGAGCTTGGCGCGTAACCGGCTTGGATAGCATCACCAACAAACCTGTTTGGACGAACATTTCGGGCGATTTGCCCCCCGGCTTACCGGTGAACATGTTGGCGGTAGATCCAGCAAATCCGGATGCAGTATTTTTTGCAGGCACCGATTTTGGGCTTTATTACACCATCGACAGCGGCAAAACATGGCAGAAAGACTATCGATTACCCAACGTGGCGGTGCATGAGATTAAGATGCGTGAAGACCGTACATTGTTTGCATTTACCCATGGCAGGGGGATGTTTGCCATTCAGTTGAAAGCACCAAAAGTGGGCGTAAAAAACAATCAAACCCGCCTTTCGGTGAGAGTTCATCCCAACCCAAGCAATCAAGGATTTAATGTGAGCAGCGCGACGAATTTATCGGGCAGTAGCTATGCTGTTGTTGATTTGATGGGCAGAACGGTGATAAGCGGAACGTTGGGCGATGACGGAGCGATCGATACCCGGGAATTGGTAAACGGGAATTACTTTTTGAAAATCAGCGGAGGAACGGGCACAACGCGCAGTTTCACCACCAAGTTTATCGTACAACACTAATATACAGCCAGTAACATATGGATCCAATCGTAGAATCCCAACTCAAAGCGTTAGAGGCCCAATTGGGTGAGTTAAATGATTTTTTGTTGGAGGTAAGCACAGACATGGTAGATGGAGGATTCACTGAGCATCCTTTGTACGTAGCCCACCAAGAGCAAGCAAAAATTGGGGAGATGATTGTGGACCGGGACGAGTTTGGTTTTCCGTTTTCTATCAATGCCACCACCATTGAGCGATTCTTGGAGTTGGGCATATTACAGAAGGAGCGATTGGGGGCATTTTTAAAGGCCTACGGGAATCCCAAGTCGAAATGCTGTGTATTTTTGATGATTCAGCCAGAGCCACAATTTGTGTTTCACAGTTTCAAAGGCGGGGCGGCCGTCGGAACAAGTTCCGCCGCGGCCGCCCAATAAATACATTGAGATGCCATCCATCTTCAACCAATTTAATTTCTCGCTTACATTTGCATTTTCAATACACAACCATTTCCGTTAAATACCCTCTTATCGTTT
>JACCDP011181012.1_pt1 | contig 40013 bp, 24 predicted proteins | sample 7445841 | NCBI WGS metagenome assembly JACCDP01 (sample SAMN15323441, study PRJNA562643) | freshwater metagenome | isolation source: river surface water | place: USA:Blue River Watershed | collected 2017-08-17 | reverse complement strand
TAATAGTAGGGCTGTGAGGAATAATAATCTGATGGAGAAGAGTAATAGTAGGGCTGTGAGGAATAATAATCTGATGGAGAAGAGTAATAGTAGGGCTGTGAGGAATAATAATAGGGTTGTGAGGAATAATATTCCGATGGAGAAGAGTAATAGTAGGGGGATGGAATATCACGTGTATTACAGTCATGAGGGCATGTGTATGGCGTCTCTCCTAAATCTATTTCGCATATAAAATTCCCACATGTGTTCTCGTTGTGACAGAATCCACAATCATAAGGGCATGAACTACAATCTTCATCTGGATCGCATATTCCATTTCTACAAGAATCTATAGAAGGTGGAGGGACATGACAGTCTCCACAGTCCTGCGGACAACTGTTACAGTCTTCTCCGTTGTTACAGGAAAAATCTCCACAGTATTCCGATGGAGGCGGACATACTCCGCAATCTTCAGGACAGGACCAACAGTCTTCGCCTATCTCAGCTGTACATGTTAGATCACCACAATAGAATAACGCTTGAGGTGTCTCTGTAGGAATTTCTCTAGTTGTATCTTTTGCACTTGTTGTAGATGTAGCCGTAGCGGTAGAGGATTCTGTAGATGTAGCAGTAGAAGTACCCGTTGCAGTAACAGTCTGTGTGGAAGTCCCAGTAGGTGTAGCAGTAGAAGTCCCTGTGGCTGTAACAGTCTGTGTGGAAGTTTCTGTAGCAGTAGAGGATAGTGTAGATGTACCCGTAGGGGTACCAGTAGCTGTAACAGTCTGTGTGGAAGTCCCAGTAGGTGTAGCAGTAGAAGTCCCTGTGGCTGTAACAGTCTGTGTGGAAGTTTCTGTAGCAGTAGAGGATAGTGTAGATGTACCTGTAGATGTTCCAGTAGCAGTAACAGTCTGTGTGGAAGTCCCAGTAGGTGTAGCAGTAGAAGTCCCCGTGGCTGTAACAGTCTGTGTGGAAGTTTCTGTAGCAGTAGAGGATAGTGTAGATGTACCCGTAGGGGTACCAGTAGCTGTAACAGTCTGTGTGGAAGTCCCAGTAGGTGTAGCAGTAGAAGTCCCCGTGGCTGTAACAGTCTGTGTAGAAGTTCCTGTAGCGGTAGAGGATAATGTAGATAATCCTGTAGATGTTCCAGTGGCTGTAACAGTCTGTGTGGAAGTCCCAGTAGATGTACCTGTAGGGGTACCAGTAGCAGTAACAGACTGTGTAGAAGTTCCTGTAGAGGTCCCCGTGGAAGTTCCAGTAAGAGACTGTGTAGAAGTTCCCGTAGATGTACCGGTAGAAGTCCCCGTTGCCGTAAGTGATTGTGTGGAAGTTCCTGTGGAGGTACCCGTAGATGTACCCGTAGCGGTACTGGATGCGGTAGAGGATGAAGATGAACTGGATGTCGCTGTTGAAGATGCACTGGATGATGCAGAACTTGTGGATGATGCTGGTGCAGTAGAGGACACCGAAGTTGTTGGTGTGCGGGTGGGCATGGATGATGCAGAGATTCGCGCCGTCATCGTCGCTGATCGGGTTGCTGTTGCTGTCGCTGTCGCCGTAGCGGATGCCGATGCTGTATCCGACGGCCATGCGGTTACAGATGCCGATGAAGTAGATGTAGGCGATTTGGAGATCGTCGCCGTCTTACTCCCTGTACGACTTGCAGTCACAGTCTCCGTTGGAAATGCAGACACCGAAGATGAAGAGGTAGGTGTATTGGTTCGCGAAGATGTACTACTTCCCGAACTCGTACGTGAACCTGTGGAGGTTTTTGTACCCGTAGGAGTCTGGGATGCCGATGCTGTAAGGGATAAAGAGGATGAGGCCGTAGGTGTTGCGGAAGAGGAATCGGAAGGTTTTGCACTCACCGTGGGAGGGGCCGATGCCATCGCAGAAATAGATGGGTCCGAAGATGGGGTTGCAGTACTGGATGCTGACGCTGTACCGGTAGCCGTGGCCGATGCGGATGCAGTGGCGGAGGCGCTGGAGGTTGAGGTCGCGGTGGCCGTTACAGTCCCTGTACGGCTGGAGACTGCGGTTCGGGTACTACTTGCGGACATGATGCTGGACCGTGATCCCGTAGGGGAATCCGAAGAACTTGATGTACCCGTCGCCGATTTTGTAGCGCTTGCCGACGTGGATGGAGACTTCGTGGACGTCATAGAACCGGATGCCGAAGGAATTGCAGAGGGTGACGATGAGGTGGAGGGGCTCCGGGTTGTAGTTGGAGTTCGTGTCGTAGTTCGGGAGGGTGTCCCCGTACGGGAATTTGTACTGGTTCCCGAATTTGTGCGACTGGATGTGGTTGACCCCGTTTCACTGGAACTCACGGTTGCGGTCACGGATGCAATTGCACTCCGTGAAGAGGTAGGCGTAGGGTCGGAAGATTCCGTGGCCGTTGCAGATCCAGAGGAAGTGCGTGTCGCCGTGGTGGTGCGGGTGGAGGAAGTCGTGGCAGTGCCAGAACGGCTGGATGTCCCCGTACGACTCCCCGATGCACTTTTGGTGCTCGTTGCACTGGAGGTAGATGTACGGGAGGAAGACGTTGTGGATGTCCCCGTACGAGTTCCCGTGGCGGTTCGTGTACCGGATGCCGAACTGGAGGGGGACTTCGTGGCACTGGAGGATCGTGTTCCCGTTGAACTCTGCGTAGAAGTACGGGTTGCAGTGGGAGATCGGGTACTGGTTCGGGAAGCCGTTGGAGTACGGGAAGAGCTGGTAGAGGCCGTCGCCGTTCGGCTGGCGGATGCAGTTCTTGTTGCGGATACGGAAGAGGTTGCAGTTCTACTGGTCGTTGCCGATCGCGTAGAGGAACTAGAACTCGTAGAAGTTCGGCTCGCGGATGCGGATTTTGTGGACGATGCCGTAGAAGAACTGGAACGACTGGAAGAGGAGGACCGTGTCGCCGTTTTTGACATTCCAGCGGATCGGGACGCTGTTGGTGTTCGGGTTGCCGTTTTTGTCGCCGATGCCGATTTCGTTGCTGTCCCCGTTGCCGGAAGAAGAACCGATCCACTGGCCAAATCGCGTGGGCCTACCAATGCGATAATTTCGGAGGAAGTATAATTCACTGGAACTCCAGGAATGGAAGAGGTCATGCCCGCAAAGGACAGAAGGAGTACCGCCCCCAGGCGAAGAAGATTCATCCCTTACTAAGTACAGATGGAATGATTCTTTAGGACGGTCTAAAAGGTGACAATCATGACCATGATTACCACCCTTTGTACGATGAACGTCATGGAAGAAATGTATGATACGAAGCGTATGGAGGATGACGATGTGACTGAAATCCCATTGATAAAAATTCTCTATAATTCGTGTACAGGCGGGTTCCGGTTATCCGAAGCATTTCTTCAGGAATACTTCCGACGAACGGGACTAGAGGCTCCACGTCTTGGAGGTCAGTCCCTGCATACGATGCAACAGATTCGGATTCACCCCGTTGCCATTCAGATTGCGGAAGAATTCGGACTACGCTGGTGTTCGGGACGTAATAGTCGGTTGACTTTTGAAACAATCCCATCGGTGTTTGCGGATTATTGGGAGATTGATGAATATCATGGAGACGAAACAATCACCGTGAATGTACACCACGCGCTGTCTGATGCCCTGGAGCGATTTATGATTACGGGAGATCATGGAAAGCTCCAGGCAGAGTATGAAGAAATCAAACATGCAGAGAAAGTGTACAATAAAATCAAACGGATGCAGGCACTCTTTCATTCGTTTGACTGAGTAATAAATGATTACCAACAATACAATTAGAGATAAAGGGTGAATGACTTCGGAATATCAGCTTCATCGGTATCGTCATATCAAAGAACGGAATAAATGCGTAGTTTTTGATGATCATGGGCTCTACAGCGGACCACTACCACCGAAACCGAAACGGGCAATTGATGTTCTTCCCTTTACGGAGCTGATGTCACCAAATAAAATACGTTGGATTCAGCGGGAGGTACGGAGAATCGATCACTGGCTCTTGGTCATTGAAATGCGTCCCATCACCGATTGGAATAAAAAGTTGGAAGCCCGTAATAATATGAATGAATGGCTTACGGATGTACGACAAAAAATGCAGATTGTTCGCACGGAGCTTCAAGACGTTGCGGATCGTCATAGTGTTCGTATGATGACCCAGATACTGGAGGATATTCAGATAAATCTAACTCTCATCCAAAGTGAATTTAATACTCTTGTGGATACATCTCTGCGTGCTGCATATCGTGAACTGAAGGGGGTTTTAAGGAGTTAGCGAAGGACAAATTATTTTTTCATCTGTAAGAGGTAAACTCCATACTGTACCATTAATGGTGAAAATATCGCTTGCTGTAATTAAATATGACATATATTTGTGATAAAACGAACAACGAACATTTGGAGGAATCATAGATAATATAGTCATAGCAGACCCTGATTTTGTAGTATCTATGTGTGATATATTTACCGGAAAATTATGTAAAAGTTCATTTGCAATGCCTATATTAATACGTTTTAAATTACTCATAATAAAATTCCAAGAGTTTGTTAATACTTTATTGCGATATTCTTCAATCTTTTTATCTTCTGGAATGAACGGTAGAATGGTTTCATACCATGTTTTACCACGTGTTAAAAAGTAGTAATTTGCTAAAGATATAGATGGTATATTTCTTAACTCATCTTTACATATTTTAGATTCATCCGTTAATTCTATCCATTTTGCACCCTTTTCCTTTGCAAGTTGTATAACTGCACATACAATATCCACTGATGTAGCATTATCTTCTAAAGAGCATGCTGTTCCCTTCGTTATATTTAATAGATACGCATAGGGTTGAGGGGCAGTATGAATAATATGCAGTATAAAACATGGCATTGACCCATCTACCTTTTCTCCACGAATAACATAACGATCACTGTTATACACATAATTATTTTCATTCGGCATATTACTAAATATACTATTCGTATTCTGTGTATTTTGTGTGTTTATAGGTACCTGATCTTCGTTATAATATTGAAACTGTTTATCCCCTACCCGTATAACGCCCTTACCGCCACGTTGTTTCATATGAAATGGACGCCGTTGTGTATACGGAATTGTGTGATGACCATATAGTAATATTTCATTTACATCACGCCAAAATAAATTGTGACGTGGTTTCTTCCTTGTTGCCCTAACCATTCTATGTTTTAATAATATTTTTATCATTATGAATATCTTGCGAACTCGGGGGCTAAAGATTATGAATGAATCTGATCAATAGAATGTCAGCCCCTCTCCAATTTCTGCTGGATACGCGCGAACACGGACTTTCCACGGAACTTACACGGTTTGGTCTTCCCTATGTGGTAAAAGCACTGGATGTTGGTGACTTTATGATTCAGACAGCCGAAGGTGTTCCACTCCTGGTCGGTGAACGAAAGAGTTTTGCGGATTTTGCGGCCAGTAACAACGATGGGCGATACCGCGAACAGCGGGCACGACTCATGGCCACGCGCGGACAAGGAGTGGCCGTACTCTATGTCCTGGAGGGAACCTGGAGTCCCCTGTGCAATCGTACATTCTGTAATGGACGGACCACAGAATCTACGCTTCAGCGGCTCACCAGCCGTCTGATTTTGCGGTACGGTATGCCCGTGTTGGCGTCTGCGAATATCGCGGAGACTGCCCAATGGTGTCAGCGTCTCCTGGAACAACTTACGGATGATCCGGCTGTCTTTCAACCGGAATCCGGTTTGGCCGCGGATACAACCGCCGCAATGGCCACGTACGCCGCCACCTTTCATACGGTGAAAAAGAGCAACAAAGGTCCAGGGGGTGTCGCACAGGGAATGATCAGTGCTATTCCAGGCCTCGGAGAAAAACGGGTCACTGCTCTCCTGGAACAGACCTCTATTGCCAAGTTATGTGCGATGTCGGCATCCGACATTTCCGCTTTGGTCGTAGGGGGAAAACGTCTCGGCGATAAATTGGGGGCAGCCATTGTGGAGGCACTTCATTGGTCTTCTAGCCAGTAGTGGGTCTTTACCCCGTAGTGGGTCTTTACCCCGTAGTGGGTCTTTCACGTTCACGGAGTTGTTGTTTCATCGTGATAATCTCCTTCGTTTGATTCAGAGAAATTTGTTGCGCCAGACGCCGAACAAAGGGGTCCGCCGATCGCAGACGCGGTGCCGATGTCACAATCGCCATAGAATGATGGGGGATCATATCGTGTAAGTATTCGTCATCCGACACGAACCACTGGTAACGAAAACCAAGCGCGGCGGCCATCGCGATCCCGATTGTAAACAGAACAGCCCACCAGGGAATCGGATGCATCAGGGCTTCTATGAGAACCATACAGGCTCCCATAAAAGCCCCCATATATCCTTGCGATACCGAAAAATAGACATCGCCAGTATTTTCTGTCATCACGTAGGGCATGACAAATACCTGGATCGCAACCATACTGACAAACATAAGGATGTGTGGAATCGGAAATCCGTGCAGATATTCATGAATACTATAGAGAAACATCTGGTTTCTGTCTACTATTCATTCGTAAGATTATTTCTATGCAAACCCTTTCTGAATACATTGTTCAATCGTGGGAAAGAAACTGTAGGACTCCAAGAACTTCTTTTTGGCCGCACGGATATAGGGGAGGCGCTGTTCCCAGAGATTCGTAGCAACCGCCATCTTTATTTTCTGGTACGACGCCTCAAAATCGTTCATATCCAACTGGACGAAGGCACGGGAATCTACGGAGTCCGTAATGTTCGGACATCCCCAATAGAAACAGAGACGTTCGCAGAGGATGGCTTCCCAGAGCTTCTCTGTGACATAGTTCTTTTCCGAATTATTTTCCACGGCAAAATGATATTTATGAGCCAAGATCTTCTCTTCCTTCTTATCTCCCACTTCTCCGCGATAATTTTCCAGCGAATGATAATTCTTGCGGCCATATACATGCAGAGGAATTGTTGCATCCTGTTTGTATTCCAAGAAACGCAGGAAATTGATGCGATGTTTGTGCCCAGGGTCATTCAATTTCTCGCTACAGATTGTTCCGATACTGTCAGAGGGAGTTACAGCAGTTGCAAAATTTGCAGATGCAATCGTATTGTAGGGTACTTCCATCGTCCAAAACCCGATCATTCGTTCCAGTGCATTCGTATGAACATGGAAGAACTTTGCGGGATCGGGGGTTGCCCATTCTCCCCATGTCTTCACACCCCATGTCTGCCAATCCTCCCCACACCAGGGTTCCATATGGAAGAGAAGTGTCTTCTTTGGATCATAGTATTGTCCTGGCTGAGGCTTATTCAAGATAATATAGTAATCAATATTCGTATCTTCATGCGTTAACACAATATTATTCCATACATTATTTCCCTGTGACATTTTTCGTATACCATTACAGGCGTTTTCGGAAGTAGTCCAATCACACAGTACTTTACAGCGAATTTTGGATTCGGAGGATTCTACGGGGGTTGGCGGGGGTTCTGCAGTATTCTTCTGTTTCTTGATATAAATACCATCGGGGTAATGGAGATATCTTGAGGTGACCAATGGCATGACTACCTTGGATTTCAGGAATCCCAGTGTATTGAATGCGACACAATTTGGAGTTCCATTTGCAATCTGGATAAGTTCTTCCACGGATTTCTTTCCAACAAATCGGATATCTTCTCCAATACTGTCCACACCAACATGAAATTCCCAGTCATCCAGTGTTGATACACGGAGGTCTAATGAGTCACGATCCTTCTGAATGTCCGAATCCACAGTAGAATTAGCGTTGCGTACCCATTCAGAGAATACCAAGTGGGGCTGAACATTTGTACACCGGAAGTCTGGAATGATTTTTGCAAGATAGTCAATGCCATGCTTGATTCCGTGTTTCTCAATATATTCCAGGTAGTGTTTCGCACCCGCTTTTGTAACAATATAGCCAAAGGTCCCGCCCACATAATTTTCCATATTCAGTGGAATAATAGAATTATCTCCTTCTGGGGGAACTACTGTCTTTTCTGCATCATTCCATACATGATGCCCCAAAAAGAGAACATCCGTATCCTGCGTAACCTTTCCTCTCACTTGATCCAGTTTTTCCTTGAAATTCTCACAGACAGTGATATCATCTTCAAACACCACATAATACTCATGATCTTTGTCGGTCATAAGCTGTTTCCAGAGATTATAATGACTGAGGGCACAACCAAGAACACCACGACGGCTTCCAAAATCATTGCCCGAAAAAAGCTTCACAACATCAGGGGTCGCCGTTAATTCCTTTCCATCTACCGCCATTAAGAACGCATAGTCCGTAATCTTCTGCTCTGTAAAGAGCTTTGCCGTCTCTTCACGGCGATCCGGGCGGCGCTTCAGGTTCACGACAAAGGTGTCCGTCGGGATCTTCGGTTCCTCTTGCTTCTGTTCTACAGCCCCGTGTACCCCAAACTGAGATTCCGCATTCAGGGTATATGCATTGGTCCCCGACTTATCCGATGTGAGTTTTCCGATATGCAGCGATACAATCTGATCATAGAAGGCCGATTTGTAGCCCTTCTCAAAGTAACGATCGGCATAATCCCGTTCAAAGAAGGTGTTCGGACTATTGTAGTTCCCCAGTTCCAGAATCTTGGATGCACGCACCATAGAGGGACGGAAACTGTAATGAGGCCAGTATCCCGAACTGCGACCCGGGATATTGTCGGATTTCACGTGAACGATAAACCCCTTCTCCAAGAGTTCTCCGCCATTGATTCCCCAATCAAAGGTTTCCGTATAGTTCCGATTGAAGAGAATCTGGTGGATATCCTTGGATTCGTAGCGCTCCAGGAAATCCATGCTACGCTTCACATAGTTGTCCGCCTTGAAGAAGAGCCAGTCGTCCTCCATATGAATCCAGTAGGTGGGCTGGAGTTCCTTGATCTTCCGCCAAATAATATTCATACTTTCCCGATGACCCTTTTCTGTCTCCTTCTTGAAATAGTAATCAAAGAACGGATACATCTTGCGCATTGCCAACCGATCCTTCGCCGAAGAATTATCGTCCACACAGAAAAAATAATCCACCAGGCCCAGATCCGTCCAAGTATGGAAAATGGAATTCATCGTCTTCTGGAAGAGATCCAGACGCTTACAGGTCGTGAACGTCATGAGCACCTTCACTGCATTTTTCTTTCCCGTCTTGTTCGTGAGCGCAGGGGGTGTCTTCAGAGAGGTCGTCAGGAGGGGGCGGAACTGATCAATCGCATTTCCCAGAATCGTATAGGTTTCGGGAGTATATTTGTACCCCCGCTCATGGAGCATGGTGCAGTAGGTAAGCATATTTTCCAGAAAGAGTTGGTTGTTACTCGGAAACTGTTTGGAACTCACCAGAAATTGCAGATTAAAAAAGACATTCGTCATGAACCAATCGTCCGCATACATATACCGAATCTGAAATAGCATATCGTACATCTTTGCCGTGAGGGCGTGATTGTTCAGACGCAGCGATACAATGATCATGTAATAGGGAAGAAAGAAATCATAATTATCCTGTTTGACGAACAGATGCGTAGAAATGTCGCGATTCTTGAGATACTGATTTTCGTAATACTCGCGAATAAGGCTGTAATACAGGAGAGCAATCTCATTCATACCCTTTACACAGTAGTACTTGACCAACCGGTAGATGCATTCCACGCGGGTCGGAGAATACTTGTAGGATTCAACGAGATAGGGGAGGCCCAGTTCTGGCGTACCCAGCTTTTCATAACAGTCAAAGATTTCCAAACAACTAATGTAGCGTTCCTGGGTCCAGCCATTCATCTGGAGGTTTTTCTTGTAGACCCGAACGGCATCTTCATACATGCCGGCACTCATATAACTGTTGGCACAGTAGAAGACATAGCGGGTATTTTCGGGTTCCTCAATCATTCCCTGTTCCAGGACTTTTGCATCCTTCTGGTACTTTAGCGGATCCTTGTTACGAGAACCCTTGCGTCCCGATACAAAATAATAGTTCCCGCTCACATGTACCGCAGAACCGACCGTTTCACCCTCCGCTTCTGCCGGATATTCATGGAGCACTCCCACGTAGCGCCACCGTTTCTTATTGTTGAAGAGCTGGTTTCGGGAATATCGGAAACCCGTATCGTTTCCGAAAATGAACTGATAGACATCCGCTGTCAGAGGCGACGGCATCCTGAAATCACCGACAATCTCGTCATCGGCATCCCAGACAAATACATAATCCGACTTTCCGTAGGCTTTCTGGAAAGCGACCGTACGATTGTAGCCGAAATTCTTCCAGGGAGTTTCATCCAGTTCCCCTGGAATCCCCTGTTCCTGGAAAAAATTCCGAATAAGATCCTGGGTACCGTCTGTGGACCCCGTATCTGAAATCACCCAATAATCCAACTTGATATACTTCAGAAGGTGCCGGAGAGTGTCCACAATAATGTGGGACTCATCCTTCACGATCATACAAAGACAAATGGACATTCTACGATTGGTTCAGAGGTTCTCTTTATATCTTATACGCAGGGGTCTGACTGTACAAATCCAACATCTAAAGACCGTCTCCGGTAGTATAGTATCACGATTGTCATGTCAACCTCTTCACCCAACACTCCTCCCTTCGGCGCATCTACGGAACCGAAAATCTACAACCCCTGGAATCCCAACAATCGGGATATTCCGGTGTCCGAAATTCAACGTATTGTTCGTTATACGCCCAAACGCGTGGAGCTTTATCGCCAAGCGTGTGTGCATAAATCCTTTGTTGCACGTGAAGAACACAAGCATGAGGCCCAGATTGTGGCACCGCGCCCGGATGACTGTATGCCCCTGAAGATGGCCGATAATGAACATCTGGAGTATGTGGGCGACGGGATCCTGGATGCGATTGTGGGCGATTATCTGGAACGTCGTTACCCAGGGGAGGGCGAAGGGTTCTGGACATCGCTCCGTTCGGAACTGGTGAACAACGAACATCTGGGGAAACTCGCCCTCAAACTCGGCATGGCCCCGTGGCTCATTATGAGTCGTCACATGGAAGAAGTCTGTAATGGCCGTCGGAATCTGCGTATGTTGGGATCCATGTTGGAAGCCTGGATCGCCGCCATGTATCGGGATCGCTCTTCCGAAGATCCGAAAACCGCTTTCTGGGAGGTCCAACAGTGGATGATCAATGTTCTGGAAACCTACGTGGATTTCGGAGAACTCATTTCCAACAATACGAATTATAAGGATCAGCTGTTGCGATACTATCAGTCTACCTATCATCAGCCTCCGCGCTACAAGGAAGTGGCGACGGAGGGACCACTCCATAATCGCACGTTTACGATGGGAGTACTCTATCCGGATGGTTCTGTGATGACAACTGCCACGGCACGAAATAAGAAGGATGCCGAACAGGAAGCCTCCCGGCTTGCACTGGTGCAATTAGGTCAACTGGCCGCGTGAGGATTGTCCGTCATGTAGTAGAGGAATGAGCAGCAATGACGAAGATATCCCGATCGGGAAGAAGCCCGTGGCGAAGGGAAAACTGTCGGGTGTCGTTGTTAAAAAGAGTGCCGGATTCGGTGCAGCGGCGATCTCCAAACCGTCAGAAATAAAGACGATCGCTGCCTTGCCGGTTGTGTCGCGAAACACAAGTCTGGCTCCCATTATTCGTCGTCCTACCGTGACAACTTCCCAGAAAGTCCAACCCGCTGTCGCAACTATGGCATCCGATGCCCGCAGGGTTGAACAGCGCCCTCTCCCCCCATCTGTGTTGCCTGCGATGGCTCCCCTGGAGGAAGAAGAAACGGCGCCGATTGTTGTTGCACCGGGTCCTTTTCCTCCGTCTACGGGTGCGGAACTCCCCTCTTCGGGAGCGGCAGCCGTACCGGTAGATGTTGGTGGCGATGTAGAAGAATTCCGTCGTAAAGTCCTGTCCTTCCGTACGAAGAAGGATGTGAGTAAGGTAATTCCTCCACCGGCGGAAGCCCCCCAGGTTTCTTCCAAGGAATTCTTCGGTTCCGCATTCAAGGAACTGGAATCCAAACTCAATCCTGCACCTCCGATTGAAATTGCCCCCGAAGACGGGGTCTATCGCCCGATCTCTGCACCCACTTTCCAGGATTTCATGATCCAGACCTACGCCCAATATTCCCCCTATCTCAAGAAGATTCTGGAAGAAGGCGTTGCCGAAGCCAAGAAACCCAAGGAGATTGACCCCGATGCCTGTAAGAAGCGTGACCCCAACAAGGTAGAGAACTTCTATTACCAGAAACTGGTTCGTGATTATCTTCAGTATAATTCGCCGTATCGGGGTCTTCTGGTCTATCACGGTCTCGGTACCGGAAAGACATGTACCTCCATTGCGGCGGCCGAAGCATTGTACTGGGGCGGCAAGAAGATTATCTATGTTCTGACACCGGCCACTCTCTCCAACAACTATCGTCGTGAAATCGCGAAGTGTGGTTACTTCCCGCTGAGTAAGAAGAACTACTGGTCGTTCCTGAAGGTGCAGGATGTCAATAAACCAGGGATCGGAAAGTTCAAGTGGCTCACGGATGTTCTGGGTCTTCCCGAAGAACTCGTCGTCAAACAGGGTGGTGGCTGGGTCCCCAATCCTGACAAGCCCAGTAACTGGGATGTGTTGGATGATCTTTCCAAAGCCTCCATTGAAGAACAGCAGAAGGTCCATATGGCGCATCGCTTCCGCTTCATTCACTACAATGGTGTGTCTCCCGTGGAATTATCGGCCCTCGCCATGAGTGGAGCCCGCGGCGGTCGCACCATCTTTGACGATGCGGTGGTCATCATTGATGAAATCCACAACTTGGTTCGTACGATCAACGGCACGGAAATCGGAAGTAAGCCGTACACTACGGTCATGTATCCTTCTATGGATAAGAGCAAGAAGGCATCCATGCCCGTGGAGCCCCATGACTATAATTGGAATGTGGAACTCGGAAAACAACGACCGGGCTTTAAGTACCCCCGTGGCTACACCCTGTATCGTCTCCTCCAGAATGCCGTCGGGGCGAAGATTATTGCTCTGTCCGCTACTCCTATGATCAACTATGCACAGGAACTGGCGATTCTTATGAACATTATCGGCGGCGAACAGCGTATGGTGAGTCTCTCTCTGAAGGGAATGGATCGTAGCCCGGATGCGGCAAATCAACTGACAATGTGGGCCAAACAGCACCCCGAAATTGACTTCTATGCGATTGAAGAAGGGGCAGATGGTCGTACTCTGGTACTCAACGCGACACCGGTGCCGTTCGGATTCGCCAAGGTCGTGGGAGAGGACTATGCCACCCGTGGTTTTGTCAGTCTTCCACCGACATCGCCCCGTGATATTGTCAATTCCCGTGAACGGAACATGGATCGTTGGGCCGTACAGCTCCTCCGTGAACTGGAGACCACTCCTCTTACCGGAAAAAGTGCCGGGAAAACGCTGATGCCAAAGGGCGGAGCCGAAGCCGCCAATGTTGCGGTGGAAACTGCACGGGCCGGGGCTGCCCCTGTTCGCCTGAACACAACGGCGCAGTTCAAGATTCAGACCTTCCCCCTCTTGCCGGATATCCCCAATACCTTCGTGGAAAACTTCGTGGATCGTAAGACTCTGCAGATCCAGCACACGGATGTCCTCAAGGCTCGTACTTCGGGTCTCATTTCGTACTACAAGGGTGGGTCGGAAGAAACCATGCCCCGTGTTGCCCGGAACGAAATTGTTCGTGTCCCCATGTCGGATTATGTCTTCCAGAAGTACACCAAGATTCGTATGGAGGAAATGGAATCCGAAGAGAAGGCCAATAAACGGAAGGGGAAGGCAGGGCCTGGAGAAGGTACTGCCGCCGGGCCAGGTGTCACGGCCGCCGAAGCCGATCTCTACGCACAGGCAACGGCCTCTCCCGCGACCGGATTCAAGACCGGAACCCGTGCGGCCTGTAACTGGGTTTTCCCCGACGAAGTCCCCCGTCCTTCCATTAGTGTGAAACAGCAGGTAAAACTGTTGGGCATTGAGCCGGATCGTGTTCTGGCGGCAAATATGGGAATTGATGAAGAGGATCTGGATGTCGCCCTGGATGCGGATATGGACCAGGCTCCTCCTGCCGAGGAAGAGGAAGCCGAAGCGACCGCGGCGGCGATGCCGGATGAAGTAGCGGTTGCGCCACCGACCGCCCTGGATAGTACCCTAACGGATATTATTGGAACTCTTATGTCAGGCCTGGAATCCAATGCAGAAGTCTTCCTGAAGAACGAACTGGCGACCTTCTCCCCCAAATACGCGGCAATCATTCAGAATATTGAGAACAGTCCGAAGGGTGGTCCCGTTCTGGTCTACAGTCAGTTCAAGACGCTGGAAGGTCTGGGGATCTTTGCTGCTGCTCTCCGCGCATCCGAACGTCGGTATCTGCCTCTGGATATTCAGCGAAACAGCAGTGGCGAATGGATGATTCCGGATGCCATTATGCAGGCCGCTCTTACGGAAAATCGTCCCCTCTACATCATGTACACGGGTGACCAGGACCTGGACAAGCGTCGTATGCTCCTGCAGCTCTATAATGCCGATGTGTCCGCTCTCCCGCCGCGCCTCTCCGAACAGTGTGCGGAACTTCTGCGCGGTGCACCGGATAATCGCGATGGTCGGGTCTGTAAGGTCTTTATGATCACGCAGTCGGGTGCGGAAGGGATTTCTATGTTCAATACCCGTCAGGTTCACATTATGGAACCGTACTGGAACAATGTTCGTCTCCAGCAGGTCATTGGACGTGCCATTCGTCTCTGTTCGCACATGAACCTGGATTGGGATGATCGTACGGTGGAGATTTACACGTATCTGTCGGTCTTTTCGGATCAACAGAAGTCGGGAAGTGACGGAAAGATGGTGATGATGATGGACAAACAGATGACTACGGATGAAACCATCTTTGATATCGCCACGAAGAAACAGACCTTGGCGGATGGACTCTTTGAGATCGTACAGTCGTCCGCGATTGATTGTGAACTCCATTTCCATGAACATGGAGAAGCGACGCAGTGTTTCCGTTTCAAGGAGACGGGGCGTCCCATGTTCATGTACCACCCCGATTGGGAAAAGGACTTACAGGGGGAATCCGCCATGCGGAAGACAGGGCTGTAATTATACGCATACCGATATAAAGATATTTAAACATAAATAATGATATTGTAACATTATGGATACAACATCATTCTTTACGTGGACATTGGAAGATGGATCTGTTGTTCATTCGGATGAACCGCCCACAGAGGATATGCCTGTGATTGAATTAATCCTGCGCCGAGATGAACAGAGATTGAAGGAAGAAGGTCTTCGTCTCAATATGAGTTTTCCGATTCATGAACGTGCTATGCGTCAGCGATTGCCGGAATCATTGTACATTTTGCGTATTAGTGGATGTCGTATTCGTACATTTCCTACCTTGCCTCCAAATATGATAGAGTTCTATGCCGATGCATGTGATTTTTTTACATTACCTGATCTATCGCATTTAGAGGATTTGCTTGTAATGTCCTTCAAGAATAATCGTATAGAATATATCACAAATCCATTGCCGCCAAATATCGTCTCTATGAATCTGGAAAATAATGCACTGATACGTATTACGGGTACGAAGCCGGAAACTCTTGATGTCAAGAATGTGAATGTGATCGGCAATCCGAATTTACAACAAGTATGGGGTCAAACATATGAACATAGATCTACATATACTGCGCATCGTAATATCCACGATCACACATATCGGCATGTTACGACACCCCGTCCAATTCACGAAGATCGTCAGAATGTTCACGACCCCGGGGTTCAGAAAAGTGCCAGAACCAATTTTGATGTTATTTGTAAATATAAGCTGAAGGAAATTCCCTTGCGGAAAAATATCGTAGACATTATTTCATCCGACATGAAACGCGTATACTCTAAACATTGGTTGCACCGACTCTGGATGCACGTAAACCCTTCACACTACAACATGTTATCCGAATTAAAATCTCGCATTTCAAGTCCGTATTCTATGCATGGATATTCACTTACCCATATTATAGATCGTCTCTGGCTGCGAATCATGGATTTACCGAAAGAAACCCGAAAGGATTGTATTCAGAGATTCGTAGAAGAAGTAGAAGATTCCTATGGAATGTGTGCGAATGGATTTGCAACCCGCATGCAGAATGTACTCATTGGGTTTGACGAGAATGTAGTGGTAAAGTTAGACCCGTCGGTCGTAATTCAGTCACGTATTCCCGCAACCATGAATCGTATACGCAAGGAGAAGAAATACACCGAAGGAGAAGAACCCATTGATTTTTGGGTAGATGTCATCAATGCAACAATGAATGATATGGATGATATAAATATGGACATTGGACAGCGATTTATATGGCTGTATCCCCTGTTGGATTCTATTATAGATCATAAGAAAACGATCAATAATACAACTTCTATGAATGACTACATAAAAACGATAGGAATTGTGGATACTCCAGCAATGCGAATGGTCCTAGGATCCCACCTTCAAGAATTGTAACGTGTCAGAGAGTTAGTACAGATTCGCCCAATCATCGTTCATGTCGCGCTGGATGAGATCCTGACTCAGACGATAATCAAAGGCACGGAACCACGCGATCCCGCCGGTCCAGCCCGATTTATCATCCGCCCAATCGGACCCAATGCGCATCTGTTCCATGATGGTGGTGATATCGTACGGCGCACAAGCATAATGTTGAGAAGGGTTCCCGTTCAGATAGAGAACATACCCCGAAAAATCGTCATCCCAGACCATCGCAAAATGGAACCACTGACCTGGAGTAATCTGGGGAGACGACGGAGAATTCGCTCCAAACATTTTGGAGACATCCTGACTGGATCCACTATAGATGCCCTTGCCCCACGGGTAGATCTGCGTCGCACTGGCCGTGATCATGAACTGTTGGGTCTGATTCGGAAAGTCCCAAGAATCCTGGGGGGATCCCTTGCGGGGATAACTGGTAATATTGGTACTGGGGAGATTGTACAGAGAGAAAATACTGGGACTGGCACCACTTCCCCATTTTACGGAATTAATCTGGAGCATCATCGTATAACTCTTGAAGGCCCGAACGCGTACTCCCTGCGAAAAATAACCGAAGTTGTAGACCCCACTGCCATTTCCGTTGATTTGGAGACACTGACGCCCATTGAGTTGACCGATTGGAGCCTGGAGACGAATCAAATTCTGGAAGACACCGTTAGTATCCTGGATCGGGGCCGGCTGTTCCGTAGACCCGGCACCCGAAGACGTTGTTGACATCTTGTTGAACGCCAACTCAAACGTAGGGAGACGCCGATCCTGAGTCATACTGAGTTGTTGGAGCGGAATATTCTGCCACGCCCCTCCGTTTACCGACATCTGGAAGATAAAGGACCATGGACCTCCACCGTTCCAGAGATCGACGGAGAGTTTGTAGGGCTGCCCCGCTACCATCTGGATGGTGTTTGTCGTTGTAGACCCACAGCATGGCGCCCAATCCATAAAGACCTGATCATTAATGAGAAGACGCACCCCATCATCGTGTCCCAGCAAGAACTGATAGGTTCCGCCCTGGGTCGGCGTGAACATGGCCACATACCGTTGCCCTTCCGTGAGATAACTGCCGGCTGGAGTTTGATCTTCCATGGTACTGGGTTTATAAGGGAAGCCGTCCTTGAAAATGTATCGGCCTAAGAAGTGGGTCTGGGGTCCCATCGCAGTAAAGAGTGTCTGATCCCAGGTCGGAAAGAAGTAGCGGTACATCAGTACGCCAAAGTTATTACATCCCTGCTTCGGGTACTTGACCCCCATTCCGTACACCTGACCGATTCGCTGGGTCTGGAGAGAAGCATTCTGATTATTCGGAGTATCGGCCTCGGATTTGTTCGTGGCAATGGCCGTCTTCACATCCGCCCACGTGGGCAGAGAGTTCCAATATTTCATTCCACCGTTCGCTGGCATGAGAGAACCCTGGGCAGCCCAACCCGCTTTCAGGGCGGCCTGGGTAATACAAGATGCCGGATAGGGACCCGAATCCGTATCGGCAAAAGCACAGGGGTCAAAGGGTGCCCCCATACACATATTCTTGGCGGCTTGGGTGGCACGGGAATTATCACCGGCATTCGCCTTGGTTCGGAGACTGTAGGCGGCGGTTAGAGCATCCTGGGTGGAAATCATTCCATCGTGGACGACACCGCTGGGAAGACTGAATCCACGCTGTTGGAGAACCGCATTGATATCATTGAAGCCGGAATAGGTATCGGCGTACCCACCGGATCCCAGCGCCATTGCCAACGTACCATTGGACGAACATCCACCCTGTTGGACAAGGCTCTGGAGACAGGCGGGGCTTAAAGCCCCATTCGTACCGGGTTGACACAGTCCAGTAATACTTCCCTGTTGTTTTTGTGCCGAGGCCGGTGGGGGACAGGCATTCGCGCTCATGATGATGGATCCATTCGGACAGTCCCCTCCTGCCTGTTTCGGGTATGCCGGATTTCCGTTTCCGTCCGTAACGATCCCCATGTTCGTGGACGTACACCACCCCATATTCGGATACCGATTGTACTGCAGATCCGAACAACTCTTTACGTTGCCCGCCTGTTTCATGCCCTCCAGTTGTTGAGCCTGTTGGAGATCCCAGACCCACTGCCCTGGACCGACTTTCTGATCCAAATCGGGGGACATGGGGCCTCGTCGTGTTCCGTAGGCACCCATGGATTGCGCACCCTGGATCGGAACATACCACCAACCACATCCCGTTCGGGCACCGGGGTCACGCATTCCGGGAGCCGGCGCCGTATAGGTGCGGCACTCTTCATCGCGGCGAATCACATTGGCGTCGCGTCCGAAGGTGGCAAAGAGACTGGCAGCATCCGTCATATTCACCTTGGAATTCTGAATATCATAGACAGTACCCACAGCATCCGCCAAGGCGGCCTGTGTCGCAATACGTGCATCGGGGACCGGGAGAGAGCGATTGATCTCCTGTACATAGTAATTCTTCTGTCGTTGGTCAAAGGGCTTCCCTGACATTCCTCCTCTATCTCCCACTATCAAAATAAGATTTGCAAATCTTCCTTTGATGATCTATCTATTTTTGTAGTACTATTTTACTTACATACGTTATGGTTTATCTATTACCGAATGAATATGGGAAGGCTGTGTCCCCATTTCCTTGAAGAGTGGAGTTTCGGATGCATACGACTTTACGTTTTCATTGTAAATATACAGATTGGAATATGCATCATCTGCAGGAACATTCAAAAATCCCCCCAAATAGGTTACCATTTTGAGAGCCCCTGATTTGGATATAATGTAGGACGTCGCATGACTGGTATACTGTTTCTTGTAGGCATAAAAATGGGAATTCACGGACCCCGTCTTTGCAAAGGGATACCATACACTGGGTGTGGTTCGGAGAATATCAAATTCTGCGGGAACATGTTGGAGCACATCCTTCACGGTTTCAAGAGAACACAGGAGTTCCGCATCATCCTCCAAGACAAGGTATGCATCGGCATCCGGATCATCAAGGAGTTTCTGATATGCGTTATAATGACTCCAGGAACAGCCAAATTCCCCACGCGTCATCGGCTGACCATTTACCCGAACCGCGCGATTGTACAGGAGATGTTGCCCCTCATACGACAAACGCTTAATGTTGGCAATTGCCGTATCCTTGATTTCAATATTCCGACCATTGACAGCATCCAGAATCTCCGTTTCCAGACCAATTGTCTGGAGTTGTTTGAGCATCGGTTCCATCTTCATTAGACGATCCGGATAATCTTTCAGAGAAATCACGACCACCTTGATACGACAGGGCATACTGTTGGAGAGTATTCTATGCTGAATCTTTAGACACGCGCCGACAGATACTGATCCACCACGGAGGATTTCCCGCACTGATAATCGGGTCCGCGCACGTATTTCGCCCAGAAAGCGGATGCCGGCAGATTTTCCTGGAGATTTCCACAGGGGTTGAGACCACACTGATCGCAGGAGTTGACCCAGTTCACGATGTTTGTTCCGTTCGCATTCCAATAGACACTTCCCGAATCCGATTCAATAATGAACCGACCAGCATTCGGCTGTGTAATGAGGAAAACAGGGGCAGCACTGGCCGGAGCAATCTGATTCAGGGTTGGATCCGACGCCGGATTCTGGACCCACGCCTGGCAGGCATCTACACTGGGGAATCCGTAACAATATTGGCCATCGCGACTCAGACATTGTGCGGCCCCGGATACTTCGCGCATCGCCGGAACCGAATTATCGGCAATGTATTGCCCCGCCTGCGGGAAAATGGAAGAGAGTTTTTCCGGCGGGTAACACTGCCACTCCGTAGGGTTCGGGAGAGGACATGCACTTGGAGGTTCTACCGGTTTCTGGAGCTTGACATTAAAACACTGTTGCATGGCTTGGGCCTGATCATCAAAATCCTCTGTGTTTTGCGCACGATTGAAGATGGAATTGTAATACCCACGGATCGCTGGGATGGATCCATAGGTGTTCGCGGTCGCCACATTCGCTTCGTTGACGGATCCGTCCGCATTGAGGGGCGCAGCGGTTCCCGCCACTCCGCAGAATTGATACGGGATCAGAGAAGGATCTGTCTGTTGGAAATTATCATCGGCCGCATTTCCACTGGTACGCCAGAGATAGTCCAGACATTCCGGAGACTGGGGTCCCTTCTGAGCATTGGCGGTATCACAGGGATTACGCGGGGCACGCCCCAACATCGCCATAGCGGCGGTCTGGAAGGCCTTGAAGGGAACCTCTTTTCCATTCGTATCTGTACCATAGAGGGCAATGTTCGCTTGCGCATTCAGGGCAGCAACGGTGTCATCCAGAGAATTCTTGACCACCAGAGCCTTTGCTTTTGCGTCGGTTGATGGCCAGGCGGTTCCCTGTTGGGTTCCACCGGCCGCCAGAAACAGTTCCTGCAAACAGTAGGCCGTCGGGTTGAAGGATCCATCGGGCTTGTAACAAGAATGGGATCCCATCAGGCCGGCACCTACTTCCGTCAGAATAATGGGTCCTGATGGACAATCCATCTTATCATCCGCAAATATGGGTTCTACCAGTGTGGCTGGAACCTGAAACACCATCTGCATGATGTTCGTGATGTTCGCTGCCGGAATCGTCTGTTGTTCCGCCGCAATGATGACATCTCCACGATCGGGAGTAATCCAGCCGTGCTTCGGGATTCCAGGAGCCGGATCCTGTTGGAAATACTGATTTCCCACCGGAATTGCCTGACCGGACCCCGCCGCCATCTTGACATAATCTGTGACATCCACCCCCTGTGCATTGGCACTCTGTTGGACCGTATTTCCGTACCACGCACTCATGATCGCACCCGGAATCACTTCGTCGCGTCGCCCGTACCACATTACGGTATTGGGGACCTGTGACTGGAACGTGGACCAGGTGGCAGAATCGTACTGGTTCGTGGCATCCGTAACGGCCTTGGAACGCTTGTCGCCAGCGATGGTCGCCCCACCCGCAGGAGAAATGGACTGTTCTCCCACATCCAGCGAGACGGTACGGGTTCCACTGGCATTGGAGAGCCATCCGCACCAGACCATTGGCATCCCATAGATAGTGATCTTCAGAATATCTCCTTCCGTGACTTCCAGCGTAAGTTGTTGGGGATCCAACAGAGGTTTGTTAGAATAGGGCAAGGAGACTACGGATCCATTCGGATAGGTGACGGTGAGACCGGCTCCATTATTGGAGTGTGCACCGGGATGACTTACCCAGAGTGTTGCCGTATATTGTCGGGGTTTGGGACCCATATACAGAAGACCCGTCGCATTCTTGGGTGCTGCTCCGAAACACTGTCCACATGCATTGTTGGATGACACTGCCCCAGCCTGCTGGCACTGCATCTTGAGCTCCTTGGCCTCACAATTCACCTTCATGAGCGTAAAGTTTTCGGGCTTACAGGATCCGACCGTGGGACGGTATTCCGCCGGCTTCCCATTCGCCGTCGCAATTTCGTTGGCCCGTATCTGATCATCCGCGGAAATATACATTCCACCCCGATGTGCTTTTCCGGTACTATCAAACCCGTCCCGATGACAGAATCCGCATTCCGCCATTGTATTGGGATCATTGAAGGCGTCGCAATTTACCGTAAGTGATTCACAGAACTTGATCTTCTGGGCAACAACACCGGTCTGTTCTACACCAGCCCCACTCTTTCCGGTTCCATCATCCGCTGCACCGAGACCCAGAGAGGTTCCCAGAAGAGTGATCATGGAGGGAGATCGGGAAGTTGCTACGGGAACCACCTGCTGGATCGCAGCATCCACTTGATCGGGAGAGATCTGTGTGTTGGGCGATTGCAGACGTCCGAAATCATTGTAATTCTGTTCTCCGGAAAATTGCAGAAGTTGTCGCTGGGCTTTCGCCGTATCCACATCCACCGTTGTGAAGTGTTCACGAATCTGATAACGTTTGGTGATCACCATCACGGCGACCATGATCAGAACCACCGTCAGGGCGCCCAGAAGTAACCACGACTTCATTTGTTCTCCTCTATTTTGAAGTTCGGATTATTCTCCTATACGTTCAACGGACATTCCCGACAATCGCCAACAGAGAGTAAATGAGTGACATCTACCCTGCGGTCCGTAGAAGTAAACTGCAGACACTACTATTTTCTCCACAGTGCCATATTCTCTTTCCAGATATTGAGAAGGAGAATATGGAAGATTATCTGTGTCAACTGAAAGACGTAGAAAAGAATCTGTCGGTTATCTTTTCCATCAAGGGTTGTACATTCAATCTGGAGGATATGACGGCGACGCTGCAAGGCGTACAACTGACACCGACATCATGGATTGAAACCGAATACGCAAAGGAGCCCGTTGTAGTTCCCCTCCATTGTACGCGTACAGATGCAATCACTGCTCTTTTTTATGTCTATCATATGGCGGTGACGGTCTGAGGTGATTGTTGCTGTTATTGTTGTTACACATTGTCCGGGCGAATATTGGAAGCGGAATCAAAGTCGCGGGTGATGACCCGCAGAACAAGCTGGACTTGACGACTGAGATTGAGGACCCCGCCCTTCTGATAACCGGTGGTATCGTAGATCGCAACTTCCGATGCCAGCGTATTTTCCTGGGTAACGTCAGGAGCAAAGTAATCACGGGCCACGACTCCACCATTGGTGATGGGATCCACCATACGATTCCGGAGGATGATCATGTTCGCATACCCCGCATTATTGGCTCCATCGGTCACAGCATCCGGAGAGCCGGTACTGTTGTAGCCGATTCCGACCACGATGTGCCCCTCTTCTCGTTGGAGCCACGCATTCATCGTTTCTCCCGCGATCTGTGTTGCAGGAGTGACAGAGGTAAAGGTCATTCCATCCAGAAGAACGCGATCCAACTGACTGAAGGACCAGAGGGGGAACCATTCGTTCGTCTCAATGTAGAGATATTCGGAGTTCCCGTCTCCCGCTGCGGCAAGTGTGGTATTGTAGTTTGTAGAAACCCCCGTAATGGTTTTCCCGAAGATCACCCGCTTTACGGTGACCGAATCGGGTAGCTTAGAGAGAGGCTGATTTTCCGGATCCAAGAGCTGGAAACTCATCTTTTGCAGGTTCGCCAACGGAACCGGAGCATAGACGCGTTGGGCCTTCATGAATTTCGGGAAGAAGAGGGTGTAACCGCGATTCATGGTCGTTTCTACGGAGACATTGTCCGAACGCCAAGTGGCATCGTACTGACAGATCGCCAGGGACTTGTCAATCAGGTCCGTTGTTCCGACGTTATTCCCGTTGATTTCGTCCATCATTACATGAACAAAGGGAAGTGCCAACGCCGAATAGAAGGTCTGATCGGGTGTCGGGTTGGATCCATTGCGGGATACGACAACATCTAAGCCCTCCACGGGGAGAATTGCTTTCACAAATTCAATGCGGGTGATATTCTTAAGACGCTGTTGGAGAGTCGCTTGGTATCCTTTGCCCTGCGGGACGGATCCGCCATTGACCTGCACCGTAAAACTGTAACGATTTTCCTTCGTATTCTGGAGCCAATTACGATCCTTGGAATTCACGACCAGGTTGTATTCTGTTTCCCGATATTTCACGACATCTTCTTGGCGCTGCAGGAAATCCTTCGGCTGTTGTCCGCCGGCCTTCGTCTGAATACGGGTCTCAATGGATTCCAGTTCTGGAATTCGCAGAGGAGAGGGCTGAATATTGGCGACGGAGGTGGCAATGGGTGCAGGGAGTACACCGGTTGCGTTCACATCTAGGGGTGCACTTCTGGCATTGCGCAGACGCTCTAACAACACCATGGGGTCTTCCGATTCGTTTGCATGTGACGTGGAAAACGATGTAAATTCGGAGGGAACAGAGATCGCCGTCATTGTACTCTCCCCAAAAATGGAAGAAAGGGGGGTGGAACCCTGGGACCCGACTCCTGGTAGAACGTCACCACCACTCACACCCCCACCTGACAGTGATTGAATCGGAGACATCGGCGGTTTGCGTAAATCGGGAGTCAGTTGGGTCGTATTGCGTCGGAACCATTTGGCCATAGAATCAAAGGTTTCCCGGAGGATCTCCTGTTCCTGAACACTACCATGAACACGGAGAATCTCCTTTGTATAATGTTCCAGAGTTCGCTGGAGACGCTGATCGGCGGGAGGTGTAAGCCCATTCGGGAGTCGTTGTGTAAATTGTTGACGCAGCGATGCCAACATGGAGTGGTAGGAATCGCTATCCATTACTTTGGACGGAGATAACAATCTATCCAGGGTAACCTTAATGTGTTGGTTCTTTTGAGAAGGGGGAGACTACAGGGCCAAGAGTTTTACAACCCGTTCCATTGCGAGCTTTCCCGGTCGGGCCGTGGCGAACAGCAGATCCCGAAAGGCGTTCATCGTGTCGTCGTCCACACGGTCCTTACAAATGTCTGCGAATGCTTTCCCCTTCAGAAGCGAAATGATGACGTACATACAGTATGTCCCGCATTCACTGTTCTTTTTCTGGTGAGGAATGTCATTCCAGATGATTTCTTCGCACCCCTGTTCCTTGCAGCGACGCAGGAAGCGCCGAATTTCCGCACAGGGTTCGTAGCCGTAACTGTCATAGAAATACGATTTCTTGGCCCGCATATCCACATAGGCACAGACCCAATGGGATCCGGGTTTGTCATGCGGATCCAGATTGAAGACGACCCCGATGGATTTCTTGCCTTTCTTGGCCATGGCCTGGAGATCCAGTGTACAGAGTTCATCTACGACGCACCGTCCCCAGATTCCCGGCATGCGTGCATCAAAATCAATCGGCACCGGGCCGATAAATTCAAACGTGGGAAAGGCATCTTCATATTGTTCCATGACGCTGGCAATCGTATTACTGTCGTGCCAGTCCGTCGGATTCTTGATCCAGTCGTCCGGCTTTGGAGGACGGAAGAAGACGGCGCCCGTGGCCTTTTCTACGGGGTCCCCGAGTTCCTGGAGTGCACAGTATTCGGAGGAACACTTGTATTGATTCCGCATACGGGTGCGGAGTTGTGCCCAGAGTTCGGATTTTGTCCGATAATGATGCGGGATGGCGTGCTTCGGAAACTCTTTGTTCCATGCATCCCGAAGACGGATCAGCATTTCCATCGGCAGACAGGTATTCTGGGTGACTTTGAGAGTAGTCGGATTGCACTGAAGGAGATTGAAATCTGGTGGTGATTTCTTTACGGTTCGGCCGCCGTCCTGTTGCATGTGTGTCCCTTATTTTGGACGGAGAAAAGGAGACAAAAGAAAAGGGAACGATAAAGCAGAGGAAACATGGAAATTGACTTTAGTTCTCTGTGGTCATGGACGGTGCCATTATGGGGTCTCTTTTTATTGATTCTATTTCTGGGGGGTGTGCTTACCCAGCCGGTTGTATTAGAGGGAGTGCAGAGTGTTGCATCCGTGGCTTCAGGAATGTCGGGGGGAGCGATGAAGGAGATGGAGAAGGAGAAGACAAAGATGAAAACCTCTGCCAAAATGGTCCGATTTGCGGATATGGTGTAAGTTTAATTCGCGGCTATGATCAGAGAGAATGGATGTTGCCATGAACCCCATCAACAAATGGATCTACGGGATCGTTATTGCGGCGGGGGCCGCCATCGCGGTGACCAGTTTTGCCCTCCTGATTCCGCTGGATAGTACCCCGGCTGTTTCAGGTGCCACCCTCATTATCTGTATTTCGTATGCGTTGGCACTGATTGCGTGGGCCTTGGTGATTACGTTCTATTCCAGTAATGAAAAATCGCTCATCTGGCTGAATACGCATCTCCTGTTCCTCGTAGTCCTGCCGGCTACCATTGCAGCAACGGCCATGAATGTGACGACGATTCAGAACACCCGTAACCTGTTAGCCGGACAGTCGGCCTAAATTCTACCTGTTTCAGAAATAGAAGGTATCTAAACCATTGTTCATTCATATGTCTAAGGAATGAACAATCGTATCGCCCATCCGATTCTCTGGGTAGGCCCAGCCGGATGCGGAAAACTTACGGCTGCACGGAAGGTTCTCGGCGTTCCCGACGGTATCACACCCCGACTCCAGACCATGGAATTCAAGGACGATGAATATACGGCGCGTTACTGGGAAATGCCGACCCATATGGAATTGGATGTCATGGATCTGTCCATGATGGACAAACAGATTCTCCCGAAGATTCTGACCCGTCTTCTTTCTACACGGGATGTTACGGGGGGTCGGCGGAAGGTCATGATTCTTCGCCGAGTGCATGCCCTCTCACCGGCAGCAGCGGTCCGACTGCGAGCGTGTATGGAAGAGCTCGTCTGGTGTGCGGGGGCACCGGCGATGATCTGGTGTACGGCACGCGTCGTGAATTCCGTGGTGATGGGGTTCATGGACGGATTTGTGTATCGGCGGATTACAGGCGGCGACGAACGTCCGGATCGGATCGCCCTGTGTCAGAAATTGGGAGTCTCTTCGGCATCAATCCCTACGGTGAATACCTACATTGCGGAAATGCTGCGACAGATGGTAATTGCACTTCAGGAGGCACCACCGTGTTTGGGTGCCGCCGCCTGGATTCGGGGACGTGTCTATGATCTGCTGGGTCTCATGCTTACGGGAAGTGACTTGGTATCCGGATTCGCATGGGCGACGGTTCGGATGGCGGCATCGGGGTCGCTGCCGGAACCGATCGCCGCACGAATTCTGGAAGTATTGGCCCGCAGTCGGTGGGTTCCTTCCTATCGTACACCGATCATGCTAGAAATGATCGTCAGTGAAGTCTACAATGTTATTGCATCTTCTGTGCACACAAAAAATCATATATCCATATAGAATGACGGATCCACAGTGGGAAAATATTAAAAAGAAGAGTAAGTCAGTACTCCCGTATTATAACATCAAATTCATACAGTTTCCGGCCACAGATGAACCAACATTTCGTAATTATTCTGAAATTACACAAGGCGCCGTTGGAGATTGTTGGTTGCTGGGTCCTCTTTCTGCCATTTCTAAGAGTGATGTCACCCGCCATATTCTACAGAATAATTTCCGTATCACGGGACCCAATATGTATGACATTACACTCTATGATAAAACTACCAATACACCGGTAACCATACAGATAAACAATGAATTGGCATGTATTACGAATGCAGTGTATGAAAAAGATATTGTATACGCAGGTCAATCACAGAATATTCTTGCCGGGAAACGTCTAACGGCAAAAACCACACAAATAGAGGGAATCTCAAATGAACAACTCTGGCCATCATGGTTTGAGAAGGCCGCTGCAATTATGTACGGGGACTACGATGCAGGGCTTGATGGAGGAGATCCTGGAACCCCCGCTGAAAAACATGCATCCGAAGGATTTCGTATACTTACCGGTCGGGATGTTAGAACAATACTGATTGGATCTACGGAAAATATGGAGGAACTTCTTCAGGAACATGCAGGTGGGGCGGTTACTGTAACGACAAAGGGAAATGCTGTTCTATTAGATTCTCCAAAACGTCTAAAGTATGTTCCAAATGAAAGAGAGGAAGCAGGAGAAGAGGAGGAAGAAGGAGAAGAAACCAACTCAGAGAATGGGAAAGTAAACAACGCCAACGGGAAACAAAATAATGCCAATGGTAACGAGAATAATGCGGCACACCGACAAAAAGAAGTTGCCTACAATTTATTGGAGGATCATGTATACGTGTTAGATTCGTATGACCCCGCTACAGGAATGATTACGGTGTATAATCCACACGGTCATGTACGTGAAGAGAATATTGCAGAACAAATTCCGTTGGAAGATTTCATTCATTATTTTTCCCGCATGGATATTCTTGAAATGCCAGTTGCAGTTCCAGCTGCGAACACTTCTCCAGGACCAAATAATCTTGCCGCAACCCTTGCCACTGTAACAATTGGCGGTAGACGCAAAACGAGACGTTGTAGACGTTACGGTAAGAAGAGACGTATGACGCGGAAGGGATATAGACGCGGTTAGAGAGTGAGGGTGGCAATCACCGGACAATGATCCGATCCGTGATATTCATTCAGGCAATCTGCACGGAGAATATGATCACGCAGTGCCGCAGAGGTGAGGATGTAATCAATGCGCCATCCGACCCCACGGGCACGGGAATTGGCGAAGTTACTCCACCAGGACCACTTCTTGGTTGTCGGATTACAGTGACGGAAGGTATCAACGAACCCGGCTTCCTGAACCAAGCGGGAGAATCCCGATCGTTCTTCCATCGTAAATCCCGCAGCATGCGTCCGTCCCTTCGGCGAATGGATGTCCAAGTCCGTATGGGCCACATTGAGATCCCCACAGGCAATCACCTTCTTTCCCGTGGATTCCAGCCACTGGAGATAGGCCCGCCAGGCATTATCCCAAATCTGTCGGTCCGGAAGACGGGCCAGATCCGGTTTAGAGTTCGGAGTATAGGTTGTCACCACATAATATGTCGGATATTCGGCGGTGAGAACACGACCTTCGGTCAACATTTCGGCAGGGACATTGTAATCCGTCAGAGCCGGCCATCCCTCAAAGTTCTTAGAGACACGAAGGGCCTCATGCCGTGTCAGAATTGCCGTTCCGCTATAACCTTTCCGCGTGGCAGGATTGTTATAGAGAAACTTGAGAGAACCGCCGGATGCAGGTACACTACGAAAGAACTCCACGTCCGCTTGGGCCTGGGACCGGACTTCCTGGAGACAGACGAAATCCGGATTCTGTTCAGCGATTAGCGTGGAAAGAGAACATGCTGCAGTACTTGAGCAGGCCTCTCCATTCTTCTGTTTCTTTGCATTGGAACGGATACCATTCACGTTCCAGTTCACGATCGTAATATTGGTTGAAGAGGAGGAAGACATCATCGTATACTATCCGACGGATCGTAAGGGTGATGTCACTTTTATAGTTATGTTAATAATACTGTAACTGGCTCTATATTATGATGAATGTATGATCTTAATGCAGATGACCCGGTTACACCAACTCCGTCATTTAGTAATATTGTATTTGATGTAGTTCCTGATATATATATACGAACACCAAGTGGGGCTAACCAATAATTTGTGTTTCTTTCTAGGTTTAATACAAAATCATCATATGTATAGGGTGTAACCCCTGTATATGGATACAGTGGGCGAAATCCTCCTCTACTATCGACTGTACCATTGATATTATAACTATTGCATAACATTGTACTAAACGATCCGTTCACTACATATCTGCCTTGAGATATTGGTACTGGATTAACTGATGCCCTATAAGGTGTAAACACATTATATGTTAATCCATGCATTTGTTGTGGCATACCGTTCGTACTTAATGGAAATAGAGTGCTAAATACATTTATACCAGAATCATATTTAGTTATAAAAAACCGAAAATTTATGTTTAATTTATAATTTTGTACAGATAAATATTTTCTAATAGGGAAAAATGACCTTGATGAAGTCACAGTATCAAATCTAGCATCGGGGTTTAATTTTGGATATGTAATATATGCAGCGGCGAATCCATAATTATCATATACTGTCCCTAAATTTGTAGTTGTAAATCCGGATACAGTAGAACTAAATATAGTTGTCATACCTTTTGTCATATACGACCGTGCCATGATATTTGTTGTACGAATAAAATCGGATCCGGTTGATCCAAATACGTCTTCCATATCTATGAGGGCAACATTCGTACCGGTTACCCCCTGATCATAGTTTCGTTTGAGATAAATATTGTTTGCATACAGATCATTCACATCCAAAATATTTCGTGCCACCAGTGTAGTACGATTATAGAAGTTGATAAAAGCGTTTGGTTCTATAACAGTGGGATGTAAAATATCATATTTTCCTTGTGTATACTTCAGTGCGTTATTTGAGAGATTAACAATACCTGCGGTCATCGTATTCGCTGTCAATTTCCAGGAGGGTTTTGTTGCATTAATACCAGTTGGAAAATAAACTACCCCCGTATCCCCGTTTGCACCGGTATAGCCTACGACCAGATCTGCATTACTATTGGTCGTTATATATCCATATCCCGTCGGTCCACCAATATAAAAATTGGAAAGGAGATAGGACGTCGTATTATTACTAGCTCTGGTACCTGCATGTAGATTCTCTACATCTATCGTAAGATCATTTACAGAGTCAATCGTCGCGATAGACGATGATGACCCAGTTACACCAATTATAGTTGTATCTATTGAACTTATTTTTGCATTTGTATGGGTCCCAATAATAGATGGAGAATACAAAATATTACTATTAATATTCTTATAGTAATTATTAACAGTACCAAGATTATTATTATTCACATTTATTGGTGGATTATTTCCGGATCCAGGAGTAAAGTTCACTCTATATTGTAGTTTATTATTCGTAATACTCATCTCTTCAAGTGTTAAATGATCCGATGCAGAATAATATACAAAGGGTCCCGTCTCTCCACGATCTCCTGAATGTCCACGCGGTCCAGTTGGCCCCGTTGGTCCGATCGGTCCATCATATCCCGTTTCTCCACGATCACCGGTGGGACCCCGAATCCCCGTAGGTCCAAGCCGACCCTGTGGACCATCCGGTCCCGTTTCTCCACGATCGCCGGTGGGCCCTGTAATTCCTCCCGTATGGCCACGAGAACCGGTCGCGCCATCCAATCCCGTTTCTCCGCGCGGACCCGAATCACTTGGCATTGTATTCGTTGGCCCTTTATCCCCTATTCTTCCAATTTCTCCCTCCCAACTATACCCCAGAGGTCCTGTATCTCCCGTAGATCCTTTTTCTCCCCCGCGACCCATTACACCCGTATCTCCTAACTCCCCTTTGTATCCCTTCAGATTTCCTTCTATATCCCGTATTGGACCGGCTGGACCAGTCGGACTATAAGATAGATCATATGCATGTTCGTGTAGAATACGGGACAATAATTCGGAGGTCCATTTTGGATCAAAATCTCGTTCAATATCGGGGGCGGCGTAGATCGCAGGGATAGTTCCTTTGACTTCCACCACATAGCATTTGCCGGTAACAGGAATATTATAGGAGTAGGAATCTGCCTTATAGTTAAATAATCCTACATCTTGAATCGTACAATTCAACTGGTCGGGAATGCCCACGACAGATTGCACAGATACAAGTTTAAAAGCCTTTCCACCGGTTTGATTACAAATCCAGTATTCGGATCCAGAACTTCCGATGTGCGCAATGGAGATGTCCGTTGTGGATGTAACTCCGGAGAGTGTTACGGAATACTGTGTAGGTGCGCGCTGTGCTAAATTCAACTGTTGTGGATTTAGTAGGGTCGCTGTAAATACGTATGGTTTCATTGCCCTTTCCCTATAGTTATTCTGTGAAATAATTATAGGGAAAATGTACGTATATAGAAATTATTATAATTATTGGAATTGGTAACCCTGAATAACAGGTTCAATAAAATATTCCACAAAACTATCAAACCCAGGTAATGTACTTGTTGATCCAATTGTTTGCGATGTTGAAGTCAATGATTTGACATATGTACGAAACATAAAACTATCTCCAGATAATATACCCGTTAAACCCCAAAATGGCGGTGACGATTTTCCAGTCAATCCTTGAAAATCAGAAAATAACATGATAGAATCAATAGACCCTTGTAATCTATTTGATAAGTATACTGTATTACCATAAAAATTTATAAAATACGGAGAAGAACTATCAATTAATATAGGACTTCCACTTATTCCGGTTGTTACATTGAGAACATCATAATATACTAATACGTCGGATGAAATGCCTTGTAGACGTATATTTGTTTTTATATTATATGATGTTATTGTATCTGTATCTATATATGGATACCATGTTCTTTGATTCCCATTAATTCCACCAACGTATTGTAATTCTGTAAATCCGGAACTCGTGACAGGTGATGTATTTGCTGTATCAATCGGATAGCGAACCCACCGTGTTAAAATATTTTGCGTAGAAAGATTTGGATTTATTGTTTTAAAATACAGATTATTGCGGACAAAGAGATTATTGACTCCCGTAATATCATTATTATTCATATTTAAATCTGTTGATGCTGTTACACCAGTGGTTGGCCATGTTGTTTCTATAGGAGGGTTCAGTGTTGTATATTGGAGTTCCGTAATATTGAGATTCGTTAAGGCCTGGCCCGAAAGTTTTCCATCTACTACAACATCTCCTGCGAAGCTAATAGATCCAGTTACACCGTTAGCTACACCGGGAGTAAAGGTAAATGAACTTGAAGGGGCATTATTAGCACTAAAATTATTAACCTGAATTATAGGATATCTATTTACACCCGAGATAACGCCATTATACCCTACCAATGTTTTTGCATATATATTTTGTGAAGTTATATAAGTTGAATCCAGTAATAACGATGTTACACCCGATGCTGGTGTAATTGTATTTGTAATTAGAGTATTCGTGTTTATAGTATTACTTGTAATCGTACCGGCTGAAAATAAATAATCACTGGTAAATGTAGTTCTAATATTGGTAGTATCAGCATACAAAGTATTAATACCCGTTATGTTAATTTGACCTTGAACACTAGGATTAACATCACTTGAGATATTTAATCGGATTACGCCTCCTGTTGAGGATGTTCCATTGTCCACAGATATATTTGCTCCACCCACAAATGATGCGCCCTGTCCCGTATGACCACGGGGTCCTGTCGGGCCCGTCGGACCCTGGATACCGGTATCTCCAGTGGGACCTATGGATCCCCGCGGTCCCGATGCCCCCGTAGGCCCGATGGGTCCCGTTACACCGGTATCTCCGCGGGGACCTGTCACCCCGGTATGGCCACGCGGTCCCGTCGGCCCCGTTGGACCCTGTGCACCCGTATCCCCGCGGGGGCCTGTCACACCCGTATGGCCACGAGGTCCGGTTGGTCCCGTCGGACCCTGTGCACCCGTATCTCCACGGGGACCTGTCGGACCCGTAGGGCCACGGGGACCGGTTGGGCCCGTCGGACCTTGATCTCCCGTAGGCCCGATCGGCCCGGTATCCCCCGTAGGACCCAATTCTCCCTTCTCTCCGGTTGCTCCCGTGGGTCCGCGTTCACCGGTGGGTCCCTGGGGGCCCCGATACAACCCGTACTGGTAGTAGAACCGACAGAGTGTCTGGGTTGCCCAGGTTTCGGGGAGACCCGTCAGCGGAACCAGGATCGGGACATTGTTCACCACCTCAAAGATTACACAGGCGTTGGCGTTGTTGGTGGTAATCGTCGGGGGGGCGGAAGTTCCGTACAGATCGGTATTGTATCCCCCGACATCCTCTATCGTACAACCATTCAAGGCTCCTCCGTCTCCTTCTACCGGGATCGCCGTAATCCGATAGAGTAGATTGTTGTTGGCATAGGGGAACCCGATCCAAAATTCACGCACACCTGCATACTGCGAGTCATGAAATCGCTGGTATACAGTTTTGCCGTCGTACACAAGGGACCCGGGTACATTGTTCGCACCCGTATAAAACTGTGCGATAATGTTGTTGATACTAATGGTATAGGTGTTTGAATTTGCCGTTGGGGTCGCCGATAATAGTTTTGCACGCAACGTCACGGGCAGCGTCGTCATCCTATCTGTATTTCACGGTATTTATTTTGTAGTTTTAAACATACATCGTACAATAATATTTTATATAATCACTATAGTAAATAAATGTATGGTAAACCTGAATCTATGTATGGTAAAAATATTGTAGTTGTGAGAGGTATTAATGGAGATAGTAATTCAATATGCGCGATGTCGTCAAAATTATATATACAAAATGTATCAGATACAAATATAAAAATTTGTGCAGAAAGCAATATATCTGCGGAACGACAATCTGGCGGGGGTGAAACATTTGTTGGATATGATACATATATGATCGTTAATATAAATGATGGACCCGATGATAGTCAATATCTTAGTTATAATCATTCTGGCAGATCATACACATTTATAAAAGATATCACACCTATATCATACCCCATAACTATAAGAATTCGGGCAAGATTCGTTGCATATTCATATATAGCATATGGACCTTCCACCACAAATTCATATCTAACAGCAACAAATACAGATGTTACTTTAACATTTCCATCTATCTATAATAACAGTACATATAATTTTATAACTACACCCCGCATTACAATTACAGATGCAAGCCATACAAATTATACAAGTGGGTTCTATTCTAATTGGGATGGATGGGCAAGTAATATAGGTAATCCTGGAATTATGTTATTACCTTCTGCAACATCTAATAATCTACAAAATGGTAAAATTATATATATTAAGGCATGTACCCCTTCCATTGTCTATAGTTTATCAGGTAAAGCAATTGAACGTGTATCCACTACATCTGAAACAAACTTATATAACTTCGGCGATTCATACGGGTTTTATATGGGTAAAAATCATGCATGCACACTCTTGTATAATGAAAATGTATGGCATATACTCACATATTATAATGGATCTTTACCGGGTCCATATATCGGTTATTCATCATTAAATATAAATTCTAATACATATACTACCATAGATAAGTCCGTCGCAGTATGTGATTATAAGAATGGGAATAAATACGTACGTCTACCACCTGCGGCTGGTTCATTAAAATTAATATATATAATTGGTTATAGTTCTTCTGGTAGTAATAGTACGAATAATATAGTTAATGTAATTAGTCAAGATAATAATAATATAATAGATAATGAAAATAGTTTTAATTCTATATTTATAAGAAGTGATAATGGTAATAAGAATGGTTGTGTTACATTTGTTTCAGATAATACAAGCTGGTGGGTACTTGATGCATCAGATTGTGTCGGTATTACATTTGATAATCTAACGTCGCCTATACCAACTGAATATACACCTACTGCACCATTTGTATTATTAATGGATGTAAATACTACAAATAATGTGACATTCCAATCTCTTTCAACTCTATCATCCTCTATTGGTAAAATTCATTACATTAAACAAAATTTTAATACTTCGCAAAATGGTGTTGTATTATATTCCGATACCGGATCATATCTGGGTTCAATAATGAATAACAGAATCTATGCCCCGTATTGGACAAATTTCACATGTGCTACAGTGGTGGGACTAAATATAGAATCAACATTTATATATTTTTTAATTAGTTATTACTCTAGTTAGATTTTTTGAACAGTCACTAATAAATTATTAATTGTAATATTTCCAGTAATGGATCCAGTAACGTTTAGATCCCCATTGATCGTTGCATTGTTTGATGTTGTCAGGGTCGTGGTAGATATTCCACCACTGGCAGTGAGTGTCCCGCCTACAGTGAGGGGTTTCCCAGTCGGTATTATAATCCCATTGTTTGCAGTTAAATTATTATTTATTGTTACATCACCTCCACTTGCAATGGTCATACGTTCTGTGCCGTTTGTCTTAAGTTTAATATCCGCAGTTTGTTCTGCGTCTATATAAAGTGTACCAGAACCACGATGAGCAAGAAAAGAATCTGCATTTGTACCTGGATATCGTATTAACCGTAGGGCATAATCTCCTGCAACCCCATTGGTTGTAGCAGTTCCATTTGTTGTATCCCAACCAAGATCAATATAGGAATATTTTGTCGTGTTTGTTCTTGCAACACCAATTTGAATAGAACTGTCATCAAAAACGGTATATACATTCTGATTTGCCGAATTTTTTTCTCCAAAATACATACGCTGACTATCACCATATAGTTCATACTTCGGGTTATTCTGATGATCCTGTATAGAATATAATCCAGCACTGGAATATTTTAGAATTGTATAATTATTTACGCTATCCGCAAGATCAAGTGACCCATTTTGGTTGCCGCCAGTATCCTTTCCATAGATTACACCACCGACTGTTAATGTGGTGGTAGATACCCCACCATTAAATGTAGCCGCCCCATCTGCCTGAAAATTCCCATAGACTCGTAGATTATTCATAAATGCTGCATTTCCATCTTCATAAATACGTAGCCTTTCTGCATTCGCAGTTTCCAGTATGATATCTGAGTTATTTACGGCAGCGGCCTGCGACTTACCTCCTCCAATCCAAATTTTTGAACCATACGATCTTTTTGTACCACTATCCCATATCAAATCTTGACCACATAACTTCAACCCTTGTGCAGATACATACATGCTGCCATTCTGGTTCTGCGCATCTCCATACCCAGACAGAATTGATGTCCACGCATTGCTATTATATGCACTGACCGTCCCAACATATCCAGTTGTATATGGATAAATATACATATTTTTATTCGCAATACGTAATTGTTCTGTCCCGGCCGTAGAAAACCCCATTTCTGATATAGAACCCGCAAGTCGGTGGTATACTCCGGTTCCCGCTTGACTATAGAATCCTAAACCGGGTGCAGCCACAGTTCCATCTACAATCATAGCTACGTCCCGAAATCGTGTTTGGCCATCTACATCTAATTCATAATTGGTAGTCGCGGTTGTTGCGGGTCCAAATACTGCTGTAGTTGCCTTAATCTGTTGCGTAGCAATTCCACCATTTGCTGACAATAACCCCGTGAATGTAGACAGACCGCCGATACTCAGAGAACCGTAACCGGTAATTCCCTTGGAAATGATCAACGAATCACTGGTGATTCCCGCCGAGGCCGTAAGAAGTCCATTGACCGTTCCACTTCCTGAAACGGTAAGTGTGGAAGCCGTAACTCCTCCCGTAAAGGTAGACAGACCGCCGATACTCAGAGAACCGTAACCGGTAATTCCCTTGGAAATGATCAACGAATCACTGGTGATTCCTTTGGTGGCTGTCATCAGATCTCCAAATTTACTGGATCCTGCAACATCCAGCGAAACACTGGGGTTCGGTACACCCAACCCAAGATTGTTCGCAATGTACGCGCTTCCAGCTACATCCAGGTCCTGTTTGAATACATATCCCGGTGCCTCTGTTCCCGCAACAATTTTACCACCGCGCACAACATCGGTACTTACGGATGAGACACGTGTAGCATCATCTATCGTGACAACATGCAGGTACTCAACCGTAATATCACGGGCGTTGAGAGTATCTACGTCAAGTTCGGTTGTAGTAATTCCGGCAGTAGCCGTGAGAAGTCCATTCATGGTTGCCGACCCTGCAATACTCAGCGATCCATATCCGGTAATCCCATTGGAAACAATCAACGATTGACTGGTGATTCCGGCGTTCGCAGTCAGAAGACCATTTACCGTTTCGGTTCCACCAAACAGAACCGCACCGGCAATATTCATCGTCCCGTATCCCGTAATTCCATTGGAAACGATCAGCGAATGACTGGTGATTCCGGCATTCGCAGTCAGAAGACTGTCAAATGTTACCGGACCGGCAATATACATAGATCCAAGACCGGTGATCCCACCCTGAATTTCCAGTGTACCATTTCCTAGGATACTCTCTGTCGCCTGGAGACTTGAACACTGCATAAAATAATTACGGTCAAACCCGGCAGAATTCACTTTCGGAATACCATATACATCAATCATGACATGATCATAGGATGAATAACTGCTATTCAATATCTGAATATCACCAAGCGTCAACTTGAATGTTGTGGGTGACATATTATAGAGATAGAATGTGTTGTTACTGTAACCAATATTCATTACATTGGGAGGAAGTGTAAGATTTGTTTTTACGGGTATTCCTTGTAACTCGTCGGTGTCCAAAAATTGATACGCTGAAATACTATAATAAACGGGTGGGGTTGTTATACCTTGTCCATTTATCATTACCGTATTGGTACCATTGCTTGTAACGGTGGTTCCAGAAGGGCTGAGGGTAACGGGAAAGACAAACCCTACGCCTTGTTCGGCATCTCCATTTTGATCAAATCCTGCAATGGATCCATCGTTATTGAATTTCATCTTGAATGTAAATAACTGTGCAAATGTACCGGCATTTGATACAAGCGGATTCTCTTTGTAATATAATTCAATCTGAACATGACTACCATTGTAGGCGGACATGGCATTAATCAGTGGAATATCCGACCCTGCTAACCGAAAGGTTGATGGTTGCATATTACTGAATATCAAGGATGTGCTGGTTGCACTCAGGAATGTAGAAGGGGTCATCGTTGCAAAGAAATATGGGTCAACGGAGGTTGATATATTAAATACCGTACTGGGCTGATAGCCATTCACGACATAATAATCCGGCATTTTTCGGTAGTATGCATTCATATCCGATGGAGAAATCGTAAAGCTATTCGTGGTGGTGTTTACAGAAATAGTTCCGAATGAATTGTCATTGGTGGTTACGGATGTCGGTGTTAGATTTCCATTCTCGTCATATGTAATGGAGATAACAAGAGTTTTCTTGAAGGGTGATACATTTACAGGAGGTTGAATCGTGGATGCAATATCAAAGGGATTCACAGACACTTCATGGGTTCCAGGATCGTAATATAAAATATTAGATCCAGTGGATTTACTTTCCTGGCGTATTGGATTTATATACAGTGCATCTTGGGCAGATCCATTGATCAATGTATCCGATGCATTAATGACGATACTATTCTTTTTTTGCCCACTATACCCCGCCATATTTCCGATGGCAATTGCATAATCCCCTTGATTGCTATTTCCAGCGGCATATCCAATGGCAACCGCATGTTTTCCCTGATTTGTTTCTCCTGCTTGATTTCCGATCGCAACAGAATTTACCTTTTGACCGGTAAACCCGCTGTTCTTCCCAATATGAATTCCGGTGGATCCAACAGCCCATGCGCTTCCATCCCAATACACATAGTCGGAATATGACTGTCCCTGAATACTGATAAAGCCGGTGGGACCGCGTTCACCGGTTGGTCCGGTAACACCCGTGTCGCCCTTTGCACCCGTAGATCCTGTCGCCCCAGTGTGTCCGATCATAATACCCGTATCTCCAGCCGGCCCTTTGTCTCCAGTAGCTCCCTTGGCACCCGTCTCTCCCTTTGCACCTGTTTCACCGACTGCTCCAGTGGCCCCTTTGTCTCCAGTTTCTCCCTTTGCACCCGTTTCTCCTTTAGAGCCTGTTTCACCAACTGCTCCAGTAGCTCCTTTGTCTCCAGTTTCTCCCTTTGCACCTGTCTCTCCGACTGCTCCAGTAGCTCCTTTGTCACCGGTTTCTCCCTTTGCACCTGTCTCTCCGACTGCTCCAGTAGCCCCTTTGTCTCCAGTTTCTCCTTTAGAGCCTGTTTCACCACGTTCACCGGTGGATCCCTTTGCACCCGTTTCACCAACTGCTCCAGTAGCCCCTTTATCACCAGTTTCTCCCTTAGAGCCTGTTTCACCACGTTCACCGGTGGATCCCTTTGCACCCGTTTCACCGACTGCTCCAGTAGCCCCTTTATCACCAGTTTCTCCCTTAGAGCCTGTTTCACCACGTTCTCCAGTCTCTCCCTTAGCACCTGTCTCTCCGACTGCTCCAGTAGCTCCTTTGTCACCGGTTTCTCCCTTTGCACCTGTCTCTCCGACTGCTCCAGTAGCCCCTTTGTCTCCAGTTTCTCCTTT
>JACCDP010027767.1_pt1 | contig 40041 bp, 38 predicted proteins | sample 7445841 | NCBI WGS metagenome assembly JACCDP01 (sample SAMN15323441, study PRJNA562643) | freshwater metagenome | isolation source: river surface water | place: USA:Blue River Watershed | collected 2017-08-17 | reverse complement strand
TGGAAGTAGATCCCAATATTTAGATTGCACGAGCAAAGTATCTGCCACCATCGCGCTGCACAGAAATCTGTAAGCCATACGCTTGTGTCATAAAGGCATCACTTAAAACCCTATCAACCGCCCCTTGCGCAATTACCTCACCATCTTTTAACAAAAGTGCATGAGTCGTTCCCACAGGGATCTCCTCGATGTGGTGTGTAACGATTATCGTTGCTGGAGACAATGGATCAGCAGCCAATTGCTCTAATCTTTTAAGTAAATCCTCACGGCCACCCAAATCCAATGAAGAGGCGGGTTCATCAAGCAAAAGTAATTCTGGATCTGCCATTAGAGCACGGGCAATTTGCACCCGTTTTTTCTCACCTTCGCTGAGAGATGAGAAAATTCGCTCACCTAACTCTCGAACACCTAGGGCCGTCAATAATGCTTTAGCCCTAGATTCATCCCAGAGATCGTACTCCTCCTGCCATCGACCAATTACGGCGTAAGCGGCGGTCAAAACTATATCCATAACTTTTTCATCATCTGGAAACTCTTTCACAAAAGCTGAAGAGGTAATTCCGATTCTGGTGCGAAGTTCAAATACATCAAACTTTCCTAGCTCACTTCCTAATATTCTGACAGAACCATTTGTCGGATGAATTAATGTTGCACACAATTGTAATAAGGTGGTTTTTCCTGCTCCATTAGGTCCGAGAATCACCCAACGCTCACCAGAATTAACGCTCCAATTAATTGGGCCAAGGATTTGTCGATCGCCACGACGCACAATAACTTCATTAAACTCAAATATTGCGCTCACAAGATCAAAAGATACCCGCTAACTGCTACATAACCGATAATCTGAGCGCATGAGCGTGGCAGATAAAAGCAATTTCACGGCACTCATTCTGGTTTCTGGCGTAGATCGTCCTGGAATCACCTCTAAAGTTATTAATAAGTTGGCTGAATTTTCTATAAACATCTTAGATATTAAACAGATAGTGGTGAATGACCGATTACTTCAAACTATCCAAATAAAATTGTTGCCAGATCATGCCCTAGCCCTGGAAGAGGATTTACAAGAATTAGCTGAGGAAGCTGAGGTTGATATTGCGATTGATTTCACCCAAGTAGATCACACTTCAGTTGAAAAGCAAAAAGCTTTCTTTATGATGGTTGAAGATAATCTTGATCCTAAACGTTTAGCTCACCTGACCAATTTCATTCAGGAAAATCAGGGCAATATTACAAGTATGGAGATAGAAAAGATTGAGAATTTAACCTCTCTTACATTTAGGGCGGATTTCAAGATTTTTAATTTCAATTTAATGAAATCTAAGGTGAAAGAGTTGGCGCTAGAGAATAATTTAGATATTTACTTTGATACACAGTTGTTAAATAATGGTGATCGAAAACTCTTTGTATTTGATATGGATTCAACATTAATTGGACAAGAGGTGATTGACCAGATCGCAGAAAAAGCAGGAGTATTTAAAGAGGTTGCTGAAATAACCAAAAAGGCAATGGAAGGAAAACTGGATTTCTCCCAAGCGCTAAAAGAGCGAGTGGCCTTGCTAAAAAACACCTCGATTGATGCTTTAACTCAAGTGAGTAAATCTCTTACATTCAATCCTGGGGTACTGGAAACAATTGCTCAAATTAAAAAGGCGGGTCATAAAGTTGCAGTGGTTAGCGGTGGTTTTTCTAATGTTATCAATCTGCCGTTAGAAGAGTTAAAAATTGATTATATTTTCGCAAATGAGCTAGAGGTTGCTGAAGGTAGGTTAACTGGCAATTTAATTGGAGAGATTATGGATGCCTCCGGTAAAGCTAAATCTCTAACAATTGCCGCCGAAAAAGAGAAGATTCCATTAAACAATGTAGTTGTTATCGGGGATGGCGCAAATGATCTAGAGATGATGGCAATTGCTGGACACAGCTTTGCCTACAATGCTAAAGAGTTGGTTAGAGAAAAGGCAGAGACAACTATTTCCCACCCAGATATGCGTGCTATTTTATTATTTGTTGGCGTTAAATAAACTCTGCATTAGCAAGAGAACGTAATTTGGTAACCATCATCGCAGGATCTTCTGCTTTGTAAACCGCACTTCCTGCAACAAAACAATCAGCACCAGCTTTAGCTGCAATGCCGATAGTGGCATCTGAAATTCCTCCATCTACTTGTAACAGTATCTCCGGACTAGATAAACTGTTGATCGCTACTCGCGCAGCCTCAACCTTGCTCATTTGATCAGACATAAAACTTTGACCGCCAAAGCCCGGCTCCACCGTCATCACCAATAACATATCAATCTCAGATAGATAAGGCGCTACAGAATCTAAATCTGTTTTAGGTTTGATTGCGATGCCTACCTTGGATCCATTTGAACGAATATCTTTTATAGTTGCCCGCACATCTTTTGCTGCTTCTAAGTGAAAGGTGACTGAATCAGATCCTGCCTCAGCATATTTTGGAGCTAATAAATCTGGATTTTCTATCATGAGGTGGGAATCAACTGGAATTGGTGTGTAAGTGATAATTTGTGTGGCTTTTTGCAAATCAAAAGTAAAATTAGGGACAAATAAATTATCCATAATATCTAAATGCAATGAATCTGAAACTTGAGAAATCTTTAGAATCTCATTCTCTAAATCATCAAAATTTGCATTTAAGATACTTGGGTTTATATGCGCTTTCAATACTCTTTTCACTGACTGATTTAACCAATCTTTTGTAAGAAAGCAATGAACATACTGTCAGATTGATTGAGGTGTGTCCAAAGTTGAACAGTTCCGTCGGTATTAATCCCCGCTTCATTTGCAGAGGGCAAACTACCTATATTTAAAATTTTGATATCTTCATGATCTGCCATGAAATTGGCTACCTGAGCTTTAGTTTCTAACAAATGCGGAGAACATGTTACATAAGCAATGATTCCGTCGGTAGAAAGCAGTTGATATGCACTCTCCAGTAAATTATGCTGAATCGCTACTAGCTCCTTTAAATCTGATGGTTTTTTTCGCCATCGTGCTTCAGGTCTGCGACGAAGTGCTCCAAGACCAGTGCAAGGTGCATCCACCAAAATTCGATCAAATTTTTCATTAAAATTCTCTGAAACTGTACCGTCAAATGAAACTACAATTTCATTCCCAATAACTCGTTTAACTAAATCTGCGCGATGCGGAACAGGTTCATTTGCTAGAAAATCTACATTCTCTTCTAGCGCTTTTAATGAGTAGTAAAGATAGGCCGCCTTACCGCCTGGGCCCGCACACATATCTAGCCACTTTAATCCTGGCTTCCATGTTGCAACTAAGTCTTCAACAACAATTTGAGAGCCTCTATCTTGAACTCCCGCCCTACGCTCAATTATGGGTGCAAATTCAGCAGGTATCTCTTCGATGGTAAATCCATATTTTAAATTATCTATCGGTTTTGCGCCCATACTTAGAAGCTCTGTTTGACTAGATTTAGTTGGCCAGCAAACTATATCTGGCCTAGTAGCCAAATTATCTGCCTTTAATAATTCTTCAACTGATTGCCAATCTTTTAATTGATCAAAGAAAGAGTTCACAATCCAGAGCGGATGACTGAACTGAATACTTAATCGCTCTGCGCTTGGTAATTTTTCAATATCAGAAAAATTTAATTCTGACCCTGAAACTTTTCGTAGAATCGCGTTGACATAGCTAGATTTTGAATCCCCCGCTACTGCTCTAGCAACCTCTACAGTCTCACCTACCGCTGCGTGATCTGGAATTCGCATTTGAGTTAGTTGATATATTCCCATGCGGATTAGATCTTGAATTTTTGCATCAAGTTCATTAAATGGTCGATCAACAAATTTACCGGCAAAGTAATCCAATAATCCTTGCATTCGCAAGGTTCCGTAAGCCATCTCTGTGGCTAAATTACGATCTTTTGAAGTTAATTTACTTTTACTAAGTAACTCTGGCAGCCGAATATTTGCAAAAGCGCCTTCTCGATTCACCTGTGAGATTAGGTCATAGACCAGCAATCTAGATGGGTCAGGATTTGCTTTACGCAAAAGATCTCTGCACTTTCTCTTGCAATCCGTTAAAGAACTCTTTACCAGTCATTACTTTACGTCCTTCTGGAATCAAGGAATTGATCATTAAATCAGTGCTATTAGTGCCAACGACAAGTGATTCACTTGCAACCGAGAAAGTTCTAGGTGCGAGGGTATTTGATGAAAGTTTGCTCATCTCAGAAATTTTTATCCTTGCGCCTGAGTGCGATGTAAATACACCAGGATTACCGCCCAGTGCCCGATATTGATTGTAAATATTATCAGCAGAGCTTTGCCAATTTATCTCGCCATCAGCCTTGGAAAATTTTGGGGCGAAGGTAGTATTCAATTCGAGTTGAGGTTCTGGCTGAATGCCTTTGCTAATCATTTGCAAAGTTTGTTCAACAAGATCTACGCCGATAATATTCAAACGTCCAATCAGCTGTTGTGTGTTTTCTGTTTGCTTTATCTCTAGCTCTTTCTGGATATAAATTGGACCACTGTCCATTCCTTGATCAAGTTTGAAGATGGTTACACCAGTTATCTGATCACCATTCAAAATCGCATGTTGTACTGGTGCAGCTCCCCGATACTTAGGAAGAAGTGAATAATGGAGATTGATCGCCCCATATCTTGGTTTATTGAAAATCTCCTCTTTCAAAATATGTCCATATGCGACTGTGATTAATAAATCGACCTTTTCACGGTTAAAGATGACGGCTAATTCCTGATTATCAACTGGTTTAGCCAGAGGTATTTTCTTCTCGGAACACCAACTGCTTACCGAATTAGGTACAACAACCCTGCCACGCCCAGTTGGCTTATCTGGATTGGTGATCACAATTTGCAACTCGTAATCTTTACTGTTAACTAAGAAATCTAGAACTGGCAATGACACCTCTGATGATGATGCCACAGCAATTTTCACTAATTATCTCCCTAAGCCAAATGTGTTATGCGGTGAAATCTTTATCTTTGGATCTAATCCTTGTTCTGTTGCCAAACCAAACCACTCGGAGTTACGAATATCCTTCATCGCTGTCTTGCGATTTTCACTATTTAATCGATCAATAAACAAAACACCATCTAAATGGTCGGTCTCATGCTGCAATGCTCTTGCCAGCAGTTGCGTACCCTCAACCAAGATCGGTTCGCCATGCATGTTAAATCCTTTAGCTACCGCTCTAAATGCCCTAGGCGTCTCATAACTTAAATCTGGAAAAGAGAGGCAACCCTCCTCTCCTTCCTGCATCTCCTCACTTAAATCAAGGGATGGATTAACTAAATGACCAATCTCGCCATCAACATCCCAAACAAATACTCTTAGAGGAACTCCAATTTGTGGGGCTGCTAAACCAGCACCCGGGGCATCTTGCATAGTTTCAATCAGATCTTTCACCAGATTGCGTAACTCTTTATCAAAATCTAAAACCTGGCTGGCAGGCGTAACAAGAACAGGATCGCCAAATAATCGAATTGGTTGTATCGCCATGGCTTAATGATACTTCAAATAGATCCTATAAATCGTACTGATCAAATCTGTATTCAAAAATTGCTTTATTTTTCGCAAATTGCATTTTGACCACATCAGACATTTGATCTACAAAATCTGAGGCATGATCTACCTCAACTCGAACAACAATCCTTGATTTGCCATCCTTTTGAAGAGTTGGACCGGAAACTAAGAATTTATCTGAAAGCTTTAGATTCTCGGCAAAGGTTGAGAGTGATTTACTTTCACCCATTACCTCACAGACACGGTAGAACGGAGGCAATCGAGATTCCTTCCTAGCCAACAAGGATGTATTTGATGCGCTTTGCTTGATCAGAATTTGCTGAGTCAATGGGTGATGATTTACCAAAGAAATATAAACAAAGCCATCATCAATCACCCTACTCATAAGATCAAACCAATTTTGTTTGATCATCTCCTCAGCTCGCAAGGTTGGTTGATTAAAAGTCTGCTCCCCATCCAACAAAATTACTCCTGCGTAATTGATAAATGGTTCACAACCACGAGAGCTAATGATTACTTGATTCTGCTCGTTACTTTTAACAAATTCATTCTCGGCGAAAACTCGACAAACTCTTGCCCCTGGTATAGCTCTTGCAATCTCCTCCGCAGTCTTATCCAAACCTTTTGAGATTACATACGGTCTCTGATCGCCACAGAATTCACACCGCCAATTATTGTAAATTTCTTCACACAAATAACAGGATGGGTTCGAATTAGCATTCTTAATCCGCAATTTTCCACCACATTTACAATTAGCAACTGATCTGCATTTACTGCACAGAAAGACATTTGCATAACCTTTGGCAGCTACCGAAACCAAAACATTTCCTTTATTCAATGCTTTCTTGATAACTGGAATAAATGAATCCCGACCATCTGTAGTGATGAAATTTATCTTGGATGCTGAACTGATGGTTAAATTTTCCACCCAATTCAAATCTATTAATCGTTGAATTTCATATGATGGCGCTGCATTAAAGAAGAATAATGAGGTATCTGCACTTCTAAGCAGTGAAACATCTCGAGTATTCCAACCTGGTGATCTGATTTCATATTGCGATGGATCATTGTCATTAATAATGAATATTGAAGAGCCGGCCAGTAGCGGCGTAAAAGCGCTACTTCTATTTCCAAGAATTACTTTAGGGTGGTTTCTACTGATGATTTGGAAGTTGTGAAACCTCTCCCCTTTTCCATTACGTGAATCATTAAATATGATTTGACCTGGATATCTCATTAATAATTCTTTAGCTAAAAAATCAAACTCTCTGAAATCCGAAGCGAGCACCAATACTTGACCTAACTGACTTCGTACGGCAATCAAGTCAAATAATATTTCAAATGGTTTGAAACCAGCGGGTTGATTGACGGAATAACGTAAACCCTTCTTGCTCTTTAGTATTTCCCAATCCTCCTTATTGATTGCATCTGATTTTCCTTGATCGGCATTAATGGAATCTGGAGAATTTGAATCAGATAGATTGGTGATTTTTTTTGGAATTGGTGGCAGATGAGTCTCAATCAGGCTCCACAAAGATCCGCCAAATCGATCTTGAACTCTCTTTAAGTGGGAGGTAACCTCTTGAGAGATCATTCCCGGCCAACCCATAACACCTTCAATGGGTTTTAGTTTTTGCTTTTGGGAATCTTCTCGCTCAAGTACTAAACCGATTGTTTTTGAATTTCCAAAATCTATTTTAACAATACTTCCGGCAATAATTGATTCCGATAATTCTGCCGGGACCAGGTAATCGTAAATATCTTCTAGATACGAGACTGGTGTGTTGACCAAAACCTTAGCAACTGGTTTATCTTCGGCAATCTCCACATTTGAACTGCTCTTTGCTTTTACCTGCTGCCTTTTTAATTTAAGTGGTGTAACCACTTTTATTTAACTAAACCCTTTAATGAAGCAGCGCGATCAGTTTTCTCCCATGAGAAGTTTGGCAATTCACGACCGAAATGGCCGTAAGCTGCAGTATCAGAGTAAATTGGTCTGAGCAATTGAAGATCTCGAATAATTGCTGCAGGCCGAAGGTCAAATACCTCATCAACCGCCGCACTTATTTTAGCTAAATCAAATTTTTCTGTACCAAAAGTTTCGATAAACAAACCAACTGGTTGAGCTTTACCAATAGCGTAGGCAACCTGAACCTCGCATCGATCTGCCAATCCAGCCGCAACTACATTTTTAGCGACCCAACGCATCGCGTAGGCTGCTGATCTATCTACCTTTGATGGATCTTTCCCGGAAAAAGCTCCGCCACCATGTCTTGCCATTCCACCATATGTATCAACAATAATTTTTCTACCCGTTAAACCGGCATCTCCCATTGGGCCACCGATAACAAATCTGCCAGTTGGATTGATCAAGACCCTAAGATTTTTTGCATCAAGCTCTAGATCTTTCAATATAGGTTCAATCACATACTTCTTAACCTCTGGTGCTAATTGCTTGTCTAAATCAATTTCAGAAGAATGTTGTGATGAAATAACAATAGTGTTGAGCGCAACAGCTTTATCTCCCTGATACTCAATTGTTACCTGCGTTTTTCCATCAGGGCGCAAATATGGCAGTACTCCTTCTTTTCTCGCCTTTGTTAATTGCGCTGCTAATTTGTGAGCCAGCGAAATTGGTAGTGGCATTAACTCTGCAGTGTCATTGCAGGCGTATCCAAACATTAAACCTTGGTCTCCAGCACCTTGTAAATCGAGAGGATCTACCGATGAATCAACCCGGTTTTCAAATGCATCATCAACACCTTGCGCAATATCTTGAGATTGTTGGCCAATAGAAATAGAAACTCCGCAGCTATTGCCGTCAAAGCCTTTTTCAGATGAGTCATATCCTATGTTTAAAACTGTATCTCTAACTATATTCATCACATCTGCATAACCATCAGTTGTTACTTCACCGGCAACATGAACCTGTCCAGTGGTGATTAATGTTTCTACCGCTACCCGACTTTTGGCATCTTGCGAAAGTAATGAATCTAAAATCGCATCAGATATCTGATCTGCAATTTTATCCGGATGGCCCTCAGTTACAGATTCTGATGTAAAAAGGCGATTCTTCATTGCGTCATCCTAACTTAACAAGGATCTGATCAAGCAAAATATCAGAGAGCGTGTCTTTAGATATCACAGGAATCTCCGTTACCTCTCCTGATCTATCCAGTATAAAACCAGATGTTTGATCTGAACCAAAGATTTGACCATTTGATACATCGTTGACATAAATTAAATCTAAATTCTTTTTCTCAACCTTAACCGAACCCGCAGCAATAATTGCTGCTTTTTTAGATTCGGTTTCTGCGGCAAAACCCACAGTCACTTGATTTGGTTTCTTAATCTTGCCCAATGAATTTAAAATATCCTCATTAAATGTTAGAGATAAATGATTGATCTCATTTTTATGGATCTTGCTTTCGGCAGCATCTACAACTTTAAAATCCGATACCGCCGCACTCATGATCAAGGCATCTGTATGAATAAATTCATGTTTAACAACAGCAGACATTTGATCAGCCGTTTCCACAAATGTTGTTGTGATTCCATCGATTGCTGGTAGATCGGTATTTGCAGTTACTAGGTGGACTTGCGCTCCCCGATTTGCTGCGGCAAGGGCAATAGCAAATCCTTGTTTTCCGCTAGATCTATTCCCGATAAAACGAACGGGATCGATTGGCTCCCGAGTTCCACCAGCTGTCACTAAAATTTTCTTACCCAGCAAATCTGCATTTCTAACTAAATGTTGATTTAGGTTTTGAATTATTTTTTCACTCTCTGGATAGCGACCAATACCAACATCAGATCCAGTCATCTTTCCAAAATCTGGTTCGATAACTAGGAATCCACGGTTTCTAAGAGTTTCTACATTGGCAACAGTTGCATCATTGAGCCACATCTCTGGATGCATCGCAGGGACTAAAACCTTTGGTTTAGTGGAGGCCAAAATAATATTTGTAAGCAAATCATCCGCCCTGCCTTGAGCAAATCGGGATAGTAGATCTGCGGTGCAAGGGGCAACCATGATTGCATCAGAGTTTTTAGCAAGAGAGATGTGTGGAACCTCTTCAACATCTTGCCAAAGGTCAACGTAAACCTTGTTACCGGATAAAGCGGCCCAAGTTGCTTCTCCAACAAAATTTAAACTTGATTTGGTAGGCACAACTGTTACGACAAAACCATTTTCTTGTAAACGGCGGAGCAAGTCACAGGATTTGTAGGCGGATATCCCACCACCGATACCGAGAATTAACTTACGACCACGGGGAAACATGGTGAAAAATTACTTATCTGAGGATGTGGTTTTTGGCTCTAAGTTCTCGATAGTTAGCAAACCTTCGTTGATCTCACGCAAGGCGATCGATAACGGTTTTTCATGAACATATGTTTCCACTAACGGACCAACATACTCCAGTAAACCTTCTCCTAATTGAGAGTAGTAAGCGTTAATTTGACGGGCACGTTTTGCTGCGTAAAGAACCAAACTGTACTTTGAGCCAGCCTTCTCAAGAAGTGCATCGATCGGTGGATTGGTAATTCCATCTAACGCTTGTGTGCTCATTTTGTACCCGCTTCTCTACGTTAACTATCTAAAATCTATCGGCTATTACCGAGGGCTAAAGATACCAGTTCAGCCACTACTTGATCCACCTGAGTATTTACCAGCACAAAATCAAACTCTGAGGCTGCAATTAGCTCCTCCTTAGCCCTAGCCAACCTACGATCAACAGATTCACTAGATTCAGTGCCTCGATTTAACAATCTGCTCTCTAACTCCTGCCAACTTGGAGGCTCAATAAATACAAGGATCGCATCCGGTGCATTTTTACGAACCTGTCTGGCTCCATTTAATTCGATTTCTAGAATCACATTAAATCCATTTGATAGTGCTTCTTTTACCGGTTCTGCTGGAGTTCCATACTTAGCTCCAGTGAACTCCGCCCACTCCAAAAACTCATTATTTGCGACCATTTGATCAAATTGGGAATCGGAAACAAATTTGTAATCCTTATTCTCAACCTCATTGTTTCTACGCTGTCTAGTAGTTGCAGAGATTGACACCCAAAATTTAGGATTATTTTTTAATTGGTTAGTAATCGTGCTCTTTCCAACTCCACTAGGGCCAGAAACAACTATTAATTTTCCACTCTGTGGCAAGGTTTTCATCAAGATCAACTCCTGCCTCAGTAATTCAATCTGTTTACGGCCAACGCCGGCAATTCTACGTGATTTAGAAATACCTGTTTTTGCAAAGATTAGCTCCGCCCGCTTAGAGCCAATTCCAGGAACCGCCTTCAGCGCATCAGATAACTTCATTCGCGTAATTGAATCTCTGGGATCTCCAAAAAGATCAAAAAGTGATATTTCACCAGATGCTAATCGGTTTTTAATCTCAGCTCTCTCTTTTCGAGCCAATACCGCCTTAAGGGCGGCCGCTGCCCGATCATCTTTGCTTAAAACTGGTGGTAGATTCAAGATTGTATTGATTCAATAATCTCTTTGATTTTATCTTGCATGGCAGAAGAACCATTAACGCTCTCTTTAGTTATTGAACGACCAATAACAACATAGTTAGCACCATTATCGATAGCTTGCTTAGGAGTCATTACTCTAGATTGATCACCAACATCATCCCCTGGCAATCGAACTCCAGGGGTAATAATTACAACATCCTTTGATAGCGATCTGATTGTTTTCGCTTCATAGGGAGAGCAAACGATTGAGGTTGCACCTGCCGAAATCGCTTGACTTGCCCAAAGCTCAACGTTTTTTTCAATACTATTCTGATGTCCAAGTAATGCGAACTCATCCTCAGAAAATGATGTTAAAACGGTCACCGCAGTAATCGATCCGTTTGGCAAAGCGGATGCAGCAGCGCTGATCATCTTTGAGCCGCCTGAAGCATGAACGGTGAGAAATTTTGGATCCAATGCGGCGACTGATTCAACAGCACCCTTTACGGTGTTTGGAATGTCATACAACTTTAAATCTAGAAAGAGATTAAATTGGTATTTTTCTTTTAAGGAAACAACAGAATCTGCACCATGCTTCAAAAAAAACTCCAGGCCTATTTTGAAATGGTTGATATTTGGCAATGATATTTCAATCCATTTTTCTGCCTCTGAAAAATCCTTGGTATCTAAAGCTAAAATTATGGGAGAACTCATTAAATCCCTCGATGGGCATAACCAATAGCATCACGAAAATTATCAAAACCTCGCTCAGTAAGTAACTGGGCTAATTCATCCTTAATATTAATTAATGCTGTTGGGTTTCCAAATGTTGCTGTGCCAACTGATATTGCTGATGCTCCTGCCAGGATCATTTCAAATGCATCTTTGCCATTACTTACTCCACCCATTCCAACTATTGGCATATTTGGAAAGGCCTGGTGAACTTGATAGATCGCTCTTACGGCAACAGGTCTAATTGCCGGCCCGGATAATCCACCCGTTTTCCCACCCAATTTTGGTTTCATCGAGTTGATATCAATAACCATTCCGAGCAAGGTATTAATCAAAGCCAGGCCATCCACGCCAGCATTAATGACCGCATCTGCAATTTGAACGATATCTGTTACATCTGGAGATAACTTTGCAACGATTGGGAGTTCGCCTCCGATATTTCTCCGAACCGTTTCAATCACCGCCGATGCGGTATCTACTTGGCATGCAAATACTTGACCACGATTTTCAACATTTGGACAGGAAATATTTACTTCAACAGCGCTAATGCCTTGGACGGCTCTTAACTTTCGAGCTAGAACACCATACTCATCAACTGTTTCGCCAGCTATGGAAACGATTATCCGAGCATTATTTTCTACCAACCAAGGAATATCTTTTTCAAGAAAGGTATCAATACCAGGGCCTTGCAACCCAATGGAGTTCAACATTCCACTTGGCGTCTCTGCCATTCTTGGAGTAATTCTTCCGGTTCGGGCTTTGCTCATGATCGATTTAGTAACAACGGCACCGATTTCCGAAAGCGGGAAAAATTGCGATAACTCTTGGCCAGAGGATGCACAACCACTGGCGGTGAAAATAGGATTATTAAATCGCTTGCTACCTATTTTGGTTGAAAAATCCAATGCCATACTCACTGCATTGCTTCCAATGCGCTTTTGCGATCCCAGATAATGGCCGCTCCATCCATAACTGGACCATCGATACATGTACGAATCATTTTAACTTCATCCTCAACACGCATAGGCACAACACAGGTCATGCAAACGCCAATCCCACATGCCATTGACTCTTCTACCGAACATTGGTGAACGATGTCGAAATCTGTGGCAATCTTATTAATACTCTCTAGCATTGCCATCGGACCACAGGAGTAAATAACCTCGGTACCAAACTCTCTAATTAATCTTGGAATTGATTCAGTAATCTGACCATGAATTCCAGCTGAACCATCATCTGTAGTCAGCGTTAATGAAGAAACACTTCGCTTACCTTCAAGCGGAGCGTAGATCTTGCTTGCAGTACTTGCCCCCAAAACCATATCTACTCGGCAACCTCGGTTCTTCAATATTTCAGCAAGTGCAAAAAGTGGCGCAGAGCCATATCCACCACCTATTAACATTGCATTTGCATTACTTGTTGGGATACCAAAGGCGGTACCAAGTGGCGCAATTAAATCAACGAAATCCCCAACATTTTGTTTGGTTAACCATTTACTTCCAGCACCGTGTGGTGCAACAACAAGTTCTATAGTTCCGCCCAACATGCCTTTATCAATTGCTCGGTAGATAGCAAAAGCTCTTCGCAAGACCATCGAACTTGATTCGCCACCAACTGAGATCGCAGCGAAATTACCAGGCTTTACGTGAGCGGCGATATCGCCAACTGCAAAAACCATATGGTGATACGGTCCTACTTTTTTATTACCAATTATCTCCGCCGAAATCTGTTTAGCATGTCGATTAATTTTCTGAGAAATCATTTACGCATCCACTCCTGCAATGATTTAATTTCAAAATCTGCATTTTGTAGCGCAGTGATTCCAGCAACCGCTGCTCTAAAGCCAGGAATTGTTGTAATACATGGAACCCCTCTAGAAACTGCAGCGCTTCTAATCAACCAACCATCCTGCCATGAACCTCTGCCAAGCGGAGTATTTATTACTAGTTGAACTAAGCCCTTAGTTATTATCTCATTCGCTGACATTTCAGAACTAGAAGGATCAGAGTTCTTTCTAACTAAATCACTCGGTATCCCTTTATCAGCTAAAAATTTGTGTGTGCCAGCGGTTGCGTAGATTTTAAAATTCAAATTCGCTAATTCTCGAGCACTGCGCCAAGCAGACTCTTTATCTCTCTCTGATAGAGAAATAAATACCGCACCATTTTTTGGCAAAGGCCCAAATGCACTTGTTTGACTCTTAGCAAAAGCCATTCCAAAATTAGATGATATCCCCATTACTTCACCCGTAGATTTCATTTCTGGTCCAAGTACGGAATCAACACCAGTGCCATCTACCCGGCGGAAGCGATTCCATGGCAACACCGCCTCTTTTACCGAGATTCCATTTGCAACTCCATCACCTGCTTTAGGAATGATTCCAAAGTTTCTTAGATCTAAAATCTTGCTTCCAGTTGAAATTAAGGCCGCCGCCTTAGCCAAAGCCACGCCAGTTGCTTTTGCAACAAATGGCACAGTTCGAGATGCTCGTGGATTAGCTTCCAGTACATACAACCTGTATGGAATTAAAGTTACCGCAAATTGAATATTAATTAATCCGCGAACATCCACGCCGGCAGCTATTTTCTCTGTTGCGCTTCTGATTTCAGATAACTGATCCTTGCTCAAAGAGATTGCAGGCAGAACACATGCCGAATCACCTGAGTGAATACCAGCCTCTTCGATATGTTCCATTACTCCTGCTAAATAAAGCTCTTCCCCATCAAACAAAGCATCCACATCAATCTCGATAGCATCATCTAAGAACTTATCAATTAAGACAGGATGGTTAGGTGTTATTGCAGTTGCAGCTTCGATAAAACCGGCCAAACTTTCGGCGTCGTAAACAATCTCCATACCTCTTCCACCTAAAACATAGGAAGGTCTTACCAATACTGGGTATGAAATTCGCTCCGCTATATTTTTTGCCTCTTCAAATGAGTTGGCCATGCCAAATTGCGGAGCACTCAAATTATTGGATCTCAAAATCTCACCAAAGGCACCACGCTCTTCTGCTAAATCAATCGCATCTGGTGATGTACCTAAAATATTAATTCCAGCATCCTTCAAACCGCGTGCTAAACCAAGAGGAGTTTGACCGCCAAGTTGAGCGATTACTCCTAGCACTGGACCTGCTGCACTTTCTGCTGCAATAACCTCTAAAACATCCTCCAGTGTTAATGGTTCGAAATAAAGTCGATCAGATGTGTCGTAATCAGTTGACACTGTTTCAGGATTGCAATTAATCATGACTGTTTCAAAACCAGCATCACGAAGTGCAAAAGATGCATGCACACATGAGTAATCAAACTCGATGCCCTGACCAATTCGATTTGGCCCACTGCCCAAAATAATCACAGCTGCTTTTTCACGAGATAAAACCTCTGTCTCCTCATCATATGATGAGTAGTAATAAGGAGTTAGTGCTGCAAACTCTCCTGCACACGTATCGACTGTTTTATAAACTGGATTCAAGGAGTATTTCTTGCGTAGCTCTGATATTTCAGTAACTGCATCATTTCGTAAATTAGCGATTTGAAAATCAGAAAAACCTAATTGCTTAGCAGAGCGCAACAACTCTCTTGAAAGTTCGCCCTTGATTTGCAGCCGCTTCGCCATCTCATTAATTATTTGTATTTGTTCGAGAAACCACGGGTCAATTTTGGTTGCTGCATTTACCTCAGAAATGGTTGCGCCAAGATACAAAGCTTTTTGAACTTGCTGCAAACGATTTTCAGTGGGCACCTGCATCTGCTTCATCAAATTAGGAAGATTTCCATCAGTCCAATCAAATGAGTAACCGGATTTTTCTATAGATCTAAGCGCTTTTTGCAGCGCCTCCGGAAATGATCTACCAATCGCCATTGCTTCACCAACACTTTTCATGGTGGTAGTTAATCTCGTATCAGCCTCTGGGAATTTTTCAAAAGCAAATCTTGGCACCTTAACAACTACATAATCTAAAGCCGGCTCAAAGGAGGCTGGTGTTGATTTAGTAATATCATTTTCAATTTCATCTAGTGTGTAACCAATCGCTAATTTGGTTGCTATCTTCGCAATTGGAAAACCAGTCGCTTTCGAGGCTAGTGCAGATGATCTAGAAACTCTTGGATTCATTTCAATCACAATAATTCGGCCATCGGCAGGATTGACTGCAAATTGAATATTGCAACCGCCAGTTGCAACTCCGACCTCTCTGATAATTGAAATTGATAAATCCCTTAGCTTTTGATACTCCACATCAGTTAATGTCATTGCAGGTGCAACTGTGATGGAATCTCCGGTATGAACACCCATCGGATCTAAGTTTTCAATACTGCACACAATCACCACGTTATCCATGTGATCACGCATTACTTCTAGCTCGTACTCTTTCCACCCAATGATTGATTCTTCGAGTAAAACTTCTGTGGTTGGGCTATGGCGTAAACCAGCTCCGGCGATCTGTTGCAACTCATTTTCATTGAATGCAATTCCAGATCCAAGACCACCCATTGTGAAAGATGGTCTAACAACTACTGGGTACTTAAGATCTACAACCGCCGCTAAACAATCATTCATACTGTGACAGATTGCAGATCTGGCAGATTCCCCACCTATCTTTGAAACAATTCCTTTAAATACCTCACGATCTTCGCCACGCTTAATGGCATCAATATTTGCACCAATTAACTTAGTACCAAATCTTTCAAATGATCCTCGCTCATGTAGAGCCATGGCAGCATTAAGTGCAGTTTGACCTCCTAAAGTTGCTAGTACCGCCGAAGGCCGTTCCTTTTCCAATATTTTCTCAATAACCTCTGGTGTTATCGGCTCTATATATGTTGCATCTGCAAACTCAGGATCTGTCATGATGGTGGCAGGATTTGAGTTAATTAAAATCACTCTAATTCCCTCTGATCTTAAAACACGGCAAGCCTGTGTGCCTGAATAATCAAATTCGCATGCCTGGCCAATAACAATTGGTCCACTGCCAATAACTAAAACACTTTTAATATCTTTATCTAGTGGCATTACCAGAGTCCGTATCTTGAAAATCCAGTTGTGGTTTCTGCATTAGATTTAAAAATCTTTCAAATAGATATGTTGAATCATGCGGACCCGCTGCAGATTCAGGGTGATATTGAACCGAGAACGCCGGTATTGAATTCATCTCAAGTCCTTCAACTACTGAGTCATTTAAGGAAATATGAGTCACATGCCCAGTTCCATAAACAGTACTGAACTCATTCTCTTTCGGCGCAGCCACTGCGAAGCCATGGTTGTGCGAAGTGATCTCTACCTTTCCAGTAGTTAGATCCACAACTGGTTGATTAATTCCTCTGTGACCAAAAGGCAATTTATATGTATCAAAACCTAAAGCTCTTCCTAGAATCTGATGTCCGAAACAAATGCCAAAAAAAGGAATGCCTTCAGTTAAAACATTTCTTACTAAAGAAATCACCTCTGTCATTGCAGCAGGATCTCCGGGCCCATTAGAGAGAAAAACTCCATCGGCGCCAATCGCTTTTATATCAGCAAAGGTTGAGTCAATTGGCATCACATGAACTTCGATACCTAACTTAGCCATGTACTTTGGAGTTGCGCCTTTGATACCTAAATCAATCGCTGCCACTTTGAATCTTGTGGGTACTCCCTTAGGTGGTTTCACAACATATGTTTTTTTAGTACTTACATCTGCAGCTAAGAAAGCACCATCCATTGGCGCCGTTTTTCTAACCTTGACCACCATCTCTTCACGTGAAAGAGTGGTATTGCTAAAAATTCCAACACGCATTGCGCCGCGATCGCGTAAATGTCTAGTTAATGCCCTGGTATCAATTCCTTGAATTCCAACCACATTTGATTTAACTAAAGCCTCCTCCAAGGAGCCCTTGCTTCGCCAATTACTATCAACAGGAGATGGATTTCTTACAACAAATCCAGATACCCAAATTCTTTCAGATTCATTATCTTCAATATTAAAACCAGTGTTTCCAATGTGTGGAGCAGTCATAACAACAATCTGCTTGTGATATGAAGGATCGGTTAATGTCTCTTGATAACCAGTCATGCCAGTTGTAAAGACAGCCTCCCCAAAGGTTTCTCCTTCAGCTGCCCAAGATTGACCTTCAAATATTCGGCCATCATCTAGAACTAAAAAGGCGCTTTTCAGATCAGCCATAAATAACCTTGCCCTCTAAAACCGTTTGTTTGCCGTTATAGAAAACATCGGTGATCACGGCCGGCAACTCCATCCCATCAAAAGGTGTGTTCTTGCTTTTGGAGTTCAGCCTATCCCTTCTGACCTGCCATTTTGCAGCAGGATCGATCAAAATCATGTTGGCTGCAGCACCTACTTCGATCGATCTGCCTTGATTTAAGTAGCCAGCAATCTGCGCAGGGGTTGTAGACATAGATTGAACCAATCTCTGCCAATCCATCAATTTAGTATCAATCATCGCCTTAACTACTACCGAAAGCGCCGTTTCTAATCCAACCATTCCAAATGCAGCAGCTTGCCACTCACAATCTTTATCCTCGATTGGATGTGGCGCATGATCTGTTGCAACAATATCAATTACACCAGTTGCTAGCGCCTCTCTCAAAGCCCACACATCTTTCTCGGTGCGAAGTGGTGGATTAACTTTATAAATTGGATCGTAATTTTCAACAAGTTCATCAGTTAAAAGCAGGTGGTGTGGTGTTACCTCTGCTGTAACTTGAATGCCACGATCTTTCGCCCACTTAATTAAAGCAACTCCACCTGCTGTAGTTACATGGCAAATATGCAATCTAGAAGATACATGATCAGCAAGTAAAATATCTCGTGCAATTATCGCCTCTTCCGCAACAGCTGGCCATCCAACTAAACCAATTCGCGCTGAAACAGAGCCCTCGTTCATCTGCGAATTAATTGTTAATTTAGGATCTTGTGCATGTTGTGCAATCAAACCGTTGAAGGTTTTTACATACTCCAATGCGCGACGCATTAATAATGGATCAGATACACATTTTCCATCATCACTAAATATCCTCACTCTGGCAGCTGAATCAGCCATCGCTGCAATCTCAGCTAATTGCTCACCATTTAATCCTTTGGTTACTGCACCGATTGGATTAACATCACACAAGCCCGCCTCTTTACCTAACCTAAAAACTTGTTCAACAACACCTGCGGTGTCAGCAACTGGATTTGTGTTAGCCATCGCTGATATCGCAGTAAACCCTCCTGCGGTTGCCGCTCTTGAACCAGTTAACACTGTTTCGGAATCCTCTTTGCCTGGCTCTCGTAAATGAGTATGTAAATCAACTAAACCAGGAATTATTAACTTTCCGGTCGCATCAACGCCACCAGGGATGGGTTGGTTACTGATCTTTGTAATATGACCATCTGTAATTTCTAAAGAAATTACCCTGCCATCAACAGTTTTAGCATTTGAAATTGTGATCACTTCTCACCATTTTTCTCTGAATTTAGCGCTACCCCACCCAACAGTTCATACAAAACCGCCATTCGTACGGAAACACCATTTTTTACCTGATCGATGACAACTGATTTAACATCATCGGCGCTCTCTGCCGATATCTCTAGTCCACGATTCATTGGTCCGGGATGCATAACAATTGCAGAGGATTTCAACTTTGAAAGTCGCTGTGAATTTAAACCATATCTTCTGGAATACTCTCGTTCGGTTGGAAAAAAAGAATTTAGCATTCGCTCTTGTTGAATGCGAAGCATCATCACAACATCACAACTTCCTAGGACCTGATCTAAATCGTAAGAAATATCAACTGACCAATCTTCAACTCCGACTGGCAACAAGGTGGGTGGTGCCACCAATGTCACCTTTGCGCCCAATTTAGTTAGAAGTAAAACATTGCTTCGAGCTACTCGTGAATGCAAAATATCCCCGACAATTACTACGCTCAAGCCAGTTAAATCCTCACCCTTACCCTTTAAATGATGTTGAATTGTGTAGGCATCCAATAATGCTTGCGTTGGATGTTCATGCGTGCCATCCCCCGCATTAATAACCGTTGCTGAAATCCATTTAGTGTCAGCCAACCTTTTTGCTGCACCTGAACTTCCGTGTCGGATAACCACAGCATCTGCACCCATAGCTTGCAAAGTTTGCGCAGTGTCTTTCAAACTCTCACCCTTGCTAACTGATGACCCTTTAGCTGAAAAGTTAATTACATCAGCAGATAATCGTTTAGCAGCTGTTTCAAAGGAGATTCGAGTTCTAGTTGAGTCTTCAAAGAAGAGATTTACAATAGTTTTACCGCGCAATGTAGGTAACTTTTTATTTGGTCCATCTGTTATTTGAGCTAACTCATGAGCGGTTGCCAAAACTCCTAATGCCTCATCTTTTGTTAAATCTGCAGCTGAAAGAAGATGGCCCTTAATCATTTAATCAGCTCCACTAGATCATCACTATCTAGTTCACGCATATGGACCTTTACATTCTCATCCAATGCGGTTGGGATGTTCTTGCCAACATAATCCGCCCTGATTGGCAACTCTCTATGTCCGCGATCTACCAAAACAGCTAGTTGAACCGATTTCGGTCTTCCTAATTCGCCAATCGCATCGAGTGCGGCTCTGATCGTTCTGCCGGAAAATAAAACATCATCAACTAAAACAACATTTTTTCCTTCAATGCCGCCCTTTGGCAGATTAGTTGGAACCAGTGGCTTTGGTGGTCTGATCCTTAAATCATCTCTATGTAGCGTTACATCTAGAACTCCGATAGGGATCTCGGATTCAATCTCTGCAATGAAGTTTCCGATACGCTCTGCTAGATAAGCACCTCTAGTTGGGATGCCAAGTAGTACAACATCTGCTATTCCTTGATTGTGCTCAATTATTTCATGAGCAATACGCTTAATTGCGCGATTGATATCATCGCTCGACAGTAAAACACCCATTTAAATCTCCTTCGCCGCCTCTCTGGACGGATCGTTAAAGGAACCGGTCGAAGATTAGCACTAAATCTGTGGATATCTAAAACCCTCATTTTCCGGAGTGGCTAACCTTTCCGGCATGACAAATAATCAATCAGATATTCAATTCTCCACTTCGCAAAAGCTACGCCAGATCCGTAAATCCAAAGGTTGGTCTCTGCAAGATGTAGAGCTCAAATCAAAGGGCAAGTGGAAGGCGGTGGTGGTTGGCTCCTATGAAAGATCTGATCGCGCCATCTCTCTAAAGAAAGCTATAGATTTAATGGATTTTTATCAGGTGCCGATCACCGAGCTTTTTGCTGAAAAAGTTACTTTTTCTGGGGCATCCTTTATTACTAATACGATAATTATTGATCAACGCGCTCTTTCAAATAGCACTGATGCCCAAATATTTGGCACAAAACGGATGATTTCATCCTTAGCAGCCCGCAGAAAAGATTGGAATGGCGAAGTTCTATCGCTGCGATCTTCCGATCTTAAATTTCTCTCTATTCTGCTTGATTTAAGTGATGATGAAACGATGAAGTACCTTAAAGATGGTGGGTACTTAATTAGCTAAATTGCTATTGAATCCTTGATTTTAATGATTCTTCCGATTACACCATTTATGTATGCAGAGGATTCATCGGTAGATAAGGATTTACCAAGCTCGACCGCTTCATCTGCCGCCACCTGCAGGGGTATCTCAACTCCCCACAAAATTTCAAATAGGGCAATGCGCAATATGTTTCGATCAATTGGCGGCATCCGATCCATATCCCAGCCCTGAGCATAAGTAATTATTAATTCATCAATCTTGCCAATATGTTCAGTTACTCCGGTAATCAACTCTGCTACATAGGGTTCTTGGGACAATTCAGATGCGCCACGCAATGCGAATAACTCTTTAGCAGAGGTATTTTTAATATCTGCCTCATATAAGAAATCAAGCGCCCGTTTACGAGCTTTACTACGGGCGGCCATGATTAATTTGCTCTACCGAGATATGAACCATTTCGAGTATCTACTAAAACCTTCTCATCCTGCTTGATAAAAAGTGGAACCTGAATCGTAATCCCAGTTTCCAGCGTCGCTGGCTTTGTTCCACCAGATGATCTATCCCCTTGAATACCAGGTTCTGTGTATGTAATTGTTAATTCGACAGAGGCTGGCAACTCAACATACAAAGCATTTCCTTCATGCATAGCAACAATCGCATCGCAATTCTCTAGCATGTAATCAGCAGCTTCGCCCACAGTTGCCTTCGAGATTGATATTTGATCAAAATTGGTGGAATCCATAAACATAAAATCATCACCATCGCGGTACAGATACTGCATATCTCGTTTTTCTAGAATCGCTACTTCGACCTTAACGCCAGCATTGAAAGTTTTCTCAACAACCTTGCCGGTCAAAACCTGCTTCATCTTAGTTCGTACAAATGCTGGACCTTTACCGGGCTTAACATGTTGAAACTCAACAACCGTCCATAACTGACCATCTAGATCTAGGGTCATGCCATTCTTTAAATCATTTGTGGTTGCCATTTTTGTCCATTCGATTCAATTTGAATAAGCCCAAATTCTACCCTGCGACATCAATAAATTGTTACTTCAATAAGTTTTGCATCGCCCTTAAAGCCAAAAGATAGCTTTGCTCACCAAAGCCAGCAATTGTTCCGTTAACTACTCCGGAAACAACTGATGTATGTCTAAACTCTTCCCTGCTTAATGGATTTGATAGATGTACCTCAATACAAGGGGCCTTAAGCATAGAAACTGCATCCCTGATTGCATATGAGTAATGGGTGAATGCTGCAGGATTTATGATCACGGGCGTGGCGCTATCTGCCGCTTCATGCAACCAATTAATCAATTCAGATTCGCTATCACTTTGCTTAATATCAACGGTAATACCGAGATCGCTAGCGCCGTTAGTGATGAATTGTTGAAGCTTGCCATAATCTAAATCACCATAATGTTGCTTTTCACGCAAATCAAGACGAGAAAGATTTGGGCCATTTAATACAAGTATCTTCATTTGGCTATTCTCTCATAGGCCATCTTGATTTGCTTTGAATTAACCGATTCAAACCAAGTTGGTTTTCCAATTTTTTTCAGACCAATGAATCTAATTTGATTACCTTTAACTTTTTTATCAGAGATCATTAATTTCTCAAGAGCCGCTAGGTGCTGCTTTGGATATGAGATTGGCAATTTAAATGAAGCAAGAATCCGTCGGTGTTCTTCGACAATATCTGCAGACAAATCACCAACAATATTGCTTAGCTCAGCTGCAAAAACCAAACCGATTGAAACCGCTTCACCATGGCGTAATTTGAATTTTGAGTGCTTTTCAATCGCATGGCCTAGAGTATGACCGTAATTTAAAATCTCTCTTAACTTGCTCTCTTTGAAATCTCGATTAACAACATCAGCCTTTACCTTAATAGCTCTATAAATCAGCTCTTTGAAATCAATTACATCCTCTTGAACCAATTTCAGTATCTTCTTATCAGATATGTATCCACACTTGATAACTTCGGCCATGCCGGCAGAAAGGTCACGTACTGGAAGTGTTTGCAAGAATTGCAGATCAATGTAGACACCGGATGGTGAATAAAAAGAACCAATCAAATTCTTACCAGATGAGGAATTGATCGCTGTTTTTCCGCCAATAGCCGCATCAACCATCGCAGCTAAGGATGTAGGAATGGCATACCATGTGATACCGCGCAGCCAAGTCGCAGCCGCAAACCCCGCTAGATCGGTAGTGGCTCCTCCACCTAAACCAATAATCGCATCAGCCCGTGAAATTTTTTGTTTACCTAACTCATTCCAAATTCTCTCCAAACTCTTTACATCCTTTTGGAGTTCACCATCTGGCACCGATATCAGGCTTAGATTTGAAATTTTCTTCAATTTAATTATTTTTAATAATTTTGCTGGAGCAATTAAAATAACACGTTGATGCGCTTTTGCAATTTTTTGTATCTCTACTGAATAATCAGTATCAACTAGTATTTGATATCTTCGATCGGCTTTTATAGTGATTCTCTTCATTTCAAACTTCCTAATTTTAAAGATATCTCCTCTGCCGCTTCACTTGGTTTCTTAGAATCTGTTAAAAGATACTCGGTAGATAGATCCTCATAGATACTTCGGCGGTCATTCATTAATTTAATCCACTGTTGCCGTGGATTTACCAATAACAATGGACGTTCCTTGTTAAAACCAATTCGGTTTGCCGCCTGTGAAATTGATACATCTAAAAAGACAACTGGAAACTCACCATTTTTGAGGATCCCTTGGATAGTTGGGTTAATTGGTGCTCCTCCGCCTAACGAGATCACTCCTTCAAAATCCTTTAGCAAAGAGATGACCGTATCCATTTCTATCCTTCGAAAGAACTCCTCACCATCTTCTACAAAAATCTCTGCAATCTTGCGATTGGTGATTCGTTCAATTTCACGATCACTATCAATAAAGGGCAGATCCATTAATTTTGCGAGTGATTTTCCAACCGTTGATTTTCCAGCTCCGGGAGGTCCAATTAAAACAACCTTTTCTATAACCATAAATTCTCTACTTAACAGATAGAGTTGCTAAATAATTTAAGTAATTGCGTTTAGTTTCCATAACACTATCGCCACCAAATTTTTCCAAAACAACATCGGCAAGCACCAAGGCAGCCATCGCTTCGGCAACGACACCAGCAGCGGGAACTGCGCATACATCAGATCTTTGATTGATCGCTTTAGCAGCTTCACCAGTGGCAACATCAATGGTGTCTAAAGCCTTTGGAACAGTTGATATCGGTTTCATGGCAACCTTGATTCTTAAGATTTCACCATTACTCATACCGCCCTCTGTGCCACCAGCGCGATCGGTTCTGCGCACAATCTCACCAGAATTACTCTTTTCAATCTCATCATGTGCGACCGATCCTCGACGTGCAGCACTTGCAAAACCATCTCCAATTTCAACACCTTTGATCGCTTGGATACCCATCATTGCGCCAGCTAACTTCGCATCCAATCTGCGATCCCAATGAGTATGCGAACCTAAACCAGGAGGCAGGTTGTAAGCCAAAACCTCTACTACTCCGCCTAAGGTGTCTCCATCACGATGAGCTGCTTCAATCTCAGAAACGATTGCATCACTAGCTTTCTTATCAAAACATCTAACTGGATCTGCATCAATTTTATTTAGATCTGAAAACTTAGGCAATTCATAATCTTCCGAAAGTTTTGCTTTGCCAATTGAAACAACATGACTCAAGATATCTATATTCAAAGATTGTTTAAGAAAAGCTTTAGCTACAGCGCCTAATGCAACTCGCGCAGCAGTCTCTCTGGCGCTTGCACGTTCTAATATCGCCCTGGCATCGGTAAATGAGTATTTTTGCATTCCAACTAAATCAGCATGTCCCGGGCGAGGTCTCGTTAGTGGCGCATTGCGTGCCAAATCTTTGATCTCATCTTCTGGTACGGGATCTGAACTCATGACCTTCTGCCATTTTGGCCACTCAGAGTTTGCAATCTGAATTGATATAGGTCCACCTTGAGTAAGACCTAAACGTACGCCGCCAATAATGCTTACTTTGTCTGCTTCAAAATTTTGTCTAGCGCCTCTGCCAAAACCTAATCTGCGACGAGCAAGTGCAGCATCAATATCTGCAGTTGTTATCTCAACATGCGCAGGTAATCCCTCGATGATTGCGGAGAGAGCAGGGCCGTGAGATTCACCGGCAGTCAACCAACGCAACATTTTTAGATCCATTCATTATTAGAGTGCCTTATTCTCTCAGATAAGTATCTGATCTTGTAAATAATTAAGTTCAATTCATCATAATTTGTGAAATAAAGGCTCCAACCAGCATCCAGGGCGCAAATGCAATCTGGCCTTCTTTTCTGACGATCGCCCAAAATCCACCTACAATCCAAGAGATATTCAAAGCTATTACGAGATCATAAAATGAAGAAAAGCCCAATCCGATCAAGAAAGATAATTTCACATCACCAAATCCAAGTTGTCTGTTGGTTAGCAGGTACAAAGCAAGGTAAATTGCAAGATTGGCAAATCCCCAAATCAGATTAAAATCAAGAAAGATTATTATTGTAAGGAGGAAGAGAATTAAATCTATATTTTTAATGAAGTGTGTTTTAAAATCCACCACTGCTATTCGCATAGCTAGAATTAACAAAATTACGTAACCGGCATTACTGAGCACTAAGTGAGATTAGTAAAGAATTAAAGAGAAGAAAGTATTGCTGTGGATTACCTTCCGATTGCGGCTCTGCCAACCTTCAACAGCTCTTCCCGCATCTGGTTTTGATCAAATTTAGCTCCTGAGAAGTATTGAATCTGAAAGATCGCCTGTTCAACAAGTAAAGCTAGGCCGCCGATAACATTGCGGCCCAAGTTTTGATAACGTTTTGCAAGCTCTGTTGGCCAAGGATGATAAATAACCTCAAAAAAATCAGCCTTGCTAGAGATAATTGATAAACCATCTGTTGCGCCAGCGGGAGTTGTGGAGATAATCAGATCTCGATCCTGAACATCAGCAAAGGTATGCCAATCCAAAAATTCAATCTCTAAATCAGAGGCTGCCGCATGCAATTGATCATGACGATTCATTGATCTGGTCAAAATACTTACTTGGGTATTGGTGCCGCTTAATGCACCAATTGCCGCTCTGGCTGTTCCACCAGCGCCCAAAATTGCAACCCTCTTGCCAAAGTATGGTGATAATATATTTTTAAATGCAAGTAAATCTGTTGATAAACCGATACTTCCGGTTGATTCAAAGATTATTGTATTGATGGAAGCTATCTGTTTAGCGATTGGATCTACCCGATCAGCAAAACCAATTGCAATCTCTTTAAGTGGCATTGTTAATGCCAGGCCGCGAAACCCTGAATCTCTGCAAGAGTAGTAAAAATCCGGAAAGGTTAACTCAGTTACCTCTTCTGATGTGAACTCTGCCGCAACACCTAATGTTTGGTATGCATGATTGTGTAAAAGAGGCGAGAGTGAGTGTCCAATGGGTGATCCAGCAACCTTCATCTTAATCATTTGAATAAACCAGCCTCTTCATTCTTGCGAAACTCATTTGCCCAAATATTGAATTGATCTATTGATTTTGTAAAACGAGTATCTTGTGGTTTTACCGTAATAAAGAATAGCCAATCTCCATCAGCTGGATTTACTGAGGCGGCCATTGCTTCCTCCCCAGGATTACCTATTGGTGAGGGCGGCAATCCACGATACTTGTAGGTATTGTATTTTGAATTAATCTCTAATTGCTTGTAACTCATTCTGATTTGGCCACGCAATTTGGCAGCATATTCAACGGTGGTATTCATTTGCAGCGGCATCCCAATAGCTAAACGATTGTAAATAACGCGAGCAATCTTTGTGTAATCCTGCCGATCGCCTTCAGCTTGTGCAATTGAGGCGATAATCAAACATTGATATGCGGTGTAACCCTCATAGCATTGATCTAAATTGCTCTGCTTAGCGGCTACTTCAAATCTTTCCAACATTTGACCGATCGCTTGATCAACGGTGGTTCCTGGCCCAAATGCATATTGAGCTGGAAATAAAAATCCTTCTAAATTATTTGTGCCGTATCTTTGATTTGGCAAAATCTTTCCAGAAAAATCGCCTTCAAGTAGTGTGGATTTATCTAGAATTGAAATTACCTCATAGGCGCGCAATCCCTCTGCAAGTCGCAATAATCCACGATTTCTTTCGGTATCCAGTAATTGATTAAGTGCAGATTCTGCGGAGATCTTCTTATCTAGAGAGTGAATTCCAGGAGATATTCCATTTGATCTCTTATCGGCTAAAGCCTGGCGATAAAAAGCTTTGCTGGTTTTAACAACACCAGCTTCGTAAAGCTTTCTCGCTATCTCAAGCCCGGTATCTCCATTATTTACAGTGACTTCAACCTTTTCTAAACCACTCTTTGTTCGATAATCAATCAATAAAAACGCATTATGAGTATTAATTGCAAGAATTGTAAAGATCAATGAAAAAATCAATGCCTTAATTATCTGCTTCATAACGGGTTGCCTAATCCCTTATCGGATGACTCCAATTGCAAAGCTTGATTTAAAATATTTACCGCGGCGATCTGATCTATAATTCCTCTACCTTCTTTACTGCCTATACCTACCTCGCGTAACTGCTCCTCCGCACTTTTAGATGTTAATCTCTCATCAATTAAGTAGATCTCAACTTTTAACTTATCCTTTAAAGAATTTGCAAACTCTGCAACTGTTGCAGATTTACTACTCGCTTCACCAGATAAATGAATTGGCGAGCCTATAGCAATATAAATAGATTGATTCTCTTCAACAATCTTCACAAGATTTGAAATCAATTGTTCATCATTTTTCAATGTACAAAGTGGTGAGACCAGGATTGCCTCCAAATCTGTAATTGCAACCCCCACACGAACATCGCCATAATCAATGCCCACTCTTCGACCACGGCGCAATTGTGATGCCATTTAACTTTACTTCAGTTTAGAAATGATAGTTTTTTCTATTTCAGAAAATGCTTCATTTATCTTATCTACCGAAACTCCGCCACCTTGCGCAAAATCATCCTTGCCGCCACCGCCACCGCCCAGAATTGTTGAACCAATCTTCACTAACTCACCAGCCTTGACTCCAGATTTAATTGTTTCAGGCGATACTGCGCAAATTAATACAACCTTTCCTTCCACGATAGAAGATAAAAGAATTACTGAATTCTCACTTTGAGCCTTTAATGACAAAGCAACAGCCCTTAACTCTTCAGCATTCAAACCTTTTGACAGCGATGCTGAAATCAAAGTTGCATTGCCTATCCTCTTCGCAACCTTCAGCAGTTCAGCGGATGCAGAAATGGCTGAAGCGACCCGCACGGCAGATAACTCTTTATCCATCGTTTTCATCTTTTCAATCAATTCACTTACCCGTTCAGGTAACTCCTCCGCTCTGGCACCTTTTATAATTTCAGTTAAAGAGTTCAAAAGTAGATGCTCTCGTGCAAGATATTTATAGGCATCATGTCCGACCAACGCCTCAACTCTACGAACTCCTGCACCAATAGAAGATTCAGATAACAATTTAACAACGCCAAGTTGGCCAGAACGAGATACGTGCGTTCCGCCACATAACTCCTTGGCCCAATCTCCGACACTAACTACTCGAACTTCATCACCGTATTTTTCGCCAAACAAAGCCATCGCTCCCATTGCCTTTGCCTGTGCTTGCGACATAACCTCAGCTTGTACCTCTAAATCGGCAATTAACAATTCATTAACTCTATTTTCAACCTCATTCATTACTGCAGGCGCAACCGCAGAGGTTGCTGGAAAATCAAATCTAAATCTGCCTGGTGAGTTTTCAGATCCGGCTTGAGTTGCAGTCTCACCTAGTGCTTCACGAAAAGCCTTATGGACCATATGAGTTGCGGTGTGGGCTCTGGAGATTGCCATCCGACGTTCCACATCAATTTCAGCTAGAACTTCGTCACCTAATTTAATGGAGCCAGAAATAATGTTTCCGCGATGAACAATCAAACCTGGTACTGGAGTTTGTACATCATCAACTTCGATAACAGCGCCATTGCTTAACTTTATGAATCCACCATCAGAAAGCTGTCCGCCACCCTCTGCATAAAATGGGGTTTGATTCAAGGTAATTTCAATCTCTGATCCAGTATTTGCTTCATTGGCATACTTACCATCAACTAAAATTCCAGTTAACTTTGCCTCGGATTTAATCTGGTTATAACCGATAAATTTAGATGCTCCAGTTTTATCAATAATAGATTTATATTCAGTTAGATCGGTGTGTCCGCTCTTCTTGGATTTTGCATCAGCTTTAGCTCGATCCTTTTGCTCCTTCATTAACTTTCTAAAGCCTGCTTCATCAACTTCAAGAGCTTGTTCTCTAGCCATTTCAAGAGTTAAATCAAAGGGAAAGCCGTAAGTATCATGTAATTTAAATGCTGTTTCAGCAGATAAGGAGTTTTGCTTACTCTTCTTAAGATCTACGGCAGCCAAATCAAAGATTGATGTTCCACTCTTTAATGTTTGCAGGAAGCTTTCCTCTTCAGCGGTGGCAATCGCAAAGATACGTTCTTGGCTGCTTGAAAGCTCTGGGTATTGAGGACCCATAGCCTCAATAGAACTTTTAATTAATTCAGAGATAACTAAATCTTGCGAACCTAGCAATCTCATATTTCTGATGGTTCTACGCATCATGCGGCGCAGTACATAACCACGTCCTTCATTGCCTGGATTTACACCATCACCAATCAACATCATTGCGGTACGGGAATGGTCAGCGATTACCCGCAAACTAACATCTGATTTAATGTCACTGCCATACTTCACCTTTGTTAAAGCTGATGCTTTATCCAAAATAATCTTGGTGGTATCAATTTCATAGATATTTTCAACACCTTGCAGTAATGCAGCGGTTCGTTCTAAACCTAAGCCGGTATCAATATTTTTGGCAGGAAGCTCTCCAATAATTGGAAAATCATCTTTAGTTCCGCCAGCAGCTCTGATATTTTGCATAAAAACTAAATTCCAGATTTCTAAATAGCGATCCTCATCTGCAATTGGTCCACCATCTTTTCCGTATGCTGGGCCGCGATCAAAGTAGATCTCTGAACATGGTCCGCAAGGGCCTGGTACGCCCATCGACCAAAAATTATCTGCCATACCACGACGTTGGATTCGATCTTTAGGAACACCGATCTGGTTATGCCAGATATCAGCTGCCTCATCATCATCTTTATAAACAGTTACCCATAACTTTTCCTCTGGGAATCCATAACCACCATCAGATGTAGATTTAGTTAAAAGCTCCCAAGCCAATGCGATAGCACCCTCTTTAAAGTAATCCCCAAATGAGAAGTTTCCGCACATTTGAAAGAAGGATGCATGTCTAGTTGTTTTACCTACTTCATCAATATCCAGGGTACGTACACATTTTTGTACCGAGGTGGCTCTTTTGTAAGGTGGTGTTACTTCACCTAAAAAATATGGTTTGAATGGGACCATACCCGCATTAACTAAAAGCAGGTTTGGATCATCGGCAATTAGCGATGCAGATGGCACCACGGTATGGGAAAGTTTTAAGGAGTTATCCTTTTCAAAAAAATTAAGCCAACGAGATCTAATCTCTGCGGAGTTCATAGTGGCTTATTTCGCCGCTTTGCGTTTCTTACCCTTTTTCAATTTAGCAGCAGCCACAATCGCGCCAGCAGCTTTCATTGCCAGTGGGTTGTTATCTAAAAATGAATCTGTTGCACCAGTTACCTTAGTGGCCAAATCCTCTACAGATTTTGCTGCCTTTGAGATGCTGGTTAAAGGTTTATTAACCAGTGAAACTGTTGTTGTAATCTCATCAATTAATCGACTAGCTCTGACAACGGTATATGCAACTGCCACCGCAATCACCGCTAAGGATGAAGCAGCAATTATTGTTGCAATTCCACCTGGACCCATGTGTGCAGAATACCTGAAATATTAACTTTGCTTTGGAACGGCGGGAGTATCTATGCCGCTCTCTTTGCGTTGTGCAGGGGTAATTGGCGTAGGTGCGCCAGTTAATGGATCTCCGCCACTTGCAGTTTTTGGAAAAGCGATTACTTCTCGGATTGATTGTGCACCAGCCAGCAATGCACATAAGCGATCAATTCCTAAAGCAATTCCGCCATGTGGTGGTGGTCCGTAGTTAAAGGCTTCAAGAAGGAACCCAAATTTGCTTTCCGCTTCTGCATCGGACAAACCAATAGTTTTGAAAACTCGACGTTGCACATCTCGTTGATGGATACGTATTGAGCCACCACCTATCTCACTTCCATTTAAAACAATGTCATATGCATATGCCAAAGCATCTGATGGATTTGAATCAAATGAATCTTTAAACTCTGGCTTCGGTCCAGTAAATGGATGGTGAACTGCAGTCCAGCCGGCAGAGGCATTATCTGCATCTACTGGTTCAAACATTGGTGCGTCCACAACCCACAAAAATTTCCAGGCAGATGTATCAATTAAATTGCAACGTGCACCGATCTCTAATCGAACAGCGCCTAGCAAGTTCTGAGATGCGCTTTTACCACCAGCAGCAAAGAAAATTGCATCACCATTTTTTGCAGAAACCGCAGCAGCAATACCAGCACTTTCCTTCTCAGATAAATTCTTAGCAACTGGTCCGGCTAATGTGCCATCCTCTTGAATCAAGATATAGGCCAAACCTTTAGCGCCGCGAGCCTTAGCCCAATCTTGCCAAGCATCTAATTCACGCCGCGGAGATGATGCCCCTCCTGGCATAACAACTGCGCCAACATAATCTGCTTGAAATACTCTAAAGGTAGTCTCTTTGAAAAAATCAGTTACATCAATTAATTTATTATCAAATCGAAGATCAGGCTTGTCAGATCCATATTGATTCATTGCATCTGCATATGTCATATGAGGAATAGGCATTGGAATCTTATAATTTGCCACCTTCTCAAAAACTTCAGCTAAAACTTTTTCGGCAATCTTTATTACATCTGCTTGATCCGCAAATGAGATTTCAATATCTAACTGTGTGAACTCTGGCTGGCGATCTGCTCGAAAATCTTCATCGCGGAAACATCTAGCAATTTGATAGTACCTCTCCATACCTGCCACCATTAATAATTGTTTAAACAACTGTGGAGATTGCGGAAGTGCATACCAAGAGCCTGGTTGTAATCGAACAGGGACTAAGAAATCTCTGGCACCTTCAGGAGTTGAACGAGTTAGATATGGAGTTTCAATCTCAAGGAAATCAGCCTTATGCATCACATCTCTAATCGCAGCGGTTACAGTTGAGCGCAAACGCAAATTTTTTGCTGGGCCTTCGCGACGTAGATCTAAATATCGGTATTTAAGTCTTACCTCTTCTGAAATATTTGATAAATCTCCACTGTCAACTGGGAATGGAAGTGGCGCAGCCTCGCTCAAAACCTCTAGTTGATCGCAAACTATTTCAATCTCTCCAGTTGGAATATCTTTATTTTCATTGCCGGCCGGTCTTGCTGTAACTTTTCCAGTGATCAATACACACCATTCGGCACGCAGTTCTCCTGCTACCTTTTCATCATTTATAACAACTTGAACTGAACCAGTTCCATCTCGTAGGTCAATAAATGCAACTCCACCGTGATCGCGTCTTCGGGCTACCCAGCCAGCAAGTTTTACCGTCGTGCCGATGCTTTGAGCATTTAGCGAGCCGGCATCATGCGTGCGTAACATTAATTTGAAACCTATCTCTTTTAAATGCTGATTGCTTTTGCAATTGCAGAAGGCGTAAGGGTACTAGAAATACTTTGACCTGAACTCATTAATTTTAATTGACCAATGCCACTTTTAATTTCATCATCGCCGATGACCAAGGCGTACTTGGCATCGCTTTTATCTGCCGCCTTCATTCCACCCTTTAAGCCTCGGTCGCCATATGAAAGATCGGCATTTAAGCCAGCATTGCGAAGCTCGCTCAAAAGTTTTACCGCATAATCTTTAGCCGCTTCTCCGATTGGAACAATAAATAGATCTAATTTCGGAGGTAAGTTCTCAAGGGAATTCTCCGCTTCACACGCTAATAGCACTCGATCTATTCCGATTCCAAAGCCAATTCCAGATAGATCCTGTCCACCTAATTGATTCATTAATCCGTCATAGCGACCACCGCCACCAATTCCAGATTGAGCACCAAGCATTGGATGTACGAATTCAAAGGTTGTGCCTGTGTAGTAATCCAATCCTCTTACCATTTTTGGATTTATAGAGTAATTAATTCCCAGGGCAGATAGTGAAGCTTTAACCTTTTCAAAATTACTTCTACTCTCCTCATTCAAGTAATTAACAAGCATGGGAGCATCTTTCATCGCAGTAATAATTTCTGGCCGCTTGTCATCAAAGAGTCTGAGCGGGTTTAACCTTGCTCGTATCTTTGTTTCCTCATCCAGATTTAACTTATCCAAGAATTTAACTAATTCGATTCGATGCGCCGCTCGGGAGGCAGCATCTCCTAATGTGGTTATTTGCAACTCATATTTTTTTAAGCCCAATGCCTTGAAAGCAGCGTCGGCAACCCAAATTACCTCGGCATCGATTTCAGGATCGTTGTATCCGACCGCTTCAATTCCAACTTGATAAAACTGTCGATAACGACCAGCTTGTGGTTTTTCTGCTCTAAAAAAAGGTCCAACATAAAAAACTTTTACTGGCAGTTGACCTCGATCTAAATTGTTTTCAATTACTGATCTCATCACCCCAGCAGTACCTTCAGGTCTTAACGTGATAGATCTGCCGCCTCTGTCTTCAAAGGTGTACATCTCTTTGCTTACAACATCTGTTGATTCGCCAACTCCACGTTCAAATAATTCAGTATCTTCAAAAACCGGTAACTCAATTAGAGAGTAACCTGCACGTTTGGCGGGAGCGATTAATTGATCTCTGACATATTCAAATAAATTTGAGCGAGGCGGAAAGTACTCACTTACACCCTTTGGTGCCTGATACTTACTCATTCACAACTCTTTCCGATTAATTAAGGAACTCTCCTTGAAGATATGGATTGTTCCTGCGCTCATTCGCAATTGTAGTTTGTGGACCATGCCCAGGCAGGACATTTAAGTGATCTTTTAGGGTTAAAACTCGATCTTTTAATGTTTTGCGCATCTGACTAGCAGAGCCGGTCGGCAAATCCGTTCGCCCTATTGAACCTGCGAATAAAACATCACCTGAAATCAATTGTTCATCATTAACAGTAAACATCATCGATCCTTTTGTATGTCCGGGCGCCAAGAATGCTTCAATCGATAATCCTGCTAATTCAAAGCTGCTGAAATCTTCAACCTCTTGCACTTGATCTGGTTCATTGAATTCTCTATCACCAAAACTGGCAATCAATTGTTGGGCAGGACCATTTTGCATTAACGCCTTAAATGGATCACTTAGTAAGTATCTATCTTCACTTGAAATAAAGGTTGTTAATGGTGTTTTTTTTGTTAATGGCACTAAAGAGAAGAAATGATCAATATGGCCATGGGTAATTAAGGCGGCAATTGGTTTAAGATTGTGTTTAGAAACTTTTTCCAAAATCGCATCAACCAAATCCGGTTTATCCATTCCAGGATCCACAATTATGCATTCCGTGCCAGGTGCGGTACTTAAGATCCAACAATTGGTTTCAAAGTAGGGTGCAACAATTCGATCGATTAGCACTTGTTTTCACCCTCCTTTTCCCAACGGGAATTTCCGCTATTTACGTGGGTAGGCTACCTTTGGATTCAGGAAAAACCCCGCAATCGAAAGTGATTGCATCGCCCGCCCAATAACGATTTTGCCTGACAGCAATATCGCGCAACGAAAGTGAGAATTAAATGGATAATCAAAGTAACTCATTAAATAATGGCGCGGCGGCGGTATTAATCGGAGATCCTGCAAAATTTGGCCGAGTAGCTGAAGATGGAACTGTCTACGTAATTACCCCAACGGGCGAAAGAGCAGTTGGCTCATATCCGGGCAAAACTGCTGAAGAGGCACTTGCCTACTTCGTTAAGAAATTTGAAATGGTTGCCTCAGAGGTTGCACTACTAGCAGCACGAATTCGCTCTGGAGCGATGGTGCCATCTGATGCCCATGAAGCAGTAAATAAATTAAAGATTCAAATATCATCTTTAAATGGCGTTGGAGATTTAGCGAAGCTGGCTCAATCAATCGAACAAATTCCTACACTTATCGATCAGCACGCTGGCGTATATGAAGCAAAGAAACAGGCACAAGCGGCGGAAAAGGCTGCTCGCAAAAGTGAGATCTTGGCACAAAAAGAAAAATTAGTTCAAGAGGCCGAAGCCTTAATTGATTCTGTCAATTGGAAGGCAACAACTGAGAAATTAAAACAACTTTTAGAGGAGTGGAAGAAGGCTCCTCGTCTCGATAAAAAAGCCGATGCGGATTTGTGGAAGCGTTTCTCATCCTCTCGAAATAAGTTTGATAAGCGTAGAAGAACCCATTTTGCTGGGCTTGATACAGAACATAAAAAGGTTGCCGCTGCGAAGGAATTAATTGTTAAAGAGGCGGAATCGCTAATCAACTCTAAAGATTGGCTAAAAACAGCACAAAAATTTAAATCATTAATGGATCAATGGAAGGCAGCTGGCCGAGGAAAGAAATCTGCCGACACTGCACTTTGGAATAGATTCAAAGCAGCACAAGACACATTTTTTGCAGCAAAGAATGCTGATTTAGAGAAACGTCAAGGATCTATGGTTGAGAATTTGGCGAAACGTGAAGCGATGATTTCAGAGTTTGAATCATTGCTTCCTATTACCGACTTCAAATTAGCTCGAAACAAATTTAGAGATTTAGAGAGCAAATGGCGTCGCATTGGCATGACTGATCGAAAGAAATTAGCGGCGCTTGATGCACGTGTTGAGAAGGTTTCCGACGCTATCTCTGAATTAGAACGCAATCATGCTCGCAAGAGTGATCCAACCGCCATCGCTCAAGCAAATAAGGTTGTTCAAGGACTTTCTGAAGCAATTGAAAATTACGAGAAACAAGCTGCTAAAGCTGAAGCTGCCGGTCAAACTGCAAAGGCAATGCTGGCTAGAGAAGCTGCTGCGGCCCGCAGAACATGGTTAGCTGAGGCGCAAAAAGGTTTAACTGATTTCGCAAATTAATTGTTGAAGACGCGATTAACATCGTAAACGCCTTCAACATTTTTTACTGCAGTTAAAATCAAATCTAAGTGACTGGCATCTGCCATTTCAAAGGTAAATCTAGATATTGCAGTTTGATCTTTGTGGGTAATAACCGAGGCATTTAAGATATTTACATGTTGATCCGATAGCACCTTAGTGATATCGGAAAGCAATCTATTTCTATCTAGCGCCTCCACTTGAATATTTACCAAAAATGAACTTTTTGCAAGAAGGTTCCATTTGACCATCACTACCCGATCTGCCTGATGTAGCTCTAAATCCCCCATGTTTATACAATCTTTGCGATGAACCGATACACCCGATCCCCTTGTTATAAAACCAGTTATCTCATCACCTGGTACAGGCGCGCAACATCTAGCTAACTTAACCAAAACATCTTCACTGCCCTCAACATCTATACCGGAGATACTTTTACGCTCTCTGCGCACTCCTTTTATCACAGCAGCTGGTTGAGTCTCCGGCGTTAACTCCTCTGTATTAAATAATGAGTTTAATTTCTCGACAATAGAATGCGCTGAAACATGTCCATTACCTACTGCCTCATAGAGATTTTCAATGCCTTCTAAATGAAGATCATGCGCAACTTGCAATAAAGATTGGCCACCCAGAATCTTTTGAATCGGTAATCCCGCTTTTCGAAGTTGGCGAGCGATTGACTCTTGACCAGCCTCAATCGCTTCCTCTTTACGCTCTTTCGAGAACCATGCTTTGATCTTTGATCTTGCACGAGATGAGGTAACAAAATTTAACCAATCACGGCTAGGTGCGGCGGTCGGCGATTTGTTGGTCAAAATATCGATAACATCACCATTATTTAGGTGGGATTCAAGTGGTACTAACTTTCCATTCACCTTTGCACCTACGCACTTATTTCCGACCTCGGTGTGTACTGCATAGGCAAAATCAACTGGTGTTGAACCTGCCGGTAATGCAACAACACTTCCCTTTGGTGTGAAAACAAAAACCTCTGGTGTTCGTAGGTCATACCGGAGAGTTTCTAGAAAATCACCAACATCTTCACTCTCTTGTTGCCATTCATGTAATTGCTTAAGCCAAAGCAGCTCAGGATTACTCTTTGAATCTTGATTCTTCTGTTTGTACCTCCAATGCGCGGCAATTCCAAACTCTGCCCGAGAGTGCATCTCAAAGGTTCTTATCTGAATTTCAACAGCCTTTCCAGATGGCCCAATCACAGTTGTATGTAATGATTGATAAAGATTAAATTTTGGCATTGCTATGTAATCTTTAAATCTGCCGGGAACTGGGCTCCATCTTGCGTGAATAGAACCTAAAACTGCATAACAATCTCTTACTGATTCAACCAAGATTCGAATTCCAACTAGATCGTAAATGTCATTAAATTCACGGCCACGTACAACCATCTTTTGATACACCGAGTAAAAATGCTTCTTTCTGCCAGTAACCTGAGCTGCAATATCCTCTGATTTTAAATCTGACTGAATTGCAGCAACTACATCGGAGGTTAATTGATCTCTAGCTGGAGTTCGCTCGGAGACCAAACGGGCTATCTCTTCAAACTTTTTTGGTTCCAAAACCTCAAATGAGAGATCTTCCAGCTCCCACTTAATTGCATTCATACCCAACCGATGTGCAAGCGGTGCATAAATGTCTAGGGTTTCCCGAGCTTTACGACTGGCACTTGCTGGATCTACATAGCCCCAGGTTCTAGCATTATGCAATCGATCCGCTAATTTGATTACCAGCACTCGGATATCTCTAGACATGGCAATTACCATTTTGCGCAAAGTTTCAGCCTCGGCAGTTGGCCCGTAAGTTAATTTATCTAATTTGGTTACACCGTCAACAAGTGCTGCTACCTCATCGCCGAAATCTTTAGCGATGTTTTCAATACTTAAGCCAGTATCTTCTACTGTGTCATGCAATAGAGCTGCATTTATTGTTGGTAAATCCATACCGAGATCAACTAAAATTTGTGCAACGGCGACTGGGTGGGTTATGTAATCCTCACCAGATTTACGTTTTTGCCCAGCATGCGCTGCCTCTGCAACAGTGAACGCCTTTAATAATTTAGCTTTATCAAAATCTGGATGATTAACCTTTAATCCAGATTGAAGCGGCTCTAATAATGATGAGTTGCTCATCTAGGCCATCTTTTAAATAATTAAATTAGCGCTTGGTTTTGCGTTTTGGTTGATTACGTGGGCCACGATTGGAATCAGTGTTCACATTAACAACAGTTGCAGCATTGCCTGATCGACTGCCAACTCGCTTAGCTAATGCCCGCATCGCTGGCTCGCGCTCGCGCAAAACAGCCAAGATCGGAGTTGCAATGAAAATAGATGAGTAAGTACCGGTTGCTAAACCAATAAACAATGCAAGAGAAAGATCCTTTAATGTTCCAGCACCCAATAATCCTGCACCAACAAAAAGAATTGAACCAACTGGTAGCAATGCAATTAATGAGGTGTTAAATGAACGTACTAAAGTTTGATTAACCGCCAAGTTAGCAGCCTGTGAGTAGGTACTCTTGCCGCTAGAAACTATGCTTTTAGTATTTTCATGGACCTTATCAAAAACAACAACGGTGTCATATAGCGAGTAACCCAAAATAGTTAAGAAACCAATAACTGTTGCCGGCGTAACCTCAAATCCAACAAGTGCGTAAATTCCAACTGTGATGAAAACATCGTGAAGTACAGCGATAATCGCGCTGATCGCCATCTTAGGTTCAAATGTCATAGCTAGATAAAGCATTACAACGATTAAGAAGCCAAATAAACCATATAGAGCCTTACGAGTAATCTCTTTACCCCATGAAGGTCCAATGATCTGTGAATCGATTGATTCGATGCTGACATTAAATTTTTGGGCCAATTGATCCTGCACCGCATTTTGTTGGAGATTTGAAAGAGGCTCAGTTTGTACGCGAACCTTGTTATCGCCGATCAATTGAATAATGTTTTGAGATGTTACGCCAGCATCACTTAATGCGGATTCAGCGGTCGAAATTGATGCATTATTTGAGGTAACGGTAAATGATGAGCCGCCCTTGAATTCAATTCCAAGATGTAAGCCCTGTGTAAATAAGGTTGCGGCTGAAGCGATAATTAGGATTCCTGAGAATGCGTACCAACGGCGACGCTTACCTATGAAATCAATAGAGGTTTCACCACGATAAAGACGTCCACCAATACCACTTAATTTAGCCATTATTTTGCGCCCTCCGGTTCAACCTTTTTAACAATACCTAAACTCTTATCTGAAAATCCAGATAATTTATGGCCGCTGTTAAAGAAATTAACTCTTGCCAAAATTGTCATGAATGGTTTTGTAAAGAAGAAGACAACGATTAAGTCCATTATGGTGGTTAAGCCCAATGTAAATGCAAAACCTCGAACTCCACCCACCGCAAAGTAATAAAGCAGGATTGCAGCAATGAGAGAAACCATATCTGCAACAATTACCGTTCTTCTGGCGCGTGCCCAACCGGTTTCAACCGCTGATTTAAGAGGTCTGCCCTCTCGAACTTCATCACGGATACGTTCAAAGTAAACAATAAATGAATCAGCTGTAACGCCGATAGAAACAATTGCACCTGCAATACCAGCAAGAGTTAAAGTGAATCCAATCCACTCACC
>JACCDP010410698.1_pt1 | contig 40050 bp, 29 predicted proteins | sample 7445841 | NCBI WGS metagenome assembly JACCDP01 (sample SAMN15323441, study PRJNA562643) | freshwater metagenome | isolation source: river surface water | place: USA:Blue River Watershed | collected 2017-08-17 | reverse complement strand
TTAATAACTCGGTATCGCCCTTCATAGGGACATCATGCAGGTGGTGTCAAGCATCTAAAATTTCACCTGTTTCAGTATCAACATACTCAGATTTTTCCGCATTAGATAAGGTTGAAAAAATAATCTCTGCCATTTTTTCACCGATACCTGGCACGGCCGCTAACTGACCTAGCTCCGCTTTCTTCAATGCGGTAACCGAGCCAAAAACTTCCAGCAATGCCTTCCGGCGTACTTCGCCTAAGCCTGGTATTTCATCCAATAAGGATTCCAACATCATCTTTGATCTCTTGCTGCGATGGAATGTAATGGCAAATCTATGTGCCTCATCTCGAATCCTTTGAAATAGATAGAGCGCCTCACTGTGCCTTGGAAAAATAATTGGCTCCGATGTGTGAGGTAGATATACCTCTTCTAATCTTTTTGCCAGGCCAACTAAAACAACATCTTTAATGCCCAGCTCATCAAATGCGCGAGCTGCCGCGTTTACCTGACCCTTTCCACCATCAACAATTACTAACTGCGGTGGATAGGCAAATTTTGGTCTGCCGGCTCCATCAATCTCCGCTTGTAAATTATCAATATCTTTCTCCGCTAAATATCTCTTAAATCTTCTGGTTATTACATGGTGTATCGCTCGAGTGTCATCAAAGCCCGCATCATCATTGATTGAAAATCTACGATAATCACTCTTCTTTGCTTGACCATCCTCAAAGACCACCATTGAAGCGACCATATTTGTACCCTGAATATTTGAGATATCAAAACATTCAATTCTAAGCGGCAACTCTGGTAACTCTAGATACTCCGCAATTTGCGAAAGTGCATTCCCGCTGACCGCGGCATCATTAGCTCGCTTACTCAAGTATTGAATCAAAGCCTGGTGTGCATTTCGCTTAACCATCTCAACAATCTCAACCTTTTCGCCACGTTGTGGTTGGGAGAGAGTTACAGATTTACCTCGTTTATTTGAGAGCCAAGCCATCAAATCATCTGAATCTGCTGGTAGCAGATCTACCAAAATCTCACTCGGTGGAGTTGTGTCGTTATATATCTTGCCAATCATCGCGGAGATTATTGATTCATCCTCCAGTATATTTGCCCGATCAATAATCCAACTTCTAGATCCGGTGATTCTTCCTTTTTGAATGATGAACTGCGATAGAGAGGCGTGTGTAATGTCTTCATGGATTGCTAATACATCTGCATCAATATTCTCATTTAAAAATCTATCGGTTGATTCAAATGCCTTATTGATGGCAGATAATTGATCTCGCAATCTCGCAGCCTTTTCAAACTCCTCATTCTCAGCAGCTACCTGCATCTCCTCTTCAACTCGTTTTGAAATATCCTCCGGAGATTTCTCAAGAAATGTAATCAAATCATTTGCTAATTTCTTATGGTCATCTTCCGATATCCACTCCACACATGGAGCGGCACACTTACCGATATCCCCCATCAAACATTGCCGTTTAGTGCGTTGAGCAGTCTTAAAGTTAGATTCACTGCAGGTACGAATTGGGTATATTTTCATCAAAGTTTCATAGGTGCTTCGAAGCGCCCAAGCATGTGAGTAAGGACCGAAGTATTTAATCCCTGGAATCTTCTTGGCTCTTGATATGAACAATCTTGGGAATTTTGATTTAATATCAATTGCCAAATACGGGTAAGACTTATCATCTTTAAATTGCACATTAAAATCAGGGTTGTACTGCTTGATCCAAGTGAACTCTAATTGAAGTGCCTCTACCTCGGTCTTAACCAAAGTCCAATCAACTCGAACAGCGGTGTGGACCATTCTTCTTGTTTTAGTCGGTAGATTGCTGCCGAAGTAGGAGTTCAAGCGATTTTTTATATTTTTCGCCTTACCAACATAAATAACCTTTTCATTAGCATCAAAGAATCTATACACACCAGGATCAGTGGGTAAATTACTTGGACGATAACTATGTGGATCTGCCACGATTGCTACTTAACTAATACTTCAGCTAAAAACTTTCCAGTATAGCTTTTCGCATTTTTGGCTACTTGTTCTGGCCTGCCCTCTGCAACTATCAAACCACCGCCAGATCCACCCTCAGGGCCTAGATCAATCACCCAATCTGCAGATTTAATTACATCTAAATTATGTTCAATTACAACCACTGTATTTCCAGTATCTACTAATCTATTTAACACAAGCAATAATTTGCGAACATCCTCGAAGTGCAATCCGGTTGTTGGTTCATCTAAAACGTAGATTGTTCTACCAGTAGATCGACGTTGTAACTCCGTTGCTAATTTAACACGCTGTGCTTCGCCACCAGAAAGAGTAGGCGCTGATTGACCTAGCCGAACATAACCTAAACCAACATCACATAAGGTTTTTAAGAAGCGAGCAATCGCAGGGACAGATTCAAAAAAGGTATGAGCTTCCTCAATTGGCATATCTAAAACTTGGGCAATTGTTTTACCTTTGTAGTGAACCTCTAAAGTCTCACGGTTATATCTTGCGCCATGGCAAACCTCGCAAGGAACATAAACATCTGGCAGAAAATTCATTTCAATTGTTATGGTGCCATCGCCCGAGCAGTTCTCGCATCGGCCGCCCTTAACATTAAATGAGAATCTTCCTTGCTGATACCCGCGAACCTTCGCCTCACTGGTTTCGGCAAATAGGGCGCGTACCTTGTCGAAAACACCGGTGTAGGTAGCAGGGTTTGATCTAGGAGTTCTTCCGATTGGTGATTGATCAACATGAACAACCTTATCAAGTTGATCAAGTCCAGTAACTGTGCGATGACGACCAGGCACGATCCGAGCACCATTTAATTTATTTGCCATAACTGAGTACAAAATGTCATTAACTAATGTTGATTTACCAGAACCAGAAACACCAGTTACTGCGACAAAAGCAGATAGCGGGAATGAAACATCAATATTTTGCAGATTGTTTTCCTTGGCCGCCTTAACGGTGATAACTTTCTTATCATCAATTGCTCTTCGCTTCTTAGGTATTTCAATAACACTTCTGCCCGCTAAGTAAGCTCCGGTAATTGAGCCCTTGGCTTTAATTAAATCCTCATAACTACCTGATGAAACTACCTTGCCACCATGCTCGCCTGCTCCTGGACCAATATCTACGATCCAATCTGCAGTTCGAATTGTGTCCTCATCATGTTCAACCACAATTAAGGTATTTCCTAGATCGCGCAGGCGGGTCAAAGTTTCAATTAATTTACGGTTATCACGCTGGTGTAGGCCAATGCTTGGCTCATCTAAAACATATAAAACACCAGTTAAACCAGATCCGATTTGAGTTGCCAACCTAATTCGCTGCGCTTCACCGCCAGATAATGTAGCTGCAGGCCTTGCTAATGAAAGGTAATCCAAACCAACATCAAGTAAGAAACCTAATCTGGCATGAACCTCTTTTAGCACACGCTCTGCAATCTGTTTCTCTCGAGGTGACAAATCAATATTTTTTAAGAATTTTGCGCACTCTGCAATTGATAACTCACAAATTTGCGCAATATTTTTATCAGCGATCGTCACAGCCAAAACCTCTGGTTTTAATCTGGAGCCTTTACATACTGGACATGGAGTCTCTCGCATATAAGCTTCAAACTTATCTCTACTAAAATCACTATCGGTTTCACCATGTCTGCGATGGATGAAGGGAACTACTCCCTCAAATCCGGTTGAGTAATTGCGCACTCGACCATATCGATTTTTATACTTTACATGGACCTCGTAGTCATATCCATTGATGATGGCATCTTTTGCCTTTTCAGATAATTTTTTCCACGGTGTATCAAGTGAGAATTTCACATCTCCAGCTAGGCCCTCTAATAACCGCAAGAAGTATTCAGATGAATGACCGCCAGACCATGGCGCAATTGCGCCCTCATAAATTGAGATTGAATCGTCGGGAATTATTAACTCCTCATCAACCTCTAGTTTTGTTCCGATGCCACTGCATTCAGTGCAGGCACCAAAGGGTGAGTTAAATGAGAATGATCTTGGCTCTAGCTCTTCAAAAGATATTTCACAATCAGCACACGCCATTTGCTCGCTAAAGCTCTTCTCTTTATCTGGTGATCCAACCTTAAGATCAACAAAATCTAAAATTACCAAACCACTTGCTAATCGAAGAGCGGTTTCAATTGAATCTGTAATACGAGATTTACTCTCCTCTTTAACCGCTAATCGATCTACTACAACCTCGATCGTGTGTTTTTCCTGCTTCTTTAATTTTGGAACATCGGCGATTGCATAAACTGTGCCATCTACTCGAACACGTGCATATCCCTGGGTTGTGAAATCCTTAAATAAATCTAAGAACTCACCCTTTCTTGCTCTGATAACTGGAGCCAGGACTTGAAACTTGCTGCCTACTGGCATTTGCAAAATCTGATCAACAATATTTTGTGGAGTTTGTTTAGCAATTTCTTGACCGCATTTAGGACAGTGCGGTTTTCCGGCCCTGGCAAATAACAATCTTAAGTAATCATAAACCTCAGTAATTGTGCCAACTGTTGAACGAGGATTTCGGTTGGTAGATTTTTGATCGATCGATACCGCAGGAGATAGCCCTTCGATGAAATCAACATCTGGTTTATCCATCTGACCAAGGAATTGCCTGGCGTAAGCCGAAAGTGATTCAACATATCTGCGCTGGCCTTCGGCAAAGATTGTGTCAAAAGCTAAAGAGGATTTACCTGATCCAGATAATCCAGTAAAAACAATCAATGAGTTTCTCGGCATATCTAGTGAAACATTTTTTAAGTTGTGTTCGCGGGCGCCGCGCACAATTAATCGATCATTAATCAATTGCCCGCCTCCTCCATGCCCTTTAACTCACGTTTTAATTCGCGAATTTCATCTCGTAATCTGCCCGCTAATTCAAAGCTAAGTTCAGCTGCTGCAGCACGCATCTGCTCAGTAAGTGATTCTATGAGAGCAATCAACTCTTGTCTTGGTAGTGAACCCTTCACCGCCTTGGCTAAGCCAGAACTTATGACTGACTTCTTGCTTGATTTGGTTAAATCATCTGTGTCATCAATCTCTTTGGCAATTAGATCTGTGATATCAGCGATCTTTTTTCGTAGTGGAGTGGGATCGATTCCATGCTCGGTGTTGTAAGCAACCTGTTTTGCTCTTCTTCGATTTGTTTCATCAATTGCCTGTGCCATCGATTTGGTGATTTTATCGGCGTACATATGAACCTCACCAGAAACATTTCGAGCGGCTCGGCCAATTGTTTGAATTAATGATGTAGTTGATCTTAAAAAGCCCTCTTTATCAGCATCTAATATTGCAACCAATGAAACCTCAGGTAGATCTAATCCTTCTCGCAATAAGTTGATGCCGATTAAGACATCATATTCACCTGTCCGCAGCTCTCGTAGTAACTCAACTCTGCGCAAGGTATCTACCTCTGAATGCAGGTAACGCACCTTTACACCTAGCCCCAGCATGTAATCAGTTAGATCCTCTGACATTTTCTTGGTCAGAGTTGTCACTAAAACTCTCTCGTTTTTCTCAGCACGATTTTTTATCTCTGCAATGAGATCATCAATCTGACCCTTAATTGGCTTAACTACAATTTTTGGGTCAACTAAACCAGTAGGTCTAATAACCTGCTCTACAACATCATTATTGGTCTTTTCTAATTCATACTTTCCCGGTGTTGCAGATAAATAAACCTTCTGGCCAGTTCGCTCGAGAAACTCATTAAATCTAAGTGGGCGGTTATCCATGGCACTTGGCAATCTAAACCCATGTTCAACCAATGTGCGTTTTCGAGCAGCATCTCCTTCAAACATGGCGCCGATCTGTGGAACTGTTACATGTGATTCATCAATTACAACTAAAAAATCCTCCGGGAAGTAATCGAGTAGGCAGTTTGGTGCAGATCCTGGTTCGCGACCATCTAGTTGCCTGGAGTAATTTTCAATTCCTGAACAAAATCCAAGTTGTTGCATCATCTCAATATCGAAGGTGGTGCGCATGCGAATTCGCTGCGCCTCTAATAATTTCCCAGCTCTTTCAAACTCATCAACACGTTCTAGCATCTCTTTTTCAATCTCAGCTATTGCACGTTTCATAGTTTCTGGGCCGGCGGCATAATGCGTCGCTGGAAAGACATACATTTCTGTCTCATCTCGAACTATTTCTCCAGTTAATGGATGCAGCGTCATTATCTTTTCAATCTCATCACCAAACATCTCAATGCGTAAGGCGAGCTCCTCATACATTGGAATGATCTCTATAGTGTCACCACGAACTCTAAATGTTCCTCTTTCAAAGGCCATGTCATTTCGCTTGTATTGGATATCTACAAATTTACGAAGTAGTGCATTGCGATCAATTGAATCGCCAATCTTTAATCGCACCATACGATCTACATACTCTTGTGGCGTTCCTAAACCGTAGATGCAGGAAACAGTTGCAACCACAACAACATCGCGTCTTGTTAAAAGTGAGTTAGTGGCTGAGTGACGTAAACGTTCTACCTCATCATTAACTGATGAATCCTTTTCGATAAATGTATCGGTCTGTGGAACATAAGCCTCTGGTTGATAGTAATCGTAGTAAGAAACAAAGTACTCAACCGCATTATTTGGCAGTAACTCTTTAAACTCATTAGCCAGTTGGGCAGCTAATGTTTTATTTGGAGCCATAACCAATGTAGGCCGCTGAACTTGCTCGATCAACCAAGCGGTTGTGGCTGATTTACCAGTGCCTGTTGCGCCAAGTAATACAACATCCTCTTCACCTTTTTGTAATCTTTTTACTAACTCACCGATCGCTGCTGGTTGATCACCTGCCGGTACATAATCGCTAATTACCTGAAAAGGTTCTACCCTGCGAGTTAAATCTGAAACCGGTCTCATTGCTTACCTTGATTTAAAAGTTGTAGTGCCCGATAAACCCGTTCAACCTCTAATTTCAATGCCGGCAAATCTGCATCATTTTGAATTATAAAATCGGAAATTTCCTCCCGCTGTGATTCTGTTGCCTGGGCCTTTAAACGTTGATCAATCTCAGATTGCGTTAATCCCCTAGATAGTAACCTGGCGGTTCGATTAGCGATATTTGAAGAAATATTTATCACAGCATCAAATTTATAATCATGTTTTGATTCAACCAACAACGGTATCTGATTGATAATAATTGAATCACTTGGTGAATTGGCAACAAAATCTGCAAAAGCTTGGCGAATCAACGGATGGGTTACCGCCTCTAATTTAATGCGGGCGGTCGGATCTGAGAATACCTTTGCGCCCAAGAAGGCACGATTTATAACTCCATCTTTGATTATCTCTTCGCCAAATGATTGAACAACTTGGTTAAATCCTTCAGTGCCAGGTGCCAATACATCCCTTGCTAATTTATCAGAATCAATTACACGAGCACCTAGTTGAGAAAATAATTCTCCAGCCATGGATTTTCCAGAACCGATTCCACCAGTTAACGCTGTAATCAACATGTGATAACTCTATCTTTTGCCGGATTTTTTATTAATCTAAAATAAAAATGACCCCGGATAACCAGGGCCATTTTCGTAAAAAAGGTATTACTCAGCAGCAGGTGCTGGCGCTGCTGCATCGGCAGCCTTCGCCTCAGACTTTTGCTTTTTGTGTGCCATGAACTTTGCTTGAGCTTCAGCGTATTGACGCTCCCACTCTTCACGTTGTGTTTCATAGCCAGGCTTCCACTCTTGAGTGTCGGCATCAAAACCTTCTGGGTAAATGAAATTACCATTTGCATCGTAACGAGCAGGCATTCCATATTGAGTTGGATCAAATGCTTCAATCTCAACCTCTTCACCCTCATTGGCTTGCTTCAATGAAAGAGAGATTCGACGACGCTCTAGATCAATATCAATAATCTTTACAAATAACTTATCGCCAACTTGAACAACCTGTTCTGGGATTTCAACATGGCGCTCTGCAAGTTCAGAGATATGTACTAAACCTTCAATGCCTTCAAATACCTTAATGAACGCACCAAATGGAACTAACTTGGTTACTTCACCAGGAACTACTTGATTGATGGTGTGAGTACGAGCAAATGCTTGCCATGGATCCTCTTGTGTTGCCTTTAATGAAAGTGAAACGCGCTCACGTTCAAAATCAACCTCTAGAACCTCAACAGTTACCTCATCGCCAACCTCTACAACCTCAGATGGATGATCGATGTGCTTCCAAGATAATTCAGAGACGTGAACTAAACCATCAACGCCACCTAGATCTACGAATGCGCCGAAGTTTACGATTGATGAAATTACACCAGTGCGTACCTGACCCTTTTGTAGTTGATTTAAGAATGTTGTGCGAGAAGCTGATTGTGATTGCTCCAGGAATGCACGACGAGAAAGAACTACATTGTTTCGATTCTTATCAAGTTCGATGATACGACATTCAACCTGTTGGCCAATGTATGGGGTTAAATCGCGAACGCGACGCATCTCAACAAGAGATGCCGGAAGAAATCCGCGCAGACCAATATCTACAATTAATCCACCCTTAACAACCTCAATAACAGTTCCAGTTACAACTTCATCTCGCTCTTTCTTGCCTTCAACATCGCCCCACGCCTTCTCATATTGAGCGCGCTTCTTAGAAAGAATTAAGCGACCTTCTTTATCCTCTTTTTGTAAAACTAAAGCTTCAACGCGATCGCCAACCTTTACCAATTCACTTGGATCTACATCGTGGCGGATCGAAAGTTCGCGGGATGGAATAACACCCTCTGTTTTGTAACCAATATCTAATAAGACCTCTTCGCGGTCTATTTGAACAACGATTCCGGAAACTAAATCTCCGTCATTAAAATTTTTGATTGTGCCTTCGATGGCGGCTAAGAAATCTTCTGCACTTCCAACATCATTTACTGCAATTTGTGAAGGGGTCATTATGTAGGTGTACTCCGAGGGTAAAACAACTAGTAGGGACAGGGACGGGCAAGGTTACTTTCGCACGCTGTGTGCGGTCAAACTCGTTGCTGGCTAAGATGAGCCTAATGGAGCGGTATTTAGAGATTATTCGCAATAAATCCGCCCAATATCTACTAATCACATCATTTCCAGCCCGAATTGCCTATGGAATGATTTCACTAAGTATTTTCTTCAAGGTTCAGCAAACAACAGGTTCAATCGCAGTTGCTGGACTCGCAACAGGTGTAAATGGTATTGCTGGTGCCACGACCGCTGGTTTACGCGGAACATTAATTGACCGATTTGGAATGAAGATTCCACTTCGCATATTTGCTCCTGGCTACGCTATTTTGATTCTTCTTTTTTCTACCGGTGATTCAAAAACTACTTTGGTTTTATTTGCCTTTATCTTAGGTTTTTCAGCGCCACCCATTAATTTATCGGTTCGCCCACTTTGGTCAGTCACTGTTCCAAAGAATCAAGTACGCACCGCGTACGCCATTGATACCGCAGTAATGAACTCAGTTGGTGTTTTTGGTCCGCTGTTGGCAACTAGCATCTCATTGAATTCATCTCCAGATATAGCGCTGCGGCTTTGTTCTGGTTTGATAATTATTGGTGGTTTATCACTTTCATTTACTCCGCAACTTCGCAATTGGATTCCAGAGAAGAAGGAAGCTGGTGATCTAGCTGTTTGGCGAACACCAGCGATGCAGTTAATGATGGTCGAGGGTGTATTCATTGGATTAGGCTGGGGTGCATTTGATATTGCAGTACCCGCCTTTGCAACTTTGGAAAATGTAGCCGAACGAACTGGATTTATCTTTGCCATCATGGCGGCGGGAAATGTAATAGGTGGCTTACTTGCTGGAAGTATCTCCCGCAAAACATCCTCCCTTAAAGCATTTCGAAGAATTTACCTTGCTTGGTTCTTACTATCACTACCACTTGCGCTGACCTACCCTGGCTGGTCAATGATGATTGTCACCGCCTTTATGTCCTTAATGTCTGGTGGTTTACAGGTTTTCTACTTTGAGATCAGCGAAGCGGTTAGACCTAAAGGATCTGCGGTAGCTGCACTGGGTTGGTTATGGACGGTTGAAGGAACCTTTGCTTCATTAGGTGCCGCACTTGGTGGTTTTATTTCTGAGCATTACTCGCCGAGATATGTTTTAGCATTAACCACAATCTGTATTGGAATTGGTTACCTGGTCTTTAGAAGTGGAAGTACCTTGTTAAAAGCTGCTGATCGCGTACCTACTGAAAAAGAGGATGAAGAGGCGATTGAATCAAACTTAGATACCAATAAATAATTTACTAAAAAATCTGTAATTTAATGCGCTGCTTCATCCCAGCTAAGACCAAATCCAATATTTACATCAAGTGGAACACGCAACTTATAGGCACTCGACATCTGGGCTTTCACAATACTTTCTAATCGATCTCGCTCTCCCGGCATAACCTCAAAAATTAATTCATCATGAACCTGGAGTAGGGCTCGAGATTTAAGTTTGTTGATTTGAAGCTCGCTATTTACTTTTAATAATGCAATTTTGATTATGTCTGCCGCACTTCCTTGAATTGGTGCATTTAATGCAGCGCGTTCGGCAATCTCTCTGCGCTGACGGTTATCATGATTTAGATCTGGCAAGTAACGACGACGTCCCAAAATTGTTTCGGTGTAGCCCTTTTCTCTTGCTTCAACTACAACTGATTTTAAGTAATCACGAATTCCACCAAAACGTTCAAAATACTTATTCATTAATTCGCCCGCCTCAGTTGGATCGATATCTAATTGCTGAGATAAGCCAAATGCAGATAAACCGTAAGCCAAACCGTAAGACATAGCTTTAATTGTCCGGCGCATCTCTGCATCCACCTCGTTCGGTTTTACATTAAACACCTGTGCACCAACAGTTGAGTGCAGATCCTCACCTGATTCAAATGCAGCGATCAAACCTTGATCATTTGATAGATGAGCCATAATTCTCATCTCAATCTGGCTGTAATCTGCGGTTAGTAATTCAGTAAATGGTTTTTGTGCAATAAAACAATTTCGAATCAACCTTCCCTCTTCAGTTCTAACTGGAATATTTTGTAGATTGGGTTCAGTAGATGAAAGCCGTCCAGTAGCTGCAACTGTTTGCTGGAAGGTGGTGTGTATTCGTCCATCACTACCAACTGCCGAAAGCAGGCCATCAATTGTGGTTTGTAATTTACTTGTCTCTCTAATTCTCATTAGATGTTGCAGAATTGGATGTTTTGTTTTATGCAACAACCATTCCAAGCTTTCGGCGTCGGTTGTAAAACCGGTCTTGATCTTCTTTGTTTTTGGTAATTTCAATTCATCAAATAAAACAACCTGCAATTGTTTAGGAGAGGCAACATTAAACTCATGCCCCGCAGCTTTGTAGGCACCCTGAGTTTCGGTTGCGACGATCTCTGCAAAATCCTTTGATAACTTTTGTAAACTCTTTTGATCTACCCCGATACCTGTTGATTCAAGTTCGGCCAAAGCAATTAAGGTTGGTAGCTCTAAATCTTGGTACAACTCCACCATGTTCTTATCTTTGAGCTCAGCCAATAAAATCTCATTTAGTTGCCAAATCCAACCGGCGGCTACAGCATTGAACTCTACAAACAAACCATCCTGCTCTACAGATACACCAAGTAATCGTTGAGCAAGATCAGAGAGATCAAGATTTCGACTGCCAGGATTATTTAAATATGCCAGAATTTCTATATCAGATTTTAAGCCTGACAAGCCTAGATGTTTAATAGGTGCCTTTGCACCATGCACAATCTTCTTGATCTTAGGATCTTTAACCCAATCCCCGATTTTATTATCGCTACTTTGATAAACCAGATTCTCATCTAATGCAATTGAGTAATTTTCCAAAGTCGCGCGATTAAATTCAAGGTACAAAGCAATTGACTGGTTGCTTTTTTCAACCAATTTATTAATCTCATTAGAAGAGAGGGTCTTTACCTCAACCTCTTCCTTTGGAGATATCGGTTCACTAGCCCCACTTTGTGGCAAAACCTTAATTCGCTCCTTTAAAGCTTTGATTTCCAAGGTGTCAAATAATTGATTAACCAAGTTGGCATCAAAACCATCCCAACTCAAATCATCAATTGAGGTAGGGATCTTTACATCATCTAAAAGTTGAGTAAGAACCCTATTTAATTTAACAGATTCAATATTGGCCCGAAGTGATTCACCAACCTTGCCGGAAATTTCATCAGCATGCACCAAGAGATTGTCTAAAGATTTGTAATCAATAATCCACTTAGTTGCTGTTTTTTCGCCAACGCCAGGTACAGATGGCAAATTATCACTCGGATCACCACGTAACGCAGCAAAATCTGGATACTGTTCTGGAGTTAAACCATACTTTTCAAATACAGCGTCCGGTGTCATGCGTGACATCTCAGTAACACCTTTTTTAGGATACAAAACAGTTGTTTGTTTATTTATTAATTGAAATGAGTCTCGATCTCCGGTACATATGGCAACAGAAAATCCTTGCTTCTCCGCTGATTTTGCCAGAGTGGCAATTAAGTCATCAGCTTCATATCCCTCAATTGCAAAGTATTTAACTCCAAATCCCGTTATTAACTCATTTATATGTGAAAGTTGAGATCGAAATTCATCAGGAGTAGATGCACGCTGGGCCTTGTACTCTGGAAATTTCTCCGTCCTGAATGTTTTGCGGGATACATCAAAAGCAACTGCAATATGTGTCGGCTTTTCCTCTTTAATCAGATTAATTATCATGGAAGCAAAACCATAAATCGCATTGGTTGGTTGCCCGGTGGAGCTTTTGAAATTCTCAACTGGCAGTGCGTAAAAGGCGCGATAAGCCATAGAGTGACCATCGATCAACAATAATTTCTTATCGCTGGATTGATTTTTGCTCATATTGAGATCCTAATTGCTCCTAGTTGGCTTTGTCGGGATAAACTTCCCTTCATGAGCGATTTCCTACAAATAATAAAAGAGCGTGGCAGTGGTGCCTTAGATAAGAAGATGGGTATCGAAATAATTGAAGCCTCCCCCGAGCGCTTAGTTGCAACCATGCCGGTTGAAGGAAATACGCAACCAATTGGCTTGCTGCATGGTGGTGCAAATGTTGTTTTAGCTGAATCATTAGGATCAATTGGCACCCAATTGCATGCCGGTCCAAACCGAAAAATTGTAGGTGTTGATATAAATGCCACTCACCATAAATCAGCCATCAGTGGCGTTGTTACAGCGGTGGCAACAGCAGTTTCACTTGGTAAAACTTTATGTTGTTATGAGATTGAGATTACCAATGACAAGGGTGAGCGTACTTGTAGCGCACGGATTACCTGTTTGATTCTTGCGGAACGGTAAAACTTAACCGCCTAGATAAGCTTTTGTAACCTCATCATTTGAAATCAAATCTTTAGCCTTGCCGCTCATCTTGATTGAACCAGATTCAAGAACATAGGCACGATCTGCCACATTTAATGCAGCAAGGGCGTTTTGTTCAACAAGTAAAATTGTAGTTCCCTGCTTGTTAATCTTCTCAATAGTTTCAAAGATCATATCTACCAACACTGGTGCAAGACCCATTGACGGCTCATCTAATAAAAGTAATTTGGGTGAACCCATCAATGCGCGACCAACTGCAAGCATTTGCTGTTCTCCACCTGACATTGTTCCTGCCTTTTGATCAATACGCTCTTGCAATCTTGGGAAGAGCTCTAATACTCGCTCGCGATCAGCCGCAATAGCTGCTTTATCATTACGCAAAAAGGCACCAAGATCTAGATTCTCATCAACTGACATCTTTGGAAAAATTCTGCGACCTTCTGGTGATTGGCAGATTCCTTTAGCAACAATCTCATGACCTTCAACGCCATCGATTCGCTCGCCGTTGAATGTAATTGAACCACTGCGTGGTTTTAAGATTCCGGAGATAGCGCGAAGTGTGGTTGATTTTCCTGCACCATTTGAGCCAATCAAGGTAACAATCTCTCCCTGATTTACCTCAAGTGAGATTCCCTTGATCGCCTTAATATTTCCGTAAGCAACCTCTAAATTTTCTACCTTTAACATTTACTTACCGCTTTCTGCAGATTTACCAAGGTAAGCCTCGATAACTCGCTTATTTGCTTTAATCTCAGCTGGTGAGCCTTCTGCAATCTTTTGGCCACGATCTAGCACTGTGATTCGCTCGGAAACCTTCATAACAACAGACATATCATGTTCAATTAGCAAAATTGAAACACCCTTTTGATCGCGAACTCGGTAAACGAAATCTACGAAAGTCTTTGATTCTTGTGGATTCATTCCTGCAGTTGGCTCATCAAGTAGTAACACCTTTGGCTTTAATGCCAGGGCGCGGGCAACTTCAAGTCGACGTTGATCGCCATATGAAAGGTTTCTTGCGAATTGATCTGCAGTTCCACCGATGCCAACAAACTCTAATAACTCACGAGCGGTTTTCTTAGATTCAGCTTCCTCTGCTCGTTGTTTGCGAGTACCTAATACTGTGCTGATAATTCCAGATTTCAAATGTGAGTGCATAGCTACCATCACATTCTCCTCCGCTGTCATCAAGCCAAAGAGACGAATATTTTGGAAGGTACGAGCCACACCTGCTTGCGCAATTTTGTGAGGTGGTTTAGCTGTTATATCTAAACCATCAAATGAAACCTTGCCGCTAGTCGGCTTGTAAAGTCCGGTAAGGACATTGAAAAATGTGGTCTTTCCTGCGCCATTTGGGCCGATAAGTGAGACAACTCCACCTAGTGGAATATCAAATGAAACATCGTCAACAGCAACAAGTCCACCAAATTTAACCGAGATATTATCGGCATTAAGTACTGATTTACTCATTACTTATGACCTCCCGTGTTAGAGGTTGCATCATCTGTTTCATGTAGCAACTCTTTCAATCGAGACTCTGGCAGTAAACCTTCTCGCTTATAAAGCATCATAAAGATCAGAATTCCGCCGAACAGTAAGAAGTTATATGAAGGGAAATTAATATTTGTACCAAGTGCTGAGTTGACTGTATCGCCGATAGCTGGCAAACCGGTTGCGTTAACCCAAGCGATTAAGAGGGCGCCAACAATTACACCCCAAACATTTCCCATTCCGCCAAGTACAACCATGGCAAGTAAGATAATTGAGATTGAGAAGCTAAAGCGATCAGCAAAGACACCATTTACGTGTGTAGCAAATGCAACGCCACCTACTCCACCTGATACGGCGCCAACTGCATATGCGGCCAACTTTGAGCGCATTAATGGCACGCCCATCATGCTGGCTGCTAACTCATCTTCGCGGATGGCAAGCCAGGCACGCCCTAGTCGACCACTTCTGATTCGAAGTGAAATAAAGACCATAAGTGCTGCCAGTGAAACAAATATTAAATACTTCCAGTCAAGATCAAATGGTCCAAGTGTTTTACCAAATAATCCAACATTATCAATAGGAGAAATTCCCTTTGAACCATTGGTTAGGTTAAAGCCACCGATGTTTTCTCCGTTGTAGAAAACTTGCGGAATAATTTCACCAAAGCCAAGAGTTACCAGCGCCAGGTAATCACTTTTTAGTCGCAGTGTTGGTGCGCCAATTATGACGCCAAAGACAGCGGCAATTAATGCTCCGATTAATAAAACACCCCAAAATGAAATATGGATACCTTTTTGCTCAGCAGGTGCGGTAGAGCCAAGGTGAATATTTACCTGTTGGAAGAAATCAGACATAAACCAACCAGCGGTATATCCACCGATTGCCCAAAATGCTACGAAACCTAAATCCAACAATCCTGCATAACCAACCACAATATTTAAACCAAGTGCACAGATAACCCAAACTAATGCCTCATTTACAGTTGTAGCTGGCATCCATTTTTGGAAGAAGGAGGCAACTTCATATGGCAGAAGTTCAACGATAAATGCGTAGAAGATATAAATTAGAATTGCAGCTAATGAGAAGCTACGGATCCACTTTGCTTGATCAAAGCTCTTATTGCTCTTCTTTTTGCCGTTATTAGAATCCTGATTGCGACGAAGTGAAAGTTTCATCATTACACCTTCTCTACCATCGGTTTACCCAGCAACCCTGTTGGTCTAAAGGTCATTAGCAAGATCAAGATTGAGAACACCACTGTCTGTGACCATTGTTGGCCTAATCCAATAGGCAATCCATCATTTAAGCCTTGTACGAGTCCGATCAGAATGGCGCCAAGAACAGCGCCGGAGAGATTTCCAATTCCACCTAATACAGCAGAGGTAAATGCAATTAAACCTAATTGGTAACCAAGGTTGTAATTGGTTACTCCACGTGTTTGCTGGAATAACAAGCCCGCTGCACCAGCTAACGCTCCACCTAATGCGAAGGTGAAGGCGATAGTTTTATTGACATTAATTCCCATTAAACGAGCGGCATCAGCATCTTGCGCAGTTGCTCGCATCGCCTTGCCACGTCTGGTCTTTGTAACAATAAATGTCATTAAAATTAGTAGCGGAATAGTCACTGCGAAAGAGAAGATAGTTGTGTAAGGGATATGAACACCAGAAATAATAAATTCACCAGCTGGTAGTACTGAGTTCCAGGTTTTAGGACCAGAGCCATTCCAGCGGATTCCAATAAATTGAATAATAAATGAGACGCCAACTGCGGTGATTAGCGGAGCAAGCTTTGGTGCTCGACGCAATCTTCGATAAGCAAATCTTTCAATGGCAACATTTATGGTTGCGCAAAATCCCATAACTGCGATTAGACAAGCAAAGAAAACTGCATAACCAGTTGTTGAAGGAGACTCTTGGCCAAACCAAACTGCGATAAATGTGGCAGCAAATAAGCCGCCTAACATAAATAGATCACCATGTGCAAAGTTAATTAATTCGATAATTCCATAAACCAAGGTGTAGCCAAGTGCGATTAAGGCGTATAAAACACCGTTGCTGATTCCGATAATTGATGATTGAAAAAATTGAGATGGAGATTTAACTAAATTTACTCCAAGCCATACTGCAATTAATACCAGGATTAATGAGGCGGCAAAGCGCTCTATAAAAACGCGAGCTGAGAAGCTAGATGTACCTCTTGCCATTCTCGACCCCTTCATTTACATATTCTTATAAATTTTTGGAAAATCACTTACTTTGGTAATCCTATGTGAAACGGGGACGTTTTTACACGCCCCCGCAACACATTCCTTATTTCAGTTTCCTGAGAAAAGGTTTACTTCTGAACTGTCCAAGCCTTCAAAGTAGTCTCTTTATTATCTTTAACTACCTCGATAGTGATATCAATTGCTGAAGTATCACCAGTTGCTGGATCAATTGCTAGATCCTTACCAAGTACTGACTCATCAGCTGAAATCGTGATTCCAGAGCCTGTGAATACAGCATCGCGGACACCCTTACGAGTTCCATCTGATGCAGCGATTGCCTTCAAGATAACTTGAACTGCAGCAACGCCGTAGATTGGGTATGAACCAACTGGATCAGAACCGTACTTCGCCTTGTAATCTGCAACAAACTTTGCGCCAGCACCATTTGGGTTGTTAGCGATCAAAAGATCTGTTGATAGACCTGCGAATGTTAGGTAAGCACCTTGAGCTTCTGGAAGCTCATTGAACTCTGGGTAACCTGTGAATCCATCTGGACCCATCAACTTAACCTTAGTGTTATCGCCAAGAACCTTTACTTTGTCCTTAGTTAATTGTCCACCATTGTTATCAAAGATACCTGCGAAGTAAACCATTTCTGGCTTAAGTGCTTTGATCTTTGTAAATAATGCTGAGTAATCAGTTTGCTTCTTATCCCAGCCTTCACCGTACTCGCCTGAAGATAGAACGCGTAGTCCTTGCTTCTTAGCTTCTGCAGTGAATGCACGAGCAACACCTTGACCGTAGGTCTCTGTGTCATTTAGTACGTAAACTGATTTAACCTTTAGATCTTGCGCTGCGAATTGTGCAGCTGCAGCACCTTGGTTGTCATCTGTTGTACATACGCGTGCGTATGAACGTGAACCTGATGGGAAGTACTTCTCTGGCTCGCCAGCATCCCAAGTCTTTGTTAATCCTGGGTTTGTGTTGGCGTTAGAGATCATAAGCATTGGACCATCTGGAGCTTGGTTTACAACTGGTGCAATGATCTTTGCGCAACCTGAGTTGTATGTTCCCATGATAGCAACCTCATTCTTGTTAGCAACGTGCTCTTGTGCATTTGCTGCACACTTAGCATCATCCCAAGAACCTTTAGCTGCTGTTGCATTGTCATATGCTTTGAAAGCGATTTCATATGTTCCAGCTTTGTAACCTTGTTGTTCAAGGTAAAGCTCGATTGCTTTATTTGTTGAATCATTTGAATCAAATGCTGATCCTTGTAGAGGTAGATCAGTTGAAATGATCAACTTGTTTGAAGAGCTGCAACCAGTTAGCGCTGTAGCTGCGATTGCAGCAACTGCTAAACCGACAACAATCTTTGACAGTTTTTTCATTGGTACCTTTCTGTTTGTCTTCCTGTTCATATATCCCGGGACAGGGAGGTGAGAAGGGTATTAGGGGTGAGAGTAGGTAATCAACATGCGGACGGCTTCATCCAAATAACGAGATCTTATCTCCGCATAAATTTGGGGATTATTACTTAAATGTTACTTATCTGGGGCTAAAGAGGGGTCAATAACAGCCGCAGCTACTTCCTTCATGGAGATACGTCTATCCATCGCTGTTTTTTGGATCCAAGAGAAGGCCTCAGGCTCTGAGAGATTTAGCGCCTTCATCAAAATACCTTTCGCGCGATCAATAATTTTTCTTGATTCTAATCTCTCATAAATATCGGCGACCTCTGCCTCAAGTGATTTCATCTGCTTGTGTCTACTAATTGCAATTTCGATTGCTGGTACTAAATCATTTATTGAAAATGGTTTTACAACATACGCCATAACTCCAGCATCACGCGCTCGCTCTATTAATTCACGTTGACTAAAGGCGGTTAACATCAAAACTGGAGAGATTGAAATTATTTGCTCCGCTGCAGTTATGCCATCTACCTCTGGCATCTTTACATCTAAGATTGCTAAATCGGGTTTGTGCTGTTTTGCTAATTCAATCGCTACTGCCCCATTTTCAGCTTGGGCAATAACTTCATATCCAGCTTCACTTAACATCTCAACTAGATCTAATCTGATAATTGTTTCATCTTCAGCCACCAAGATACGAATCTTTTGAGTGGATACTTGTTGATTCATGTGCCTCGAGTCGGATTCGAACCGACACTATACGGTTTTTGAGACCGTCCTCTCTACCGTTGGAGTACCGAGGCGTTTTGTAATTAAGTTGCTAGTTTAAAGGAGTGAGTGAATTAATAGAAATTACTTACGATATGCAGGTGCTGCCCCGCCTACCGCATCACCTATTTTGTGAACACGCATTGCATTGATCGACCCAGGAATTCCCGGAGGTGATCCAGCAACAATCAAGACTAAATCTCCAATATTTACCCGCTTGGATTCAATTAATAATGTATCAACCTGCATCACCATCTCATCGGTGTGATTAACAACTGGTGTCAACATTGGCTCTACACCCCATGACAATGCCATGCGATTGTAGGTTCCAATATCTGGAGTCATAGCAAGCATTGGGATTGGTGAACGCAATCTAGACATGCGACGAGCAGAATCTCCGCTTTGGGTAAATGCAACTAAGTACTTCGCACCAACGGTTGCACCAACCTCAGTCGCAGCCTTAGTTATTGCGCCACCCTTTGTTGCAGGTGAGTGTTTAAGGGGAGGAATTTGATCAAGTGCAACTGTTTCGGTGTGTTCAATAATTCTTGCCATTGTTTGCACAGTTTCAATTGGAAAATCGCCAACAGATGTTTCACCAGATAACATCAATGCATCTGCCCCATCCAACACAGCATTGGCGCAATCAGTTGCCTCAGCTCGTGTGGGTCTTGAGTTTGAGATCATTGAATCTAACATTTGAGTCGCCACAATAACTGGCTTGGCAGATTCGCGGGCCAAGGTTACGCAACGTTTTTGCACCATTGGTACCTCTTCAATTGGCAGCTCTACTCCAAGATCACCACGTGCCACCATGATGCCATCAAATGCATCAACGATCTCCTGCAAATTATCAACCGCTTGTGGCTTTTCGATTTTGGCAATTACCGGAATACGAATTCCTTCTTCATCCATAATTTTATGTACATCATTAATATCAGCTGCATTTCTCACAAAGGATAAGGCGATGAAATCTGCGCCAGCTTTTAACCCCCAGCGAAGATCTGAAATATCCTTCTCCGACATTGCAGGCACAGAGACGGCAACGCCAGGCAGATTTAATCCTTTGTTGTTGCTAACCATTCCAGGTTGAATAACCTTGGTTACAACATCATTTCCCTTAACTTCACTTACCTGAACAGTCACCTTGCCATCATCTATGAGTATGTAATCCCCTGGCTTGCAATCTCCAGGTAATCCTTTGTAGGTGGTACCAACTCGCTCTTTTGTACCATCAACCTCATCTGTAGTTATTGTAAAAACATCTCCTCGAGATAACTCATGCGGGCCATCTGCAAATCTTGCCAATCTAATCTTTGGTCCCTGTAGATCAACCAAAATAGCGATTGGTTTATTTGATTTCTTCGCCGCCGCCCGCACCATATCTAATCTGCTTTGGTGTTCGGCGTAATCGCCGTGGGAGAGATTTAAGCGAGCCATGTTCATGCCGGCATCTACTAATTGTGCGATTTTTTCAACTGATTCAACAGCAGGGCCAATAGTGCAGACAATCTTTGCGCGACGCATGTGACTACCTTAAACCATCAAAGGACGTGCAGTTGGTTCAATCGGTGAAGGCAATTGTGTATTTCCAGTTAAGTACAGATCGACACTTGCCGCCGCACTTCTGCCTTCAGCAATCGCCCAAACAATTAATGATTGACCACGACCAGCATCGCCGCAAACAAATACTCCTTCAGTTGCAGTTGAGTACTGATCATCGCGCTTGATATTTCCACGATCATCAACTTCTACCTCTAACTGTTTTAACAGCACTGATTGCTCTGGACCAGTGAAACCCATAGCTAAGAAAACTAGGTCAGCAGGAATAATTTTTTCCGAACCTGCAACTTGTTCAAATTTTCCATTTTCAAATTTTGTTTCAATTAACTTAATGCCAGTTAATTCACCAGCGGAATTCTTTACAAACTCCTGGGTTGAAACAGAGTAAATTCGATCGCCAGCCTCTTCATGTGCACTGCTAACCCGGTAAATCATCGGATAGGTTGGCCATGGTTGATTTGTTGGGCGCTCCTCAGTTGGGCGCGGCATGATTTCTAATTGCGTAACAGATTTAGCGCCTTGTCTAATTGCCGTTCCTAAACAATCAGCACCAGTATCTCCACCACCAAGGATTACAACATCTTTACCGGCAGCATTAATCAGAGGTTGGTCGATCTCACCAAGTGCTTGTTTATTACCCCAAGGCAGATACTCCATTGCTTGGTAGACACCAACCGCATCTCGCCCTGGCACATTAATGTCGCGCCAATTTGTAGCTCCGATTGCGATTACAACAGCATCGTACTTGCTGCGAATCTGTGCGCCCGGAATATCTTTTCCAACTGTTACGCCAGTTCTGAATCTGGTGCCCTCTTGCTCCATTTGATAAATTCGTCGATCAACAATTGCTTTCTCCATTTTAAACTCTGGAATTCCATAACGTAGGAGTCCACCAATTTTTTCTGCTCGCTCATAAACTGCAACAGTATGTCCGGCACGAGTTAATTGTTGAGCTGCTGCTAGGCCTGCTGGACCAGAACCAATTACTGCAACAGTTTTCCCAGTCAAACGATCTGGCGCTAGCGGTTTTACTCTTTTTTCTAGAAAGGCCTCTTCGATTGTACGAAGTTCAACCTGCTTAATAGTTACCGCATCTGCATTTATGCCAACAACACAAGCTGTCTCACATGGTGCCGGACACAATCTTCCGGTGAACTCTGGAAAGTTATTTGTGGCATGCAATCTATCGATCGCCTCTGCCTTTTCATTACGCCAAATTAAATCGTTCCACTCTGGAATTAAATTACCGAGTGGGCAACCTTGATGACAGAAAGGAATTCCACAATCCATGCAGCGCCCAGCCTGCTTTTGTAGATGGGAAAACTCCTGCTCTTGATAAACCTCTTTCCAATCTTTAATCCGCACATCCACTGGTCGACGCTTTGGTGTTTCACGCGGTGTATTTAAAAATCCCTTTGGATCAGCCATTTATCGCCGCCATAACTGCTCCTTCTATCGGCATGCCTTCGCGCTCTGCTTTACTCATTATCTCTAGCACTCTCGCATAATCACGTGGCATAACAAGTGAGATTCGAGCCTTGGCTGAGCCCCAGTCAGCTAACAACTCTTTGGCAATTTGGGAGTTTGTTTCTTTGTGGAAAAGAGAAATTAAATCCTGCAAGATCTGCTCTTGATCAGATGGAATTGCGATTACATCTACCATCTCTGGATTTATTAATTTTTGATCCAAATCAAGAACAAAAGCGCGACCACCAGACATGCCAGCTGCAAAATTTCTACCTGTCTTTCCAAGCACCACAACAGTGCCACCAGTCATGTATTCGCAACCATGATCGCCCACTCCTTCTACAACTGCGATCGCACCTGAGTTTCGTACACAGAATCGCTCTCCTACAACTCCGCTAATTAAAATTTCACCAGATGTTGCGCCATAACCAATCACATTTCCAGCGATTACATTTTGATTTGCAGAAAAGGTTGATTTTTCGTCTGGACGAATGATTACGCGACCACCTGATAGACCCTTTGCAACATAATCATTGCTATCGCCAAATAATCTGATAGTTAAACCGGCAGGAATAAAGGCTCCCAATGATTGGCCAGCTGAGCCATGTAAATTTAATTCGATCGTATTTGCCGGCAATCCCACGCCACCAAATTTGCGGGTGATCTCAGCTCCTAACATCGCGCCAACGGTACGGTTTACATTTCGAACCGGAAGATCAATTTTAACCGGTGTTGTTTTTTCCAATGCATCCTTAGCAAGTTCAATTAACTTATTATCTAAAGCATTTACCAAGCCATGATCTTGAACTGTTGTATTTTTTCGAGATGAAGCATCTGTTGGTGCAATAAGTAGAGGTGCTAAATCTAAACCGGATGCTTTCCAATGATAAACCGCATTTTTAGTTTCAAGTAACTCGACCTGTCCAACCGCTTCATCTAGAGTTTTAAATCCAAGCTCTGCCAATAACTCGCGAACCTCTTCAGCAATATACTCAAAAAATGTTTCAACAAACTCTGGCTTGCCAGTGAATTTTTTACGCAGCTCTGGATTTTGAGTTGCTACGCCAACTGGGCAAGTATCTAAATGACAAACTCGCATCATTACGCAACCAGATACGACAAGTGGAGCGGTTGCAAAACCAAACTCCTCAGCACCTAATAAAGCTGCAATCATTACATCACGTCCGGTTTTCATCTGGCCATCTACCTGAACCACAATGCGATCTCTTAAACCATTTAACATCAAGGTTTGCTGAGTTTCAGCAAGACCTAGCTCCCATGGTGCACCTGCATGTTTTAAGGAGGTAAGTGGTGATGCGCCGGTACCGCCATCATGACCAGAAATTAAAACTACATCTGCATGTGCCTTGCTAACGCCAGCAGCTACTGTGCCCACGCCAACTTCAGCAACTAGCTTCACATGGATGCGTGCCTGATTATTTGCATTTTTTAAATCGTGAATTAATTGCGCTAAATCCTCAATTGAATAAATATCATGATGTGGCGGCGGTGAAATTAAACCAACACCAGGTGTTGAGTAACGAACTTTGGCGATCCATGGATAAACCTTGTTGCCAGGAAGTTGACCACCCTCACCAGGCTTGGCACCTTGTGCCATTTTAATTTGAATATCTTGGGCATTAACTAGGTACTCACTCGTTACACCAAAGCGACCACTGGCAACCTGTTTAATTGCAGATTTTCTAGAATCTCCATTTACATCTGGGATATTTCTAGCTGGATCTTCGCCACCTTCACCAGTATTGGATTTTCCACCAATTCGATTCATGGCAATTGCTAATGTTTCATGTGCCTCTTGCGAAATAGATCCGTATGACATGGCACCAGTTGCAAATCGCTTGATGATCTCAGAGGCGCGCTCTACCTGATCAATTGAAATTGATTTGCGAGATTCGCTCTTAAATTCAAATAAACCTCTTAAGGTCATTAAATTCTTTGATTGATCATCAACAGATTTTGTGTACTGCTTAAAGATATCAAAGCGTTTATTGCGAGTTGCATGCTGTAATTTGAATACAGTCTCTGGGTTAAATAGGTGTGGTTCACCATCTCTGCGCCATTGGTACTCGCCGCCGATTTGAAGTCGCTTACTGCCTGGAACTTCACCACCTGGTGGATAGGCAATGTGGTGTCGCTTAATGGTTTCCTGAGCAATTACATCAATTCCTACGCCACCTAATCTTGAGGTAGCGCCAACAAAGTACTCATCAACTATCTCCTTAGACAAACCGATAGCTTCAAATATTTGAGCGCCGGTATAGGAAGCGATTGTGGATACGCCCATCTTGGACATAACCTTTAATACTCCCTTGCCAAGTGATTTTATTAAATTTCTAACAGCTTTCTCTGGTGTTATACCTGTGATAACTCCCTGTCTTACTAAATCTTCAGCACTCTCCATTGCTAGGTATGGATTAACAGCTGCAGCACCAAAACCAATTAGCAAGGCAACATGATGGACCTCTCTTACTTCACCAGATTCAATTACTAAACCAACCTTGGTGCGAGTCTTCTCTCTAATCAAATGGTGATGAACCGCTGATGTAAGAAGCAATGACGGAATGGGTGCATTTTCTGCATCACCATCACGATCTGAAAGAACAATAATTCGAGCGCCCTCATTAATTGCCTTTGATACCTCGATGCGAATTTCTTCAATTCGTTTTGCTAATCCAGCCCCACCACCAGATATTGGGAATAAACCGCGAACAACATGTGAAGCAAAACCTGGATGATCACCATCTGCGTTAACGTGAATAATCTTCGCTAGTTCATCATTATCTATAACTGGAAATTGCAATGAAATTTGTCTGCAGGATGCTGGGCCTGGATCTAATAAATTGTGCTCCGGCCCGATAGAACCACCCAATGAGGTAACTAACTCTTCACGAATTGCATCCAGCGGTGGATTTGTAACCTGAGCAAATAATTGAGCAAAGTAATCAAATAACAATCTAGATCTTGTAGATAATGCAGCAATTGGCGTATCGGTTCCCATAGAACCCAATGGTTCTGCTCCATTTTTTGCCATCGGAGTAATAATTATTCGAAGCTCTTCCTCGGTATAACCAAATGCTCGCTGTCTTCTAACTACAGATGAGTGCGGGTAAACAATATGTTCACGAGCAGGAAGATCACTTAATCTGACTAAGCCTGCATGTAACCAATCGCTATAAGGTGCCGCGGTTGATAGAGCATCTTTGATTTCATCATCTTCAATAATTCGACCTTGCGCAATATCAACTAAAAACATCTTTCCAGGTTGTAGACGACCCTTGCGAATAATTTTTTCTGGTGCAACATCTAATACACCTGCCTCTGATGCAAGAATTACTAAGCCATCATCTGTTACCCAAAATCTAGAAGGACGCAAACCATTGCGATCTAGTACTGCGCCAATTTGTTTTCCATCTGTAAAGGTTACGCAAGCTGGTCCATCCCAAGGCTCCATAAGAGTTGAGTGAAATGCGTAAAAATCTTTTCGAGTTGAATCCATGCTGGCATGATTTTCCCAAGCCTCAGGAATCATCATCAAAATTGAATGCGGTAGAGATCGACCACCTAAGTAAAGTAATTCAAGTACCTCATCAAAGGATGCGGAATCAGATCCAGCTGGATCTACGATAGGAAATAATCTCTTGAGATCTCCAGGAATTAATTCACTCGCAAGCAGTGTTTCACGAGCTCTCATCCAATTTCTATTTCCCTTTACCGTATTAATTTCACCGTTATGAGCGATGAATCGATATGGATGAGCTAATGGCCAGGATGGGAAGGTATTTGTAGAAAATCTAGAGTGAACTAAGGCAAGCGGTGATTCAACCAATGGATTTGAGAGATCTGTAAAGAACTCTTCTAGCTGCCCAGTTGTAAGCATGCCTTTGAAAACAATGGTGCGGGATGAAAGAGATGGAACATAAACGGAAAGAGAGTGCTCGATACGTTTGCGGAAGCAGAATGCGATTCGATCTAAATTTAAATCTGATTCATCATTTTCACCAGCAATAAAGATTTGCTCAAACTCTGGCATAACGGAGATCGCAGTCTTACCAAGAGTTTTTGAGTCTGTTGGAACGGTGCGCCAACCTAAAACTCTAATCCCCTCTTCTTTGGCAATTGTTGCAATTTGTTTTTGCAATTGGGCTTTATCAATACTTTTTTCAATAAAGAAAATTCCAGAGGCGTACTTACTCACAGGCGGTAGTGAAAATTCAAGGATTGATCTATAAAATTTATCTGGCTGGCAGATTAAAATTCCTGCACCATCTCCGCTATCTGGCTCGGCACCTGATGCACCGCGGTGTTCTAAATTGCGTAATGCAGTTAATCCCTTTGAAACAATCTCATGAGTTGCCTCTTTATTTAAAGTTGCAACCATGGCAACGCCACAAGCATCATGCTCATTGGCAGGGTTATATAACCCAATTGCTTTTGGGGTTGTTGAAAATAATTCAATACCGCTCAAGATTTGTTGGCCGCTCCCGTACAAGGGTCGGGACATCGATGGCCCAACTGCAGATCAATTTCTAGGAAAATAGTAGCAGGTAGTTAGATCCCGCTTAGGTGCACCAACGATCCAATTCCTGCAGTAATTATCATGCCTAAGGCGCCGCCGATAAATATCCGAATGATTGTGCGCAATACCGGGGAGGCTGCGATTTTGGCGCTGGCATAACCGGTAACTATTAATCCAAAAACTGTGAAGAGAATTATTGAAAAAACCTGCTTGCCGGGAGTTGGAGCTAATGCACCAAGGAATGGAATTGCACCACCAATTGTGAAGCTAATCGCTGATGCTATTCCAGCTTGAATAGGCCTTGCTTTGGTGTGTTCAAATTGTCCAAGTTCATCACGAAGGTGGGCACCAAGTGCATCTTTTTCTGTGAACTCTCGAGCAACCTCTGTAGCTAATTTCTCTGACAAGCCACGTTGAATATAAATATCCTTTAACTCCTGCAATTCACCAACTGGATCAAATTCAAGTTGTCTTATTTCTATCTGGCGATCAGCCTCTTCAATATCATTTTGTGATCGAACAGAAACATACTCTCCTACCGCCATCGACATCGCGCCCGCAGCAATTCCTGCTAAACCTGCGGTGATAAGAAAATCATTAGCTTGAGCAGCAGAGACGCCAATCATCAAACTTGCAGTAGAAACTAAACCATCATTTGAACCTAAAACCGCAGCGCGTAACCAGCCAGCACGATGCGCTCGATGCTCATGATTTCGCTTAATTACTTCCTTTGAAGCCATTCTGAAATCTTAGTCGTTGGTTTTTTTATTTTTGGTAAAACCACGCGATTTATATAAATAAGCGGCCGAAGTCAGTAGAACAAGCAGAGAAACCCAGACATTTACTCGAAGGCCCAATACTAAATTAGCGGAATCTATCCGCAGCGCTTCAATCCATAATCTTCCTGCGGTATAGCCAAATACATAGATGGCAAAGATATCTCCAGGCTTGGTTGCGAATTTCTTTAACCAACTTGGCATTTTGATTATTAACAATGCTAGAGCTGAACACCAAATTAACTCATATAGAAATGTCGGATGGAAGGTTTCAAACTCTTTATATCCAAATGGTCGATCAAATTTTGGAACAGATAATGCCCATGGCAATGTTGATGGTGAACCAAATAATTCGACATTAAACCAATTGCCAACTCTTCCGATTGCTTGTGCAAGAAGAATTCCAGGCGCTACCGCATCCAAGAAATATGGAAAGGTTAATGTCGTTTTATGGCTGCGATAATAAAAGTATGCCGCGATTGCACCAAGTGATATTGCGCCCCAAATTCCTAATCCGCCCTCCCAGATTTTTAGTGCATCTGAAGGCGTGCCATATTCGCCAAAGTATTTTTCAGGTGTAGTAATTACATGGTAAATACGTCCACCAATAATGCCGGCAGGTATCGCCCATACTGCAGCCTCAGATATATCTTCGGGATCACCGCCTGAAATTTTGTAACGAACTCGACCTACCCATACCGCAACAGCAATACCAATCAAAATACAAAGAGCGTAATAATGAATCGTTACGGCACCGATCTCCAACCGGGAGTTGGTTGGAGATGGAATGAATGCGAAATTAATTACTTAACTCCAGCAGCCTCTAGTGCGGCCCGAAACTTAACTGGATCCATGTACTGTGTATTTCGATCAATCTCTTTACCATCGATCTTTACAGTTGGCGTGCTGTTTACATTGGATGCAGCAGATGCTTGTGCAACATTTTTGGTCCAATCAACATATGTGCCATCAGTTACGCACTTTTCAAAGCTTGCTGATTTGAGTCCAATTGAGTTGCCAAGACGCTTCATATAATCGCCAGTCCATAGGCCTGAGTTCTCGGCAGATGACTGATTTTGAAAGATTGCTAGGTTCATATCTAAAAATTTATTTTCATCTGCTGCACAGGCTGCTGCATTTGCCGCCAAAATAGATTCAGCGCCAATAAATGTCATTGGGTGAACAACAATCTTTGCTTTTCCAGCCGCTGCTACCTCTGCCAAGTACCCACCATTGATAATTTCAAAATTCTTACAAACTGGGCATTGGTAATCAACATAGATATCGATCTGAGGTTTAGCGGTTGGATTTAAAACGATTCCATATCCATCAGCTTCAGAAACTGCCGCAGGTACTTGTGCAGTTGAACTTGAGCGATTGCTAATAAATGAGAAAACAACGCCAACTATTACAATAAATGAAACCATTCCAATTACTAAATTCCGAGTGCCTTTATCTGAATTGCTGTTGGTTGCCATTTCTCTCCCTATTCCTTATCTAACGCAAATCTACCGCTTGGAAAGCGATAAAGGTAAATAGCCATAAGCATCAAACCAATATCTCTCAGTATCTCTTCAAGATACTTTGTTTGGCTAGGGTCAATCGCGCCACCGCCGCCGAAGCAACCGCAATCAATGCTTAAGCCACGAGCCCAAGCCTGAGAAATTGCCAAGATAAAAATTAACATTGTTGCGCCGCCCAAGAAGGCTGAAATTTTCACTGCAACTCCGAGAATCAAAAGTGCGCCTACTCCTATTTCAAACCATGGCAACACATATCCAAAAAAATTAGCGATCTCGATCGGCAGTAATTCATATGCCCGAACCGACATTGCAGATTTTTGTGGGTTGCCCACCTTTAATCCACCAGCAACTAATAAAACACCACCAAGTACTATGCGAAATAACAAGGTAAGCCAAGGTTGAACTTTTATCAATTTACTTAACATATTTACTCTCTTCTTACCCCTTCAGATAAAGCTTGCGCTAACTCCTTTACCTTACGCAGACCTTTTCGACCCGCACCATACTGTTGAATAATCTTGATGAAGGCTGAGCCCACGATTACACCATCTGCATATTTGGCAACCTCTTGTGCTTGTTCTTTAGTAGAAACACCAAGTCCTACAGCTACTGGCAATGATGAGAATTTTCTTATCCGTGAAACTAATCCACTGGCATTTCCTGATACTGAATCTCTTGTACCGGTTACGCCCATCAAACTTGCTGCGTAGATAAACCCAGAACATTGATTTGTGACAAGCGGCAAGCGATCATCAGATGAGCTTGGAGCAACTACATATACTCGATCAACGCCTTTTGCCGTGCAAACCTCACGCCACTGCATCGATTCTTCAATAGTTAAATCTGGCGTAATTACCCCGCTGCCACCTGCTTGTGCGATCGATTGCGCAAACTTAGCAACACCATACTTTTCGATTGGGCTCCAGTAACTCATTACTAAAGATGGTGCACCAAGCAGCACGCTGCTGTTTAGAAGTTCAAAGACCTCTGCTGCCCCAGTTCCATTATCAAGTGATTGCTCTGAAGCTGCTTGAATAACTGGGCCATCCATTACTGGATCCGAATATGGATAACCAATCTCCATAATGTCGACTCCGCCAGCGATCATTGATTTAATAATTTTTTTAGCGGCTCGTTGTGATGGAAATCCAGCGGGTAGATAGCCAATTAACGCGGCTCGATTTTCTGATTTTGCCTTTGCAAATACTGAAGATAAGGAGCTACTCATTAAAGTGGTAAACCGAAGTACTCAGCTGCGGTTTGAACATCCTTGTCACCGCGACCTGAAAGGTTAATTAGCAATGTGGCATCTTTACCAAGTTCATTTCCAATTTCTAATGCACCAGCAAGTGCGTGCGCAGTTTCAATTGCAGGGATAATTCCCTCTGTTTTACAAAGTAAGGAGAATGCGTACATAGCCTTGTCATCATTAACCGCGCGATACTCAGCACGACCGATATCATTTAAATAAGCATGCTCTGGTCCTACACCTGGGTAATCCAAGCCCGCTGAAATTGAGTGTGACTCAACTGTTTGACCATTTTCATCTTGCAATACATATGAACGAGTTCCATGCAGTACTCCTGGCTTTCCACCTGAAATAGTTGCTGCGTGCTTGCCAGTTTCAATTCCACTACCGCCCGCTTCTAATCCAATTAGACGAACAGATTTATCATCGACAAATGGGTGGAAGATTCCAATTGCATTTGAGCCGCCACCAACACATGCAAGGACTGCATCAGGTAATTTTCCAGTTAACTCTAAAACCTGTGCACGTGCTTCAACGCCAATGATTCGTTGAAAATCTCTAACAATAGTTGGGAATGGATGTGGGCCAGCAACTGTGCCAAGTAGGTAATGGGTATCAGCCACATTTGTTACCCAATCACGCATTGCTTCGTTGATTGCATCCTTAAGAGTCTTCGAACCTTGCGTAACCGGCACAACCTCTGCACCTAACAATTTCATACGAGCAACATTTAAAGCTTGGCGCTTGGTATCAGCCTCACCCATGTAAACAACACACTCCAAACCAAATAATGCTGCTGCAGTTGCTGATGCAACACCATGTTGGCCTGCGCCAGTTTCAGCGATAATTCGCTTCTTGCCCATTCGCTTAGTGAGAAGTGCTTGGCCTAAAACATTATTTATTTTATGGCTACCAGTATGGTTTAAATCTTCACGCTTTAATAATATTTTTGCACCACCTGCATATTCAGCAAAACGTTTTGCCTCGGTAATTATGCTGGGACGGCCAGTGTAAGTTTTATGAAGTTCAGTTAACTCCTGTGCAAACTTTGGATCTTTCTGCGCAGATTCATGTGCCGCCGCTAATTCATCTAATGCCGCAATCAACGCTTCCGGAACAAACCTTCCACCGTATGGTCCGAAGTGGCCAATTAGATCTTCCTGTGTTGTGCTCATATAGATAACTTTAGGTGATCTTCACCGATTAAGTAACTCTTTAATACTTCTCTCAGGATTGAGAGATTTCACAAGGGTTTCACCAACCAAAATTGCATTTGCGCCCAATTTCTCAACCGTTGCTACCTGCTCCCGAGTGCTGATTCCAGACTCTGCAACCTTGATCACATTTGCAGGTAGGTGAGGAAAAATTAAATCAAAATTAGCGGCAGATACCTCAAGGGTTTTCAGGTTACGAGAGTTAACACCAATAATTTGCGCATTAAGTTCAACCGCCGCAGCTGCTTCAATCTCATCATGCACCTCAACTAAAACATCCATCCCAAGCTCGGTGGCTAATTGGTAATAATCTTTCAATTGTGAAGGTGTTAATCCAGCCACAATCAATAAGATCATATCTGAACCGATTAAACGAGATTCATATACCTGAAACTCAGTCACAATGAAATCTTTACGCAATACTGGAATCTCGATCGCACTTCTAACTGCAAGAAGATCTGAAATTTGACCATTAAATCTACGTTGTTCAGTAAGTACACTAATTACATCTGCGCCACCACTTTGATATTGAGTTGCAAGCTGTGCCGAATCGGAGATTTCTGCAAGTACGCCTTTGCTTGGTGATGAACGTTTAACTTCGGCTATCAATCTAGTTCCAGATTTGCTCAATGCGTTCTTAGCACCTCGAAGCTCTGGCGCCTGCGATAATTTTGATACCAATTGCGAAATTGGAACTTCTCGAGCTTTCACATCCTCTATAACACCGTCAATAATTTGAGCAAGCACACTTGAATTACTCATCAGTTGGATCCTGCCCATCTGTAAGTGAGTTCCACTGATTTTTGCTTTTGCGCTCATATCTTTGTGAATTACTTCCTTTATTCATCAATGAAACCGCATAACCAATTATGAAGATTGCGAAGGCGGTTAAAATTAGAGATCTCATTTACGAGCCATTTCATTTGCGGTAGCGACTGCGCCCAATACAGCCGCAGCTTTATTTATGCACTCTTGATTCTCGGATGTTGGATCAGAATCGGCAACAATGCCAGCACCTGCTTGAACGTAAGCCTTGCTTCCTTTAATAACCGCAGTACGAATTGCAATACATGCATCAATATTTCCAGTGAAATCTAGATAGCCGATAGTTCCACCGTAAATGCCTCTACGAGTTGTTTCATTATCCTCAATAATCTGCATAGCTCTTGGCTTTGGCGCCCCAGATAATGTGCCGGCTGGAAATACCGCGAACAAAGCTTCGATAGCTGAAAATCTCTTTGCTAATCTGCCAACTACCGTTGAAACAATATGCATCACATGTGAGTATCGCTCTATCTGCATAAATTCACTTACTTCGACAGTGCCGGCATCACAGACTCGACCAAGATCATTTCTACCTAAGTCCACCAGCATCAAGTGCTCTGCTCGCTCTTTCGGGTCAGCTAATAATTCATCAGCGTTTTTCTGATCAATTGCAAGATCTTTGCTGCGCGCTCTTGTTCCGGCGATTGGATGAATCATTACTTCATCACCAGTTACCTTAACCAAAGCTTCCGGGCTTGATCCAACAACTGATAGATCATCGGCAAATTTAAATAGATACATATAAGGACTGGGATTTTGTTCTCGTAATACTCGGTAAATATCAAATGCATCGGCTGTGGATTGCATCTCAAATCGCTGGGATAAAACTACTTGAAATGCCTCACCCGCTTTGATCTCCTCTTTAATCAACCCAACCTTTTTAACAAACTCTTCATCTGTAGTGCCACGTTGATATGTAGGGGTTACACGTTCTACAACCTTAGACAAAGTTACATTTGGTAGATTGGCTAAATCCCTACTCATGATCTCTAATCGATTAAGCGCTCCTTGATATGCATCATCTACCCGATCTGCACTTCCATCCCAATTAATCGCATTAGCAATTAAAGTAATTTGATCCTCCTGGTGATCAAAGACGGCAATATCGGAGGTAAGTAACATAGTTATCTCTGGAATCGATAGATCATCAGTTGTGCTCGATTTGATCTTCTCCAAACGTCTGACAATTTCATAACCTAAGTAACCGACCAATCCACCGGTAAGCGGAGGTAAATCAGTAAATTTTGGTGATCTTAAATGTGCAGTCGAAATGCGCAGCGCTTCTAGTGGATCAACTCCGGTAGGTGCACCGGCTGGCATAACTCCCCGCCAGAAAACAGAGCCAGCTTTTTCAGTAAGAGTCGCCTCGCTATTTACGCCAATAAAAGAGTACCTAGACCAAACACCATTTGATTCAGCAGATTCCAAAAGAAATGTGTCGACTCGATTCTGGGCTAACTTTAAATAGATACTTAATGGTGATTCATTATTTGCAGGTATTTTTTTAGCTACTGGAATTACATTAAAACTCCGCGCGAATTCACGGAAGCTCTCTAATGTAATTGGATGGGCCACGGGAGTATTCTGCCGTAACCTCGCACTTGCTTACTCCTTATTTATCTACTTATTTATAGCAAGCAGATAACGCTGAAATAAGATCAAATTGACCTGAGTACAGTGCTTTACCTAACACCACTCCATCAATCTGCATCTGTCGCAACTGCAATAAATCATCAATACTGCCAACACCACCACTGGAGATAATTGAGGACTCTGTTTTCTCACTTACCTTTTTGAGTAAATCAAAATTTGGTCCAGATAGGGCGCCATCGGTATCTATATCGGTAATGATAAATCTGGTGCAACCTATAGCGTTTAAATTTTCAATCATTAAATTCAGATCACCAAGATTTTGACCACTACCCCGCGCAATTAATTGATTGGTATCTGCCGCCACATCCAAGCTAATACTTAATTTATCCCCATGAGATTTCAGAACCTGCTCAACCCATTGCAGATCAAGCAATGCTGAGGTTGCCAAATTTATTTGCTTGGCTGCGGTGCTGAGTGCAAAATCAAGAGTTTGCTGATTGTTGATCCCACCAGATAATTGAAATGAAATATCTGAAATAGATGTAATCTCTTCAATTTGGTTCCTGTTATTCCCCGTGCCAAAAGCTGCATCTAAATCAACCAAATGAATCCATTTGCCACCTGCGTCAATAAATTGATTTACAACCTCTGCTGGATCGCCAAAATTCTCAGTTGTGTTTAATTGGCCTTTGATTAATCTTGCCGCTTTCCCATCTTTGATATCAACTGCTGGGTACAGCTCTAACGCTTTCATATTAGGAAACTAAACAATCTGGTCCTAATACCGTTTTTAAATCAGCGGATAATGAAGGCGAAGAGGTTACCTTTAAGCCCTCATCGATCTTTAAAATAGTTTTCTTACCATTTTCATCTAATTGTAAATGTACCTCTCTGCCACCTGGGTGTGAACGTAAAATTTCCTTCATTCGCTCAATTACCGGAGGTGTACACCTTGACATCTCCATCGAAATTACCAGCGGTCCAGTGGGAATCTGATTCAAATCAGGCAAGGTCAAATCAAGTGCGGAAATTCTTGGTTGCTCTTCTCGTTTATCTACTCGACCTCTGATCGCAACAATTCGATCCTCAACTAAATTAACCCCATGCGTTGCGTATGAGTTTGAAAAGAACATAACATCAACTGCGCCATCTAGATCCTCTACTGTAACAATGGCCCAAGGCGTACCTTGTCTGGAAACCTTTCGTTGCACCTGTGTGATTAATCCACCTACTGTAATTATCTGATCATGATTGACATCAGCTAATTGGCTAATTGGCATATCGGCAGCAGCTCTTAAGATATGTTCAACACCCAATAATGGATGATCAGATACATACAATCCCAGCATCTCTCTTTCATATGAAAGCAGCATTGATTTCTCCCATTCGCCTAATGGAATATCAATTGCCAAACCACTAACAGAGCTAGCTGATGTTTCTATGCCAAATAAATCAAACTGCCCAATTGCTTCGGCTCGTTTTGCCTCAGATACCGCATCGATAGCTTCTAGATAAATCATCATTAAACCTTTGCGGGAGTGCATAAGTGAATCAAAAGCTCCCGCTTTAATTAATGATTCAATTGTTTTCTTATTGCAGACCAAGGCATCAACCTTTGTGAGGAAATCACCGAAGGTTAAGTACCTTCCCTTAGAGATCCGATTGCTGATAATCGAGGCAACCACATTCTCGCCAACATTTCGGATTGCGGTGAGACCAAAGCGAATATCTGCACCACGTGGTGTGTACTCTGAATCTGATTCATTTACATCTGGCGGCAAGACCTTAATACCCATACGACGACACTCATTTAGGTAAAGCGCACTCTTATCTTTATCATCACGAACACTTGTTAAAAGCGCAGCCATGTACTCAGTTGGATAATTTGCTTTTAGATAGGCAGTCCAAAATGAAAGCAATCCGTAGCCTGCGCTATGTGCTCTGTTAAATGCGTAATCTGAGAAAGGAATTAATGTTTGCCACAATTTTTCAACAGCATCAGCTGAAAATTTATTCTCCTTCATACCGGATTCAAAGTGGACCCGCTCTTTATCAAGAATCTCTTTATTCTTCTTACCCATTGCCTTACGTAATAGATCAGCACGGCCAAGTGAAAAGCCTGCAACCTTACGGGCAATAGCTAATACCTGTTCCTGATAAACAATTAAGCCGTAGGTATCCTTTAAAATTTCATTAAGTGGTTGCTCTAATTCAGGATGAATTGGAACAGGTAATTTTCTGCCATTTTTATAATCTGCATACTTGTTATGTGAATCTTCACCCATTGGCCCTGGGCGATAGAGTGCAATTACCGCAGAGATATCCTCAAAACTATCTGGCGCCATCGATCTAAGTAATGCACGAATTGGCGCACTATCTAATTGGAAAACTCCTAATGTGTCACCACGAGATAAGAGTTCAAAGGTTTTCTGATCAGACAATGGTAAATCTTCAAGTACTACATTTTTACCTAAATTATTTTTAATATTGATCAAACAATCATCAAGTACGGAGAGATTTCTAAGCCCTAAGAAATCCATCTTCAGTAAACCAGTTGCCTCGCACGCGCCCATATCAAACTGGGTAATCACAGCGCCATCTGCCTCGCGCCGATGAATTGGAATCACATCAAGAAGTGGCTCCTTACTTAAAATTACGCCAGCAGCATGCACTCCCCATTGTCGCTTCAAACCTTCGATACCAAGTGCGGTATCAACAATTCGCTTGGAATCTGGATCGGTGTCGTAAAGAGCGCGAAGTTCCGATGCTTCACCATATCTCTCATCATTAACATCAAATACGCCGGCTAGTGAAATATCTTTACCCATCACTGAAGGTGGCAAAGACTTTGTTAATTTCTCACCTAAGGCGTATGGATATCCAAGTACTCGAGTTGAATCTTTAATTGCTTGTTTAGATTTGATAGTTCCGTAAGTAATAATCTGAGCTACTCGATCATCGCCATACTTGGTGGTGGCATATTGGATCATTTCTGATCTTCGGCGCTCATCAAAATCCAAATCAATATCTGGCATTGAGATACGTTCTGGATTTAAAAACCGCTCAAACAACAACCCAAATTTAATGGGATCTAATCCAGTAATTCCCAATGAGTATGAAACTAAAGATCCAGCTGCAGAGCCTCGACCAGGTCCTACTCTGATTCCTACCTCTCGAGCGTGATTACATAAATCAGATACCACTAGAAAGTAACCAGGAAAACCCATTTTGATCATTACATCTAATTCAAAATTTAATCGCTCCTGGTATTCAACCGGAATCTTGCCATCCATTTTCTTAGCGAGTCCAAGATTTGCCTGTTTAATTAACCAGGAATCCTCACTCTCATTATTTGGAACTGGAAATTGTGGCAGTAAATTCTCGCCCTCCCGCATGGTGGTATTGCAACGTTCAGCAATTAATAATGTGTTATCGCATGATTCAGGGAACTCTTTAAATAATTCCCGCATTTGCTTAGCACTCTTTAAATAAAACTCTGAGTTTTCAAATTTAAAACGTTTAGGATCGGCAAGAGTCGAGCCAGATTGAATACAAAGTAAAACCTCATGAGCTGAGGAATCATCATGGTGGGTATAGTGCAAATCATTGGTTGCTAGCAAAGGCATGTTGAGCTCTTTACCTAATTTGATTAAATCGGCAAAGGTTCGCTTTTCAATATCAATATTGTGATCCATAATTTCGAGAAAGTAATTCTCTTTTCCGAAGATATCTTGTAGCTCACTGGCCGCCCTTACCGCCTCTTTATATGCACCCATTCGCAAACGTGTTTGAATCTCACCACCAGCGCATCCAGTGGTGCCAATAATTCCAGTTGCAAACTTTGCAAGTAATTCGCGATCCATGCGAGGTTTGTAATAAAAACCTTCGAGGGATGCCAATGAGGATAATTTGAACAAATTAGATAATCCGACATTATTTTCGGCAAGTAATGTCATGTGCGTGTATGCACCGCCGCCGGAAACATCATCCTCTCCGCCCTCGGCCCATTTAACTCTGCGTTTATCAAAACGAGATTCCGGTGCAACATATGCTTCAATACCAATAATTGGTTTGATGCCAGCCTTCTTGGCTAATTTATGAAACTCAAATGCACCGAAAACATTGCCATGATCCGTCATCGCAACCGCTGGCATCTCTTGGCGAGCCACCTCTTCTACAAGCTCAGATATTTTTGCAGCACCATCGAGCATTGAATACTCGGTATGAACATGTAAATGTACGAAATTTTCAGATTTTTCAGGCATTAGGTGGCGAGATTACTACTGGGATTTATTTCTAGCGTTGATTATCGGCCAGCAGGCTAAGTGAGCGTGTCAGATCTGCTGGATAGTCAGCAGTAAATGAGATTCGCTCCCCGGTCGCTGGGTGATTAAAGGCTAAATCTTTAGCGTGCAGCCATGGCCTTGAGATTGATAAACGCTGTGCAAGTGATGGATCTGCGCCATATGTTAAATCGCCAACTAATGGATGATGCAAAGCTGAAAAGTGAACTCTAATTTGATGTGTTCTTCCAGTTTCAAGTTCGATCTCCATCAATGAAACTGCTGGAAAAACTTCTAATGTTTTGTAGTGAGTAATAGATGGCTTGCCATTTGCAACCACAGCAAATCGATAATCTTCTCGTGGATGCCTATCAATAGGTGCATCAATTGTTCCAGTTGTGGGATCCATATGGCCCTGTACTAATGCATGATAAATCTTTGAAACTGTACGGTTTCGAAATTGGTCTTTCAAACTTGAATAGGCAATCTCATTTTTTGCAACCACCATCAAGCCAGATGTACCAACATCTAATCTATGTACAACACCTTGGCGTTCGGCAGCGCCAGATGTGGCTAATTGATAACCAGCTGCAAATATTGCGCCAACAACTGTTGCGCCTTGCCAGCCGGGGCTGGGGTGAGCGGCGATACCAACTGGTTTATTAATAACAATTACATACTCATCATCAAATACAACATCTAAACCATCTATTGGAGTAGCGGTTAACTTTGCCTCACTCTTTGCCGCTGGCATGGTGATTTCAATTTGATCTGCGGCGCTTACCTTAAAAGATTTAGTAACCGGCTTGCCATCCTTACTTACCTCTTGGGCATCAATTAACCCCACGATTACATTTCTAGAAAGACCAAGTAATCTCGACAACGCAGCATCGATTCTCTCTCCTGCTAATCCATCTGGAATGCTTAATGAACGTACCTCGCGATCACTCATCAGATTTACCCTTGCCATTAAAATCAATATTTTTTGCCGACAAGATAGTTATTAAAATAGCCGCGGAGACAACTGCCGTATCTGCAATATTAAATATCGGCCACATAGGAATTTGAATCCAATCCACAACCTCACCTTGTAATGCTCCAGGTGAGCGAAAAATTCGATCAGCTAAATTTCCAAAAATTCCACCAAGTACTAAACCTAAAGCCACCGCCCAGGGAGTTGATTTAACCTTGCGACTGAAATAGAAAATTACCGCAACCATGATTAATGAAAAGGTTGATAAAAATATTGTTCCGCTGGATGCTAGCGAAAATGCAGCACCGGAATTAAAGGTCAGATTAAATTTTAGTAAATTACCTATAACTTTGACTGGTCCATCGGTTAGATAATGAAGTGCCAGGAACTTGGTTGAGTAATCAAGCAAAAAAACAATTAACGCAGTGAGGACGAGCCATTTGCGCTGGGGAAAATTCAGCGTCGTTCCTCTTTTTGTTTACATGCCATACAAAGCGTTGCGCGAGGGAAAACTTGTAACCTTGCTTTGCCAATGTAATTGCCACAATCTTCACACTTGCCGTAACTCTTATTATTGATTCGCTCTAAGGCACGTTCAGTTTGCTGCACCATATCGCGAGCGTTGTATACCAAAGACATCTCATGTTCACGCTCAAAGGTTTTTGCACCAGCATCGGCTTGGTCATCGCCCGCTCCAACACCGGCAGCCTCAACCAAATCTTCCATCTCAGCCTCTGCTGTCTCTAACTCTTTTTGTAAGCGAATTAAATCTTTAGCTAACTCACTCTTTAATGATTTAAGTTCGGTGGCAGTAAATGCATTCTCGCCCTCATCAACAATAAATGGTG
>JACCDP010750282.1_pt1 | contig 40057 bp, 22 predicted proteins | sample 7445841 | NCBI WGS metagenome assembly JACCDP01 (sample SAMN15323441, study PRJNA562643) | freshwater metagenome | isolation source: river surface water | place: USA:Blue River Watershed | collected 2017-08-17 | reverse complement strand
TGGAAACCAACAGTCCGTCAAACCCAAGTAATACAGCCATGTCTGCATCTTCCACCGTTGCACATCCCTTCAGGATCAGTTTTCCTTTCCAGCGATCCCTGATCGGTGCGATCTTATCGGCATTAAGCCTTCCTGCAAAGGTTTTGTTCATGAATTGTCCGAGCTGACTCATGTTCAGTCCCTTGGGCATATAGGGTTTGAGGGTTGCAAAATTGGGCGTACCCTGCAGCAGCGTATTCAATGCCCAGTGCGGACGACCCATGATCTGCAAAATGTTTTTCAATGTCATCTTCGGCGGCATGGCCAATCCGTTTCGGATGTCACGCGGTCTGAATCCGAAGGAAGGTACATCACAAAGCAAGACCAATACATCATAACCTGCCGCTTCCAAGCGATTCAATATGTCATCCCTCAAGGAATTGTCTGCGGGATGATAGAGCTGATACCAGGCTTTCCCGGAAGTAATTTCCGCGATCCTTTCAATAGAGGAAGTACTGACAGTACTAAGGATGAAAGGGATGTTGTGTTTGACAGCCGCCTTGGCCAGTATTTCCGGTGCATTGGGCCATACCAATCCCTGTAAGCCAATCGGAGAAACCCCAAAAGGAGCATCATAGGTATGTCCGAACAATGTAGTACTCAGATCAGATCCTGCATGATCACTGAGGTAATAAGGAAGCAATTCCACCTGCCGCAGTTCCTCTGTATTCTTGATGAGGTTGACATCTTCATTGCATCCACCATCCATGTATTCAAAGGCAAAGCGCGGAATGCGTTGCTTTGCCTTTCGGATGATATCATCCATCCCGGGATAATCCATGTTGTATTTCCAAACTGGTTTGGTTGTTTTGGACTCTTGCATTTTCACTGTATTTTGATCGTGTTGTCGTTTCTAGTAACTGGCTTTTTTATTGGGCAAGAAATCAAAGCTGCAGCGTTAAACTGCTGCCACTCCATACACCCTGCGGAAGATCAATGACAAAAAGGGTTTCCATCTTCGCAGGATCAGGAATGCAAATAACACCCTCTTGCTTTTTATTGTAAACTCCGGAAACCGTCAGATTGATACGCTGCAAGATCCTGGAGGGATCGGCAACGGTAATAGCAGCAATGCGCTCCTTTTGCATCTTCAGCATCACCATGCCCTGACTGTCTAACTTGATCTGCATCCCAGGCTTCACCTGAAGTGTTCCTGAACGATAAAAAGCAGACTGTACCATTTGTTGCTTTCCATGCCATACAGCCTGCATCGATCCGGTATTGGATAGGATTTGTATTTGTCGGTTATCGCCAGCACTTGCCATGAAGGAATCAGGATCAATTGCAGGCACAACGATATACTGGTAGCTTGCATTGGCGGGACTGTTCCCGTGATTGAACCATAAATTGAATACAGGCTCCTTTACGATCGCAGTACTGATATTTTTCTGATCGGTGATGGAGGCCCATGTTCCAGTTGCTATCTGGTTGGACAACTCGAGCGATGCAGGCTCGGGGAACAAATAACCAACCCGGTTGTGATGCACCCATTTCAGTTTTTCTAGCTTTCTGCTCCCTTCTGGCATTTCCATTTTTTTCCCATCCTGCATCACCAAAACATTCCCCCTCAACAAAGCCTGGTTGATCGTGGTGGCAACAGGCGATTTGACATCTGAACGAATGTCTGTTCCAAGGCAGACATATTCATCATCAAAAAAGAACCATGATTTTTTGGCTTCCACCCCATCATGCGGACTTTTAAAATCAAATGCTACTGCGCCATACAATCCATCGGTGACGGCGCCTACAAAACTGGTGAGTCCTTTCTTTTGAATTTCTTCTGGACCATGCAGCTTGGGTTTCTGCAAAATGGTAGTACCGGAGATTTTTTGCCAGTCGTATACCGGCCATATATTGAGGTACTCATCGCCTTTCATCAATAAATAATTGGTGCCATCTGCACGGTGATGCGTGGGTTTGCCCGGACCGTTATAGGGCATTTCCATGTTCTGGTTACGGGTGGAAAACATCCGAACAGTAGTGTAGAAATTGGGGCGCTGAAATACGAAATGCTCCGTCTGCCAGAAGAATTTGGCAAATGATCGTGACGGTTGGATCTCGCCTTTTCTGAGTTTGATCAACTCTTCCAGCTCAGCCTTTCTGTGATCTGTACCCATGAGCAATCGCTCAATCTCCAATGTTCCCCTGGGCTGAAAGACCGATTTACTGGTGATGTCGCGATTCTTCACACTGACATCCTCATAAATGCCGTAAACCTGCTGCTTGCTGATGCCTTCGATATAATAATCCACCAATTGATTGATCTTTTCTTTGGAGAACTGATACCGGGTACCTGCTACATAGAATGACCATTCTCCAAATGCATTGGCATATTTACCATACCCATAAGAAGTAGTATTGTTAACCCGGTCTACCCGATGGTGAAAACTGTAATCATGTTGCATCCCCCGCTCACCGGTTGAGAATTTGATTTCACCCTCAATCACTTTGATCACTTTTTCAAAGGCAGACAGGCTATCCAGGTAAAGCAGGTTCCTGGCCAAAATTCCTGCAATGACAATGCGATCGCCACTGGGCCTTGCTCCCGAAGCATTCAAGTTGGCACGGCCAATCATCTTCTGTGTCTGCATCGCCAGATCATGGTCAAGGTCTTTTCCCATGATGAGCAAGCTATTGACCAACCAGGTGGGTGTGGTGATCTGGTTGTCGTGCCAGTTATCACCAATAAAATCCTTCTGCACCCAATACTGCAAGGCCCCTTGAATTTGCTTCATGATTTTCTCATCATGGAAAAAAACTGAAGTTTTGGTCTCATAGGCTTTTGCAAGTGTGTAGAGATTAGTCAAATGTTTTTGGTGAGGAAAACCTGCTGTCGTTGACAGATCACTGTAGTCGATATCAGTAAAACTCCCTACCGCATCATAGGTGCGGACAACTTGTCTGACCTGTTCGTCATTGACACTCCCTTTCATCAATTCAGCAATGATCCTTTGCCGAATCAGGTTCATATCAGCTGACCCGTCTTTTTTTGTTCCCTGCGCAGAAACCGGATAGTTCAAAAAGCCAAATAAGCAAAGGAGAAAAAAACAGTTGAGAACATTTTTCATGATGGATGCTTTAATTCAATTTTTCAACGGTGTTCTCCAATCTGCCAATGCCATCAATCTGCATGATGACCAGATCAGCTTCTTGTAGCGTGAACTCATTGGGGGGTACCAGACAGGTTCCTGTCATCAAGTATACTCCCTGGGAAAAACGCATGGCCCTGAAAAGGTAGCCGATCAGTTCATCGTGTTTTCTTTTCATTTGGTTGATGGAAATCTCTCCACTGAAAACGTTTTCATCTTTTCGACGGATCTCCATGTGAATGCGGGTATCCGGATCGATGGGTGTTTCCGGAATCCAAAGACAGGGACCAATGGCTGCCGCTCTTTCGTAACATTTTGCCTGCGGCAGATACAAAGGATTCTCTCCTTCGATGTCACGCGAACTCATGTCGTTGCCGATGGTGTATCCCACGATCTTTCCTTCACGATTGGCAAAAAGGGTAAGCTCCGGTTCTGGAACATTCCAATGAGAATCGCTGCGGATGAAAACAGGTTCGCCAGGACCGGAACATCTTTCAGCAGTAGACTTGAAAAAAAGCTCAGGTCTCTCTGCATCATATACTTTCGCGTAGAAGTCGGCTCCACCGCTGACTTTGGACTCTTCCATCCTGGCCACTTTGCTGCGCAGATAGGTTACCCCCGCAGCCCATATTTCCTGTGAAACGATGGGAGCTTGTATTCTTTGCGTTGAGAGCCATGACGCCTGCTCAAAAGAGGCCTGTTCTTTGATGAGCGCAAGAAGATAGGCATGAAGATCTTGCTGATTGACCAACGCGTCCCAATCCTGCTGATGGGTTTTGTAAAGTTTTTGCTGATGTTCGATGATGATCTGGTCCTGTATCCGGTAAAGTTTCATGTGATGGTTTTGCCAATCCTTGAATATACAAAAGGAATGGCAATTCTTTATGGCTCTGTTGGTTGCTGACGACCACCAAACTTCCTCAAATGGTAGGTAAAACTTAGCAGGAAATAACGGGTCAATACTTCGGTCTTCACATCTTCTACATAATTCAGTTCCACTTGTCTACCAACACTTCGGTTGGCCTTGAGCATATCAAAGACTGTCAGGCGCAATTCGCCCGTCCGGTTCTTGAGAAACAACTTGGCAATGCCGGCATTCCAAAGCGGAATGTTCTGGTTAAAAGAGGCTGCACTGCCGCGGTTCATGATATAATCCAGGTCGTTGGAGAATACCCATCCACTCTTGGTGGTGAAGGTGGGCTCAACAGACAACCTTTCCGTGAAAAAATTCACATTTTGCCGGGTAGAATTGGTATAACGGGTAAAGTTGAGCCCTGTTGAATTGGAAAGCACCAGATCGAAATAATCTGCCAGGTTCAAGGTAGCCCTGATTGTTCCACCGGTCAGATAACGATCAGTATAAAACTTCACATCATTGAAAAGGTTGACCTCCCGAATATCTCTTGCATAGAGATAGAAGGAAAGATTGGCTTTGGGATCCTTGAAGGTGCGACTGTAATTGGCACTGATCGAAACATCGTAGGCACCGTCCAGGTTCTGCGGCTTGGCGTATTGCCCGCCGGGTATCAATGAAAAACCTTCCACGCTAATAGGACTGGTTCCGCTATTGAAAACAACGGTATTAGCAATGCGGTTGGCGATGCTGGTTGCATTAACATTAACCGTGAGATTGCTATTGTTGTGCGTGATCACCCGGTTGTAATAGAGCGTCAGGTTGTTATAATATTCCTGTTTGAGATTGGGATTACCTGCCCTCACATAGAGCAGGCTGCTGTTGTTGACCACATCCTGCAACTGGGTCACATAAGGTTGCTGCGTCCAGCTGCGATAGTTCATCCGCATGAAGGTGGATTTGCCCTTTCGGTACTGCAGGTTGGCATTGGGGAGCCAGTTGATGAAGGGGCGACTGATGCTGGTCCCTTTGGTGATATTATTGCTTACCAACCTTGCTTCCTGCAAATACAATCCACCCCCAAAACTCCAGTTGCGGTTCAGCTGATGACGGTAATTCATCCCGCCCCTGTCATAGAAATTGTCATTGGCAAAATTGTTGGTAAGGCTGCTGACCAGAATGCTGTACAAACCGGTAAGCCGATCACGGCGGTAGGTTCCCTGATCGGATCCATTGTCATTTTGGCTTTTGGTATAAAAAAATTCCAATTGATCCTTTGAGGAAAGGGGCTCTGTATAAGACAAAGTGGCCCCCCAGCGTTTTCCATCAACATAGGTATTGCTGGTTTGGTCAAGGGTATCCTTTCCCCTTGCATAGCGATCGTTATAACTCAAGGTGAGTCCATCTCTATCGCTAGTGTTGATGCCATGCGATAGGTTGATGCTCATGGTCCGGCCCCTTTTGTTAAAACGATGGCGGTAAAGCAAACTGCTGTTCCAGTTGTAACCATTGTTGCCAGAATTGCTCAGCGATTTCAATTGGCTGAAGGGAGTCAGCACACCTTTGGTGGTAAAGGACTGGCTTTCGGTATAATAATCAGAAAGCTGCCGGCTGTAATCAGACCTGATCAACAGCGTATGGGAACTATCAAACATATGATCCACTTCAAATCCTCCCCGAAGGTTCTTGTTGGTGTTGCCGGAGAGTATTTTGGCTGTATTGAAAAAAGAGGAATCATTCAACACGAAAGTTTCTCTGTAACGATCACGGTTGTTGGTGATATCAATATCACTGTAAAAGACGTTGGCAGCAACTTTCGTTTTCTTGTTGAACTCTTCATTATAATTGAGGCCGCCACCGAGTGTGGTAGAGATACCATTGGCATTGCCGGTATAGACATTGGTGCCACCGGTCGCTGCTTTGTCGCCCGGATTCATGTTGCCCAGAAAATCCTGTACCGAAAAATTCTGGTTGTTGATGTTGTTGTATTGGGCGATGAAGGAGATTTTTCTTTCGCCATTGATGCGATTTGCACTGATGGCATTTGCGGTGCGATTGTCTGAGCCATATGCAAAACTGGATTTACCAAAGACTCCTTTCTTTCTGTCTTTTTTGGTGATGATATTGATGGTACGGATTCGATTTCCATCATCAAAACCACTGAACTGACTCTGGTCGCTCATCGCATCGATGACCTGTATTTTTTCGATGATGTCTGCGGGCAGGTTGCGCGTGGCCAGTTTGGGATCATTGCCATAGAAAGGTTTGCCATCCACTAAAATCCTGGTTACAGGTTCACCCTGGTTTTTGATGGAACCATCACGGTCCACTTCCAATCCTGGTACTTTTTTCAACAAGTCTTCCGTTGATGCATTGGGCAAGGTTTTGAACTGTGCTGCGTTGAACTCAGTTGTATCTCCCATGATGGCCATGGTGGAACTGCGGATGATGATGCTCTCCAGCAAATTGGCAAAACGTTGCATGCCCATTACCCCCATGTTGATGCTGGCAAGTGATTCGGTTACCACAACAGCCTTGCCAATGGGAACAAATCCTGAGAAGCTGATCTTCAGATAATATTTTCCATTGGGGATGGCATTCAAAACAAAATTTCCGGTGGCGTCCGTGACAACCGATTTGAATTTCGACGAATCAGGCATGGTCAGCAATTCGACTGATGCTCCTTTCAAACCGGTTTTGGAAACCGTATCGGCAACATCCATGACCCGTCCGTTGATTGTTCCGGAACCCTGTGCAAAAAGTTGTGCCGATAAGTTCAGCACAAGAGCGATAACAAAAAACCCTACATAGACTCGATTCCGCTGCTTCACTTATTTTTTACTGTTTATGGGAGCTGTCAGCACCTGTCCCGCTTTCAACAATTCTTTTTCCAACGCTGGATAGGCCAACTGCTGTGGCGCAATCTTTGCGTCGATCGACATGGCTGCTGCGATCGCTGCACTTTGCCCAAGGATCATGAAGACAGGCTCCATCCTGATCGAACCATAGGCGATATGAGAGCTTGAGACAGCAACCGGAACCAGCAGATTGCTGCACTCGCTTTGCTTTGGCAAGATCGTTCCATAATCGATGCCATAGGGACGGGCAGGCTTTACTCCGATGTCTCCTTCATTCTGTACATATCCTTCCGGGGTTACATAGCGTTGGGCGTTGTGGGCATCGAGTGCATAGGAACCCATACCTATCGATCTGGCAATATTGGTTTTCCCTAGTGCATCGGCCTCCTTCATGATAAAATCCCCTATCATTCTTCTGGCTTCTCTGATATACAATTGATGTGGCCAGTTTCCATTGTCGGTGAACTCATCCTTGGCCAATCCGAAGTTGGCCATCTCTTTTCTCACAGCAGCAGGAACGGCCGTATCATTGGCAAGAAAATACAGGTAACCTTTTTGATACAACTCGTGTTCCTTGATGATCTCCCTTCTTCTTTCATAGCTGGCTTCAGGATAATCATAGTTGCCGCCAATATAATCGCTGCTAAAGGGACCGTGGTTGTTGGTATCTGTCTTGCGATTGGGAATGGTATCAAATTTTGAAAATACTTCTTTTACATCTCCCCATCCTGCTGCAAAGGCCCTGCCCAGCAGTTCATACCGACTGCGATCATATCCTTCAGGCCTGGGAAAAGGGATGCGGTTATCGGGATGGTTGCTCATGCAAAGCCTGAAACAATAGGCCTGCAATCTTTTGTCGCCAGTCCCCTTGGCACCCGGTGGCGCTGCGCTGATCTCCGGGAGCAGTCCGCTTGAAGGAACACCCCGTATTTTATAAGGATCTACTCGTTGCATGAAATAATGCCGGTGCTGGAACACACCCGTCTGCACCCCATTCCACTGTTCGCCATAGACATCGTTCCCTTCTCTGCCCACCGTGTAAGTGATGCCTGCCGCTGCCATCAGATCACCTTCATAGGTAGCATCGATAAACATTTTCCCTTTGTAGGTCTTTCCGCTCAGGGTTCGGAGCGAAATGATTTTTCCATCCTTTGTGACAACAGCTCCCTTTTTTCTATCGAGCCACTCATCCCTCCGGATATCCAGTTTGTTTTCTTTCACAAAGTCCTCAAATACTTTTTCTGCTGCATGTGGTTCAAAGATCCACATGGTTTTATAGGTACTGTCGAGTGCCACCGTGGCCTGCCCAACATTTCCATACTCACTCTTTTTCTCCCAACGCCAGTTCTTTTCGTCATTGTAGTGAAGGAAAAGGCGGTGATAGAAATCCCTTGCCAATCCACCGATCACGGTCTTGTTTCCGGTATCTGTAAATCCCAATCCACCAGAAGACATACCGCCCAAGTGAATATCAGGAGACACAACGATCACGGATTTTCCCATGGCTTTTACTTGCACAGCAGCCACTACCGCAGCAGCTGTTCCACCATAAATGATGACATCCGCTTCCAGTGTAGGTTTAGCAGTGGGCGTAGCCATGCCACAAAAGAATATGATCCAGGCCAGAAGATGGAGCAATCGTGGGGGAAAAGACATCATACAAACGCAGAATAATGAGCAAACAATTTACAACATTCCCCCATGCCATCCACGCTTAAAAATGATTTACTACTGCTTTAAGGCGTTGAAAAGGATCTCAGCAGGATGGAAACTTTCCTTGCCGGTTCCATCTTTGATCTGATGGCGACAACTCGTGCCGGAGGCAGCTACCAAAAAATAGTCTTCCAAGGATCTGACCGACTGGAACAAGACCAGTTCACCAATCTGCATGGAAACATCATAGTGCTCTTTTTCATAGCCAAAGGAACCGGCCATGCCGCAACATCCGGAGGGTATCAAACGGGCTTCATAATGCTCCGGAAAAGAGAGGGCTCTTTTGGTGGGTGTCATAGAAGCAATGGATTTCTGGTGACAATGCCCGTGAACTTTGATATTTTTTTTCTCTGTGGTGAATTGATCTTTTCTGATTTTTCCATTGTCCGCTTCTTGCATGAACCATTCCTCCAACAGGAGTGCGTGTTTTGCGATCTTTTTGGCGGTCGTTCTATTTGGCTCATCGGCCAAAGCAATGAATTCATCGCGGAAACCCAGGATGGCTGATGGTTCAATACCCACAAGTGGTGTTGCAGCATCAATCAGATCCCCGAATATCCGGATCTGTTCATTGACCAACTTCTTTGCTTCCCGGATCAATCCTTTTGACAAATAGGTCCTTGCACTATCAGGATGCTGCACCATGATCACCTCGTATCCCAATGCTTCCATGAGCAGGATGGCTTTTTTTCCAACTTCCACATCCTGGTAATTGGTGAACTCATCGCAGTAAAAAAATACTTTGCCTATATTGTTGGATCCTTCTGCGAACTTTTGCTTTTTTCTTTTTTCAAACCATTGCCGGAGTGTTTCATTCGCTACGAGGGGCAGTGTTCTTTCTGGATGAAAGCCAATCCAGTTGTTCATTGCTCTTCGGACGGTGGGTTGAGCAACCATGGCATTATAGATGCTGGAAAAACGCGATGCCAGCTTCATCTGCCTACTGAAATGGGCGATCAGTCGCGTGCGGAAAGGAACGCCATGCTTGTCATGATAAGACTGCATGAATTCCCCTTTGAGTTTGGATACATCCACGCTGCTGGGACATTCTGATTGACAGGCCTTGCAGGATAGACAGAGATCCATGACCTCTTTCACTTCTTCGGGTGAGACATTATTGTCTTGATCACCCGTTAAGTATTGCCGCAACACATTGGCCCTGGCACGGGTAGTATCTTTTTCATTACGGGTTGCCATAAAACTGGGACACATCGTGCCGCCACTGATATGCGACTTGCGACAATCACCGGAACCACTGCATTTTTCTGTAAGCTTCAAATAGCCTTCCTGATCCGTAAAATCATAAACCGTTGCCAATGGTTTCGCCGTCTCTTTTTTTACACCATATCGCAGATGGGTATCCATTGCAGGCGTATCCACGATCTTGCCCTTGTTGAATATGCCCTGCGGATCGAAGATCTGTTTGACTTCCCTGAACAGTGTATAAACTTTTTCGCCCATCATTTGTGGGATGAACTCTCCCCGCAACCTACCATCGCCATGTTCGCCCGACAAAGAACCGCGGTACTTCTTCACCAGCAAAACAGTATCAGACAATATCTGTCGGAATAATTTAACTCCCTCAGCCGTTTTCAAATTAAGGATCGGCTCTACATGCAATTCACCGGCACCAGCATGGGCGTATATCGAATATTGTACGCCATGATGATCCAAGAGTTTTGACAAATCATCAATATAGTTGGGAAGGTCTTCCGGATGTACCGCACAATCTTCGATCAGGTTCACCGGTTTTGCATCTCCCGGAAGATTGCGCAAAAGACCGAGTCCCGCTTTGCGAACTTCCCAGGCCGACTGACAGGCCTCTCCTTCTAGAATGGGGAATGCATATCCCAATCCCTTCGCCTTGCATGCAGCAATCAATGCATCACATTGCTTCAAAAGACTTGTCTGATCCTGATCAAAGAATTCCACCATCAGGATCGCCTTAGGATCTCCTTCAATGAAGGAACGTTTCGAAGAAAGATCCGGATGCGACTTTGTGAACTGCAAAATAAAATCATCCACCAACTCAGATGCCGCGCAACCCTGTTCCAAAGCAACGAGGTTTGCATGCATCGCATCTTGTATGGTCTGGCTATGAATGGCCACCATGGCCACATGAGCCGGTGGTAGATCGATGAGATTCAGTTTGGCTTCTGTGATAACACAAAGCGTGCCTTCTGCACCCGCGATCAATTGGCCAATATTGAGATCTTGCTTGGCTTCGAGTGCATTGCTCAAGATATCGAGTGCATACCCTGTATTTCTTCTTTTGATGTCACGGCGCGGAAATCCTTCAGCAATAGCTTTTCTGTTGTCTGCATCACCCAGCAAGAGGCCCAATGCATGGTAGATATGGCCTTCTGCATCATCTTGTGCTGATTTTTTGTTCCAGTCCTCACGCGTTATTTTTTCAAAGACAACTGCTTTGCCATCATTCAAAATGGCCTTGACTTCCAGCAGATGGTCTCTGGTATTTCCCCAGATGATGGAATGCAATCCGCAGGAATTGTTGCCGATCATGCCACCGATCATGGCACGGTTGGCCGTGGAGGTTTCCGGTCCGAACACGAGTCCGAAGGGTTTCAGATAGGCATTCAAATCATCTCTTATCACACCGGGTTGCACCCGTACCCATTTTTCTTCTACGTTCAATTCAAGGATTTCTTTGAAATGAACCGACAGGTCCACCACCAATCCACTGCCCACCACCTGACCTGCGAGCGAAGTACCGGCAGCACGGGGAATGAGCGTTATATTTTTTTCATTTGCAAATTTGACCAGTTCCTGCAAGTCAATAATCGATCGCGGGATGGCGACTGCTATTGGGCGCTCCTGGTACTCAGAAGCATCTGTTGAATAAAGGGTTCTCATGGCAGCATCAAGGCCCTGATCTCCAAAATAGATATCACCTGAGAAATTCTTCTTCAGCTCCTGGAACATGGCAATAAAATTCGTCTATTTTGGGCAATTAAATGTGCAAGTGGCACAAATGCAGGATCAGGTCCCGCTGATCTTCTCAGAAATCTGATCTAGTACTTTGAACGCTGTCTCCGCCATGAGGTTGCCTTTGTTGTCAAGCAGGGGATTGATCTCTGTCCATTCCATGCAAACCACCTTTCCGCTTTGCCAGAAAGCATCCATGATCTCACTGATTTCATGTGCCTGAAAACCGGTGGGGACAGGCGTTCCCGTTCCATAGGAGACACTGTCACAGTCCATAGAATCCACATCAAAGGATACATAGATCATGTCGCAGGCTTGCAATTCCACGAGACATTCCTCTACACAGGCATTGATTCCTCTGTAACGAACTTCCTCCACACGATAAACTGGAATGTTGAGACGCTGGATGGTGCGCATCTCTTCTTCTTCAAAATCACGAAGGCCAAAATAGACAAGGTGATGGGGTTCGGCTTTGGGGCCAGCAACACCCAGGTCTTTCATGCTGTTCCAGTAAGTGATGGTCCCTTCTTCGATCTGGTTGATGCGGTTTTCGAGATTGTCCAAACCCAGGGCTGCTGCCAAAGGCATGCCATGGATATTGCCCGATGGTGAGGTGTAGGGTGAATGAATGTCAGCATGTGCATCCAACCAGATGATGCCCAATTTCTTTTCAGGAAATGCAGCCTTGATGCCACTGATGGTTCCCAAGGCAGAGGAATGATCGCCTGATAAAACAATCGGAAAATTGTCCTGAACCAGTGAAGCTTTCACTGCCTTCGCAACCCTGGCGCATTGTCCGAATACATGCTCAATCCTTTTGGCGAAGGTGAAAGTATTTTTCTGGTAGATGGTTTCGTTATGGGTCTCCACGTCCACATAGGCATGTCGATGGAAATAATCATTTCCGGCATTGATGGCTGCGATTTCCATCGCATCAACCCCCATGTCTGAACCGCGTGTCCCTGCTCCAATATCGGATCTGTTCTTGATGAGTTCGATGATCATGGGGCAAAATTAAGACAGGGAGTCAACGAACCATGAACCGTTCATCAACTCCCTGTTAATTTTTTTGAAAAGGGAACTTTAAGCAACAATATCAAAGCCTGATGACTTCTCCTGTGCGAACGCTGTCATCACAGGCAAAAGCGATGCGCAGGCTGTTGACCGCATCTTCTATATGATCGGTCAAGTCAATATCTTCCTGGATGGCTTTTAAGAAGTAAGCCTGTTCTCTGTTGCAAAGCTCTTGGTGATCGGGTTCATCCGTCAGATCGATCCAATCGTCCTTTTTGATGAATTCGTTTTTGTCATTGATGTCCGCATGATGCCAGCGCAGGGATTCCGTTTTGGTATGGGCATCCACCGAATCTGATTTGCCTGCACCACCGGCGTCTTTGGCCACAATGGAAACACAGCCTTTTGGACCGACCACATCCTTCACAAAAAAGGCGGTCTCACTCATCATGGGTCCCCATCCTGCCTCATACCATCCTACAGACCCATCCTCAAAACGGATCTGGAGTTGACCATAGTTGTAATTGCCCTCCGGAATATCATTGGTCAGGCGCGCACCAATGGCACTCACTTGCACGGGCTTCGAACGGACCATCTGGCACATGACATCGATGTAGTGAACGCCACAGTCCACAATAGGACTCAAACTTTTCATCAGGTTGCGGTGCACATCCCACATGTATCCATGGCTCTGCTGGTTCAGGTTCATCCGCATCACCAAAGGCTTGCCCAACTGTTGTGCGATGTCGATGAATTTGATCCAAGAAGGATGATGGCGCAGGATGTATCCGATCACCAGCTTCTTGCCGGACTTCTTGGCTGCAGCGGCTACTCTTTCCGCACCGGCCACAGAATCGGCAATGGGTTTTTCCATGAACACATGACATCCTTTTTCAAAAGCCATCACGGCAAAGGACTCATGGGTATCGGGATAGGTGGAAATACAAACAGCATCAGGATTTGTTACTTGCAGCGCTTCTGCGTAATCGCTGAACAGCGCATAGCCGCCTCCTAATTTTTCATTGAGGATCTCCTTGCTCTTACCGGTAGAAACGATACCACAGATTTCAATACCTTCTAACACTGTAAACGCCTTGGCATGGGAGGCTCCCATGTTGCCGCAGCCTACTACCAATACTTTTATGTTTTTTGAATCACTCATACAATAGTTTGTTGTCTTCCAAAGATAATATCAATTCATTCATTCAAATGTTAGACAAAACACTAAAAAACTTCTCCGAGGTTGACAGCAAATCCCCTGGATCCATCCCTGCCAAATCCATAGTCGATGCATATATTGGTACCCGACTGCTTGTTCACTTTGATCCTCAGACCAGCACCTCCACCGGCGATCCATCCCTGATAGCCTCTGAAAACTGATGAGGAAAAATTTTGGAGATTGGCATAAACAACCGCACCTATCAAACCATTCAGTGAAATATTGAAGCGATACTCCGATTCCATGTATAGCATATTCCTGTCGCGAAACCTTCCTTGTATATACCCCCTTCCACTGTTGTAAGCATCATCCCAACCGTTACTAGGCAACATGAGAAAGGGAGGTTTACCTGACAATGTAAACCAGTTGTGTGACCACAAGGCAAGAATATTTCTTGTTCCTGAAGGGAAATGAAGGTATTTTCTGGCTTCGATCTGCAAAGACTGCCAATTGCTGCCGCTACCCAGTGACTGGAGAACAGGTCGATAGGTGACATTTCCGTACCAGCCATTCTGTGCATTAAGGGCATTCAACCTTGAATCGTAAAGCAAACGGAAAACGGGACCCGATGCAGCTTCCTTTTTTTCATAACCATAAGTTTGAAAAGAAGTAACAACACCCGCCGGAGGATCCATTTCTCTTAAATCCCAAATCCCATCGTAATAATATCCCAGTCCCAGGTAAAGATCTTTCTTCAATGAGGCAAATAGAGTCTGATGCAGTTTCAAGCCCTTGTAATCTACCTTATACCCACTGTTTGTCATTGAACCTTTTCCGGTATTGTAAATGAAGGAGGGATACTTGATGAAACGATTGTCAATACTGATATTGAATCGATTTCCTTTGGACCAGATATTGGCAATCAATGGCAATACCGCTTGACTGTATTCTGTATAGGTAAAGTTGGTGGAGATGTTGGACACCTTCTTTTCAGGCGTGAGTGTATCCGTGTAAAAAGCGAGGTTGGCTGCAACAGCACCAGCCCAACCGGTATGCATGGCATAGCCAGCAGCCGGCAGCACAGAAAACTGAGGCCTAGATGGATTTTTTACTTTTGATGTCCCCTTTTGCAGAACATCTTCAATGATATCCGTGATGTCTTTTTGAGGATGTTTCTTGCGCTCCTGTCCAACGATAACACATGAAACAATCAAGAAAAATATTAACAGGAAAAAATTTTTCAATTGCATTTATTGTGGACGTAAATTAAACCAAAACCAAGATGAATCACTAAATTTGTTTTTCTCCTAACCGGAACAACATGGCGGAAAATTTTGAATTTGATGCGATCGTAATCGGCTCAGGTATCAGCGGAGGCTGGGCTGCCAAGGAACTTTGTGAAAAGGGATTGAAGACCGTCATCCTGGAAAGAGGCAGCATGGTGGAACATGTGAAAGATTATACAACTGCCAACCTCAACCCTTGGGAGCTGGAGCACCGCAACAGGCTTACGGAAGAAGAGAAAAAAATCTATCATATTCAATCACGCCATTACTCGATTGGAGAAGACAACAAACACTATTACGTCCGCGACATCGATCATCCCTATCAAGAAAACCAACGGTACGATTGGGTCAGGGCCGATGTTTTCGGAGGAAGATCACTATTGTGGGGCAGGATCTCTGTTCGTTGGAGTGATATCGATTTCAGTGCCAATGCCAAAGACGGACATGGAGTGGATTGGCCAATCCGATACAAAGACATCGCACCCTGGTATGATTATGTAGAAAAGTTCATTGGTGTCAATGGAAGTCGCGAGGGACTGGAAATATTACCGGATGGAATTTTTCAACCATCCTTCGGATTGAACTGTGGTGAACAATTGGTAAAAGAAAAACTGGAAAGCAAGTACCCGAAGGTCAAACTCATACCGACCCGATCCGCCAACATCACACAACCCCTGGATGGCCGTTCCAGCTGCCAGGCCAGAAACCTTTGTCACCGTGGTTGCCCCTTTGGCGCTTATTTCAGCACCCAATCTTCCACCCTTCCGGCTGCTGCCAAAACAGGCAACCTGACCATTCGCACCGGAGCCGTGGTGAACAGAATCCTTTATGACGAAAAAACACAAAGAGCATCAGGCGTGGAGGTGATTGATCGTGAAACGCTCAAAACTTATGTATACAAAGCCCGTTTGGTTTTCCTGAATGCCTCTACCATCGGCACTGCGCATATCTTGCTGAGCTCTACCAGCAGCCGCTTTCAAAATGGCATCGGCAATGACTATGATATGGTGGGCAGGCACCTGATGGACCACCACAAGGGGATCAACGTGAGTGGGGAGATCGAGGGGCTCGACGACAAATACTATTACGGGAAAAGGCCAACAGGCATCTACATCCCCCGTTTCAAAAATATCCATGACCAGGAACCCAATTTTATCCGGGGATATTATTTTCAGGGCAGTGCATCAAGGGAAAGAGGCAACCGGTCCGATGAGATTGGCGCATCCCTGAAAGAAAACAGTACCGAAGCCGGAAAATGGAAGATCAGTGTAGGGTATTACGGCGAGACATTGCCATATGCAGAAAACAGGGTCATGCTGAACCATGATATCAAGGATATTTTTGGCAGACCGGGACTGACCATCGATTGCTCTTTCAAAGACAATGAAAAAGCCATCCACCAAGATGCCGGAGAAACATTGCAAGAGATGTTCACCAACATCGGATTGAAGAACGTAAAAAAGACCGGCACCCTTTCAGCTCCCGGAAACGCCAACCATGAAATGGGCACTGCAAGGATGGGACATGATGAAAAGACATCTGTGCTCAACAAATGGAACCAGGTGCATGCGGTGAAAAATCTTTTCATCACGGATGGTTCCGCCATGGCTTCCAGCAATTGCATCAATCCTTCCCTGACTTATATGGCCCTTACCGCCAGAGCAGTGGATTACGCGGTAAACGAACTCAAGAAGATGAATCTCTAATTCATTTCAGCCAGGATTCGATCGATCTCTTCCAGCTCAGCTCCCGTGAATTGTGTATTGTTCAAAGCATTGTAAGCATCCAACACATGCTGTTCCTTGCTCGCACCTATCAATACCGATGTAACTCTTTCATCCCTGAGCAGCCATGCCACTGCCATCTCCGCCAGTTTTTGCCCCCTTGCTTTTGCCAGCTCATTCAACTTCCCAATTACGCCGATCATCTTCGGTGTAATCTGAGAGGGATTGAGCGATGGGTGTCGGGAAGCCCTGGATTGTTCCGGAATACCCTTAAGGTATTTATCCGTTAGCAATCCCTGCGCCAAGGGCGAGAAGGCAATGCATCCCACCTGGTTTTTTCCGAGAACATCCAGCAACCCTTCTTCCGGCGTTCTCACAAACATGGAATATTTGGGTTGATGAATAAGACAGGGTGTGCCCATCTGCTTCAGCATGTCAATCGCTTTCTGCGCCAGCGCTGCAGGATAGTTGGAGATGCCAACATACAGTGCCTTTCCTTGTCTCACCATGAGGTCCAACGTTGTCATGGTCTCCTCCAGCGGTGTATTGGGGTCGGGACGATGATGGTAAAAAATATCAACGTAATCGAGCTGCATCCGTTTGAGGCTCTGGTTCAGACTCGCTACCAAATATTTCTTGCTTCCCCAATCGCCGTAGGGACCTTCCCACATGGTGAATCCTGCTTTGGTGGAGATGATCATCTCATCCCGATAGGTACCAAATCCCTTTTGGAGAATGTCTCCAAAATTCGATTCCGCACTGCCGGGAGGTGGACCGTAGTTGTTGGCCAAATCAAAATGGGTGATGCCCAGGTCAAACGCTGTAAAGAGAATCTTTTCATACGTGGAGCGAAGATCGACATGACCAAAATTCTGCCACAATCCCAATGAGATGGCGGGCAATACCAATCCACTGTTTCCACAACGACGGTAAGGAATTTTTGAGTAACGATCTGGAGCAGGAACGTAAGACATATGGTTGTTTTGAAAGGTTTACTGAATGGATACGCTGATCTTTTCGCTGAGTTTGGAACGGTTCATTTGCACATGGTTGAACCAGGCAGCTGCATCCGTGAATTCGCCGGCCATGTTCCAGCAAGCACCATTGTAATATACAAATCCTGTAGAACCCGAAGGGATCTTTGCATGAGAGAGCAACTGCAATGGGGATACATTCATTTTGCTGACAGGGGCTGCGGTGAAGGTAGCCAGACCCATGATGCCATCAGCACCATGCAAGGGTTCCCAATAGGCCATGACCGATCTTTGTTCATCCAGCACCATCACACCGGGTTCATTTCTTTTGACGATACCCATGACAACTGGAAGATCAGCATTGCCCTGTCCTGTATACTTCACTTCCACACGATTGAAATGAGCACCTGCATCGAGCGTGATGGTCTTGGTGGCTTTTAACTTAAAGACGCCAGCATTCCATTCAGAATAACTAAGCTGGAAACTTGTTCTCAGTGGACCGCTGTCCAGTAGTTTCCAGCTGGCATAGGTTCCATCGTACCAAATGGTATCGTTCAGATAAGGAGCAATGTTTCCGGCACCCAATGTCAACCCCACATGATAATAATCCATTCCATCTCCCAGGTTCTCATGGTATCGTCCGCGCTTGTAACGTTCATTGATGACCATGCGATCGGTACTCTTCACCCATACATCGGTACCATAGGCCATCTCCTTGGGAGTCTTCTCCAATTCCTTGCCATACATGCGAAAGGCAATTTTGTCGTTTTCCCAGGCAAAATCATCCTTTCGCTCCGGCACATAACGACCATAGGTTTTGACAGGATACACAGCATGTTTGGAAAACACTACTGAAAGAGTAACTGTACCCAATGGAGTGAAATCAGCCTGCAGCAATAGATTGAGGATTTTGTCGCCTCCCTTCGTTTCAAACTGAATAGGAACCTCTTTCTTGCTGGTGGCATAAACCAGCTTGAATGTAGCGGTATCGATGTTGGGAATTTTGGCTTTCAAACTTGCCCAAGGTATCTCTACCACCTCTCCTTTTCTTGGGAATACCGAAGGATTGGACAAGGTAATGGTCTGAGTGAATCCAATCTGTAAAAAAAGCAAAAAGAGTGCGATGCTAAAAAGTTTTTTCATCCTGATCATTTGACTAGATGAAGTTAATTCATTCAAACGAAGAGATGGCAGCAAGGATCATGGCTTTATCAAAATTCCACCCTGGCAAAGCTGATAAAGCTGTTGCTGAAACAGGGTATGACAGATTCAGCTGTACCCGTTTGGATTCCCTTTCGCATCAAAAAACGATAATTGGGAGGAATTTTTTTAAACGTGGGTATGCGCTTCAATCGGCTCCCGGGTGCAAAAGCGACAACGTTGGGCATAAGAGCTGCCTTCTCTTTTTCATTGAAAAGAAAACGCAATCCAGTGGGAGTCCTGATGGTGGTATACGATATGAGGTCAGAACTGTTTTCTTCCACCTGCTCTTTTCGTAGCATCTGCAAATCTGCCATACTCCCAGATTCATCCATGGAGATCAGTAAAAGATTACCGGCAATATTCTTGATGAACGATTTTGGATCGACTGGCGGGCGGAAGGGGTCATAAGGAGTTCTGATGGTGGAAAAAATGGGGGCATTGCCGGTCAGCCCATTGTAAACAATGGAGGGCGGGAGCATGTTGTCGGAATAAAATCTGGTTCCTGCACCAGAAAATCGATTTCCCTCTGATAAGCGGCGTTCGACCAAGAGGGCATAACCCCCAGCTTTAAAAGGGATAATCTCATCGATCAAATAATCATTGAAGGTTGAACGTCCCGGAATATTTCTGATCCTGCATTCATCCCTTATGCTATCAGAAAAAGCAATGGGCTTGCCAGCAAGAATGGTATTGTTTTGAATGTCAATGGTAATGGAAAACACTCCCGCAATATCATGCTTTCGACCGGATCCAAACAGGGCAGCCGCAATGATCTTGTTATTGGCATTGTCTACTTGCAATCTGATATCCCTCACCGCAATATCACTTACCTTAATAGATGCAAACTTGACCGTGTCTTCCTGAAATGGCTTGATCAATACATCAGCCCTTGAATAGAGTTCGGTTTCCTGGTTCAGCACCCCTCTGAAAAAAATCAAGTTGCCGAAATTGTCAAGCTGAAATTCGCGAAGCATTTCTTCTCCGTCTGGAGAGGTAATCAACATATCAGCTCTATCCAATGTTTCCAATTGCCTGTTGAACAAAAATGATTTTATCCTTATCAGCTGTGGGCCTGCCAAATCGAATGAATAAGCCATCATTTTACTGCGGTTCGCATTTGCAATCAACCGAAAAACCCTCAACTCACGCGGATCATGAATAAGCAGTGAATCCAAAATAATCGGCTCCTCAACAAGTTTTATTTCACTGTTGAACCTGGCAGAAGAAAAATAAAGTTTTTCCTTGTGGAGATGCTGAAAAAAAAGATGGACTTCCTCCCCCAGGTTGATAAAGTCCACCTTGGTCAGTTCGCGGGGCAAAAATTTAAGTTCTGCTTTTTTCACTACTTGCATCGAATCATTATATACTGCAATGGTATGCCCACTGCTTTGAGACTTGTATATCCATGTATTTTTGGCCACTCGCCCAATGATATCATATACCATTCCCTTTTCATTAGACAGTTCAAGAGGACTGAAATAGACTTCTTGTGCCCCAGCAGCAATTGCATGGAAAAGGATGAAAAAAAGGATGCTAAACCTCATGTCACCTAAAGAAACAAAAAAATGGTAAAAGGGTTTGTCGCAGTAGCATTTTAAATTAATTTCAGCATATGGAGTTGTATAAAATATTTATTGGACTGCATATTGCAGGGGGAAGCGCCGGACTGCTATCAGGCATTTTTGTGTTGCTTACCCAAAAAGGAAATACAAGACACAAACTCCTGGGGAACTTCTTCCATTGGGGAATGAACATAGCGGGACTCACCTCACTGGCCCTTTCTCAAATGAGGCCCAACTCCTTTCTTTTTTTGGTGGGGGTCTTCACCTTGTACATGAACTATACCGGTAAAAAATACCTGTCCTATCAAAACAAGGCATCAAAACCGGAATGGCTCGATCATGCTGTAAGCCTTACCATGTTGTCTGTAGCAATACTCTTCATCTGGAAAGGAAACATACTGTTGAAATCGGATAGTTTTGGTTGGGTTTATGTGGCTTACGGTTTCATTTCCCTCTTCATGACATTGGGCGATTTTCGTTTTGCCCTACAAAAAGAACCCCCAGCTTTTGCCTGGCTACAATATCATCTGCAAAGGATGATCGGTACATTTATTGCAGCTGCAACAGCCTTTCTGGTTGTCAATGTGAACATGAAGCCGGCTTATTTGATCTGGCTTGCACCAACCGCGATCCTCACTCCACTGATCATTTTTTGGTCCCAACAATACAAAAACAAGCGCCCTTAAACTTTGATATGAAAAAGCTTCTTTTCCTGCTATTTCTTCCGAGCCTCCTGATTGCCCAGAGGAAAACAACTCCTGCCAATGCATTGGAGAAATATTTATCGAATGGAGACAACAACTATGCCTACGAGGTAAAAGATTCCAGTAAAATAGGCAATACCAGTACCTATCAACTGCTGCTCACTTCACAGAAATGGAAAGGCATTACCTGGAGGCATCAGCTGACGGTGATGGTGCCTTCCCAACAGAAATACAAAGGGGCCCTCTTGATCATTTCCGGAGGAAGCAATACAAACGAGCAACCCAATTGGTCCAATCGAGACGGTCTCTGGCCGGTAGCCGCACAGATGGCGGAAAGCAACCAATCGATCGTAGCCATCCTCAAACAAACACCCAATCAGCCTTTGATGGATGGCAGAAAAGAAGATGCCCTGATCTCCTACACCCTGCAGCAATACAAGAACGATGGAAACCATGAGTGGCCCTTGCTTTTCCCCATGGTAAAATCAGCCCTGCGTTCGATGGATGCCGTGCAGGATTTTTCAAGAAAAAAATCATCGCTGCCTGTCGAAACGTTTTTGGTGGCCGGTGCCTCCAAACGGGGATGGACCACCTGGCTAACAGCAGCATCCGGAGATCCCAGGGTGAAGGCTGTTGCCCCTATGGTAATCGACATGCTCAACATGCCAGTTTCCCTGAATGCACAACTGAAGGCATACGGGTCCTACAGCGAACAGATCGAAGATTATGTCAAACTGGAAATCCCACAATCCACCGGAAGCAAAAAAGGGAGGGAAGTGACCACCATGATTGATCCGTATAGCTACAAGGAAAAACTCACCGTTCCCAAACTGATCTTCATCGGCACCAATGACGAATACTGGACCGTAGATGCCATCAAGTGGTACATCAATGACCTACCCGGACAAACCATGGTCCATTATGTACCCAATGCCGGGCATGACCTGGGCGGAGGTGTACAGGCATTGCAGACACTCAGCGCTTTTTATGGCAAGATGCTGCAAAACAAACCCTACCCGATCTTGAAAAACAACCATGGAATCAAAGACGGAAGAATAAAACTTTCCATTGCCGCCAATGCCGATGAATTACAGGAAATATCAATCTGGACTGCCAACTCTGCCGACATGGATTTTCGAAAAGAAAAATGGAGTGCTGCATCCGCAGGGAAAGGGGGTGCTGAAAATCAGATAGAGGTAGAACTTCCCAAAGAAGGCTACAAAGCTTTTTATGTAGACTTCAAATATAAGGGACCACAAGGGCCATATATTTCTTCAACAAGAATGTATTTGCTTTCCTCAAAGGGACTGGAATAAATTAAATCAAGGAAAATATCAATGGGTAACCACTTTACTTGCATGGTAACCGATACGCTGTGCCTGTGCCATGATACGTTGCCCGGGCTCAATCACAAATGGTTGGGTGTACACTTCCCAGCGGCTGGGGACAGTGCCATCTTTAGCAATGATCTTGTACACAATAGATGAACCAGTTGTTTCATCGGCAATGCCTACCTGCTGACCACTGACAAAAACCAGAGGATCTTTGGTAACAGGAGGCAATGATTGCCCATTCCACATTTGGGCGATCAGTTTCTTCTCTTCAGTTGCACCCAAATCCGAAACAGTCTTTTGCCATTCCTGATAGACGGATCGAAATCGGCTAAGCTCATTTGCATAACGCGGATCCTTGGATAAATCGTTCAACTGATATGGATCATTTTTCACATCATAGAATTCTTCTGCTGTTCCCTTGGGTGCAAACCATTGCATCTGTACCGCATTGAGTTTCCCCTGATCCCGCAACCGCAAGATATCCCTCATGGACGCCTGCTGCTTCCTGTATTCCAGGTCCATGTAACGAGGCAGTTCTGGATAGTAATTGTAGACATACTGAAACCTACCATCATGAACTGAACGCACGCGATCATAGTGGCTGTCCATTCTGTCCCTCGCTGCAAAAACATAATCATGTCCCTTTGCAGCAGCATGCAGACCGTAGATGGCTTTTCCCTGCATGTTATCGGGAGGCTTGATGCCGGCGAGTGAAAGAACTGTTGGGGCCAGATCGATAGAACTGGTGAGCCTTTCATTTACACCCATCTTTTTTTCAATGGATGGAAATCGAATCACCAGGGGGATGCGAATGCCTCTGTCGGTAACCTCTCTCTTCACATAAGGCAAGCCATCGCCATGATCCGACCAGAACATAACGATGGTATTCTCCAGCAATCCATCGGCTTCCAGTTCCTTGATGCGTTCTCCCACCCAATCATCCATCTCTGAAATATTGGTATAGAACCTGGCGATATCCAAACGAACAGAATCCGTATCCGGATAAATAGACGGCACTTTTACATTTTTGGGATCTACCCGAAGCGGTCTCTTGCTGCGCTCCCAAACCTGGCTTTCATGGGTGATGGTGCTATTGAATACAGCAAAAAAAGGTTGCCCCTTTTTTCTGTTTCTGTAATGTGCCTTGTTGCTACTCTCATCCCAGAAGGGGGCCGACTCTTCAAACTGATAATCCGTTTTGGAATTGTTCGTGCAATAATATCCTTCCGCCCTCAGGTATTCCGCCATGTGCTTTACTCCCACCGGCATCACAACAGAATAACTTTTGGGTAGTCCCGTTTGCTCGGGATAGGTATTGTTCAGGGTGCGCATGTTGTGTCCTCCATTGCTGGTTTGTATCCTTCCCGTGATGATGGCATTTCTCGAAGGAGCACAAACACCTGCTGTGGTAAAAGCATTGGTGAAGCGGATGCCTTCTTTTGCCAATCGATCAATATTGGGTGTGGGAACTGTTGCATCACCATAGCAACCCAATCTTGGACTCATGTCTTCTACACTCAACCATATGATATTTGGTCTTTTTACCGATGTTCTATTCACCGCAATGGGCTTTGTTGAAAGCAGATAAGGTTCCATGGCATTTTTCCAGATCAGGTATCCCTTCTCGTTCATGTGCAAACGATCGGATACAAAAAGTTCTTCCATGAAACTGCCATCGACATTCAGCATGGGACTGAACACATCGATATAATCAGTATTCGCAGATGACTTGCAAAATTTTTCGATCAAGCGATTTGTTTCCCGAACAGTCGGCAGAAAAGAGACGCGCACCGGACTGGGCTTGAGGGAGACAAATGAGATGCGAACTTTTGGATAAATTTTTCGGATCATCCCATGCAACTGTTTGAATCTTTTGAGCACCGTATCCGCCGTGATGGAGGTGGAAGACGCCACATCGTTTTCACCACAATAGACCAACACCTGAACAGGATCATAGGGTGTAACGATCTGATCAAAATAATGAATCAAGTCCGGCAAGGATGATCCACCAAATCCACGGTTGATGATTCTTTTATCAGGAAACCAATCGGCAACATTCTGCCACTTGGTGAAAGAGGAACTACCAATCAACAATATCGCACCCTTGACAGGTGAATTGATTGAATCTGCTTTCTGAAAAGCCCTGATCTCGTTGATGAATCGCTGCGCCGATAATGAACTACCAAAGCATACGAGCAGGAGCAGGAAGAAAAATTTTTTCATGTGCATACAATTAAAGTAACAGCATCAATAGCGCCAGGATTGTAGATCCGCTCCCTGGGGTGCACGGCTCTTTACTTCCTCAGTCCACTTGGGGATGAACATGCGATGATAGCGCAATCGGCTGATGTAATTGGGTTGTGTATGATCGCCATTCCAGCAATGTTCAGCGCGATCACCATAATCCACTTCACACTGACAGACAGGATTTTTCAATTTCTTGAGCATGTCTTCAGCTGAGTAGACAGCATTGTTGAGATAAAAATTATCCATGTCGCCCACATACAAATGAATCTTGCCTTTTAGTTTGTCTCCGATCTTGTTCCAATCGCGTTGGATAATATGGGTCAGATCGAAATTTTCCCTCCAATACTCGGCTACTTTGTGATCGATGACTCCCGTTTTCTTATCAAAGATCCTGACAGGATAACCATCCTTGCCAACAGGCGAATAGACCGCCTCCCAGATATCCCACTGATCTCCGCTCCTGCTTTTGGTTCCCAATGCCAGTTCACGATGGTTCATGTCTTTGACCATGGCATTGACATGTCCCAGATAATCGCGGTGTCCGGGTCTAGGCGTATTGCGGAAAGGTCCTTCCCGATAATAAGCGTTTTTATCCTGGTAGAGGTTCACGGTCATGTAATGATGGAAGTCGATTGGATCGGGACAAGCAGCATAACTTCCATTATACTGATCGGGGTAGAAGACCTGTGCCGCCAATGCTTCCCATCCTCCAGTACTTCCTCCATACATGAAGCGAGCCCATCCCTGTCCAATTCCACGGAATCGTTTTTCAATCTCAGGGATCAATTCATAGGTGATGGCATCACCGTATGGACCAAGGTTTTGGGAATTGACGGCATAGGAGTCATCATAATACGGAGTGGCGTGCTGGATCTCAATGGCGATCACACGCGGGAAATCAGGACCGGTCCACATCTTGTAAAAATCATAGGCCTCTTGCTGTACAATCTTGTTATATCCGATCAGGTTGAAACGCCTGACCGTATCAGGTACCAGATTGGGATCAGGGGGCGTTGTTCTCCATCCACCAAAATCATCCGGAAAATGTCCGTGGAAAATGGCCAATGGATATTTGACATTCGGATGCGTTTCCCATCCCTCGGGCAATAAGATGTGCGCACCAAGGTACATGGGACGGCCCCAGAATTCGGTGAGCAATTTGGACTGGATCTTAATATGCTTTACATATTTTGAATCTTCGGGTTCTTTGATGGGAGCGATGGTCTTGTCCAGTCGTAAAGTCATTTTAAAATCAGACGCCGGACGATAGGTGATCAACTGGGTTTGCGAATAAGGATTGCCCGGTGCAAGATTCCAATGTTGTCCTTCTCCGCGATCCATCGGCAGTTTGACCACATGCCCGTCTTTGCGATGGAAGGTTTCATAAAGATGCAATACTGCCTGTACCTGATAAGTACCAGCCTTGATCTTGGACAGGGTTTCAACTGGATATCCGAAAGCAGAAGCATCAAGAATTCTTGAAGTTCCAGGAATCCAACCATCCACATCGATGCCAAAGATCTGTTGTGTGCCTTCATCATCACTCACCTGGAACCTGGGTTCTCCTTTCGGATTTTTAGAAAGGATGAGGAGCAAGCGACCATCCAACGGTTTCTTATCCTTACCGGAAGGAAGTTCGACCGTAAATTTTTGTGCCTGCAGCAGTTGAACAGTCAGCAGAAGAAAGGCTACCCAAATAGATCTCATGTTCTGTTGCTTTGATATTGTTAATTAAAAATAATCGGCCTAGGATACCAGATCTTTCTCCAGTTGTTCCAGAGATACACCTTTTGTCTCCGGTACTTTGGTCAATACCCAGATCAATTGCCAGGCCATCATGGCAGCAAAAAATGCGAAGATGGGCCAGGGGTTGTCTTTGAAGATTCCTTCTTTGTCGTCAATGAATACAGGGGCTACCAAGGTGATCAAGGCTGCAAAAACCCAATGTACACTGGCGCCCAATGCTTGTCCCTTTGCACGAATATGATTGGGAAAGATCTCTGAAATGAATACCCAAATCACTGCACCTTGTCCCACTGCATGCGAAGCGATAAAAAGCAGGAGGAAGAAAAGAAGAAATCCAGGAGAGGCTGCCGCATAGAAAGCATAGGCCACCATGCAGAGACTTACGACATATCCCAAAGAACCCATGATGAGCAGGGTCTTTCTTCCGAGCCGGTCGATCAGATAGAGTCCGACAAACGTGAAGACCAGGTTGGTTCCACCAATGGCAATGGAATTCAGCAACGACTCCTGCTCTGCCAATCCTGCTGCAGCTAGGATCCTGGGTGCGTAATAGAGAATAAAATTGATGCCCGAAACCTGGTTGAAAAAAGCTACCATGAAAGCGAGCAGGATAATGCGCCTGTGTTTGCTGCTCAAAAATGCAGTGGAAGAATTTTGGTCGGAGGAAGGGGATACCATGGAGGCCATGACAGCATCAACATCTTCCATGCCCAATGCATGCATCACTTTCTTTGCCCCTTCCGCATCCTGCTTCTTTGCGATGAGCCAACGCGGACTTTCCGGAATACCGAATACCATCAAGCTGTAAATCAGGGAAGGGATGGTCATCACACCCAGCATCCATCGCCAATCGTTCTCCCCGCCAATGCCTTCCAGAAAATAATTGGAGAGATAGGCTATCAGAATGCCGAAAACAATATTGAATTGATACATGGCCACCAATCTGCCTCTGGATTGGGCTGTAGAGATCTCTGAAATATAAGTAGGCGCTGCAACTGAGGAGATACCGATGCCTATCCCCCCCAACAAACGAAAGAAAGAAAAGAGGTAAGGATCATTGGCGAGCGCAGAACCAACGGAAGAAAGGGTGAAAAGAATCCCCACCAACATGAGTATTTTTTTCCTGCCATATTTTTCAGTAGGAGCCCCTCCGAAAATAGAGCCGATCACCGTGCCCCAAAGGGCCATCGACATGATAAAGAAGCCATGGAACCAGGGTGAGGTCTGCCACAATTGCTGAATCGCTTTATCAGCACCGGAGATGACCACCATGTCAAATCCGAAGATAAAACCTGCCAATGCAGCAGTAAGGGAAATGCCAAAGAGACTGGCAGATTGGTTGGTTGGTTGCATAAAGAAGCGTTTTGGTTTTTTAAGGTAAAGATTTTATTTAACTTGTTTGCATGAAAGTTGATCTTGTCATAGCCGGTGGAGGATTGGGTGGAGTAGCTGCTGCCCTGGCATCTTTGCGCAATGGGCTACAGGTTGTGATGACGGAAGAAACCGATTGGATAGGCGGACAACTCTCGCAGCAAGGGGTTCCTCCTGATGAGCACCCATGGATCGAAAGCCATGGTGCACCTGCATCGTACAGAGCATTCCGAAATGGTGTCCGCGATTACTACCGTAAATACTATCCCCTAACAGATGCAGCCAAAAATAAAATCCATCTTAACCCTGGAGACGGCGCGGTATCCAGGCTTTGTCATGAGCCCCGTGTTGCGGTATTGGTGCTCACGGAAATGCTGGCACCTTATCTGGTAAGCGGACAATTACTATTGCTATTGGAACACAAAGTCATCAGTGCCACTGTGAACCATGATAGAGTGAGATCTGTCGAGGTAAAAAACCTGAAAACCGGACAGAAAGAAAATATCAAAGCTGATTTTTTTGTGGATGCAACAGAACTCGGTGATCTGCTTCCCATCACAAAAACGGAATTTGTTACTGGAACAGAATCAAAACAGGAAACAGGAGAATTTCATGCTCCGGAAAAAAGCGTTCCACAAAATAACCAGTCCTTCACGATGTGCTTTGCCATGGACTATCAGCCGGGCGAAAACCATGTGATCGAAAAACCGAAGGAATATGATTTTTGGAAGGATCATATTCCGCCACTGGAACCGATCTGGTCGGGGAAATTACTGGACCTAAACTATTCCAATCCGCAGACACTAGAACCCAAAACATTGGGATTTCATCCGGAAGGCGTGGCAACCGGAACAGCTTTGAATCTCTGGAATTACAGGAGGATCATCAACAAAGGAAATTTTACCAAAGGTGTTTACAAAGGCGACATCACCATTGTAAACTGGCCACAGAATGATTACATGCTCGGAAACATAGTGGATGTCACAGAAGAAGAATTTCAACTTCATGTTGATCGAGCCAAGCAGTTGAGTTTATCACTCCTGTACTGGTTGCAAACCGAAGCACCAAGACCCGATGGTGGAAAGGGATGGCCGGGACTGCGGTTGCGGTATGATGTGATGGGAACAAAGGACGGTCTCGCCAAATATCCTTATGTGCGCGAAGCCAGAAGGATCAAGGCTTTGTTCACCATCAAGGAAGAACATGTTGGCAAAGCACAGTCATCCCAAAACCCCTTACCCAAATGCAAGGGCGGGGCGGTTGCTTTTGAAGACAGTGTTGGCATCGGGTATTATCATATCGATCTGCATCCCAGCAGCAAAGGGAACAATTACATCGACTTCCCTTCTGTTCCTTTTCAAATTCCGCTGGGTGCATTGATCCCCATCAAAACGAAAAATATTTTGCCTGCCTGCAAGAATATCGGCACGACCCATATCACCAATGGTTGTTACCGATTGCATCCTGTAGAATGGAGCATTGGTGAGGCCGTAGGTTGTTTGATTGCTTATTGTCACCAGCATAAACTTCTACCAAGAGATGTGCGTGAAAAAAATGAAGTGCTGAAAAACTTCCAGCACTTCATCCGCCAGCAAGGCATTGAAACCGATTGGCCTTAGTATTTCTATGGCTTGATCTTCGACATCAACCAGTTGTTCATCGCGAGTCTTTGTTCGGGATATGTCCAGTGACCTGTATCATGGAAGATATTTGCCTGCTTGGGTGCTGTGACTACATTATAAGCTGCATAAAAAGAGGTAGGGGGACAGGTCTCGTCGTTGAAGCCCCATGAATAGTATCCCTCAATGTTGATCTGTCTTGAAAAATTCACCACATCATAATAAGCCAGTGCTGCCTTGGCCTTTTCACTTTGTGGATTCCAGGGATGACCTTCGCTGAACATGTGCGGCCAGCCCCCTGCCCTTCCCTTCAGATAGCCGGGCATATCAGCCAACGCAGGATACAAGGCTGCCATATACTTCACACGCTTGTCCAAGGCAGCCGTTACAACTGTCAATGCACCACCCTGACTGCCACCCATGACAGCGAGTGTTTTTCCATCGTATTCTGACAAAGAAACCAGCAGATCATTGGCACGCACCACATTGGTGTAAACCCTCTTGTAATAGTTTTTGTCGCGATCATCCAGGTTATAATAAAAATAGCTTTTGAGTCCCCCGTTTGTAAGATCCACATATACCTGAGGATCCAGGTTCACCGGAATGCCATGGATACCAACGGTGAAAACAATCACACCCTTATCAGCCAATTCAAGATCAGGAGCATAGGGTCGAATACCGGCACCGGGAACTTGCAGCACAGCAGGATATTTGCCGGGTGCTTTGGGAACTGCCAGCATGCCATAGATTCTTGATCCGCCATACCCCTGACAACTCACATGATAGGCATAGGTTTTGGAAGATGATCTTTCGGGCAGCAAGGTAAATTTGGCATCAAGGGGAAGCTTGGACAATTCTGCGATTGCACCCGACCAAAATTGTTCGAAGTCGGCTGGCTTCTCAACTGCAGGCTGGATGGCAGTGATATCGTATCCGGCAGTGGTCAGGTTGCGATAGAGTTTACCATCCACTTTTGCTGTGACCACACACCTTAGAAAACCAGGCTCCTTCATGGTAAAACTTCCGGTGTTGAATTTTCCGTCTTTCAATAATACAGAATCCGATTTCATCGGCTTCATCCTTTCCGGTCCCACTTGATACTGTATGATTACATTCTGTTGGGGCACACCAAATTTCAATACTTGAATAGAGAAGGTCGCGGGCTCTCCCAGCTTGTATTCCCAGTTGGCATGATTGGGTGTGATTACGATCTGAACGGGTTGTACCGTTGGCTGTGCAAAGAGCACAGAAAGGTTGACCAGCATAGCCAAGAGGACAAAGCAATACTTCTGAAATTTCATGTGTTGGAATTTATGGTTGTTTGGTTTGTTTGATCTGATCGAGTTTTTCCATGAGCTCTTTTACGATCTCGGGATGAAGGGATGCTACGTTTTTATCTTCATGCGGATCGCTGTTCAAATTAAACAATTGTACCGATGGTTCACCCTTTTGAGGCAAAATCATTTTGGGAACTGTAAATCCTCCCGAACCCAAACCCACAATCAGTTTCCAGTCCCCCTTCCGAATAGCATAGTATCCAATAGATGAATGATGTACCACTGCTTCTTGTCTGGGTACCCTTGCTGTCTTCCCCTGCAATACTGAAAGAATGCTATAGCTGTCTTCAACCATATATCTTGAATCTTTATTGCTCACCAGTTCTGCAGCTGTTGCCATGAGGTTTGCATGGGTGATGGTAGCATGGGATACTGTTCCGGCTTTGATCTTTCCGGGCCAACGGACAATAAATGGAACACGGTGTCCGCCCTCAAATGCATCACCTTTCATTCCTCTCCAGGGACCGGCTGATTGATGCTGAAATTTTTGGACGTAATCTTCGCGCCAATAGGGGCCATTGTCACTGGTGAAAATGACGATGGTATTTTCGGACAGCTTCATGCTATCGAGTGTCTTGAGAATCATGCCCACCGATGCATCGAGCTGCTCGGTAAAATCTCCATATTCCCCTGCTTTTGATTTGCCTCGAAATTCATTGGTTGGCATCCAGGGCGTATGCGGAACAGGCAGTGGCAGATACAAGAAGAATGGCTTCTCCTTGGTTTGATTGCGAATGAAGTCATTGGCTTTGCGCACGAATCCTGGAATCACGTCAAAGAAATCAAAGTCGGGCGACATATATCCCGGGCGCCAAAAGGCGCCCGCATATCCGGTATCGGGTTTATTACCCTTGGTGATGGCTGTCAATGGAGAAGCGAGCTGTCCATTCTCCACATAACAATAGGGCTGCATATCCAATGAAGCGGGCAATACATAAGAATAATCAAAGCCATTGTTCTTTGGACTCACTGTCATGCCCTTGCTAAGATCAACATGATCAGGATTCATTTCATTGTCAATGCCATAGCCTTTGTTACTCAGCAGATGGGCATATTCCCGTTTGGGTGTCCATCCCAAACCCAAATGCCACTTACCGATGACACCAGTATTGTATCCATTCTCTTTTAACAACGATGCAACAGTTGCACGATCGTTCTCGATCAAAGGGCGGCTGAAACCATTCAATACGCCAACCGGCTTTTGGCTTCTCCAGGGATATCGTCCAGTCATAACCGAATAGCGGGTGGGCGTACAAACACCGGAGGTAGAATGTGCATCGGTGAATCGCATACCCTGCAGAGCGAGTTTGTCGATGTTGGGCGTAGCGATCTTGCTATTATTGTTGTATACTTTCACATCACCATAACCAAGGTCATCAGCGAGGATGTAAATGATATTGGGCATGGCTGCGGTCGAGCTTGTCTGACCATTCCCCCAAGATCTATTGGGATTGGAGCCCATCGATAATTCCAACTTCCCGCCCTTGATCAAAGTGGCATGATCGAAGAAGGGCGTGTTCAATGAACTACCATTGAGTTTTGCCTGTTGAACATAAATATTCCTGGGACCATTGTTGACCGCTTCGATCACAAATTGTTTGCCGGGATAATATTTATCATTCAGGTGAAGAACGATCTTGTTGAAAATGGGACTGGAAATTTCATAGAAGGGTTTTTCGTTGGTGCCGCCATCTGTGGAGAACAATCCTATTTTCAGCAACACGGCCAGCGATCCCATCAGTCCCTGATCTTCATCGCCGCTGTATCCGCTTTGAGGAGATAGTCCGCTGTACACAGAATCAATGAGCTGCCTTGTCCAGAATTGTGTCAGCCAAGGCTTGCCTGCATAATTGAAGAGAAAGGGTGTTTGCATGCAAGGCTGGTTGCCATAGTTGATATAAACCCGTCGAAGCATTTCCTGGTTGATGGGGTTTTCGGATTTGCCGGAAACAAATCCGTGTTTTTGGGCTTCCTTGAAAACGAAATCTAGTTTTCGTGTGAATGAATCTGCTCCACCATGCAAGGTAATCAACCCTTTGACATCATGAGGAACAAACCAACTGTATTGGGCTGCATTGCCTTCGTTGAATCCATTTTCATACCGGAGAATGTCAACCGGCTTTTCCCAATCACCTGCATGATTACGGTTCCACATCCATCCAATCTCTTTGTAGAACACATTATTGTAATTCTTGGATCTTGACAAAAAGAGCTGGTAATCATCTGAGCGTCCCATTGATTTGGCCATTTGTGAGAGGGCATAATCCTGGTAAGCATACTCCAATGTCAGCGCAGTACCATCCTGGTGAAAACCATACTTGATAGGAGCAAGCGGAAAAGGAATATATCCTTTGCTCATGTATTCCTCGATACCACCTCCTTTGAATGTTTTGTGTTCGTAGCCGGCCTTTGACATCATGCCTCCTGGAAAATGATCTTTTCGCATGCCCTGATAGGCCTTTTGAACATCAAACCCTCTTATGCCCTTGAGATAGGCACTCACAATAAAAGGTGTGGTGGGAGCTCCGGTCATGACATAGGTATAATTACCCCCTGAGGGACCTCTTGGAATCAAACCTCCATCGTCATACATCTGCAGCATGCAATTGATGAACTCTTCCGTGACTTCGGGATAGACCAGGTGCCATAATGTATTGAGTGACCATTGTGCACCCCAGAAGGAATCCGAATTGTACATGCGAAACCTGGGTTTACCATTGGCATCCAAGGGAACTTTTTTTACCAACGGTGTTGCCCCGGTATTATCAATATAGGTTCCACTCACATCACTCACTATCCTTCTGCCTTGCAGGGCATGATAGAGATCGGTATAAAACCTCCTTTGCGCTGTAACGGTTCCGCCATACACATCGATCCTGCTCAGCCATTGATCCCATTCCTGTGCAGACTCCTTTACTACCCGATCAAAATCCCAGTGTGGCAACTCTGCCAGCAGATTGTTTTTGGCCTCGTTCACACTGGTATAGGAAATGGCGATCTTCATTTTCCTTACATCGCTTTTTGCTGTTTTCAATTGAATGACCACTCCGGTATGTACCCCTTCAATCCTATCCATTGCATCTATTCTCTCTCCTTGTTTCCATCCTGCAAATCCGTTCATCGGTTTGTCGAGTTCTGCTACAAAATAGATGGTGATGGGCTTAGGTCTCCTTATGGTGGCTTCCATGGTTACCTGTCCTTCGATGGAATGATCATTTATTTTTCTAACAGCTGCAGACTGTGTTTCAGATGATCCCAATACGGTTGTGAAATCAAAAAGGATCTGACTGGAATCAGAAGAAGGAAAAGTATACCGATGAAAGCCTACCCTGGCCGTGCTGGTAAGTTCTGCCTTGATGCCATAATCCTTCAATACAACACGATGATAGCCGGGTCTGGCGAGTTCATCTTTGTGTGAATAAGAAGAACCATATTTATCGGGACCCAAATGTCCTTTGAAGATACCTGTGACAGGCAGCACCGGGATACCGGACATTTCCCAGCAATGAACATGGCTGAAACACTTGATGGTGTCTTCATTGTAACGATAGCCGGTGTTCCAGGTGCCGCGGAGGTTCATGTCCGGGCTCAGGTTGACCATCCCAAATGGACGACTGGCTGAATTGAAATAAAAAAACCTTGAATGGGCTGCATCCACCATTGGTTCCACCAAATCAGATTTCCGAATGGGGGAGGATGACTTGTCTTGTGCAACCAAGGACGAGATGCAAAAAAAGAAGAAGGGAAACAATAAATTTTTCATGTGGCAAATCATGCTTGAATTTAGTCACTTCCGGGCAAAAAAAACCGGGAACCTAAGGTTCCCGGTTGATATGAGTAGAAGCTGGTTTAGTAGCCAGGATTCTGTTTCAAATTTGGATTGGAAGTCAATGCAACCTGAGGGATCGGGAAGATCCTTCTGTAGGTCTCGTTGTTGGTCTTGAACAACCATTTGTCCTCATACTTGCCAAAACGGATCGCATCATTTCTTCTCCAGGTTTCCCAAGCCAGCTCTCTTGCACGCTCTGCATAAAGATCATTCAAGGTAACAGCAGACCATGCGGCTGAGGTAGTACGATTGGCCCTAACGGAATTCACCAAAGACAAGGCTGTTTGTCCACCTGTGGCAGTGCCTCCTCTGAGAATGGCTTCAGCTTTCATCAGGAGTATATCAGCATAGCGGAGGAAAGGCACGTCATTGTTCTGGTTACGGCTGGTTGGGTTGGTCCAGTCTGGAAAGAATTTGATGTTCCTTGAACCCATATCCCATGCAATGTCATCGTTACCGCAATCAAAGGTGGAAGGATTTTGTCTGAGTATCGGTGCCGGAGCCAGCTCAAGATGATAAACATATTCAGCACCACCATCGGAACCGGTATAAAACTGATTGTATCCCTTTTTGGTAGTACGGACCAAAATTGGGCTCCCATCGGCCCAATATTGTTTACCACTCAACCATTGTTGATTGCGGATATCTCCGGGATCGTTGAAGTTGGCCAGGTATTCAGGGGTGGTCATGCGCGGTCCACTGGGCTTGTTGTTGATCAAGCCATTTCCTGTTGTCTTGTTCATTACAGGATTGACATTGGTTCCTGCTGTTGAACCTGAATAGTTGTAACGAATGCCGAGATTTCTGTTCAGGTCATAACGGGCATGGAACTGATATCCATTGGAGGTTGCCGGATCATAAGGGATGGCAAAAATGATCTCCTTGAAAGCCGGACCATTCTGAGGATAGAACATCCTCAGGTAAGTGCTTCTGGGTTCAAGGGCATAGAGACCTCGACCAGCTGCGGCAATCACACTGTCACATGCGGTGATGGCATCGTTCCATTTTGCAGTTCCTGAATACACCTCTGCATTTAAGTAAAGCTTTGCCAAGAGAGTGAATCCTACATAGCGATTGGGCTTACCATACATGGTAGCACCGGCAGCCATGCTCAGGTTGGGGATGGCTGATTTCAATTCTGACTCTACAAAACTGAATACATTGGCCCTGGGTGAATTGGTCTGCAAAACCTTGGATCCGTATGCCGTATCAATGGGCACATTACCAAACATGTCCATGAACAGGAAGTAAGCCAATGCACGCATGGTCCTCATTTCAGCAACAGCCTGGTTTTTGGCAGCTCCCTCAGGTGCTGTTCTAAGGATGTAGAGGATCTGGTTGCTGATACCGATCATGTTGGACAAATAGTTCCAGTTACCATTGAGCAAGGCATTGTCCTTGTCATAGGTATGGTAATGCAATTGCATGAAACGTCCACCATCGAACCAGTTACCGCCATAAGCAGGCTGAACGGACTCATCGGTCGTATGACTTTGCACCTGCCAATATCCTATGGAAAAATCCTGCCGGAACTGCGTATAAATAGGTCCCATTACAGCGTTGAACTGTGCCTGGGTTGTTGGGAAAACCTCAGGAGTCAAGGCCGATTTAACAGGCACATCCAGTTTGTGACAGGCACTCATTACAACAGCAACTGTTGTAACGGAGAGGATGATCTGAAATATCTTTTTCATATTAAATTGATTTATCATTTTTTTCATTTCTACTTTACTTAGAAGCTGGCTGTCAAACCGATTAGGAATACACGGGTCTTAGGATAGAAGTTGTTGTTGTCAACACCCGGTGCCACACCACCCTGATTGATCTCTGGGTCGATACCGGAATACTTGGTGATCGTCAGCAGATTGTTGGCAGTGATATAGGTCTTCAGGTTCTTGATGCCCTTGATCTTGATGGCATGATCGTATGACAAAGTCAGGTTATCCAATCTAACATAATCCCCTCTTTCCACATAACGGGTAGAGAAGAAACTGTTACGGGGATCTGTTACTTTATCTGCAGCAGTCAACAAACCGGAAAGATTGCTAACCGTAGCATTGGGAGTATAAGAAAGATTCGCTCTTGTAGCATTGAAGATCTTGTTTCCAAATACGCCTCTGAAGAAGAAGTTGAAGTTGAAGCGCTTATAGGTAACCGTATTGTTCCAACCTGCCAACAGCCTGGGTTGGGCATCCCCTATATAGAAATAATCAGTACCATTCAAAGGAGAGGTGGTAATGGTACCATCTTTCTTGCGGAACTGAGACAAACCTGCGGTGGTCTTCCCTTCATAGATGAAGGAGAAGAATTGTCCCAATGGCTTACCCACTTTCAGGATCTGCAAACTTGCGCCAGTCTGACCCTGTCCACGCGGACCCACATACAGAATGGAATCACCATTTGAATAAGGATTGGTTAGGCTGGTAATCTCATTGGTGTTTTTAGCGAGGTTCAAGGTTGTATTCCAGCTGAAATCTTTGGTCTTGATGGGCGTTGAGGTCAAAGACAATTCAATACCCCTGTTGCTGATGGATCCACCGTTGGCCCAAATACGACCACCGGGAACCAGTGCTGGACTTACGTTATACTGGAACAACATGTCTTTGGTGAGCTTTTCATACACATCCAAAGTACCGCTCAGGATACCATTGAAAATGGCAAAATCAAGACCGATATTGGAAGTGGATGTTCTTTCCCAGCGAAGATCAGGGTTGGCACCCTGCAAAGGACCATAGGCATTGTCCAGAATACCATTATTATAATAGGTACCGGTGATACCATATACCAATTTAGAGTTGAAAGGTCCTATTCCTTCTGAGTTACCGGTAACACCATAGCTCGCACGCAGTTTCAGATCGCTGAACAGGTTCTGCTTCTCCATGAACTTTTCGTTGTTGATCCTCCAGGCCAGACCTACTGAAGGGAAGTAACCCCACTGGTAGTTAGCACCGAATACAGAGCTTCCGTCTCTTCTGATCGAACCCTGCAACAGGTATTTGTCTGCATAACTATAATTCAACCTCGCAAAATCAGAGATCAAACGTTTCTCACCGAATCCGCCGGCTAACCTGATCCTATAGCTTGGAATGGCATAAGGGTTACCCAAGGAAAGATTGGTGTAATTGGTGAAATCAGTAATGAAGTTGGTACTGGAGGATTCCACGCCATCACCGGCGATGGAGTTCAACCATGAGAAACCTACGACAGCATTTACATTGTGCTCACCCATCTTTTTGTTCCAACCCAGGAAGGTCTCCAGGTTGTTCTGTTTGGTCTGATAAGCGCTTCTGAAAGCTGATCCATTCACACCAAAAAGGCTGGCAGCAATCAGTGACGTTCCGGAAAATCCGGGATCAGGATTACTGTAGAACTGGGCTGGTGAATATCTTCCGTAGTAGCTGTTATAGAAGGTATAGGTATTCGAAGCGAGGCTCTGGTGAGAGAGCAAAAGATTATAAGTAAGATCAAAAGGAAGCTTTACTTCTGTGGTAAGACTGGCCACCAGGTTGTTCAGCTTGTTTTCATCCTTTGCATTGTCAACCAATCCAACGGGATTGAAATAACCCGGGATGTTGAAGTTTTCAAACCAGGTACCATCCGCATTGTATACAGGAGATACGGGGAGATGGGATGACATCTGTTCCAGGATGGTATTTTGAAGGGGAACCAATTTGGCATTGGTATTGGAGTTGGTCACATTGAGGTTGAACTTGACTTTGTCATTCAATGCGAATTGCTCAATGTTCAAACGAGCGATATAACGCTCCTGGTTGCTCCTGATCATGATACCCTCACGATTGATATAGTTGATGCTTGCAGAATAAGAGCCGTGATCACCACCACCGCTCATAGAAAGGTTGTGGTTGTGGGTAAGGGCACTGGGGCGTTGTACTGCAGCCTGCCAATCGGTATTGGCACCCAGATCATCGGCAGGATTATAGGACAGGCCCTGAGACTTGATATAATCCCTGTGTTGTTGAGCATTCATCAAATTAAGACTGCTGCTTACGCTTTCAAATCCTACATATCCATTGTAAACAACAGCAGATTGACCCTTCCGGCCTTTCTTGGTGGTGATCATGATCACACCAGAAGCAGCCCTGTTACCATAGATTGCAGTAGCCGCAGCATCTTTCAATACGTCAATGCTGGCGATATCATCCGGTGCAACAAGAGAAATGTCAGCACCAGGAACTCCATCGATTACGAAGAAGGGATTACCCGGGCTGTTGATCGTGGAGGCACCACGAAGGATGATCGCTGAGTTTCTATTGGGATCGCCACTGGCTGTGATGTTCAAACCGGGAACCTTACCTTGGAGCAAGGCACCTACATCCGTGATGGGACCGCGGTTCATTTCTTCAGGACGAATGGAGGTGATGGAGGAAGTCAAAGCCTTGCGACTTGCCCTACCATAACCCACTACTACTACGTCTGAGAGCTGTGAAGCAGCGGTTTGAAGACTTACATTGATTATAGCGGATGCTCCCACTGTACGCTCCTGGTCGGCAAAGGATACCATGCTGAATACCAGCAGGTCGCCTGATTTTGCCTTGATGGAATAGGTACCGGCAGCATTGGTTACTGCGGAGGCTCCAGATGTCTTGTTGCTGATAGTAGTTCCGGATAGGGGCTGACCATTGGCGTCGGTCACCTTACCAGTAACATCTTTGGGTGTCTGTGCGTAACCCAGATGGGTCATGAGCATGACACTGAACAGAAAAGCTAGTTTTCTCATATTTGGCTGATTTTAGGTTATCCCTTTTGTGGGAAATCTGTCTCAAGTAAAGATTAATATTTGAGTGCAATCGTTTGCGTAAGCCGGAAGTAACGAAAACGTTTTCGTGATTTTTTCTTCCCTACTCTGCCTTTCTGATCTCACTGGAAGCTGAAACGCCATTTTCATTGATTGCCTCTATCCGATAATAATAGGTCTTTTTGCTGTCCATCCCCTTGTAATAATAATCATTGGCATCGTGCACCATGATGCTGGTATAAAGTTTTTCGGGATCCGTTCCGAAATAAATATTGTAGGCATAAGCATTGTCAACCGGCGCCCATTTCAACCAGGCGCTGCGCTTGTCTTTGTCGGTTCGCAATACAACAAAATCTTTGACCGCATCCGGAACCTTTCCATTGCCCTTGCCAAAGACACGCAGTCCACTGATGGCAAACTTACCGGAAGGAACATGGTGGTTTTCCAGCTTGATGAAGCGTGCCTGAACCGGTTTCTCCAACTCAATATAGTCATGGGGAACGTCGGTACGATTGTCCGATTTGTCTGCCAAGACATTCCACTTTTTTCCATCAATTGAATAATAGAGAATGTATTGATGGTATTCACCCATCGTCTTTCCCAGGAAGGTTACATCTTGGTCGGCATAATTCACCTGAACGGCGTTTACAGTGGATGCCACGCCTAGATCGGTCTGCAGCCACTCCCCTTTATT
>JACCDP010981874.1_pt1 | contig 40128 bp, 37 predicted proteins | sample 7445841 | NCBI WGS metagenome assembly JACCDP01 (sample SAMN15323441, study PRJNA562643) | freshwater metagenome | isolation source: river surface water | place: USA:Blue River Watershed | collected 2017-08-17 | reverse complement strand
TTGTCAAATGCATAACGAGGTTCGTACGATCCAAGTGAACCGCTTGCCGTTGCTACAAAAGTTCCATATGTTGGATCTGTTACAGAATCAGAACCAGATGTAAATGCAGTTGGTGGCCAATTTGTCAGTGTGGTTGGTTTTATAGTACCCAGTGTAGGAGACAAATAAGTCACACCGAGATTGAAAACGTTCGTACCTGTTGCATATGAAGGATTGGATGTCGTAAAGGGAGAAGATACCGGGGTGAATGTCGCTATTGGGACATTTCCACCTTGATAAACCTTAAAATCACGAATATAACCAAGCCAAGCATATGATGATGGGACATTGTGAGGACTCCAACCTATGTACGTCTGGATGGTACTCCCCGTATATCTTAATTGACTAGACGCATTTCCTGTTGCCCCACCTAAACCTCCATTCACGAAACAATAGACTGTTGTATTTTGTTGATTCCACGAATACGCTAAATGAGTCCACGTTTGAACTGACAGAGGAGTTGCGTTTGAAGACCGAATTATAGATCCGTTTTGGCAATAGCCATAACTCTGAAACACGCCTGTGTTGTCTATGTAAATACCCCAATCTTGGACACCTCCTGACACATAAGAAACTCCAGTATCTCTTTCATAAAGCATTGCACCAGTCAATCCTAAACCAGGTGGATTGAAAGTGGATCCAGACCAGTATACCCACATTTCGACAAACACATTTGTCGACACTGGACTGAAATTTGTAAGTGAATTTGCTCCCAAACTAAGACCAGAACCAACGACACCTGGGAGAGAAACCACAGTTGGGGGGAGTGTAGTGATTAAAGATGTACCCTTCATTATCGAAGAATAAGGTGTAGGTGATCCCAAATTGAACACGGGGACCCCGGATGCATATGATGGATTTGCAATTCCGAAAGGTGCAATTGCTGGTGTAAATGTTGCCGTCGGTACAATACCATCTCGATATACTTTAAGATCGCGGATGTAACCGTTTATATATTGTCCCCCTGTCCCTCCCGTATATATACCGAGTTGTACCGCCCAAGAAGAATTATATCTGGGAGTCCCTGAAAAAGAAGTAAAACCCGAAGCAACACCGTTCAGAAAAACGTATATTCTTTTATTTGTATTATCCCATGAACCAGCAATATGATACCATTGTCCGGTTGACATGACCGTCGCCAAAACGGCATCTTGACTGCTATTAGCAGTTGACGTAACTCGGAATCGAGGCTGAGCCGAACCGTTTATCCAAAGCATCCAATCTTCTGCGGGAGATGCTGTTGTATTATGTCTTCCAATAATTGAAGTAGCTATCGATTGAAAGGAATTTAAGTAGATCCATGCTTCACAGAACAAATTTGACAAATTTGTATCAAAATTTGACGGTGTTGAATTTCCCAAATTCATATACGATCCGGAAGTTCCTGGAAAATAAACTGCTGTATTGCTTGTTGGTGCCGTTGTTACAACTGTGGTCGTCCCCAAAAGTGCCGAGTCGTATTGCCACGCCTGTGTGACTGATCGAGACAAACCTTGTGTAAGGAGACCACCCGACACCGGAAGACTCATCTAATTTCAGGTAAGATTTTACTTGGCTTCAAGTGCGGCAAGGCGAGCTTCTAGATCCGCGTTCTTTGCCGAGAGTTGTTGAACTGCGGCTACTAAGTATGTTACGATATATGACTTGTCCATTCCCTGTGGAAGTATAGATCCGTCTTCACTCAGTGCATCTTTAGCACCATGAACACAATTTGGTAAAATTTCCTGTACTTCATGCGCTATGAAACCAGACTCTACTATATCTGGGTAATCGTTAAACGTGAAAGTTTTTGGCTTTAGTGAATTTATCATAGTGAGACCATCGGTAAGAGGAACAATATTAGACTTGAGACGATAGTCGGAAGATGCGTTATAAAGTGTACTCGCACCACTCTGTGTTATTGTACCGTACAATGTAACTGTTCCGTTATTGCCGCCAATAAATCTTACATATATAGAAGCCCTGTCTTGTATATTCAGGCGTCCGTCGGCATTCGTTCCAGGATTATTACAGTCCTTATTTGTGATGTAATTTCTAGCATCAGAATCTGAATTTGGGTTTGCCCAAATGCAACTTGCAATATTCACACCTTGCCCACCATTCGCAGAGTTCCAGTTTAAAGCAAGATATTCATATTCAGTTCCACCATTCCAGCATTGGAATCCCATTTTTGAAGAGCTGCCTGTACCGTTGTTTTGACTATAAATAAATCCATTACCTTGATTAAATGCTGTAGGACTTGAATTATTACCTGATACTGTAGCTGTAGATGCATCTGTTTCAAATACAATAGATGCAAAAGCACCTGTTCCTCCAGATGAATTACGAATACATAAACAACCCCCTGAGCTTGCCGAATTTGGGTAATCGATTAAAGCAACACCGTATCCAGTTCCTCCGGCACTATCGCCGGTTATTTGAAGTTTAGCATTTGGAGTTGTCGTTCCGATGCCGACGTTACCAGCAACTGGTTGTAATGATATTGCACCACCTGCACCGTTATAAAACCTCATTTTGTCTTGTGTATCATTTTGAAAGTACATATATGTACCGGCAGTCGAATACGCAGCAATGCCTCGTTGCGTTGCACCGACGAAGAATCCTATGCTCGGATCACCCGAACCACCAGAACCACCATCAATTCGAATTTGAGCACCAGTTGAATTGTATACGTGAAGTTTAACACTGGGATTCGTCGTCCCTATACCGACGTTACCACCGATCGGGTTTAAAAGAATTGGGTATGTCGTGTTCCATGCAGTATCTAAATGATTCTGAATCCAAAATGGATTCGTTCCTCCGATAGAACCAAAGTCAAGACATATAGAGCCACTCTGAATGCGAGCCACTACGTTAGAAGTTCCAGAACCAGAGGAATCCGGGAATCCGAGGCGTGTTGTATAAGAATGAAAGGGTCCTTTTGGATCAAACGTACCAATACCTACACTTGAAGTGGCAACTATGTAAGGCATCGTCAGTGTATCAAATTGAAAAACTAAATTCGTCGCATTTGAAGTGAAAGTTGGGGTTACCAAGTTGGTCGTTTGTACTGCATTTGATGCATAGACATTTCCAATCACATGGACGTTTGCAGTAACCGACGATGTTCCTATACCAACATTACCCTGGACTAAAAGGCCGTTTGTCGGGGCAGCACTCGTGGTAAATCCTACTGTGGCGTTACCATTCACGGTGAAAATTGATCCAGGGTTTGTTGTACCGATACCTACAAATCCATTTTGTGTCCAAGTTGTTGTAATTGTACCAGCATAATTTACGACTCGCATGTCATTCGTACCGTTTTGATCGTAGCCACTGATAATTGTCCATTGAGGGATAGTACCGCTTGTTATTGCGTTAAAAAAATCGATGCGAGCTGCTCGATGCGTGGAGACGCCATACCCGGCTCGAAGATGGAGACGTGCTTGTCCAGTACCACCGGAAGAATCCACGTGAACCGTGGGATTAGCAGAAGTTGTGTCGTAAATATGAAGAAGAGATCCCGAATTACCGCTCCCCGATGGATTAGTAGTTCCTATTCCCACATTTCCGGTGGTATAATACAAATTACTGCCACCTGTTGTCCATTGGCTCAGGGCTGCACCCGAATTGATTTTAAAAATTTTGACAGTTGTGAAAATTTCAACATCACCACTTGAAGCATTCGAACCAAGACCATTATTTGCAAATGCTGTAGCACAGTAATGGTCTACACGATACGTACCACTCGCGGCAGCTGTAAAGTAAGCATCAATAAAAGATCGATTCGTCATGTTTCCGGGAGTTCCATTTTGGGCAATTTCACTCGTTCCCAAAAGGACTGTTGATGAAGTCGTCACGTTGTAAAGACGGCAGCGGTGATTGTTCACCTGTGTTGCAGGGGTGCTAATCTGGACATAATACGTCCCGGCTGGAAGAGTAAACTGATTCGACCCAAGACTAACTCCAATTTGATCAAGAACAGTTGTATTCAGTGTCCGAGTTTGCCATCCTACCGACGACCCACCACCATTCGACCCATTTGCTTTCTGATCCTGTAAAATCGTCATCAATGAATTTACAGGATTAGCTAGGGAAGTCACCGTTCCACCGATGATACAATTTCCCGTGACATACAAGTCCGAAAATACATTCGACCTCGAATATGCCGACATCTAGATTTTACGTATGTTTTTTTTATGCCTGTGCTTCTGTCCAGTATATGTTATAACAAGAGGTGGTGATATTTTGGTTCAAAGCAGCAGCTGCAATCATTAGCGTGTCTGGTCCGTCTGGATAAAATCGATTTCCACCGATGATAGTGTTTGACAACTCCTTGAGTCCTGTTAAATCGATTGACGTTTGATTGTTTCCAATACAAAACATCGAGAAGATGCGTTCACCTGAACCCACCGTCCAGCCACCCCCCACCCACGAAGTAGAATACTGTGTAAAGCTCGGTTGACCCCCCTGAGCGACAGCATTGATGGGGAGCCATGTAAATGTTGTAGCCTCAAAACCAGCTGGATTCAAGATCCCGTACACGTTTAGAGTTCCGTTGGCACCGACAGTCGTCACATCCAAACGCTGGAGAAGAAGCTGTGCACGATTCAATAACTCACGGATACCAATGTCACCGACTATACCATTACTCACAGATGGTGATAAACGAAGGAAAAACAGGGGGGTTGGCGTTGCACCTGCCGTAAGTGTCGTTGTACGGTTGAATTGGAAATTGAAAAAGTACCCGCGATCTTCATCAAAACTTCCATCCATAAGAAATGCAGATCCCCAGTGTGTCAATGAAGGTGAGCATGTACACGACACCAAATTAACAGAAGCTCCAATCGAGTGTGTTGCCGCAGCACCACCCGAGAACACCTTGTTTGTATCAGCAATGTTGTATGACAAGTTTGCAGCACGGGTGAGACCACTTAGTGTTGTACCTGATTTAGATGAGTAGTAAATGAGTTCTTGATCTATCATCACCGTCCCGGACGAGGGCCAATATGTCGTCTGGTCGGTCAATGACATCGACCCATCTGCAACACCCATTGCAACTGCAAGAGCTGAAATAGCCGCATTTGACTCATTTACAATTTCATATCTCACAGGCATATTACCCGTGCGCATGTAAGCCTCGTCATTAATATTATTTTGTGGCATACGGTGAACCATTGTCCAATTTCCATTTACTCCGCGAATCATAAAATCAATAAATCCTGCACCGTACCACGTATACTGAATCCCAAGCATTTGCATACGAGTAAGATCTACGTTATATCCACTTGGACCACTGCCATTGATAGTGTCTCGATTAAATTGTGATTGAGGAATACGTGTTTCCATAATCTTACACGCTTTGACACCCACTGTAATATTCGAGGCACCTCTAAAAGGGGGGTTAAATGTAAGTGAGCTTTGCGAAGCGATGCTTGTTATCGTATGTGTCATTCCACGAATGACAATTCGCTGACCCACTTTAAGTTGGTCTTGGAACCGTGTATTTGAGTCACCGGTTAACGTTTGTGAATTTACATTTACAGTTACCGACCCTGCTATTTGGAATGTACTTGAACGTTTGACGACCCATAAAGTTTGGCCATCATATTCCCAAAACAGGCCATTCTGATCTTCAAAAATTCCGGCGCGAAGACATGATCCATGCCACGCACTCATCACAAATCTTGGCTGATCACCGAGTACCGCGGTTGTCGCACCAAGTGTCTGGGTTGCCAAAAAGGTGACAGTCGTCGATTCAACTACACTCGCTATAGTATACGTTCCGTTATACCCAGAAGTTGTCACTCCTCGGACGATAATTGTTGAACCTGCTTGTGGTGCGCCGTGAGCAATATCCGTTACACATGTAATAGTTGAACCAATGGCTGTACCTGTCGCCGTCAAACTAACAATGTCATTATTGGGACAGAATAATGTACCAGACGACCACAAAAATCCCTTTCCTGATTGGTAACGGAAAACCTTTTTGGATTGACGACACACATTAGATCCATATGCGGGCTGGTTAGGAGACATCAAAACACCTCCATCAAATGGCCTATGAACTGTATATGAAAAAGGTTGGACGTACATAGACCCCCCACTACTTGTACCTGTACCCGTTACTGATGTTTGTGATGTGAATGTGAATGTAGTTGCCGTTGGGACAGAATCAATAAAGAAATTACCACGTGTGCTCGTACCAAGTGTCCCTGTAACAGCAGTCCACGAAGTCACTGTTATAGGGGTCCCCGGGACAAGACCATGATTTGTTGTTGTCGTGACTGTCACAGTGGTTCCAGTTTGTGAAACTGAACCTGCAGAAGATGCTACTTGAATTTTCGCATTTCCGTTGTTAAATATACCACCTAGACGAACAACTGTGTAGGCTGTGAAAATCGATGCACCCCCTGCATTTGAAACTGTACCACCCTTGGCAATATATGTAAAAGATGTACCGGCCACGTTTGAAGTAACCAGAAAAAAACCCTCTGCGCGATCCGCCGTCTTGTTTGTATTTGACAATCCAGATACAACAACAACTGACCCTACCGCAGGTGGTGTTGTGGTGAATACTGTGATCGTTGACGGAGTTGTTGTAGTGCCGTTGGTCTGAACATCGGTGACAGATAAATCTGTACCCGGAATTTCGTAGAAACTTGGTGTTTTACGAACCTCCTGGTAGTTTTGCCATTTTGTAGACTGAAGACCGTACTCGAAATCGGCATCAATGACAGACTCGCCTATAGAGACACGTTGCCGCTCGATGGCGTCCGTCCCAAAGTCATACGGACGAGTTTGGTTATTCAGGATGAAAGGCATCCTCTATATTAATACCCATCTATTATTTGCACCGGTCCACATCACATTCACAGCCGTATATGCCAGTTGTACATACACATTCGACTGTCCGTCAATCACATCAGGTCCTGATGTCTGAATAATAATGTTGTACGCTTGGTTTGTACCTGCGAGTCCAGATTCGTCTTTAATAGTATACACCTTCCCACGTGTAAGCGTCCCGCCTTGGGGTAAGGTGACCACACCACCGTTCGACATTCCTATATAGTAGTCTGTTGGGACGGCGGTGTATGACGTCGATTGGGCAGTCACCACCTGAGACACAATAATAGACGCCGTTGACATTGGCAATGGTACATACGAACTGAGTGGAGTTACAGATATGAATGTACTTGTGGGCACTATAACTACACTTGATGAAGTATCTACAGTCAAATCAATATAGTAATACTTGGTTGTATCAGTCACGTTAATCGGGAGAACAACCGACGGACTTGGATCTTGTGTGTACATTGGAGTGTACTGGTACACATACGGACCAATCGTTGATGGTAAACTTGCGTCAGATGAAGAACTACCGATACCAACTTGCATCACAACACGCGTTGTCAAATTGAAACACACAGTTACATTGTAAACTCCCGCCTGATTAAACTGTAAATTTCCATTCGAACTTACAGAAATTAAAGCACTCGACCCAGACTGCGTCCATCCTGCACCAGATGTCATTGTCACGTGATATGTGTTTGATGGTGTTGCAAATGGGCTCACCTGGGCAAGAGGCGTCGAAAGTGTTGTACCTGATGTTGTAACAAGAATACCAGCTGCTGTACTACCTGAACTACTAATGTAATTGCCGAATGGGGAAATTTGGATGTACGTTCCGTTTTGAGATCCTGTCACTGTTGTTCCGGCTGTGAGATAATACGTCCCAGATGTTACTGAACTGCGACAAAAAACATCGATATAATACCATTTTGATGTGTCTTGAACGTTGACCGGAATGACAATCGTATCACTAGGGCTTGCTGCAGAAGATACCGTATACACATAAGTATACGCACTTGTACTTGACGGAAATGCTGAACTTGTGTTTGTACCAAGAGCCACCTTGACCACCGGTGCATCCATCACAAAAACCATCGTCAATTGGTACAGTCCAGTTGAATTGAACTTGATAAGTCCTTGTGCCGTAATCGTATAACTTCCAACATTCTGAATCGCATTTTGTGTAAAACTCTGGAGAGGAACATGATACGCTTGAAGAGTTGGGGCATCAGTACTCGTCGCAAAAGATGTTCCAGTTGCTAAATTTGTGCCCAAAGTCAACAAAGTACCCTGGTTAGTACCCGACCATGTACCAGTAATTGTACCAGATGCGGTGATATTTGTGGTTGTAATTGAGTTTGACACAAAGAGATTGCCGGTGACTGTCAAATTTGCACCTGGATTTGTTGATGAACCAATGGCTACGTTTCCAGATGCATAACTCAACGGTCCACCGGTTGTTCCCGACCATTGAGATCCTACGAAACCGACAATATTCGTCGTGAAGATGTTGGCGATGTTAGCCGTTGTCACGTTCATGCTCGGAGTTGAAATGTTTGCACTTGCAGTCAGGCTTGTCGTCTCGAGGTATGGGATACTTATAGTATCGAAATTGAATACAATATTCGTAGCATTCGACGAAAACCCACTTGAAATGATATTTGTGGTTGTAATTGCGTTTGAAACGAAAAGATTACCGGTGACGGTCAAATTCGCACCTGGATTAGTTGATGACCCGATAGCCACATTACCAGTGTTGTAGTAGAGAGGTCCTGGATTTGTCCCCGACCACTGAGAACCAACGAAACCGACGATGTTCGTCGTGTAAATGTTGGCGATATTGGCTGTAATCAGATTGGCTGTGACGATGTTCGCACTGGTTGACACGTTCAAGACGCTCACATTGGCGTATGAAGTGACATTGAGAATCGGGGTGGAAATGTTTGTGCTTGCATAGATGTTTCCGGCGACGGTCAAATTTGACCCTAGACCCGTGCTCGTATTGATTCCGACATTCCCAGTCGCGTAATACAGAGGACCACCGATCGTTCCGACCCACTGTGAACCGACAAACCCCACTATATTTGTCGTGTAGATGTTGGCGATGTTCGCCGAGGCAAAATTTGCAGATGCGAAATTTGCCGTACTTGTCACATTGAGGTTGAGAAGATTCATGGTGGTTACATTAGCAGTACCTACGTTAGCAGTAACTAAATTCGCAGACACCAAATTTGCCAAGGTACCAACAGATAGATATGCCGTATTTGTCGTCGAATTTACATTCAAATTTGTAACCGACAACTGGGTTATGTTTGCTCCAGATGATACATTAAGCTCCTGAATGTTACTCACGGCCACGTTCAGATTCTGGACATTCGCCGTTACAAGGTTAGCTGAAGCTAGATTGGCCAAGGTTGTCACTGACAGTTGTGTAATATTCGCACCCGAATTTACATTTAAATTCAAAATATTTGAAGTGGTCACGTTTAGAGTTTGAATATTAGCGGAAGTTGTCACTGATAGTTGGGTGATGTTCGCTTCAGAAACATTTGCAGTAGATAGGTTTGCTAATGCTACGTTGGTTGTGAATATGTTTGCCGATGCAATATTGGCCAAGGTATCAACTGTCAGATATGTAATATTCGCCCCCGAATTTACATTTAGAATTGAAATATTAGATTGAACTACGTTTAAAGTCTGTATATTGGCAGTAACCAAATTAGAACTTGCCATGTTAGCAAAAGTCGAAATAGTCAAAACAGATATGTTTGCCCCAGACGTGACGACCAGAGATTGGACATTCCCGGATGTGACATTCGCCGTGACCGTGTTTAGAGATTGAGTATTAGCACTGACCACATTAGCACTTGAGATGTTGGCCAAAGTAGTCACCGACAGTTGAGTGATGTTCGCCCCCGAATTTACATTCAAAATCGAAATGTTACTCGAGACTACATTAGCACTTGAGACATTCAAGGTCTGGACATCGGCAGTAACCACATTAGCACTTGAGATGTTGGCCAAAGTAGTCACCGATAGTTGAGTAATGTTTGCCCCGGTAGATACGTTAAGTGTCTGGATGTTACTTGAAACTATGTTCAGAGTTTCAACGTTGGCTGTCACGAGGTTTGCCGAGGTGATGTTGGCCAAGGTAGTCACCGACAGTTGGGTGATATTTGCTCCGGTAGACACGTTAAGTGTCTGAATGTTACTCGAGACTACATTCAAAGCTTGTACATTTGTAGTAATCACATTAGCACTTGAGATGTTGGCCAAGGTAGTCACCGACAGTTGGGTGATGTTCGCCCCGGTAGACACGTTAAGTGTCTGGACGTTACCCGAAACTACGTTAAGATTCTGAATATTGGCGGTGATCAGGTTAGCACTGACAAGATTGGACTGGGTTAGGACACTCAAGTTTCCTGTGGCAATTATATTTGAAACTGAAATTGAATTTGAAACAGCCAAGTTGGTCAAGAGACCTACAGTGGTGATGTTAGACTGGACGGGGGTGGCGATTGACCCGAGGATTGATCCATTTAAGTTTGAAATTCCAGCGACATTCAGTGTCCACAAAGTCCCAACGGAAGTCACGTTGGTTTGGGTATTTTGGACTTGAAGATAACTCACGGCACCGACGAGGCTCGTCACTTGAAGATTGGTTAGACCGGCACCAGAACCAGTGTACGTACCACTAACTGTGACATTGTCTAAAAGAGCTCCGTCGTGAACTGTGAGCGCGTATCCAGGTGAAGAAACTTGGTGAATTGCGACGTTTCCCCGGGGATCGATACACATGGCCAAAGTTTGATAGTCCCAAAATTCGGCTACGTTGTGAACATGCCCTGGCCCACCTCCTTCGTATTGTACCACTTTGAGGACTGTTGATGTACCTGCATTATTGATCGAAATTGCATTGGAAATTTGAACGTTCGTCGCGACATTAAACACGGAACCAACGATCGACAAGTTGGACACTGTAATATTTCCAAATGTAGACAAGCCGGGTGCAGTCAAATTGCCGGTGAGGGTTGTATCCCCCCTCACGGTCAAATTTTGAGTACTCGTCGTCGAGTATACATTCAGGTCTCCTGTAACATTGGAGTACCCCATCTGCTATTTAAAAACATTTGTTTTCAATTTAGATTATTCGCTTTGACGATCCGCGGACCGGTCACATGCCGAACAGCGCCACGGTACAAAACACCGGGTAGCATCCAGAGTACCGATTTACGAACTCCGTTCCGAAGACCGTTTCGAACATTCGAAGGTGTTCTCTGCCGATTTGCCGCCTTTTCATAAATTTCAAAAAGAGTCGTGACAAATTGTGAAGAAGCCTTTTCAGCGTTGTTGTGTGCATTTTGACGATTTTTGTTATTCAGGGCGTTCAGGTATTTCATATACGCACCTACAATCTTGTCACGATCGTTCGTATTAAACTTGTACCAATTGAGTACCTTGGCAAGAAACACAGGTCCAACCTGACGCAGAGCCACGTTCCGCGCGCGGTTACGAATAGCCATCCTGATATTACTCCAGAATTTAGTATATCTCAGCGTCCGCCTGCCACACGAAATTTGCCTCGTTGATCAGTGTATTGAAGTTGTTTCCACCCTGTGTAAAATTGACACTGAACCCGTACTTTTCTGATATATAACCTAAAACCGGAGTGACAGCGACTGTACCTGCCCCTGTGTATGTAAGCATCTGTCCTATATTTGTATTTGCTGTCAAATTTGAACTGTCGTAATAGACGGACACATTTGCGTCATTACGCTTTGTGGTGACATAGGGTATAGTTGCCGTTCGCCCAGATGTTAATGCGGCCGCATACTGCGTCTGCGGATTTGTCTCGTAGTATCGCTGACAGAAACGCGTTGTTTCAGCAAGTAACCGCGCCTCGAACGGTGTTGCTATTGTCCCGAGCTCAATCTGCACGCCAGTCACTTGTAAATATGCACCACCTGTCTGCATCCAATTCGTTGCACCAGTGACACCGATCGGTGCGTACCCCGGACTTGCCGTCCAATTCGTCGTCGTCGCCACATTTGCACGTGTCACCCCAAACGAAAGTCCAAATAAGCACACCTCAAGAGCCCCTGCTTCCCCCACGCCCCATGACCCTGTCGTACACTTTGGTAAATACACAATGTATCTGTTCCATGAATTTGTTACAGTCACCAGATTTGCATAGTACGTATTGTCCAGTTTTGAACGCACGACAACAGAATAGTTTCCAACCGGGTAAACATTCGCATAGAATGAAAGAACCATAGGCAGTGCGGTTGGTTGACCGAGACGCAAATCAAAAACACCCGAAGCTTCTATAGTTTGGACAAGTGGGCACAACCATGTATTATCCAGATTTGCACCGAACGTCTGTTGCACACTTACATTAGCCACGTTTGAAAACCCATTAGGAGGTCCAACCGGTGAATCTTGTCGAATCGTTATCGACACGTTCGACGTGCTCAAATTTCCTTGGTCAATGTGCCATCTGTCCATGACCCACGAATTTGAAAGTGAAAATGAAGATGTATTCGAGACTGTTATTGAGTTTGCTCGTGCCGCGACACGGAACGTACCATTGATCAGGCGGTTTCTCCAGCCTGAAAAGTTTTCGTACGTCACATGGTTTGAAAAGTAGCCCTGACCATAAACGGTGAGTGCGTACGGTGGTGTTGTAAGTGCTGGTGCTGTTATGCCACCGACTGCCAAATTTGCTGTGATAGTCACGTTGCTATTCACATTCAACAAGGGACCAAGTGAACTGATGTTTGAGGTGACGAGGCGTTGGGTTGCAGTTATCCCTGTACCTACATCCAGATTGTAGATGGGTGAAGGGCTCGTCCCAACCCCAACTGAATTTGGATAGTAAATGTTCGAACCCGAAGAAATCCACTGCGTTCCAGGGGTTCCTCCAGGTCCACCAGTTGCCAATCCACCACCAGTCAAGGGTGTGATTGTCAGGTAAGTACCCCCGCCAGATGTATTGGCTGTTTCATATAATCTTCCCGGTGCATTCATGAAAAGATCCAGGTAGTAGTACTTTGACGTGTCTGTAACATTGAACGGAATTTCAATCAGTTCAGTCGGATTCTGTGTAATTTGTGTTGTATATCTGTACATATAGCTTTGGTCCTGACCATGTATATCAGCTACATTTGAACCAACCGCGAGACCTGTAATGTTGTCCGATCCGTAAAACACTGCGCGTAGAAGGTACGGTCCGGCGGTGTTGAATAAAAAGTTACCGTTTGACGTGACGGTTATCAGGGTACTCGTACCGTTGATCGTAAATCCATTTGAAAGACCAACTGACAACGGATACGTCGTCCCGTACAAAGAACCAGTGTAGGGTGTCTGTGTCACTATGAAATTAGGCAAGCTAAAGTAAAAGCCACCTCCCGCCCCTAAGGGACTTCCAATCTGCGAATAGACATTCCCCGAGACGATGATGTTTCCAGTTAGATATGTGTTGCCCGTGGCGCTCACGGGAACGATATTCGAAGCAACTGTCAAGTTGGTCACATTTGCACTCGAAATTACATTCAAAAAGACGACATTTGCAGTCTGGGCTCTAATAGACACTGTATTTGAAGCTGAAACATTCGACAACCCACTTACCGTGAAATATGTCACATTAGCACCGGTACTGACGTTCAAATTGAGGATGTTCGAAAATACCGTGTTGAGAGTCTCGACATTAGCGGTGACCAAGTTGGATGATACCAAATTTGCCTGACCGGCACTTAAGTACGTCACATTAGCCCCGGTACTGACGTTCAAATTGAGAATGTTTGCAAATACGGTATTAGATGTTTGAAGATTGGCGGTGACCAGGTTTGAGTAAACCAAATTTGCCTGGTCAGCAGTTAGGTACGTCACATTCGCCCCGGTACTTACGTTGAGGTTCAGAAGATTCGAGAAGACTGAGTTGAGAGTCTGGACATTGGCGGTGACCAAGTTTGAAGACACGATATTTGCTTGTCCAGCAGTTAGATACGTCACATTCGCTCCGGTACTAACGTTCAAATTGAGAAGATTCGAGAAGACTGAGTTGAGAGATTGGACATTGGCGGTGACCAGGTTTGAGGAAACCAAATTTGCCTGACCAGCAGTTAGGTACGTCACATTCGCCCCTGTACTGACGTTCAAATTGAGAAGATTCGAGAAGACTGAGTTGAGAGTCTGGACATTGGCGGTGACCAAGTTTGAGGAAACCAAATTTGCCTGACCAGCAGTTAGGTACGTCACATTCGCTCCGGTACTGACGTTCAGATTAAGCACGTTTGCAAATACGGTATTAGATGTTTGAAGATTGGCGGTGACCAAGTTGGATGATACCAAATTTGCCTGTCCGGCAGTTAGGTACGTTACATTCGCCCCGGTACTGACGTTCAAATTGAGGATATTCGAGAAAACCGTGTTGAGAGTCTGGACATTGGTGGTGACCAAGTTGGATGATACCAAATTTGCCTGACCGGCACTTAAGTACGTCACATTCGCTCCGGTACTGACGTTGAGGTTCAGAACATTCGAGAAGACCGAGTTGAGAGTCTGGACATTGGCGGTGACCAAGTTTGAAGACACGAGATTTGCCTGACCAGCAGACAGGTACGTTACGTTCGCTCCGGTACTGACGTTGAGGTTCAGAAGATTCGAGAAAACGGAGTTGAGAGATTGTACGTTGGTCGTCACCAAGTTTGAAGACACGAGATTTGCCTGACCAGCAGTTAGGTACGTCACATTCGCCCCTGCACTGACGTTCAGATTAAGCACGTTTGCAAATACGGTATTAGATGTTTGAAGATTGGCGGTGACTAAGTTTGAAGACACGAGATTTGCCTGACCAGCAGTTAGGTACGTCACATTCGCTCCGGTACTGACGTTGAGGTTCAGAAGGTTCGAGAAAACCGAGTTGAGAGTTTGGACATTGGCGGTGACCAAGTTTGAAGACACGATATTTGCCTGATCGGCACTTAGGTACGTCACGTTCGCTCCGGTACTGACGTTGAGGTTCAGAAGGTTCGAGAAGACTGAGTTGAGAGTCTGAATGTTCGCAGTGACCAGATTGGATGATACCAAATTTGCCTGATCGGCACTTAGGTACGTCACGTTCGCTCCGGTACTGACGTTCAGATTAAGCACGTTTGCAAATACGGTATTAGATGTTTGAAGATTGGCGGTGACCAAGTTTGAAGACACGATATTTGCCTGATCGGCACTTAGGTACGTCACGTTCGCTCCGGTACTGACGTTGAGGTTCAGAAGATTCGAGAAGACTGAGTTGAGAGATTGTACGTTGGCGGTGACCAGGTTTGAGGAAACCAAATTTGCCTGACCAGCAGTTAGGTACGTCACATTCGCTCCGGTACTGACGTTCAAATTGAGGATATTCGAGAAAACCGTGTTGAGAGATTGTACGTTGGCGGTGACCAGGTTTGAGGAAACCAAATTTGCCTGTCCGGCACTTAAGTACGTCACATTCGCTCCGGTACTGACGTTCAAATTGAGGATATTCGAGAAAACTGTATTGGACGTTTGGATATTGGCTGTGACGATGTTTGCCGATGCGATATTTGCCAGGGTTGAGACGGTGCCAAACGAGATGTTAGCACTGGTTGTGATGACGTTTGTAGTTGAGACTGCGTTCGATGCGTAAATATTGCCAGTGACTTGCAGGTTCGCACTCGGATCTTCAGTAGAAATACCAGCACGGCCGTTATTTTCGGTGATGATGGCCGTTGGCCAGAAGCCTGCATTGGTTGCACCCGTGCCAGTCTCACTCGTCAGATCTGTTACGACTACGGTTGAAAATGCAGTTGACGAAGTTCTGATAACCAGTCCAACATTGACAGTTTCAGTAACTGAATCAAGACGAGTCGCGCGCATGTACGTGATACCCCCGGATGACAACAGGTCTAAACCAATCTGGTTCGGGCCACCTGGTTTTGACAAGGGGATTGCGCGTAGCCACGCGCCTCCACTCAGGTTGTACCTTGTTGTGATGAGGTAACTCTTTGTACCGGCAGATCCACTTGCACCACGGCTCATCAAGTCGATGTGCATCACGTAGATTCCCGACCCGTAGGGTGTGTCACGCAGGGAACAAATGTTTGAAAATGAACCGGCACCAGCGGCAACGACAAGATTGAAGCTTTGGCCAAAAGTACCAGACACGAAAGATTGACCAAACACGGAAAGATTTGAAGAGATATTGACAAATTGTGCGTTTTCAGTCACGATATTGGAAGTCCTGATATTGGCAGTGAGGACGTTCGCTGATTGAATGTTTGCAAGCGTGGTTACGGAAAGTTGAGTGACATTCGCTCCGGTACTCACATTCATATTCTGGACATTTGCAAAGACTGTGTTGGACGTTTGGAGATTGGCTGTAACAAGGTTAGACGAGACGGCATTCACTGTTTGAAAAGTTGCTGTCAGAATATTTGCTGACGCGATATTCGCAAGGCTCGTCACTGACAGCTGCGTGATGTTTGCCCCGGTACTCACATTCAAGTTCTGAACATTCGCCGTGACAATATTCGCAAATTGAACATTTGTTGTAACTAAATTAGATGATGCTACATTCATGTTCGTGAAAAATGCGTTTGTGGTTGTAATTGCATTTGCCGCCCATATATTGCCACCGAGGCCGTTCGTGTATACGTTTCCAGCGACTTGAAAAATAGAATTTGCACCACCAAATGATGCATACGCTGGATATCCTGCATATAAAACGACGTATCCTTGTGTGTTGTTGGTTGCAAGCATGAGCAGTGGACCTGATTGACCAATGGATTGTTCACCCCCACTAAAGTATATATTGTAGTTGTCATTCACTTGGCTTCCGAGGTTGACATGTCCTTCAACGTCAAGTTTATACCATGGATCTGTCGTACCTATACCCACGTTTCCGTACTGGTTCATAACCAATACATTCGAAAGACCGCTCGAATTTGAAATGTAAATTATATTACTCGCCTGACTGATGACCGTAAGTGTATTCGCGAGGACATTTGTCGTTGTCACGGCATTTGTAGAAACTATATTGAGTGACGAAATGACATTACCGTATAGGCTACCAAAGGCGATGTTCTGTGCAGAGACTGAATTTGAGGCGACAATGTTCAGTGCTGAAATCAGATTGGAGCCGAGAAGATTGCCATAAAAAGTTCCAGAAACACTTCCCGAATTAAGAGTCAAAATATTTGCCGAATTTGAAAATAAAATTTGAGTGTTGGTTGTGGCGATGTTAAGAGTTGTCACATTCGCCGAGTATACATTTGCCTGGTTAGGCACGACTAAATTACCCAGTGTTGCTAACGTTGATGTGTTGAGTGTTGTAACATTGGCAGTGGTGACGTTGGCACTCGTCACGTTCATGACGGGATAGACTGTGGGCAGGGCGACGTTACTTGCCGTAGTAACCCGCCCATACTGATCAACGGTCACCTGTGAAATGTTTGCCGAAGATCCATACGTCCCAGCATTCACGCCGCTTGCTGGCAAATTTCCAACTGAAATTGTTCCGACGAGAGCTGTTGTGTTGACACTTGAAATGACTACGTTACTTGCCGAGTTGATCCGGCCATACTGATCGACGGTGAATTGTGAAATTGCTGCACCGTTTCCATATACTCCTGCTGTAACACCCGTGGGAATTAGTGACGAGTTTGAAATGGGGCCTATAAGATTGGCCGAATTGAGACTGTAAATTCCGTATCCATTACCGGCGATATTACTCATGGTGGCGAGGCCGAGCACATACAGATTAGATCCCGATGGTGGGTTTGACAATGTGCCAATCGAAACCCCATTTCCATAAGTCACATTCGCGGCATTGCTTGTCCACTGCGATGACACAATGGCAACATTGGTCACGGTACTCACTCTCCCGTATTGATCAACCGTCAATTGTGGGATGTTTGACGATGAGCCGTACACTCCAGTAAATCCCGTAAGTACAGGTAAATTTGTATCTAAAATTGAGTTGTTGAAAAACAGATTATTTGTGGTGATTGCATTTGTGACGTACAAGTTTCCAGATACGTGGAGGTTGGCACTTGGTGTACTCGTTCCTATACCCACCTGATTTAGGTAATAAATTGGCGATCCAATCGCCCCCGACCACTGTGATGACACTATGGCAACATTGGACGCTGAAGTAACTCGTCCATATGTATCAACCGTCACTTGAGCCACATTGGCACCTGACCCATACGTCCCAGCAGTTGCCCCGCTCGTAGGGAAAAGTCCGATCGGTATGGTACCCACCAAGTTTGATGAATTTAGATTTGAAATTGCAGAACCATTCGAAGCTACAAAAAGTCCCTGAACATTAAGACCGGTCAAGGTACCTACCGAGGTGATGTTAGGTTGACTCGGATTAGTGACACTTTGTGCTGTTCCTACCGTTCCAACAATATTTGCCGAATTCAAGTTTGAAATTGCCGAACCGTTCGCTACAAAAAGTCCAGACACCGTAAGTCCAGTTAGAGTTCCTACCGAGGTGATGTTGGGTTGACTTGGGTTAGTTACAGATTGTGCTGTTCCTACAGTACCTACCAAGTTTGCCGAATTCAAGTTTGAAATTGCAGAACCGTTTGATATGATGGCCAAACCTTGAACATTAAGACCGGTCAAGGTACCTACCGAGGTGATGTTGGGTTGACTTGGAGTAGTTACTGATTGTGCCGTACCGACGGTACCTACCAAGTTTGCCGAATTCAAGTTGGAAATTGCAGAACCATTCGATGCTACCAAGAGTCCAGACACCGTAAGTCCAGTCAGAGTTCCTACCGAGGTGATATTGGGTTGACTTGGAGTAGTTACAGATTGCGCTGTTCCTACCGTTCCAACAATATTTGCCGAATTCAAGTTGGAAATTGCAGATCCATTCGATGCTACCAAGAGTCCAGACACCGTAAGTCCAGTCAGAGTTCCTACCGAGGTGATGTTGGGTTGTGAGGCATTAGTAACACTTTGTGCTGTTCCCACCGTCCCAACAATATTTGCCGAATTCAAGTTGGAAATTCCAGCACCATTTCCAAAGAAGGCCTGTGATACAACCGTTGTCGAGTTGAGAGATGTTAGATTGAGTGAGGTGAATGTTACGTTACCGGTGATGGCTCCCGCAACATAAAGATTTCCCGTAAAGGTACCGTCGACGCTGAGTATGTTTCCAGCGATGACGTTCCCACTTGTACTTAGGACGTTTGATGCGACTGTTACGTTCGCAGGAGGAACCATGAATACGGGGCAACACGTTCCCCCATTATCAATGGATTCCATATCTATTTTATAGTAAGATTTTACTTCTCAAGCAGAGAACCACCGATACCATCGGCAATCGAGTAGTCGCGCAGCTGGCCACGGACAAAGTCACCATCGCCGCACAGACCACCTGGGGTCAGGCCGTTGGTGTAGTACGAGGCACTCTCGGAAGGACCTGGGGTGCACTCCAGATCGGGCCGAATCTCAAAAATGCTCTGAGGACCCTTGGTGCTCGTCTCCGTCATCAGAGGAGCAGCGGCAAACTCGGACGAAGCGGCGCGGCCCTGACGAGCCAGCATGACGATGATGACAATCAAAAAACCGATTATCAGAGCGTTGGTGCCAATCTTGGAAATCTTGTACAGAGACATTTGAAATAGGTTGATATTTTTTTTAATTTCAGGGAACCGAATGTTCTCGTCAGCCTGTTGCGTTAAAGGTTAGAGGATCTTTTCTTTAAACTTTTCAGTATGGACATTAGTATTACCGATGGGGCTCATAATCTGAATCTCGATGCAGATGAAGCTGCACTTCTCGACGAGATTTCGATCCAGCCTGCTGAGAAGCGTGTTCCTTTAAAACCCAAGCCGACACGTCCATCCGTCTTTGCCCGCAAGGCACCTGCCCCTCCTCCTGATCCAGAGGAGGGTTTTGACATTTTCATGAATCCGGGAAAGAGAACGGCGCCACCTCCACCTCCTCCCGAGGAGGTGTTTGACGGAGGTGAGGAGCCTGAAGATGACGAGCAGGGTCCACCCGACTATGAACCACAGGGTGGCTCAGCATCTGTTCCAAGCGATGGTTACAAGACTATCGAGGATGAAAAGGCGGACCTGCTGAACAAGATTAGCCGCCTGATTAAGAAGGGTATTAACTCGAGTGCACGCCTGACAATCTACTCTGACATTGAGGAGATTCGCACCGAGTACAAGCGGATGATTTACGCCATTGAGTGTGATCGTTCGATCAAGTTTCAGCGTCGTATGCTGATTGCAGCCGTGACAGGCCTTGAGTTTCTGAATGACAAATTTGATCCTTTCGACCTGGAGCTGAACGGCTGGTCTCAGAACACGATGGAGAACATCGACGACTACGACGGTGTGTTTGAGGAACTGTACAACAAGTACAAGGCTAAGGTGAACGTGGCACCAGAGGTGAAGCTGATCATGATGGTTGGTGGGTCTGGTCTGATGTTCCACTTGACCAACAGCATGTTCAAGGCGGCGGTGCCAAATATGGGCCAGGTGATGAAGCAGAACCCGGATCTGATGCGCAACATGATGGATGCTGTCCAGCGCACGAATCAGGGGGCATTTGAGCAGGGTGCAGGGCCAGGTGCAGCAGATCCTCCGGGTGGTGGTCTCCGGCGTGAGATGCGTGGTCCCGGAATGGATTTTGGTTCTCTGATGAATCTGATGGGGCCAGGTATGCCTCAGAATACTCGCCCTGTTGTGCGCGACGACGAGTCAGTTTCTGACATTGTGAGTCTCGACGCACAGTCCGACACGAAGGAGGTGAGAGTCAACGAGCCAAAGAAGAAGGGACGCGGGGGCCGTCCCAAGAAGAAGGAGGTATCGATTTAAATATCAACTAAAAATAAATGGCGATCGCTTATGCGCCGTTTGATGAAATGGACCCAGGCCCACTCGGGCCGCCACGGGTCGTCAAAGTTCCAGCCAAGGCGGTCATACAAAATCCGGGTAATACAGAGTGTAACTATCTCGTGTTGTTTTTCATAGCAGGTGTCTTTCTCATGGCACTCGTTGACTAGTATTAATTTTCGCAACTTAAATCAGGAAGGATGATTGACGAATACTTTTCGTCAAATCCTCAAGCAAAATGGGCGGCTATAGCTCTACTAGCGGTCTATATTTGGTTCATGGTGTTGGGGCCCTTTATGAAGCTCTTTACATACGACCCAAATAAAGATCACACATTGGAAGACTCCAGGTCCCGTTGGTTTCTTCAGCTGCTCATAGGTTTGGTACCACTTGTTCTCGTCGGGTACAATTGGTACAAGGCGTCAAATCAACCCCCGCCACCCCCAGTCGAAAAGCCATTTGATTTCAGAGAGTTTGAATCTAAATTGGATGTTCTCAGGGAGAAGATTGTCAACCCGCAGGTTGTATACTTACCATACCCTTCAACCGCCACCCCAGTCGGAGAACCAAAGGTTCCCGAAATCCCTCCCCCTCTCACAGACGTTCCGGAATTCCCCCTCCCCAACAAAAAATAGTTGAATAGTGTATAGATGGCGAACGGTAACGCAAGTGGACCCCACCCAGCAATCATTATGATTGCTTTATTTTTATGGTTCTTGTTGTGCTGGGTTCTTCCAGTAGTTAGATTGCGGGACGAGAAGACGACCGCAAACATGAAGACTGTTTGGTCAGGCTGGCTCATCATTGCAGGTATGGGTCCAATCTTCTACGGTATTTACACAGTCTATAATTCACGTGGTAATGCAGCGTCTAATACCACAGGTGGCATTGCCCCACCATTCGCGCCCGGAACCTTCTTCGTGAACACCAAGGGTGGTAAACCCAATGCCAATGCAACTCTTCCATCTAATGCAGCAGGTGGCGCCCTCCCACCACCAGAAGCCGCTCTCAAATAAATGCACACTTCCCTTCGTCCAGAGGCCTCTTTTTAGTCGGAGGTTCTTCTCGCTCGAAATTAAACCCCGCCTTGGCGTAAAATACAGTTCTCTTCCGGTACATCGAATGGAAGAGAGACCACTGATCAACAATGTCATAAATCAGGGGTGAATTGGTTTTTCCAGCCGTTTCACGCATGATTCGCCCGACAGCTTGTGTCACATCAGAATGTGGAGACGCGAGAATACACGTATCCAGTACAGGAATGTCCAGTCCTTCTTGGGCCATCGCAAAAGTGGCGACGATCAATGGCTTTTTTGACGTCTCATCCAAGTCTTGTTCATTCATTCCTCCCAGATACAAACCACCAATTTTAGTTTCAAATTGAGAAAGAATCCAAAAACAGTGTTCGCGTCTATCACTCAGGACAAGGATCCTCCGATTGTCCGCTAGACAATTCTTGATAATGTCTACGATCAATTCATTTCTTGAATTGAGATCTGAAATCTGAGTCACCATCTGTGCCATATTCACCTTTCCAAATTTGGTCGTCGGTGGGGCCTCCTTGAAGAGAGGGTCGTCGTACTTGACCGTCACTACACGCGTGCTTTTTTGATTGTCACGCTGGACAGCGTAAAATTCGGGGCCCATAAACCAGTACAGGAGGCGTGTCAGGCCATCCTTGCGTTCGGGTGTGGCTGTGAGACCGAGTGTGTACCGTGGGCACAGTTTGAACATGGACTGTGAAAAAGCAGCTGCACCGATGTGATGAGCTTCGTCTACAATCAAAAACCCAAACGATTCAAGAGAGGCAAGTTCGCGCATGCACATCGTTTGGATCATTCCGATGACGAAATCCTTTTCAATATCAAAAACGTCCTGCTGAATACGGCCGATTGTAGCTCCTGGACAGAACTGCGCGATGCGTTCCTTCCACTGATTTGCCAAAAACTCTTTGTGGACGATGATCAGGGTTCGTAGTTTTAGGTGTGCCGAAAAAGCCAGGGCCATTGCCGTTTTGCCGTATCCCGGTGGGAGCGAGAGGACACCACCTCCGACTTCTTCAAAGGCTTTGACTCCGGCTGCAAAGGCTCGGTCTTGGTGGGTTTCTGATCGGAGAGTTCCGTTGAAAGTGATGCTAGCAGGAACAGGAGGAGGACGGGTGTCGGAGGGCGTCCCGAACCGCCCGCTACCGAAATACTTTGGCACAACCAGTGAATCCTTGTCCACGCGAAAAACCTTGAAAGCGGGGGGGCGAATACCCATCGCATTTTCAACTGGTCTAACAGTCAATTCCTTCTTTAATTCAGGGTCAATCGGGACAACCAGACCGTGACGACTCAACATGTGAAAATAGTCGTGATCTCTTTTAAGTTACAAAAACCGAATGCAAAATGAAGTGAATGTCCCCCTCCCACAGTTTCTTCTCGACAAGCGCCCTAATTTTTTGACCTGCTTTTAATTCTTGAATTGGAACGATACCTTCAACGTGACACATCACTTTGTTATATCTGAACGGTACCTTGACCCGAGTGACAAATCCGTCCCATCTCAGGTCAAGATATTTTCGACCACCGTAATCGTAAAACGGGGTGACAATCTCGGCATGAATTTCCATCTTGAATTAATATATTTTATTTTTTTAATGACGGTTACAGTCAACCGGACAACACCTGGAACTTTAACTTCAGAACAGGCTCAAAATTTAGCTAATACGTGGACTGAAGATGTTGTGGCTGTGTTTGATCGGGTCAACGGGTGTGTACTTTTCACTCCGAATTTCAGCTACAATGGAAAGTTTAGTGTGTGCTACTCGGATAACAAAGGTGGATTCATGGACAGTATCGAGATTGGCAAAGCACTCAAGGCGAAAGATATTGCTATGGGTGTTACAATTCCTTCAAGAATAAAGGAAATGACGGTTGACAAGATTGCAAGTGACTTTTCAATCGAACCTCCCCTGACTCAGCCGGCGGTCACTATTCTGACGGTCAAGGATCCGCCATCTGTGACGATGCTCCACGTCGACCGGGACAAGGGTACCATCGCATACAAGACGGGGACGACGCCAAATTTGGTCTACAGTGCTGACAAAGGATGGACGGTGAAGAACAACACAGTCTTGATTGTCATAGTTGTCGTCATAGTTGTTATTCTCGCTTGCTGTTCGATGATGATGTAACTTTTTTTTTGTTGGATGATTGTAGATTATGGCCCCTCCATATCCGACGAAAAAACTACCTACATATAATCCATCAGTAAGAGATACGGGATGTAATGGAGGTACAATCTGTGGTCGAGGAGACAATCGCAATTGTGATTACAGTAGGGAAGAAGCATGGGATAGCGGACGGCGTTGTGGCCACTGTAATCATTCGAGTGGGATCAATTGTTTACGTGATGCAAAGCTCGCGGCAGGTGGTTCCAAATACTGTCCAAATGGACTTCAAGGGACTGTGACTGGTATTCAATATTTTGATTACGCCCACAACCTTATATGCACATACTCCACCGTGACTAATCCGTTTGATCAGTTGGCTACATTTTTCGAGACAAACGTTGCTAATCAGATTAAAATCGATCGGTGTTCCCCTTTGACTTATACACAGCTTGCGGCAAATTCGGATTGTCGAACGTATTACGGTTCAAACTTAGATTCTGAATTGATGAAACGCATAGAAGCAACCGGAAATGGATGGGCAAGTGACGCGGTGTTGAGAACTGCTGTAAATGGATATGTAGCTGCCGAACTCATATCAAACCCACCACGGCCGTCCGATATTTCAGCCCGTGGTAAGACGCTTATTCGAAACTTTTGCACGGCAAACCCCAACGATCCCAAGTGTGGGTGCTATAATGCAATTGCTAAAGGCCTCACGGGATGTCAGGCGTCGCCAACCTCCCCGGGATGTTCGGAGCTTGCGGCTCTTGGAACTCAATTTGATAACGCTCCTCCAGAGTTCAAACCCATTTTCCAGAATATGAAGAACCAGGTGAATGCCATGTGTCTTTCGGAGAATTGTAAGACGGTTCGTGGTTCATCTGGAAACGCAGCAGGTATCCTTCTTCCAGGAACTGTCCCGGGTGGTGATTGCTCGAGCAATTTCAATGTCTGTCTGACGAAGCTGACTGTCGGACAAATGACGGGTGGCAATATCGATGCCTCGTGTAAACAGGAGTTCAATCTTCCATCTCCGACAGCTGCCGCCGCTCCCACACCTGCTCCGAGTGGGGTTGCAATCACGAGCGGGCCAAGCGGTACACAGGGCAGTGTAGCAGGTGGAACCGGACCCGCAACTTCAACAACGACCGGTGGAAATCCTCCAACTCCAGCAGCTTCAGATTTGCTCTTCAAAGACCCGACTGGTTATCTTGACAGTAAAGAAAAACAGTATGGTGTCATTGCTGCGTTTTTAATATGCTGCTGTTTAATCATCCTTTTGTTATTTTCAGGTGGTGACTCCCCGGATCCAATGCAGCAGGCGCTTCAGATGAAATTAATGGGACTTTAAATGGGTCCTCTGAGTTTATTTGCACCGGCGTTTGCAAGCTTGACGGTTGACTCCTGACCGGCGGGACTGAGCAAGAATGCAAGTGCACCCAGAATAAGCACAACGGCAACAACGGCAACAATTTGCATAATTCCTGAAAGTCCTGCAAACCATGCAGCAATCAATCCTCCAAGGCCTTCACCCTCCGCCTTGGAAGTTTGTTTTATACCAAGTTTGGTCGCAACTTCAGTCTCGGCCCCGGCGACAGCCTGTGTCACCGCCTTCATCACGCCTTCAGTTACGAGCTGGGATACGATATCCTGTGAGAAATCCAGTTTGGAATCCTCCGTACACTCACCCAGTGTCACCTTCTTTGTCTGCTTGTTAAAGACGCTATTGGAGATTTCCTGCAACTGGGTATCAGTTACGGTGTTCTCAATCTTGTTTTCGACTGTGTTTTTGTAGTTTGATATGTTCTCTGATGTGGCGGGTGCAGTCTGGAACATACCAGACTTGGCCTGTGCCTGTTGGTCAATGCTCGCATCAGCCGCCGCCTTGATCTTGTTCCGCAGATCCTTCATATCTGTCGGGGAAAGCTCACCAGTGGTGGTTTGGGTTGACGTAATCTTCTGGGACGCATTGATGTTGCATCGTCCGGATGTACGGCCAATCACAAGCTCCATGTCCTGAAGGTTGATTCCGCTCGCAGTCACCTTGTTGGACTTGCTCGAAATGAAATTGTTGACGGTACTGTTGATCGTCTTGAGATCGACATTCGTCTCAGTCTTTGACTTGGTACCACAGTCACCAATCAGACCAGCGACGCAAAACCCTTCAGACTTGCTCGTCAGCGTGAGAGTCGCCATAATAATAATATACATGAATATTAAAAATGCAGTTTGATCCCAAGAGTGTCCTGTTAGGCTTTCTGCTTGCTGTGGTCTTGTACTATGTGTTTTACCGCCGCATGAGCCGTATGACCGGGGGCCCAGAATCCTTCCCCAAAGCGCTCGAAGATTCGTGCCCAGACGGTTACGAGAAGGCTACAGATTTTCTGTGTGTGAAAAAGCAATAAGCCTGAGCTTCTCCTGAAACTCTTGGTTCTCGCCCTTCCCGGGAATTTCCTTGAGTCCAGCCCGGATCGCCTCAATCTCCAGGCGTGACAGTACAATCTTTCCAATGCGAAAGTCCATGAAGGCTTCAGCCGCCAGTGGCACAATCGGTTTAATCAGCTCAAACACCTTTTCAGCCAGGTCCCGAATCTCCTTCTGGGCGTGAGAGTCCATCCGGAGTTCCAGGAAATGGAATAGATTGTGAAGATTCATCTTCCAGAAAAACTCGGTATACGTGCACAGGGGCAGGTGAGCCCGGGCGAGCTCACGTGAGCATCCCTTGTTCAGAAGCTCGTCGTACGTGTGAAACGCCAGATCACATGACGCCTTTTGCTTCAGAAGCAGATTCGTGTCATTCTCCATGGGCTCCTCCCCCCCTTGCTTATTCGACGTTGACTGGACACGAAGATTGTCCGGTAGGAAGAATTCGTCGGGCAGGATAGAGTACCGTGCCGACATTTCATTCACAGAGGCTGTTCGATGTCGTACCCACTGTCGGGCCACGTAAATTGGGCATCGCACCCAGAACTTGAACTCCACCATCTCGAACGGAGTGTTGTGCCAGTGGCGCATGAGGTATCGAATGAGTCCTCGGGTGTCAGAGACGCTTCGAGTTCCCTTGGCGTATGAAACCCGAGCAGCCTGAACAATAGCTTCGTCCGAACCCATGTGATCAATGAGTTTAACATCGCACATTTCTACTTTAAGAAGTCGCTTCCTTCTTAAGTACAAATGAAGATTGTCTTCTGCATGCCCGGTAACAACTATTCTCGCGAGTTTCTGCTGTGCTGGTCAGACCTGCTGATGCAGGCGGCTCAGAAGGGTCATCAGGTGATGATTTCTCAGCAGTATTCGTCTGTCGTTCACTTTGCTCGCGCCAAGTGTCTCGGTGGAAATGTGCTCAAGGGGAAGGACCAGAAGCCTTTCCAGGGTGAGATGGATTACGACGCGCTTATGTGGATCGATTCCGACGTGGTGTTCAAGCCCGAGGACTTTTTCGCACTACTCGAGTCGCCTCACGACGTGACTGCCGGAGTGTACATGATGGAGGATCTGCAGAATTTCGCCACTGTTAAGGAGTGGAACAAGGAGTATTTCGAGAAGAAGGGCACGTTCAAGTTCCTTCGCCCGGATGACATTATTGGCTCGCCTCAGTATATGCAGGTTGCCTATACTGGGATGGGCTGGATGCTCATCAAGAAGGGTGTCGTCGAGGATCTCAAGTACCCATGGTTCTACTCTCCACTCGAGAATATCACCGACGACATTGTTGATTTTAATTCAGAGGATGTCTCATTCTGCAAGGCGCTGTGGGATGCTGGCCACCCCGTTCACATCGACACCAAGATTCGCGTCGGCCACCAGAAGCGTATGATTATCTAAGTCTGGCACTGAGCTTTACAATAGCTCTGTGAACCGGGCTGACTACCTACCCACTCGGCACCGCTGAAAAGTTTGCATGTGGTACCCATGTAATTGAAGTGAGTACAATTTGTAGTATTATTGCAATCCGTCTTGCACTTGTCAACAGTTCCTGTCGTTGTACGAATCGTCTTGGCCGCGTACTGTGAATCACCCAGGTAATGGGCGACATTATCCTTCTTAATCCAATTGACGGAGCTACCAACCGGTACAGAGGGTGTTGCCGCTGGTGTTGCCGCTGGTGTTGCCGCTGGGGTTGCCGCTGGGGTTGCCGCTGGGGTTGCCGCTGGGGTTGCCGCTGGGGTTGCCGTAGAGCCTGAATCCTTCTTTTCATCCTTTTTGAGGCCAAGACCTAGACCCAGGCCAAGGGCTAAACCGATGATAATCGTACAAACAACACAAATGATAATTTTGGTCTTTGTTTCCATTACAAGATATCAAGATTTAAAACAAGGAAAACGGCTCGGGCTCGTAAGTTGAGCTGGTTGACGTATTTGTGAGGGGTGCGCTAAACGTGTAAACATCCTTTGAACCTGCCAATGGAATAGTCAGCACTGTCGCGCCAGCTGCATTCTTGACAATTAGATTACACCCGTTGATGCGTTCTTTGCAGCATGCCGTACGGTTCCAAATGACAATCTTAGAAATGACTTTGTCACCTCCCAGGTCGAGTGTCATTGCTGCATTTGGAACATTAGTAGAGTGTGGCAGGCGCAGACCAGCCGGGCCACCCGTCTCTCGGTGAATACCGTCAATCAAAAACTGTGGACCGAATTGGGATGGATTGTTTGCATAAACAGCTGGAGTGATGGTTGGCGTGATACCAGTTGTGATTCTAGCACCGTCCTGACCGTGAACATCGATGCCGAGGATGTTAATGAACTCCGCCTTGTTGTCGGCACGCGCCACCTGCACAGTCTTACCGGTGATCATACCGGATGGTACTGTTGGTGCCGCGGGAGTACTCGTTGACGCCGCTGCTGCCGGAACTGCGGTAGATCCACCATCCTTCTTGTCATCCTTTTTGAGACCAAGACCTAGACCTAGGCCTAAAGCAAGACCAATGACGATAGTACAGACGATACATATGATAATCTTCGTGCGAGTCTCCATCTAATTTAATTTAAACTTGGAAATTAATTTATGGAGCCGCCCCTGCAACACGCACGTATGTTTCGTAAGGTTGGTTTGGTGATCTGACTGAAATGTTTTGTTTCAGCCAGCAATTACTAGGAGAAGTTGCAATACGTCCTTTTTGCCAAGAAAATCCCACACACCCACGCGTCCTATCGCATGTACTTTTGCATTGATCCACCGTTCCGTTCATAGGTTGCCCTGGAAGATCAGTTCCTGGTGCTGTCCATGTTACGAAATTATTTACAGTATACGCCGCCGGAGTTGCCGCCGGAGTTGCCACCGGAGTTACCGCTGGTCTTGCCGCCGGAGTTGCCACCGGAGTTACCGCTGGTCTTGCCGCCGGAGTTGCCACCGGAGTTACCACTGGTCTTGCCGCCGGAGTTGCCGCCGGAGTTGCTGCCGGAGTTGCTGCCGGAGTTGCTGCCGGAGTTGCTGCCGGAGTTGCTGCCGGAGTTGCTGCCGGAGTTGCCGCCGGAGTTGCCGCCGGAGTTGCCGCCGGAGGTTTTGACTCGTCTTTCTTGAGACCCAGACCCAGTCCAAGACCAAGGGCTAGACCGATGACAATCGTACAGACGATACATATGATAATCTTCGTGCGAGTCTCCATCTAATTTAATTTAAACTCTGAAATTAATTCGTCGAGATTGCGATAGTACCGTGCCAAGTCCTTCTTGAACCGCGCATCCTGCTTCCCTTTCGTCTTGACGATGTAAGCAAGATTCGCCTTTGAAAATTTTGTCCTGAGTTGATTTTCAGTTGGCTTTCGTGGGGCGAGACGTTTTGGTTTTTTCTCAATAGCGGCCACCTCTGCCTTGCTAGGAGTCCGATTGATGAAGCTCAGGGCCTGCATGACGGTATCCGCTAGGTCGTCTTTCTTTTTGTGTGAATCGAAATAGTTGACCCAATCGCTGTTGACAGACGTCGTCTCGAGAAACTTACGTGCACGCTCAATCGACGCCTTTTTACGTGCGGCATATCGAGATGCACCTGCACCGGCCACGTCAGGAATCTTGTGCCGTGCGTCATAGATGATCACTTCACGATCGAGGTTTTTGACGAGCATGTACGTGTGTAAGAGATTTTCTACCGACTTCATGGAACGGTTTCTGTCGGGTTGTTTTTCAATCAGAACCGTCTTTGCATCGAGAACCCATGGGCGTTCATTCAGATGACGAACCAAATTAGGAAAAATACCCGCCCCGTGGTTGGGCGGTACACCCGAAACGTCCCACTGGTGGATACGTTTCGTCTCGGGGTCGATCATGCACATTGCAAGATTTTTAATTCCACAATCGATTGACAAAAGCATCTTTTAATAAAGAGTTGATAGATTTTTAAGTAAGTACGGATGTCACTTTGTCAGCAGAAGAGGAGACTGACAGATGAACGAATTGAAAATGTCGCCAAGCGACGCGCCGCCGCTAATGCATTCGTTCCGGGTGTGAGTACCGCTCCTCTGACCCCTCAGATGGCAGGTTCGGACCTGATTTGTTGGTGGTGTGTTCACCCCCTCCCTCAATTTCCATGTTTTCACCTCCCAACCAGATATGACGAAAAAAGGAATCGGTTTACAACAGTCGGAAACTTTTGTTCGTGGGAGTGTATGAAGGCTTACGCTCTTGACACGAACACGGCACGATCGGGTGAGATTCAGAGCTTCATCGCCTTGATGCGCATGAAATCGTACGGAAAATACATTCCGTTACATGCGGCACCGAAACGAATCGCGCTCAAAGTGTTTGGTGGTACATTGTCTATTGACGAATTTCGTGAATACTATGGCAAAACACCCCCACCGGTCTATTTTCCTGACCAAATTCAACTGCATCAAAAAGTTGGTTGTGAAACCGTACCGGTTGCAAGTGGGCCCGTCAATTCCAGTTCAAAATTAAAGGCGATTGAAAACGCAGATACAAAGGGCGACACACTCAAGTTACGTCGGAACAAGCCACTTGAGAGGTCGAAATCCAAGTTAGAGAGTACTTTAGGTATTATACGCAAGGCAAAGTGATGTGGTGCTGCGTGTCTCGTAAAGGATATAAACAGATTTTCAATTTTGAAAATGGAACTCACGTCAGAGCATACAGTTATGAGGATGCCGTCTCCAAATTACAAACCGCGCGATTTATCACCCACACTGAACAAGGTATTTACGAGTACGGGTCAGACATTTACGTCTACGCTAGAGACTGTAATGATGCTGGCTGGAAATTATACCTTGACAAGAGGGATCCTACATTGAAGCGGGAGCGTAAGTAGACGACCCAGTTGTGGATGGCTGAGGGCCAGTTGGTGAAGGTGGCATCGGTGACGGCATCTGTGTGGTCGATTTGGGTGCCGAAGGAGGAACTGATGACATGTCGGTTGATGCTGGAGCGGTTGGCTGGGGGGCATTTGCTGGAGGTGGTGCTGGGGCTGGGGCTGTAGGCACGGGGGGAAGTGGTTTATTCTCCGCCACGTCGGGGGGTGGAGCAGCTGGCTTGAGCTCCTTCTTTTCAGGGGAATCCATGACTGATTTTTTAGACACTAATCCTACTGCCAAAAGAGCCTTATTGTCTGATTCGTCTATTGGGCTAAGCGACAGAACGTTTGGCATGGATCCGTAGGTTGAAACTTGTGGGGCTGGGACAAATAGCAGGGTGACCCATGCGATGATCATTCCAAGTCCGAGACTCATCAACCCGCTTGCAAGCTTCATTTAATTAAACCCAAGTTTATGTTTTTGGCGCTGGGTCGGACGGGACTTGGGCAAGTCCGGATCTGTACTTTTGACCCATACTGACCCAAAATGCGCCCTCCACTGAATGAAATTACGATCGAGTGTCTTCCGGCACAGTACACATGGAAAAGATGTACCGGGAGAACCATCGTGAAGTGTTCTCCATACGACAAGATCACCATACTTGCGATGTATCCAGCGTGCAAAAGCACATCGTTGAACACCCATTCTAGATGCTTCAAGTTTCATTTGTCGAAGAAATCGACGCTCAGCACAACAGTGACAATCGTTAGTAGCCACATACGGGACACTGACGGCTTGCGCCACTGCAGTTCACAATCGGATACATTCTACGTGTATAGGTGGTGAAGTTTTTAAGTAGTCTCACCATTCACGTGGCACAAAATAAAAGTTGTGAAACCAAGTACCAGTACCAAAAATACAGGTCTCACATCTTAATATGGCGGAACATCCTCTCCGTGAATATGCGCGATCGAAGGTTATGGAGTACGTGGAATTTCCAGCGGTTGCTCGAAATATCGAGCGCAGTATCTACAACTACGCCGTACAAAAGACTCGTGAGGTGAGCCGTACGTCGGACAATACGATGAAGAATCCTGAGACGACCAAGTCGATTGAGTATCGAAAGTCTCAGACGAGCACGTGGGAGTGTACCGGATTCAAAACGCGGTACAAGCACAAGCTGATGCACCTACTGACCGAGTTCAAGCGAGGTAAGGTGATGGAAGCCATTAAGAATGACGGGGAGGGTCCTGCATACCTTGCAAATCGCATCGAAAAGGGGGAGAACTACAAGGGTCTCCTAGAACGCCTGAAGAAGGGTGAGCTACAGATCCGGGAGCTCGCAAATTACGGTCCGGAAGTCCTGGACCCGAATGGCATGTACGCCCAGACCGCCTTCAATATCAAGGCGAAGGATCTGGCTATGGAATCTTCCCGTGCAAAGGAGGAGAACTACGAGGGTCTCTTCAAGTGTGGGAAGTGCAAGAGTACCAAGACAACCTACTATCAGATGCAGACGCGGTCAGCCGACGAGCCAATGACCACCTTCGTGACGTGTACCGGATGTGGGAACAAGTGGAAGTGCTAGTGAGTGCGTGAAATCACTTAAACAGAATTTCATCGAAACTCTCAGCACGCTATGAGTCTCGTCAAAGTCTGGACAGATGTAGGGGGGCGCAAACCAGTATCTCTACTTGCTAAGATTGTCGAAAAGGATGGGGTTATATTCACAATCAAGTATTTAACTGCTGGGAAGGATGGTATTTGGCGTTACGAAGATGACACGTATGAAATTGACGATGATTCGATTGCTGAATATCTCAAAACGGACAAAGAATTTGATATTGGATTTATAGCCACTGATGATGGTGGATTTATTCGGGAGGATGAATCTGACAGAGATTATGAACCAAGTGGTGACGAGGATGAAGATGACGAAGAAGATGAAGAGGATTTCGAAGAGGAGGAGGATGATCAGGACGAAGAAGAGTTTGAAGAGGATGACGAGGAAGATTTCGAGGAGGATCAAGACGAGGAATAATATGTGTCAATAATATCAAATGAAGATTTCACAGAACAATGTGCTTATCGTCCTTGCTCTCATTTTCCTCTGGCTGGTCATGAGCGGGCGTGCGTCAGGCTATGCTACACCCATGTGCTGCGGCGGTGCGTAAACCATACTTAAAAACATCCCGTGTCTAATTTTAAATGTCAACGTCTGACGTTACAAACACGGCAAAGTTTATGAAGGCGTTCGATCCTTCAAACGAGCGTCACGTCAAGTGGTTCAAGCGCATGACCGACCTGAGTGAGTCTATGAGCAATCCAAACGAAGCAATCACTCTCAATGCAGAAATTAACATGAATCCTATGAAGATTACACTCAGTCACCCCGACACACTCGACTGGTTTCACATTCACTTTGTGCTATGTGCTTCGTATGCCAAGGCGGTGCTTAAGGGCAAGGCGTTCATCCCTCAGTAAGGACCGTCATCTGGTTCGTTGAGCGTCATCGCCTTGTAGAGCTCGTTATACCGTTCTTGATAAAATTCAAGTGGAGCTTGAAAATTGTAAATAACCCCTGAAAATGAATAGCCGTTTTTTGAATTGATAATATCCTGAACTGATACAATATCGAGTACGTTCCGCGTGCACATTATTTTCAAATCATCAAAATTCCATTCTTGAATGTACACGTAGTGTAACACGTCATATTTCTCGTCTGAACTCGGCAAAATGAGAGATCCCACCTCTTTGGTGTCCGGAAGCTCCTTTTGGCGAATATAGTACGTCTCTATCATTTTACCGATGAACATGGCGTCATCGAATCTGTGAAACCCGACAATTGCCGTCTGTGACTTGTTTGTCGGCCGAATCGTAAATGCATCATTTGGCTTGGAGTGAATTGTGTAATGTGTTTTAGGCCGCTGATTTGTCTCCATTAGCTTACGTGGTTTTACGGGCGGAGCACGAACACCCAGCATCTTATCAATTTGAAACCTAAATTTCTTAAGTATCTTACCGGTAGGGTGTGTTGGGAATTCTCATCCATGTCCCCATCTGGTTTCTTCCTGAACTCGCGTTATGAATAAACTGGGGTAATTTATTCCGTATCATCAACCAGATCTGGAACCTCGTCTTCGGTGTCATTTACCTCCACGGGTGCCTCCACGGGTGCCTCCACGGGTGCCTCCACGGGTGCCTCCACGGGTGCCTCCACGGGTGCCTCCACGGGTGCCTCCACAACAGGCTTGGGGCAGCCACAGTCACATTCGCACCCCGTGCAATCGGGGCCGCACCCACAATCACAGCCGCAGCCAGCCGCCTTGGCATTCAATGCCGCCTCGATCAGGGCTGCTGCCCGGTTCACTGGGACATCCTCGTCAACCTCACCCTCGACATCACCCGCACACACAACACCGTGGTAGCTCAGCACCTTGCCATCCTTAATCTGCCAATGGAAATCGGCATCACCGCTGTTAAAGACGCCACCCTCCTCGACAAACGAATCGCGGACGTGACGGAGGTAAACACCGGTCTCGGAATTCTGGATGAATTTCTGATCAATCAGAGTGTACTCGCCTGGACGACCGACAATACGAAGAGAAGACATCTAGTAATATTATCATACAAAATTTCCACCGCGCAGTCGCAGCACAAGATGGAGCGTCGACTCTTTCTGGATATTGTAATCTGCTAGCGTCCGCTCATCCTCGAGCTGCTTCCCTGCAAAAATCAGACGCTGTTGATCAGGTGGAATACCTTCCTTGTCCTGAATCTTTGCCTTTACATTCGCAATCGTATCGGACGACTCAATTTCGAGCGTAATGGTCTTTCCAGTAAGGGTCTTGACAAAAATCTGCATCTTTTATATTCAAGTTCTTTTTTCTTTAATCGATGTTCACCTGTCTGTTACGGTGTATCAGCTTTGAACCCACTAATACGAGTAAAAACGGAATAACAACAAATGTCAAAAGCCGTGACATTTCAGGATTTAATTTCAAAATTTCCCGAGATCTGCGATAGACGGCTCCATCGACTGTCTGATCTCCTACATTATCAGAGTCGATATCCTGTATCCAGTCAGATTGGTAGTTGAAAATCATGACAAATGCCATGTACAAGAAAAGAACACCAAACGCCTGTCCATGGTGAACAAATTTGATACGCGGATCGACAATAGAGAGTAAAAAGATGGACAGTAGAATTGTGACGTGTTTGATGAAAAGACCCATCTCCGGGCCGAGCGTGTGCAGCCACTGGAGCCACTGACGACTCGTAAACACGAAACCAAGGAGTCCGATTGTAGCTGCAAGGCGAAGATGCAACATCTACTACAGACACAGATAAAAACCAGAGATTCTTTGAGTTTAGAATGGATGCTGTACAGTCCGTCTTGAATCTCGCTCGTGAGAATGCTGAACTTCAGGGCCAGGTGAAGGAATTTGAGAAGCTGGTGGGTGCATCTGTGACGTATGTCGTCAAGCAGGGGAAGAAGACCAAGTATCACGAGTGTACGGTTGATTCCTGGAACGGTGATTCGTGGGAACTCATCGAGGATGACCCCGAGGATCCCGACGACCCGGAAGTTTTCGAGGTGACTATGGATGACTTTGTCCAGGGTCGACTGTGGATCACCGAGTCAAGTTAGTCAGACGTATTAATTTTGTTTTGTAATACAAATGGAAAACTCTGTTGCTGACATCTCACTCGCCCGCGAGGGTCACACAGCCCGCGTCGATTATAGCTATGCAGCTCCCGCACTCACCACCCCTATGCCTTTCGCCGTGTCATCAAGCGTCAAAGTGGCCATGGCACTCGCAATTGTCACTTGGCTCCTTTCCCGTGACGTAAAACTCACCATAATTGTGGTTCTGACCCAGCTCATCCTTAGCATGCTTCTGAAGTAACTTAGAGAAATGTTCACCTTTTTGTAAAATGCTGACGCTCGCGATGTGCGCGACACCTGGGAATCTTCCTCAGTTTCGCAAGTCGGTACAGCTCCGTAAGCGACGTCTTGAGGAGGCGATTCGACAGGCTCATATGATTTGCCGTAATTTCGAGGACACGGTCGAGTGCAAGGTGGCTTGGGGACTGGTCGAAGAGCTTTCGGCAGCTGAGCATGTCATTCGGGTACGTGAACGTGAGCGAGCTCGCGTAAAAAACCTCTTCGATGACGAAGACGAATTAGCAAACCGTGAATATGATCTGTAAAATAATATTCACGATTAGTATGAGCACTCCCACTGGGTTTGTAAAAACTGGGTATGTCACTGCGGTCTCGGCCCCAGGTGCAAGCTCCGTCCCAGTGTACAAAAAGCTTGGAGGGAAATACATGAAATTCTACACAATGAATGGTACAAAAATAGTGAATTCGATTGGTCAATACTTTCCAGTCAAGAATGCAAGCGGAACCGTAAAGAAATTGGGTGATTTTCTAAAGGCGAACAAAAAGGCTAAGGCTGCCTCGACGCCCGCCAAGGCTCCTTCCCCGGCAAAAGCCAAGACGCCCACCAAGGCCAAGTCACCCAATTCTTCAGTGGGTTACACCAATACGGGTCTCAAGACTCTTGAAGGATATAAAGTTTATAAAGATCCTCTCACAAAGAAATATTACTTTTCTTACCCTGATTCAATGGTAAAATACGTACTCCCAAACACGAAACTCGTAGAGACACCAAATGGATCGTTAATCATGTTTAAGAATTTGCCTTCATCTCCCTCCAATTCCAAGTCACCACCGGCTGTCAATAACTTCAACCAGAATATCAATTCTGGTGTTTACTATTACAAGGGTACCAAAAATGCTGTACCAATCGAGACTATGGTGAAAAAATCGAATGGTTCAATGACGACCATAGGTCAAATGCAAATTGCACATATTAAGAAAAAAATCGCTAACATGAATACAAAGGCTGTATCACCCAACAAAAACACAGGTTTTTTTACCGCGACGGGACATCCAGTCATGATGAAAAATTCAAATGCGTACTATAAACCACATCCACATGGTAATTGGGTTCCTTTAAAAAGTAAAGATGCCATACTATACAAAACTAAATCCGGGGGTAAAGTCGGTACTCTAGTAAATTATTTGAAGGATCCAACTGCATTTGCAGTCAAGGCAAAGACACCTACCAACGCGATGACAGGATACAATAAGACAAACCTCAAATTCGGGTCTCTTCCAGTGTACAAGAAGAATGGTGATTATTACTACAAGAAGGCAAATGGGCAGCCTCAGAAACTCGGCCACGCCGTAAAAGTGACAAAACCCAATGGACAAATCATTCATCTCAAAATGGTAAATTACAACAAAACGAACCTCAAGTTCGGTAACAAAAACGTATACAAGAAGAATGATAGTTATTATACTACGAACATTTACACATCATTTGAACCCAACAAACTTTCAGTTAATAGCACAGTCATAAAACCAAACGGAACATCTGTTAAGCTTAAAAATCTTGCTGCCGTGGGGGTGTATATTAGACTGCCGGGTATGGTTACCCGGGGAGATAATCCCGTCTATTACAGAATAGACACAGATGGTAAGGTGGGATTTTATTATAAATCCAATGATACTTCTTACCATCCTTATCTCTTTATGATTTTTAAAGATTCGGACAAGACTCATACGCATCCAATCAATGCTGGAGATTACTTCAAACATTCCAATGACGTCTATATGAATACTGGCATGAAGAGCAATGAAAAGACAGTCTACAAACACAAATACATGAAGCATGTACTGGCAGTTAAGAACGGTAACAAGTACACTTTCAAATTCAAGGGAAAGAAGGGTATCAAAAAAACTCTTGGAATCGTAAAACCTAAACCTGCAAGTGCACCGGTTCCAGCAATTGTATCTGTAAGTCTCGTCCCTGTTGTGAAACCCGGTCCGGATCACGTCCAAGCAAAGGTTTCTGATTATACAAAGGCGGTGAATCGTGTTGCTCAAAAGATGAAAGAATTGCAAGAAGTAACCGAAAGTGGAAATAATAAGAACATACCAGCATGTCCGGCACAAAATGGTTACGCGTACATGGAACGTCAAAATAACTTAAAATACAGATATAGTAAAATTCCAAATCTGTCAGGTAACTGGAAATCGATACTTTCGAAACCGAAATTTGATTATGCTACATATGAACACAAGCTCACGTACACACAATATCTTGCACACAAACAGTTACTCTTCAGATATGGTCGTAATGTGAATTCATTTGAGAACCTGCGTATAAGCACCATGATGGACATGAAATGGTTTGCAGCACAAGACAAGTACATCCGATCCTTGAGTTCACGGGACATTATGACTATTTCCGGATACACATACAACGGAGATTCGTGGGCACATGCATATCTAGATGGCCGTTTCGATTATACACAATTTAAAAATTCTGTGAAAAATCTAGGTGGTAGGTATTTTGCATTCTTCTTCCAGGCTCGCGACTTTTACAAGATTAACACGGGGGATATCAATAAAGACTATGACGAAACTGTAAAACGTGTAAGTAACGAAACAGACAATGACAACATAAAATCGATTATCCACATGTTTATCAACGACTTGAATGAAATTATTCGCAAGTCCCCAACCGTGAACCGTTCATTTGTTCTGTTCCGTGGAAACAAGGACGATAAGTACCTCTCGGGTGCGGTGAATAACACGTACACGACCGAAAGATTCTGCTCTGCATCCGTTTCGGGTGATGTTGCTCGTGAACAATTCTCAGGTGGACATGAACTTCAGAGAATTACCGTACTCAAGGGTTCAAAGTGTCTCTTAATTTTTGGAGTCACCCAAGTTCCAGGTGAATGGGAGATTCTTCTTCCTCGTGGTTCAACTTATCAGGTGATCAAGAGACGACAGAATATGGAGGCAAACACATCTACAAATCTGTGTAGCCCATCAGCTTTCAAACAGCGAGTGAGGTATTTGACAGATGTCGTATTACTGGGTACACCCGAGGATATAAAGAAGGTTGAGGCTGTTCCTGTTGAAATTCAACCAGCGACGAATGCTCATGTAATGCAAAAATATATCAAGAATTGGCCAGTGAAGATAACAGGCATCCTCGGACAAGGTAGTACGGGTGCCGTTTATCAAGGTGTCAACAACAATGGTAAGAATGTAGCGGTTAAATTCCAGAAAAAGACAGTCAATTCAAATGCCGAAAAGGCTGGTCTCAAGAAACTTGCCGGTCTTAATGTAACTCCCAAACTAATTCGCAATAAAAATTTGAATGCGAACAATTACCTAGCATCCGCGATACCCAAAGTGAAAACGGGAAATAAAATGAATGTCATGGAATCTACACTTATCAAGGGTCAAGCACTAAAGAAATGGTATACCGGTGCCCCCATTCCAAAGGAAATTGCAAACAAAGTCAAGAATTCAATTTCGAAAATACACTCTCGTGGGGTTATCCATGGTAATTTGCACAGAGACAATATCATCATCGGTAACAATGGACGAGCGTACATTATTGATTTCGGTCGTTCTATTATCACGAACAAACCGTTCGGCACGCCTCAGAACGCAAACAATAAATTGAGATCATTAGGGCCTCTAGGTAAGAGGGCTAATAAGAATATGGTGACGGGCCCGAATGGCCGTGTCCACTTTTTCAATGGTAATTTTCTTAAGAAAATGCAGGTGGCGTCTTAAGTACGGCGAGCTGCCGACAATGCGCGTTTTCTCAGCAATTTAGCGAGCTTCATCATCTTCTCTTCCTCAGTTCTTCCGTGTAAAACACGACGAACAACCTTCCGCAGACGACCCTCCTTTGCTTTCGCAGGGGACACCGGTCTTCTCCGGAGTGGAATCTTCCGGCCACCGACGTAAATGTAATTCGGTGATGGTGATCTTGGCGTGACTCTAACCGGTGATCTTGGCGTGACTCTAACCGGTGATCTTGGCGTGACTCTAACCGGTGATCTTGGCGTGACTCTAACCGGTGATCTTGGCGTGA
>JACCDP010369381.1_pt1 | contig 40143 bp, 40 predicted proteins | sample 7445841 | NCBI WGS metagenome assembly JACCDP01 (sample SAMN15323441, study PRJNA562643) | freshwater metagenome | isolation source: river surface water | place: USA:Blue River Watershed | collected 2017-08-17 | reverse complement strand
TTTGCTTCACAAAGAATATCGCGATACGGCACATCGATATCGAGTTTGATCCATGGATGATTCATTAGTGGTTATACTGTATATCTAATTATTTGTATAGATCTTTAAGCTCTTTGCGCTGTGCCACAGGGCTTTTTTTGTTAGTGTCTACTAGTTCTTGACTTTTACTAGTAGTTAGTTTAGCACCCTTCTTGCCCATACGTTTAGCAGCCTGTGCTATGATCTTTGCATCAGCATCAGTGTAAGCCAATGTCATAGGTGCGTCGGCAAGGTCTTTGCGTGGATCTAGGGTAGGACTATCTTCTCCGCTTTGGGCCATGGCTAAACTAAATCGATACAGTTCATAGTATTGATCCATGTCCGGATATATCGTACCACCTTTGATAGGTCTAGAATGATGCGTTGGCATCATTGAGCTTTCCTTGACAGCACGGCTAGCACGGCGAGATTTTTCAGTTACTGGTCGATTATTACTGATTCTGCGTATTTCAAACTTATACTCGGGAAATTTAGATTCAAGTTCTCCTAGTACTCTCTCGGCATATTCGTAACTAGAATATTTTACTGTAGGCACACCATTGTTATAGATAGCATAACTGTAACTAAGACCTTGGCGCTCTTCCGCTTCAGCCTGTTTAAGCATGCGTAATATCACAGAATTGTTTTTATCACCTCTGGCTAGATCTTTGAGTTCTTGTGCACCGAGTTCTTTCATACCAGCATTAGAAAATCTAGTCACGCGGTCAATGGCATTTAATGTAGGGATAAGATCGCCAGGGCCGGTAGTACTAGTAGTAGCACAGCCCGGTGTGCCAACTAAACAGGCAGCAGTAGCCAATGCTCCTGCTTTTTCTTTCCAATCTTCACCTAATTGTTGCAGATCAGTAGACTTGTGCGATAATCTCTCTATGTCATGTGCCACCCGTTCATCGGTGTCGTACTTGGTCTGCATAATGCGGGGGGGCTCACATTCTTTTGATGGCCCAGTATCTTTCCATAGGTCCCAGATTTCCCGGCGCACTGCAACTGGACTATTCATGCCGGTATCCTCGGGCTCGTTTGATCCGTGATCAGTGAGCTCAGTGATTTCTTTGCCCATGAGTTTAGCAGTGTCTAAGATCATCTGTTGTTCTTCTTTGCTGTAACCAATGGTCATTGGGTGGTCGCGAAGAACGTGCTGAGGTTTAACTGCGAACCCACCGCGAGCATCTGCACTAGCACTCAAAATAGAAAAACGATAAAGTTCGTAAAACTGATCCATGGTGTTGAAAGTCAACGCACCATTTAGGGATCTAGCATAGTAGGGATGCAGTTCTTCTGCAGTCTCGTTGATGATCTCTTTACTGTTTTTGCCGGTGATGTCTTCGAGCCGCATTGTTATACCTTACGCTCACCTGGAACAGAACCAACATGTCGAGTCATGCGATGCATCCAATAATCTTTGAGATAATCCAAGAATGATGCACTACTCATCTTCTTCATGAATTCTTCCTGACGACCATCTTTGACTGCTTGCTTATAGAATCCGCCGATAAATCTAGCGAACGGATATTCAATGTCCATTGGTTCGCCATCGTCTAATTGTATGATAGTGTTTGAACTAGATTGGATGGCTTTAAGAATCGATTTCATATTGTCGAAACCTTGTGTAACATCGGCTTCGTTGACTGCGGTGCTCTCTTTAAGTTTAACTGTCTTTGGTGTACCAAAAGATGTAATTAGACTCGTAGCCACTCTATCAAATCCTCGGCCGCTGGTATTGTACTGGGGCAAATACCATTTGCCGTTACGATCTTTTTTCATTTTATAAGCAGTGGCGGTCTGATCATCAACGCCATTGAAGTAATGTAGATGAGTCATCTTAGGTTTAGTAGATGATTGATATGCTCTGTTCGAACCATAAGATGGTTTGTTTGATTTATACACTGAAGGTCTATACCCGTACATGGCTTCAAAGTCACGGATAGCATCATAAGCATCATCGTCGTCAGTGTCTACTAGACGTTGTATATAAGCCAACATGGCTTTTTCATCATCTGTGCTTTCGTCTAAGTTAACCGGTGGAAATTCTTTATCAAATTGATCATTGCTTAACGCACCTCTGTTCCACATCTCAGGATGACCATTATCGATAAAGTTACGGAAACGTGCAGGACTTAGATAAGCGTAGGGTGTGTAGTTGATCATCACACGCTTGCCGTTTCTCACAGCGTAATGCCATATCTTAACATTATCTTCTTCTTCGTCGGTTTCTGTTTCGTAGGTCCATCCTTCGTATGAATAATGTCTACTTTCGTTCAGGCGACGGAAACTTTCACCAAGTGCAGTTTCTTTAGCAACTTTAGATGTTGATTGATTCTTTGTAACAAGATCTAAAACTTTTTTAATAGCAATCTGCTGTTTAACGTCTTGCGATTTTTGATTTACTAGTTCCTGCTTGATATTTTCTATTTCTTGCTCTTGTTCACTGTTAAGTTCTTCTGCTTGTTTTAGATACGAAGCATTTGTCTTATGATGTTTGAGCAACCATTTGAGCATGGCTTCAAAGTCATTGGTAGCAATAGGGTCTTGTGCGCGAGATTTAAATTTTAGTTTTCTTAATTCCGGATCATTACCGTGATAAGTGAATATGTCTTTTTTATCTTTGTCAAAGTCTGCGTCTTCACCGATCATAGCATCAATGGCTTCTAGTTCACGATCTAGTTGATCTCGCGACATTGACTTACTGCCTTCCGCCATACCTTGCTTCTTTAATATGTTTAGTGCATCTTGTGCGGCTTGTTTTGTTGTTATCGGCCGGCCTTCTTTGTCAGGACCCTGGCTGCCGCCTTTGTCTCTAGACCCGTAGGTTCTGTGGCTAACTCGACCATCGCGGCCGGGTTGGGGGGCAGATTTATCCATTTCGGAGACTTTTTTTCTTGCGCTTTTTTCAGGGCGTTGCAGTCCTTCAAACAGATTGTTTAATTTCATATACCGAATCCAGTGTGTTATGCTTTATTTATTTGATCAGCGCCCGAAAGCATATGCACCGAAATGCACTAATTTAACTTTAGTGTCAGCCCATACCTGGCCCCCTAGTTCTCTCCAGCGATGGCAGAACAGCCAATCTTCACTAAAGTAACGGCCGTCCTTGACTGCACAGTCAAAGAATGTAGCCATGTGTGCATCAAACTTAGGGTCTAGTCCAATATCGGACTTGTAACGAGTAACCTCAGGATGACTGTACATTTTAGTAAACACTTCTCGTTTGATCAGCATAAATCCCGTACCGATCGTAGCCACTTGTTGCAACTCTGCACCGGGCACGTTTACATTAGGTATGCTGTTTACAACATAGTTGATCGGCAAACTTTTCATAGGATATAGTCCACCGACTACATCTGCTTCTCTGCTGATCAGGCTCACAATCTGCCAGGGTTCAAAACCGATATCGGCATCAATGAACATGAGATGTGTGGCATTCTGATTCTCTAAGAATTTAGCCACATGGCTGTTACGTCCTCGGGGAATCAGGCTTTCGTTATAGATAGTGTCAACAAAATAATCTAAATTCCACTGTCTACAGAATATGCTCCATTTGATCATGCCTGTAAATGTGGCTTCGGATATCATGCCACCATAGCAAGGAATCGCAATATGTATTTTAGTTTTTCTTAGTAGGTCTAAATCAACCTGTGTGTCGCCAACTTTGATAATTTGAGTCATAAAAATAGGTCCTAGTTTATAGTAATTATTTTAACTAGGACCCACCTTAGAATTAATCAAGATCTACTTGTTTATTTTTGGCAACTCGTCGTTTGCCTAACTTGTCTAAGTATTTTTCTACTTTGGCTAATGCTTCTACTTTGGCCTGTATAGCACCAGCCTTATATAATAAGAAGTCAACATTTTGAGCATTGTATTTGACCATATTTGCTAGTTCTGCCAACTGTCTTGTAAGGCTGCTACGTAATGTTTCTACCGACCAGGTTCCCATACCACCATCTGGTACTACGCTAGGATTGCTTTTATTGTCAGGATTATCGTGAATTACAGTAACTTCATCAATACTCTCTGTGAGTTCTTCTAAATCAGTGTCGGCATCGAATCCCATTTTATCAGCAGTTGATTGTATCCTACTCCAGGTAGCACGGCTAACTGCCATGGTAGTACCGTGCCAACTGATTTCTCCGAAGAACTTGTCGGCTATGATATCGTAAAGTTCTGGATCTTTGATTGTAAAGAAAACTTCTTCTTCAACTGCTTCATTAAGAGTAGATCTAAACAACTGGTTTACATACATGATTAATTTCCGCTATAAAAAACGATTTTATTAACTTCTGGTAAGCAACTACCGATCTGATCATCTAGATTTTGTTGTGTAAACATGCTTTCTAACCAACGTGCATTTACACTTTCGATTCCCGCATGCGGTTTGAAGTTTTCTTTAAAGTAATCGTAAGATTTGGATGACGCTAGTCTTTTAAGCATAGTGCCTGTTTCTAATACATAGTCTTTGACTATCTCAACTATCTCTGAAGTTGTTTCGTTAATCTGTCCTGTCTCGGCGACACGCTTAAGAAACTTCTTGCCAGCGTCAACAGTGTTAGACATCTCAATAATGTACTGACCTATAGGATCGGACATTGAGCCACCTTCGCAGTAATGACGCAACATAGCGCGACCGGCTGCTAGACTACTAACTGGTAACATGAAACGCTCGCCTAGTTTGTTTTCAATGTACATGCGTTTAATGTTTCTGAAACGACTACGCTCATCAACTGGTCGACTGTGTCTAATCTTAAGTCGATATTCGCCCAGGCTCTGTACACTGGTCTTTGTTGATCCTGCTAAACGACTAATACCCTCAGTGATGCTTTCTTCTGTTGATGCCAATTGTTTGTTAACTTTAAAATCTTCTAGATCTAGTTGAGGCTTCGGTATGTCATAGACATTAAAAGTCAGCAACGATCTTTGACTAAAATTTCGTAGTTGCTTTAGGAAGTTGTGAAACTTTTTAAGATCAATATTTTTAGCCTGCTGCACTAGCGCACTAGGAAAGTAAACACTCAATGCTTTAGGATCTGATAAACTAGCAGTAACTTGATATTGTTTGCCGGCAAGCTCGTAATCCATGGAGATGAATTCGGCCTCGTCGGGGTCTGTGGTTAATTTAGCGTCGCTGTCTGCCATTTCAATACTAGCATATTGGCTACGCATTAGTTCGAATAATTCGCGGGATATATCTGACATAGTATTATTATTTACCTAGAACCGATCATTACAAAGGGCAAGGGCATAGCCTCCGGAGGCAATTCGTCTCTAAGTTCGCTTGCTAATTCTGGTTGCCAACCAGCAATATCTTCTGCCATACGCACTATTAGTAGTAATGCGCTAACAAGATCATCTTTTTCTCCCGATTTTCCCTTAAAACTGTTGCCAGCGGCTACGAAAGTTTTGAGCTCACCGATTGTGTTTGCGCTGTTAATACGCATCTTATCTGTTTCGATCCAGTTTTTAAGTTTCGAACAGGCTTTGATTTTTTCGTGATGTGTAGTATTATAGCCACGGCGGCTGCGACCTGTTTTATAACTATCACTGAGCATAGCACCGCCGAAGTTTTCTTCACCAAATTCATTAATAGCCACCAAGGCTGCTTCACCTAGGGTATTGTTTTCCACAGTCCAGTATACGCCAGGAGCACCCATAGTTTTACCAGCAGTATTACCAGTTTCGTCTTCGATATTTTTTGTTATACTGGCCAACAGTCTCACCTGCTGTTGTATAGGAGTTTTATTATGCATCCACTCGCCTACTTGTTCCATGCCCTGTAATTCGAATATTTGTATAGTCGCATTATCTCCGCCAACACCTAGGCTAGGATCGAGAGAAACAAGATACTGTCTAGTTCTATCTAGTTGCTTAAACCAACGAACTTGCCCTGTGCGGTGCATAGGTTCGCGAGATTCAAGTGCTAGTAATTTAAGAGGATTGATCAACGTTTCGTCTGCAATAACAAACTCTAGGTTGTGTTCTCGCCGGAACTTTTCTTCGCCGATTCGCGATCGTTCTTCTGCGGCCCATTTCTCATCTCGATCCGGGTGTCTGCGCCAATCGGCGATGTAGGCCTTAAATCCATTGCGACCCAATGGTTGTTCGTTACCAAACTCGTCTGTGGTCTTTTGTGCTTCACGAAGAATAGTAGCAAACATGTCCTCGTCACTGTTAGGCGTCGAAGTAATAATCGCTTTACCGCCAGTACTCAGTGTAGGAGATATTGACACCCAAAACTCTTTGGCGATAGTATTACGCACGAATGCAAACTCGTCTGCGTATAACAAGGAAATACTCATACCACGACCCGTAGTTTCTGTAGTTGTCTGCGATACTATCCTACTACCGTTATCAAATTCGATGCTACCTTTGTTATAACTCGTGCTGCCTGCTCGGATATGATCCGGACACATCTCATAAGCATATCGAATACGTGACATAATCTCTTGTGCACCTGTAAATTTGTGCGCGGCAATCAGTACCGTACTGTCAGGAACAAACATAGCATACCAAAGAATGTAAGCGGCCGCAACTGTGGTTTTACCCATCTGGCGACTCAGCATGGCTATGCAAAATCTGTTATGATGATAAGCATCAATAAGTTCTTCTTGGAACTCATATAACTCTAAAGGTATCTTGCCCTTGACTGGGTGCTGGATGTAGACAAAGTTTTTAGCAAAATAAATCGGGCCGAGTTCCAAGTCGGCACACATAGCCAACTGCTCGATCTGTTCGGACGTATAAGACTCTTTTGCGTGAGCCTTTTTGACGATATTGCCTTGTAATGAAAAACTCATTGTAGTATAATCTCTGTAATATTTAACTAAATTCGGCTTGACTAAATAATTACGATGAGCGACTGTCTTGTACTTAACTCTAACTACCAACCGCTGTCCATCTTACCTGTCAGCACCTGCACCTGGCAGACCGCTGTTAAACTCTATTATCTAAATAGATTCACTGTGCATGCATGGTACGACGATTGGCATGTTCGTAGCCAACGGGTGGCTATGCCTGTGCCTGCGATCATAGTATCTAAACGCTATTATAAAAATACAGAATCTGTCAAGTATAATAGACGCAACTTATTCCTACGTGATCTGTTTACCTGCCAATACTGCGGCGACATCTTTGCCAGCAAAGACTTAACCATTGATCATGTTATCCCTAAAAGCATGGGTGGTGCTGGCGGCTGGGACAATACTGTTACAGCCTGTAAAGACTGCAATAGAGAAAAGGGCGCTAAACTGATCAAACCGTTACGGCCCCCACGGCGACCTGGTTATTGGAATCTTGCAGGAAACATAAAAATACCAGCTCACATGATTAAACATCCGAGCTGGTTTGATTTTTTACCTGTCGAACTTGAACAGGTTGGTTAATTATTTAGGCTGATATTTAACTACAGACTTTAACCAGTCTAGTTCACTGTTACCCGAACTTTGATTGATCATATTTTCTGTAACTTCGGTGGGCTTTGCACCATATGGTTGATAGGCCAGCATTGCCTTAAGATAGTCTAGTTCTGCAGAACTTTCTTTAACTTCTTCTTTGTCGTCGGCAGCATCAGCCATTGGTTCTTCTTTGTCACCGTCTTTGTCTAGATCTAGAAAATCCGGTTTCTTACCTTCTTTGACTTGATATGTTTTACCATCTACTTTGAACTCTTTGGCTCCTGCGGCTTTGGCTTTTGCCATGGCTCCAGTAAATTCATTGCCTTCATTTGGTTCTTCTTCGACTTTATCTTCGGATACTTCGTCTACTTTCTGGAATTCTGCCCACTCACGTAGATAGGATTCTTCTAGGCTAGAAGCGATTTTTTCCATCTCTTCTTTCTTAATTGGATTGTCACCTTGACGAGCAGTTACTTGACGTTGATCTGCTTGCGAGCGTTGTTCGCCGTATTCATTGCCGCCGGGAGTAGATACTACTTCTGCCTTAGGTGTATTTTCATATTCTTCATCAACTGAGTCACATGCACATGGCTTCTGCTGGCACACTGGGCACACACCTTGATCAGCAGGATCGTCACTCCATTTTTCTTCTGCGGAATCACTGGTAATACCTGCATTAGATAACAGTCTTAGCAAATCTTCTTTGTCAGAAGTTGTCATGCTCAGGCTGCTGGGATTCTGTCCCATGTCATCAGTTTGTGTGATATTGATACTGTAAGTAGTCTTGTTCATTTTTTATTCCCTAACGGACTCATTGATCCTGTGTCTGAATATACTGCCGGCTTGCTGTCAGTAGGTGCGTCCTTGACATATTCTAAAGGACCACGAGTTTTGACATGATCAGCCAATAGTTTTTCGTTGTATTTGCTACCATAATAGTCATCATGGTTGACTTTTTGAGCATCCTTGTAATCGCCATCTTCTAGTTTGCTGCCTTTGTCTGCGTCTTCGACTGCTTCGGAATCTTGCTCAGATGGATCATACGGTGTTTTTACATAAACATAACTGTGAGGGATACGCATTTCTTGTACCACTAGTTCACGAACAACATGTGGTGCTGCCGGATACTTTACTTCGCAGTCGATAATGTAAACTTCTGCATTTTTAATACCCTCAAAGTGCATAGGGGCACTCTGGATCGGTGTCTTCTTAGGTTTCTTCATCGACACTAGATCGTAGCGTTCTAGTACTTTTTCTAGATGCGTTACTTGCTCATTAGACAAAGGCATCGCAAACTTAATGCGAAGTTCGTAAGTTTTATCTTGGATGTATTCGACTAGTCGTTTCATAATATTATTTACCTATTTTTAATTTTTTTAACAGCTCGTTACGGTCAATGAGCTGTCCCTCAACAACAGATTCTCCGTTAGATTCTGGGTCTTTTTGTCCATAAACTCTATCGCTTTGCAGTTTCTTCAACTGTAACTCTAATTGTCGTAATTTTGCATTCATCTTTAACTGTCTAGCATCCATGGCGTTACGCATCATTTGTGCGGCTACTTCCATTAATCTAGCAGTATATTGTGCCTCAACATTCATAGCCATGTCAATAAGATTACCGTAAGTTTCGATAGCATCTTCTGCTATTAGATCCATTTCTCTCTCATGTTTCTCTAGTTCATCAATGCCATTAAACGCACTATCTATTTTAGTGCTTAATGCTAGAGCCGTTGTCTGTTGCTTTAATTTTTGTACTGTTTCTTTCATAGCCAGAGTAACGTCTTCCTGCGCAGAAGTAGCAGAATCTGGAAGATCAAACAGTTGCTCTAACTTGTCGGTCATCTAAACATGTCCTTTTCTGTAACAATTCTAAAGTAGCACTTGTTCTTTTGTGCCCACTTTTGTGCGGCTTCCCATTTAGCATAGTTGACTATCAATGCCGCTTTGTTATTTACAGACTTTGCTTGTTCTAAAAAAGTTTGGCTAGATGGTTTAATCTCGATTATCTCTGCGTGTTTCTTTCCGTTTTTATCTTCGTAGAGAATAAAAAAATCCGGAACATATACAGTATTCTTGCCTGTCAGTGGATGGCGGTAGGGTATCTTTATACTTTCGCTGGCCCAGTTTAGTATACTGGGATTGTTATCACAGAATTGCATGAATGTTAATTCCCAACTACTACGATACCTAGGATTGCGTGTACCTGCATACTTGGCAGGATTCTTAGGTTTAAATATGCCCTGCGCCCATTTAGCCATATTACTTGATCAATAGTCTATTAACGTAAGGGTTTGCAGGTTTATTAGATCTTATACCTAAAAACGAGTAACCATTGTTGGTTAAATTTAAAATCTGTAATATCTTAAGATTTATTTCATTAGCATCAGGCAGTATATCTAGTTCTTTTAACCAGTACCAGACTGGTCTCTTGCTATAATAAGAAACTGCTAGAATTTGTTTAACTATAGGTTCGGCCGCGGCCCTGGCGAATCCCTTGCTGATTAGGAATCCCATGGTAGCATCATAACTATTCTGGTCAATAGGTACAGGAGTAGTGTCGAGATTTGCAAAAAACTCTTGAGTATTCTTTCTACCGTCGGCTGTTTTAACTCCGGTTACTCTGCTGGCTTTCTCGGCACTAGGAGGATCAATAAATTCATCCGTAACTGTATAAGACGTTGGTAGTGGATTAGTGTATATACCGTCGGGATTTTGTATTAGTGATTGATTTGACATAATAGTTAAATTAAATTAGCAGGTGGTAGCGGAGTAACCGTGATATTAGGACTTGCTACCGGAGTAACAACTACACCGTTATTTACAGTCGGCGCCGCTGCGCTTGTAGTCGGAGTCGGTGATACTGTATTATTCGCATTTACAGCACCTGTTGCAGTATTCGGTGCTGCCACTGTAGGTGATGTTCCTGGAAAACTAAGATTACCAAATCGTGCAAGAGGATTTTGTCCCGACAACACGCCTTTGATAACGCCGGCGCCTTCTTCTTTAAGTGCTTTGCCAAGATTGCCGCTGGTAACGTTCTTGACTAACCCGCCAACATTTAAAATAGTTCCTAGGGATATATTTCCGTTGCTGATATCATCGAATATGCTGACACCGGTGTCGATAAGTCCGCCTTCTCCGAGTATACTCAAAGGTGTGTTTCCTGGTAGTTTCAACGGACTAGGTTCTTGATCATAGTGTATGGTTGCAAAGCCTTTGGGATTATCAAACGTAACACGGCCTGCACTCATCTCAACTGCTTCGTATACTACTCGACAACTCTGTTCTAGTAGTCCATCACCTGTGCCAGAGTCTACAGTATCATGCTTCCAACTATCAATTGAAGGATTAATTAACTTAAATCCCACAAACTGCTTGCCGTTTAAGCAATAGATAGTAATCGAGTTTAATGGATTTTTATCTACTAGTGATCTTTTAGATTCGTCTAGACCAAAATTTTTAAAATTACGTGTCTTATACTTGTCGTTTTGAAATCTCTGTGCGCCTAGATTACCGTCTTGTACCATATACTGATAGTAACTGCGCCAAAATGCATTAACGATGTTAGAAGTGTCATCATGGAAAAATATGTTTACTGGATTGTACTTGGTCCTAGCATAGTTGTAGACACGCTTATTATAAGCATTACGTTCGTTGAGCGTAAAATCATAAGATGGTAGGTCACATCTTTTAACCAGCATGTTCAGTTCGATACGTTGCACATTGCCAAAGCCTGTGTTGAAGATAATAGGATTAGCGTCGATGTCTACGTAATAGAGAAACTTAAACTTAGGTGCTCGGGCATGCGAATTATCAACAAACATTCTGCTTGCATGTTGATAATCTTTGAGATTTATATTAGGTAAAAAACTTCGCCAGCCACTGAACTGACCGGCGAAGATATCTGAAAAGAAGCTCATTAGGTAAGTCTCCTAGACAACAGGCTATTAGCCTGTTGCCAGAGTACCAAGTGTTCTTGCGATTGTAGATCCGATACCGGAGCCTTGTGGTTTCTGAACTGCATTATCATATTTAATGGTCATAGCGATGGTCATTGCATCATTTGTACCATAGTTCATTTCATTATAGTTCACAGACTCTAGGTAGCAACCATACAGTTCCCATGTTTCGAGTACCACAGGAGTACTTGCACCATTACCACCGTCTAGCATTTCCATACGTGTTACAAACTTGTAACTAGTACCTGAACTAGCAGATGCTTGCTCTAGGAAATCCAATTGGCGCTGTAGTTGTTCGCCAACTAGTTTAGTAACTGCGCCAGCGGCATCATCACGTACAACAATGCTGATCGGCTGCCATGTGTGCTTACCTGCCATATATACACGGCTGTTATATGTTTCTAGTGTAATCGGATCAAAACTTACGTTAGGTCTTGCAGCCGAAACAACTTGTTTAGTGATCTCACTTTTTGGTGATGTAACACCAAAGTTTTCTAAAACTACTCTAAAGCGATACGCTAGTTTAGGCATCAACAAGCCTTGGCTTGATGCGCTTTGATCACTGGCTAGCGGTACGCTAAATTTTGTTAGACTCGAAATTGACATGTTTTTGAGCTCCTCAAATGCTTAGTAATATTTATATTTCTGACGCCAGTTTTTTTTCTTCAAAAAAAAGCCCGACCAAGCCGGGCTTTTTTAGAGTAGCCTAACTTAGGCTGTTAGTGCAATTTCACCTGTGTTTTTGATGCGTACCGGAATGTAGATGAATTCAACTGCCTTAACAGGTTCGATTGCAACATCTACATATAGTTCGTTACGATCGATTCTGCTTGGGGTGTTGTTAGTTTCATCACAAACAACCAAGTAGTCGTATAGAGCTCTCTGGCCAACTAATTCATTGAAGAAACTCTCGACCTGCTGTTTGAGTTCATCACGTGTTAGTTTATCGTTGGGTTCAAACAAGTAAGGACGAACTAGTGCATCTAGTTGTGTTCTAATGTAAACAACTAGTCGTGCCACGTTAATTCTGTCTAAAGCACTTGCTGTTACGCTTAATGTCTTCTGACCAAAGTTAACAATACCGCCTGTTGGTAGAATTGTTAATGGGTTGATCTTGTTAGAATACATGACATCACGAACGCCTTCACGTAGAGCCACTACTTCAAACTCGCTGGTTGTTGGGTTAACATAACCAACGCTAGTAGCGTTATCAACAACACCACGACGTAGACCAGCAGGTGCAAACCATGGATAAGCAATCTGATCGTTTAGTGCTAACATACGTAGCATGATGTGGCTTGGAGGAACAACTGCATCATTACCTGACAAGTCGCTAGTAAAGCCACTTGGATAGAAAATCGCAGTATAATCGTCAGCAGTTACTAGGCCTTTGTCGCCGTTGTCTGCTGCCAAGTTAGCGTTCTGTGCCCAATTCTGTAGATCGTTGCTCAGTGGTGCTAGACGTAATGGTGTATCACCGACTACAAACGCAGTAGTCTTACGATCTGTGTTCAGGCTAACCAATGGTTGAATCATTTCTGGATAACCAGGTGCTGCCAATAAGTTAAACACACGCTGTTCTTGACGCAGGCTCTCACTGCTGTTTACCAGGGCTCTCATAGCCTGCACAACCACTGCACGTTGAGCTTTACGAGCCATAAACGGACTACCGTCTGTAGCATTGCCGCTATCGTTGACCCAACGAGCTTGTGTATTTGGTAATGGGTCTCCGGCCATTCTCAAGTTACCAGTCGGGTATGCGTCGGCAGTGATATAACTACCGTAGTACTTACGAACAATACCGCCACTTACGCGAGTGTTATACAGTAGTGTGCCTTTTGGATATAGATCAGGATCTGGACAATCTGGATCTAGGTAATCACTGCTTAATAGATCAACAATGTCACTGCTGCCTGTGCTTTCACCGTCATCGGTGTTACGAGCATCAGCAAACACGATACCATCTTCAGTAGTTTGGTCTGTGTTGTCAACTGCTACCCACTGATCGTTTCTGTAACGATAGATTACTGGGAAGTTTTCTAGATCACCTGTATCAATCCAAAGATCATTTTCTACTAGATCAGTACCGTCGCTTTGTTCTTCAGGCTGGCTAGCCTGTGTAAAAGGACCTTCGGGGTTAGTAGAAGGATATAATGTTTTGTAGCCAACCCATGTAATACCATTGTGTGCTAGAATATCAACTTTACCAAAGTTGTTATCGTACCATAAACGGCCTTCTGCAGGTGTGCCAGTTGGTGTTGCTTGGCTGGCTTCGTAGGTTAGTGCTAACCAGTTTGAGTTAGTGCCTACGTTAATACCGCAACCGGCCAATGGACTACCTGTACCATCTACTAGTACTAGTTCACCGCCTAGTGCATGTTGGATGCTCACAGAACCGTCAGCATTGGCTACTGCGGTGACATTATCAATGTTTGCGGCACTGACTGCGGATACAAAACCTGCGGCTGTTGCAGTTGTAATTGTAACTGTGGTTCCGTTGATAGTAAAATCATCGCTGATGCTTAGGCTTGGGCTAGTTGCAGTACCGTCTACGCTGAGAGGAACCTGGCCTTCCCAACGGAATAATTTGTAACCACCAGTTGTATTGCCACTTGGGTCATATTGTACGTAGATAGCACCAGTAGCAATAGTCGATGGATCATCGTTAGTTGCCAATGCTGTGATAGCGGCATCATTGTCTAGGTATAACGGAGCAGCCTGAGCTTCCCATGTGCCTGCTGTGGTGTACTTCTTAACTGAGAAGTTAGCACCGCTGTTTGGACTGCTGGTCTTAATCCATACAGAACCATTTGGCTTTGGTGTAGCATCTGTGCTCTTAAATGCAGGAACATTTGTGTGCTTGCTTAACTGTAGTGTAGGAGCCGCATAACTACCTGCAGACATACCTAGTGCAGTTAATAGACCAGCAGTAGAACCACTGCCGATTGTAACTGTGCTAGTCGACTTAATTGCTAGTTTGCTATTAACTGCTTCAGCAACTACAGTAGAACCAAATGCACCGCCTGCAGAGTTAATGTCAGTAACGATAGAGGCTAAATCTGTACCTGTTGTGGTAATGCTAGTACCATTAACAATCAATGTTTGACCTGTGCTAAATGTTGGACTTGCGGCTGTGCCAATAACTGCCGGCCAGCTCAATTTCCAACCATTAGAACCAACTAATACCCATTCGTTAGAGGAATTTTTGTAATAAACAGGATTTGAAGCCGATGTAGTAACTACTGCATAATTACCAATCGAGCCGTACGAATCATTAGGAACACCGGCTGTAGTGTCGGCTTCATCAGTGATTAGTCTAGGAGCAATCACGTCAAATGCTTGATTGTCGGCGTCCCATTCTAATACACCCCAGGCAGTATTAACTAGATCTAGCCAATATGTACCTGCTGTGGCTGCGCCTGCTGGTGCAGTGGCAGAACCTTCTAGTTGTCCTAGATCAATATCAGCACGAGCAACATATGCTCTATTTGCTACACCTAGGAAACTATAGGCTGCAAAAAGACCATATTCATTTAATTCGTGTCCGTGGATCGGGGTTCCACTAGTATCAGTATAAAACTTTGGCTCACCAAATAAACTAACCAGTTCTCTCTGGCTAGCGACTAGCGTCATTTTTTCTGCATTGGCTTTAGTTGTGCCATCAGCGATACCACTGCCGCTTCCAGGAACTTTATCCTGTGCAGTAGCAATAATAACGCAAGGTATTGTACCAGCACCTGCTGGTAAATAGAAACTTTCGTTGATAACGGAAACTTGTACTCCGGGTGATGTTAGTGCCATCTTGTAATCCTCTCAAAAGGTATTGTTGCTAATATTTATTAAGAGGACACGTAAACCGGGTGTTTTACAGGATTATCTTAGTATATTTTGTATGCGAGAATAAAGATCGTCGATAGTTCCGTTATTTTCAATTAGCATATCAATATTACCACCGACCCAGGCTGTTTCACTGGCATGTATTCCTAATTGTTTAAGCAGTTGTTGATCAGATACACTACCCGAATTCGCCCCCAAGGCTGTATCATACCAATCCGGATTCGGACCGCGACTTACTCGCACTACTATACCGTTAGCATTGTGTATGGCTTTGATTTCGTTAGGGAATCGAACATCCGAAATTACTATGTTGTCTTTGGTTTTACGCATTTTGTTCTCGAGACTAGCAATCCAGATATCATCATGAAATCCTTGCCGGCAAACTTCTGTGCCCCAATATTGCAAAACCCAACGGGGAGTGAGATCGGGCATACCTAACCGCTCTGCCCACCATGGATCTACTTGCTCGCGCCACTCTCGGGCTTCTTTGGTGCGCCCTTCTAGCAGTACACGATCCCAACCAAACACAGCGGATACAGCGTCTTTGAGTGTGTTAGCAAAACTGTCTCTGCGAAATCCGTGAAAATTTACTAGATAGTCCGCGGCTGTGTCTTTGCCTGAACCGATAAACCCTACAAAACCAATAATCATTTTAGATATGCTCTCCATAGTTCTCGTGTACTGCCGTGATAATCATACACCCCGTAGTGATTCATCACGTTGTTTACCCATATTACCAGTTGATTGTTCTTCCACACATGCTGTTTGATGTATTCTGGCCTAGTGATATGCTTAGCCAGAAATTCTATTATTCCACGACTTTCATCCTCGGTCCATCCTTCAAATCTCACTGCTTTGCTAGGACTTAGCATGATGTATTCATTGCCTGCGTAATCCGACATGATCAAGGGCCTGGTAGCATGCTGGAATGCGGTGTCTAGTTTTTCTTTGCTAGGTACAGAATACTGCTGTTCCCAACTAGCCTGAGTGTATCTTTTATTAGGCTGTCTGTAATGTATGACTTTTAATGTTCTTAAAAATTTCAAGTAGTCAGTGCTTAGATCTTTGACAGCCAATCGACTATCAGCAAACCAGGTCGCACCTAATCCTTCAGGCACTACCTTAGAATATAGCACACCAAATTCAGGATATTCTGTAGTGAATACTGTGTCAATATGCCAGTCTCCGCTGGGTTTTTCATTCCATAGACAGCCTGCCTGTGGCATAATGTTATGCTGATTATTGACTACAGAAACATCTTCGGAATTGGTGCTAGTATATGCGAACGGCATTATTGTGCCAAATCCGTTTAAAAACTCGTAGAAGTCATCTGTGTTTTTAAATTCACAGTCATCCAGGACAATTAGTCCAGAAGATCTTGCTAGTTCAAGAATGTCGATTTTTGAGTTAAACTGCATTCTAACATTTTAACATATAATGCTAGATTAGTCTACGATTTATTTGATCCAAATACGCCACATCTCTCTGAGACTGGTATCAAAATCGTCTGTTACTACGTGCGGAAATACTGGATTCACTGATATTAAAAGTTGGTTGGGTTTCCACTGATGTCTATACTGATACGGAGTTGTTCGTATTTCGTGTGCAAGTTGCTTTATGAGTTCAGTGCTTTGTTCGTCTGGCATGCCGTCAATACACCAGGCATCTTGTTCGCTAAGATACATAAACTCCTTGCCATTTTCATCTTGTTGAATCAAGGGCTCAGATCTTATGTAAAAGTCGTCATTGATATCGTTGATATTTCGACCGACGTAACCATTTTCATACATAAAACTAGTCTTACTGCGTACATGTTTAATTGTTAAAGTTCGCAAGTATTGTTTATGATCTTCAGGCATGCTGTCAAGAATTAGGCCGGTATGAGAATATATAGTGTTCCCTACTGTAGGATCTGCAGGTACCTTACGACCGTAAAGTATATTATACCGTATGTGTATTTGTGGATTGGTCCACTTAGAGTCGATATGCCAAGCGGCTCGACCAGTGTATTTCTTATCATTGTTAATTTCTACATTATTCAGATTGTAGGTAACCGTCCTGATCAGAGTATCTTCGATAGCATTAAAGTTCTTATTAAAATTTGCTAGGCTGTACCTAATAGGATTACCAAACTTATTAGCAAATTTGATTAATGCTTTTTTATCAGGAAACTTTACATTCTCAACTATAACAAGATAATTGTCAGAAACTAGTTTAGACGCATCAGTGTCAGACATTGACACTAATAGATCATAGTTTACCGTGTAAGGCTTAAAACTCATTAACCGATTACAAATGTATATGGCGTACCGTTGTCTACAAACTTATTGATTTCATCTTCAAGGCGTTGAATCTCATTGGCGGCTTCGGTTTTGAGAGTAGAGCCGTTTAGGCTAGTACCGCCTTGCGGGCCAGCAATCGTATTGAACTTTTCACGTGCTTGTCCTAGCATGTCTTTGGCTAATGCTAGTGTGTAGTCACGGACCCATGGACGGGCGTAAGTGTCGTTGAGAATCGCGCTATCGGGCTTGTAGTTATATTGCCAAATAAGGATCTGTTCTTTAGCAAGAAACTTACGCATTAGAATTAGTTTTTTGCTTTGAGGATTAAAACTATAATTTAAGAACGCACCAAACATACGTGCAGAAAGTTCCTGATACCCTGCAAACAGTTCGTATGTTGCTAGGCCACCCATGCGTCCTGTATTAATCAAATAGGTATTTAAAAATGCAGTCTGGAAAGGATCAAATTGCGTTGCGCCCGGGCTGCCAGTACCTATACCGCGACGATATAGACAGCGAACATTCATGCACTCATCGGGCAAGGTGTATTCTTGCTGTTCGGGCTGTACTTCTAGAAAAGCATAACTTTCTTCTACAGAATTACTGCTACGCTGACGATATCGATCAAGTGCCGTCTTTAGTGCGGTCTCGTAGTGATCCGGATCGAGTTCAACATCGACCATTCCACCGCCTAGACGGTTCTTTACGTAATCAAATATGTCTTTCTTAGATGTAGCCATTTAATCGTGCCCTTTAGCATATTTAGTTCACTTTGAGCAGGATTACATCTTCGTTGATACGTCCGTTGAGTTTAATATCGACAGAATTAATCTCATCTAGGAACTTACGCAGTTGCACTTTACCTGCGGCTTTGAATTCTTTGAGTTTTTCCTCGGGTTTACGCACAGTTTTTTGTACACTTTTCACTTCATCGTAACCAATAATGCTAGTGCCTTTGATTCCCAATTCTTGGAACTCTGCGGCTACATATTTGCCAATCTTGCGTGTTTTAGTATTATAGACCCACACTTCTTGTGCTCCAATAACATCTTCTGGGCTAACACTAACCAACTTCAAGGATTCATCAGTTTTCTTGTATTTGAGTTTAGCAACGATTTTGGCCTTGTCAGTAGGACGTTTTGCTCTCGGCTTGCGATTAACTTTGGCTTCCTGTCCTAGCATATCGCAGGCGCTGACTACTTCTTGATAGAATGCTATGATCTTTTTAAGTTGGGGTTTAGTTAAATGGCTGTAACCTTCTTTAAGTTGCTCGCACTTTCCTGTGAGTGCTTCTTCTAGTTCTTTAAGATTAGGCTCATAGAAACCTTTAATGATACGAGCATGCGCTGCCTTGGCCTGTTTGCCTTTGAGTAAGTTTAAGATTTTAAATGCTTTGGGATCAAAAGTTTCGGGATCTATTGAAAACAGTTCAATAGCATCTTCGATTTCCTCGACCATGCGGGTACTGGCTTCTTTGAGCCTATCCTGTATGTTAATAACAGGAGCCATTGCTTTAGTAGTATCTTCTACAGTAGGTTCGAGATCATTCTTTCCTGCTTCAATGGCTTCATTAATAGCACCGCGGAGCCATTCTGCACTATCCCGGCCACCATTAAAATCGGCTCGTTGAGCGGGCATACCTTTAAGCAAGCAGGCGGCCAAACCCCCCATGGTACCGGAACACCGATGATCTTTGATTTTTCTAAATCTGTCCACTGTGGTTTGATCAAAGCCATCTTGTTTCATCCACTCAACTACCTTGGGCTTAAGATCTTTGACAGAACTTTCCATACGGTACCATTCCATAGCATTATGGAAATGTCTAGTAACTTGTTCCCCGGTCCAATTCTCAACACCTTCCCATTTTGGACTTAGGTCTTTGGCCGCACGAGTGCGGTGTTCTTGTACTTGTTTTTTGGTTACACGAGTTTTGGATGCAGTTTTAGCCATTTGTGCTCCTAGGATAAAGGTTACTATATAATTATAGCATCTAAGATAAAACCTGTCAAGAACCTAATGATTCTGGGTAAATACACTAATTAAGGAATAACCATGCCCCGTTTGAGTTTGTGGAAAAAAGAAAAATCCAATGATTATTTGTTCCTGGATAGCAATATCCGAGAGCAATTCTACGTGGGCGGGATTGGCTTACACATCTATAAATACCTAGGCCCAAAAACTACACCTGGGATTGATGCTAGTAGACCAGGCATCACTGAAACCAAAGAGTCCAGCATACAAGATTTTTTACTGTTAGAAAATCGCGATAGGAAATACGACACCGACGTCTACGAACTACGAGGACATTATACACCGTCAAACCTGGATTTCGACCTCAGTCAATTTGGATTGTTTTTACAAAACGATACTGTTTTTATTACTTTCCACTATAACGACATGATTGAGCGCATTGGCAGAAAACTCATGCCCGGGGATGTGATCGAAGTTCCAAATCTAATTGATGATTATCCTTTAGATCTGGCTATACCCATTAGCCTTAAAAAGTTTTATGTGATCACTGATACTGCTCGAGCCAGCGAAGGTTTTAGTCAAACTTGGTGGCCGCACTTGTGGCGTGCCAAATGTATTCCATTAATGGACAGCCAAGAATACCAAGACATATTCGGTGATGGTAACAGCGTAGAAGATCTTAAAAATTACCTGTCCAGTTACCTTGCAGTTAAACAAGTCAGCGATAAAGTTATAGAACAAGCAGAAGAAGATGTCCCTGAAAGTGGGTACGACACTACTATGTTCTATGTTGCCGGGCATGACAACGATAATCGTGCAGATCTTACAGTGGCTCCTACTACAAACGGTTACCTAGAGGGATACTTAACCGGCGACGGTGTTGCACCTAACGGCATTACCACAGGTTTTGGCACAGAATTTCCTAGTAGTGCTGAACAAGGAGAGTTCTTCCTTAGAACAGATTATATGCCTAATAGACTTTATCAGTTTAACGGCTCTCGTTGGGTCAAGTTTGAAGACGATGTACGAATGACTATGACTAACACTGATGATAGACAGACTCAACGAACTGGATTTATCAACAACACTGATACAGTTAAAACCAACAACGGCTTACAAGACAGCAGACAGGCCTTGTCCGAACTACTTAAATTAAAGAACGACTAATATGCAATATTTTTATGACGGTCAGATAAGACGTTACATCACACAATTTATTAGACTGTTTAGTAACTTTTCTGTTGAAATGGGAGTCAGTGACACAGGTGTAAGACAGTTTCAAACTGTGCCGGCATACTACGGTGATATGAGCAGACAGGTAGCCAACATATTACGCAATAACAGTGAAAACACTAGCATGACTGTGCCAGCAATCAGTTGCTACATCACAAGTCTAAACATTGATAGAGATCGCACACAGGAACCATACTTTATTGATAAGAAAAGTGTTCGCACTCGCGCTGTGGATCCTCAGACCGGTGAGTATCTTACTACGCAAGGTGGCATGTTTACTATTGAACGACTAATGCCTACACCGTTTAAGATCACTATGAAGGCAGATATCTGGACATCTAATACAGAACAAAAACTACAACTGATCGAACAGATTGCTGTGTTGTTCAATCCTAGCCTTGAGATACAGACCACAGACAACTATTTAGATTGGACCAGTTTGTCTATAGTAACTCTTACTGACATAGGTTTTACTACTAGAACGATACCACAGGGCACAGAGTCGCAGATCGATGTTGCTACTATGACCTTTGACATACCTATATGGTTAACTAGCCCGGCCAAAGTTAAGAAACTGGGTGTCATACAAGATATCATTACTAATATTGGCACAGGAGATGGTGCTGGTGGGTTATCTGGGGTGTTGAGTAAAAAGTACGTATCATTGAAAAATGGCCTCATTGTTGTTAACGGTGTTGCTAGGCTTACAGACTACACAGAAGGCAGTATATCTGACCCTAATACTGCACCTGCTAGACGATACACTGATGCTGATCCTTTAGCATGGACTACTATTACAGATCAGATCGGTGCTATTAAAAATGGCACAAGTAAGATCTATTTAGAGCAATCAAATGGCAGTTACGTTGTTGGCACTGTTAGCACTGACCCTTTAGACAGTTCTATATTACTATTCAATGTCGACGCTGATACTATTCCTAGTAATACTTTGAGCGCAGTTACTAAAATCATTGATCCTTTAACGGTAGGACCTGGAACAGGATTACCAGTAGCCACAACAGGGCAGAGATATCTATTGACTCAGGCAACGGGCTCGATTATCAACGGTAGTTTACTTGACAATAACGGAGATCCTATACTTGACAGCAATAATAATCCTATTATAGCCGACTCTAATATAAGTGCAGCCGCCTGGCTAGGAAGTAATGGATACTTAGTAGCATCTGCTAATGATATTATCGAATACGACGGGAGTGATTGGATTATAGTGTTTGATGCTAGTGCCACTACTAGCACACACTATGTAACCAACTTAACTAGTAATGTTCAGTTTAAGTGGACTGGTACTAACTGGATCAAGAGTTGGGAAGGTTACTATCCTGAAGGTACATGGAACTTAGTTATAGAATGATCAGCATTGGTGGTTTATTTTACTGCTGGACTACACAAAGATTTCTTTTTGTACTTAGAGGTGCCGAATGCCCGAGACCGAACACTTGGGCTTTAGTAGGCGGCAAATTAGAAAATAACGAAACTTTAAACATCGGTCTTCATAGAGAAATCCAAGAAGAACTAGGATTTTTGCCCGACATTAGAAAAACTATACCCATCGATACATACGAGAACGAAGATCAAAGTTTCAAATATTATACCTGGTTGTTAATAGTTGACAAGGAATTTATTCCGCAACTGAATTATGAGAATCAAGGGTACGCTTGGGTCGGGTTCAATGGTTGGCCGAAACCATTGCATCCAGGTCTGTACGCTAGTTTTAACGAAAACGTCTTTAAGAAAAAAATTGCTACTATTGTAGATCTAGACTTTTCTCACATCTTATACACTACAAACTAAGCACTACGAAACATTTGTTCGCAGGCAGCAACGATATGTCGATCACTTCCCAACGGTAAGTTTTGAGATTTTGCTAATCTGTGAAAAGCATCCCATATATCAATATACTGATTTTCAAGATCCGGTGTTCGTCCTAGAAATAGATGCATATAATCACGATCCAACGTATCGAATTCATTAACAAAGTAACATTTGCTAGGTGCGTAGTAGTCGACAGATATTAACAATTGATCAACCAAGTCTGCAAATAGTTCTTGTGCTTGATCTAACGATGTGATCTGATTGCCTCGAAAAAATCTATTTCGATGAAATATTAACGCTTTGGTTACTGTATAAGTTGGATTATTAAAGCATTTAGCCCATAAGCGAGTTATACCAGTCATAATACGATATTGATTCTTTTCTTGTACTAATACTATGGGATTTTTAAAATCAACATCTTTAAACGTAGGCCAATGTATAAATGTTTTGCACACTAATCTCCATCGGTGCGACATAGGCCCGTCATGAAGCCCGGCTTTAAAATGCCCTAACACATAATTTTCTACTTGTTTTTTAAGTTCATCGGTTATCTTAAAGTAATCTTCTTTGAACGTATAAGTTTCTTTTAGTGGTTGATGTAGAATATGATCAATAGGATCAGTGTTTGACAATCTCTGTTTGATATGTATATCCCAGGTGTCCATTAGTAATCACTTCTATAATCTCTAATCATGCCTGTAACCCATGTTGTGATCAATTCTTCATCTTTGAATATGCCTTTGGATGATACAATGTTGGCCATATGCGGAGGTAACAATTTTAGATCTAATAGATCATATAAACTAACTCCTAGATTATTTAAGGGTTTCTTTAGTGTTATGTTAACAGGAACATCTACTCTTATATAAGGATCTTTCTTAGTCTTATAGTAATACCCTCGACTAGTGTCGTAACCACATAAAGCCAACATGTAGATTAGCCCTATCAATGTAAACGTCGATCCCCAATTATGTTCTATCTGATGATATACTGTTTCTTTGTACCAATAATCATGACTTGGCACAGTTAGATATAACCTACCGTCAGGTTTTAATACTCTGCGCCATTCCCATAGTGCTTTGTGCGGATTAGTAGAATATTGTAGACTGTAATGGCTCCATATAATATCAAAAGTATCTTTGGCCCATGGTAACTTGTGATAGTCGCCTTGTTGGAATTCAAAATCACTGGCATATTGATAGTGCGGTTCAAATAGGTCTATGGCTTTACATTGTGTGAAGGGTGCAAATTCCTCTTTTTCATTCCATGGACGTCTGGTACCCCACCAACTGGCATGCCTGCCATCGCCACAGCCAACATCTAGAACTGTGAGAAACTGATCCCACATCGTAACGTCAAATAAATTCAACCAGCCGTGAGCAATCTGATCAAGTTGATTGATGTCACCTCTCAAATATTCTCTGTTCATTAGTCTCTAGTGATTAAACCGATGTCCGCAGATTGTATAAACTGTTTGAAGTTGATTTCTTTATAGTTAGATAATTCTTGCCATTCATGTTTTCTATTACGATTCGCAGAATCAGTAACACGAATAAAGTTAACTTCTGAGTAATACTGCATGAGATCTTTTTGTGCCGTAATCCACTTTCGACATTCGTCAATAGTGTGTTCGTTGGCATAAAATTCTGTGCCTTCATAGACATTAGAGCCCGGACCGTCGTAGTGGTCAAAACCCACCATCCATACTGTATGATTGCCATGGAAGCAGGCCATGTATAATGCCAGTGTACCTGCGTCGCCGATTACTCGTTGTGGAATCAATCTAACTTTAGTAGATTCTGTTCTAAGCCAATGTGAGTAATGGGTGTATACTGCCATGCGATTATAGATTTTTTTCTTAACTGCTTGATCAAGCATGGGTTTGTTGTTAATGATCAAATGGTCAACATCACCGTCACGATAGATAGCGTTACAGCCATATGTTTCGGCTTTGTATTTGTTACGAAGACCGCCGTTGTTCTGATAATATTCTTCAACGGAAAGTCGAGTGCGTGTTACACCGTTGCCTAAAACTATAGCATAACCTTTGGTTTTTACATCATAGGGTAACTTTGGATAGTGTTCAATGTCCTGCACCTTTTCACCATTGACATAGTCAATGCCACGGATCAAATCTTCTCCGGTATAGTCACGCCAAGTTTTTTGTATGGGATTCATATGGTATTTAATATCTTCCTACTAGCACTTCAACTAATTCAACATCGGCGTTTACTTTGTCAACAAGACATTTACCAATGATCGACCCTGCCGGAGGACTTTGGAAATCGCCCCAAGCAACTGCTACTCCCGGAATACTACTTGATACCATTAGATCACCTTTGTGTGCATAGCCTAACACTTTACAAGGAACACGCCCTGTTAGTGCCACAGGTAACCCGATCCCTTTGAGTGTGTCATTCATTATGTAAGCAGGCTGGGTTGATATAATGCCTGCGACTCTAGTGTCTGCATGTATGGTCGACTTTGTGATTTCCTCTACACCACCTAAGATAACCACTGTGCCAGGCTCGTAGTCTGCATCACTACGATAGTATTCTGCTAAGTCAGCGTACTGTGCTGATGTAGCAGTAGCATACACTGTGCCAAATTGTGCATCACCTGCTGTTCCACTGAATACTTCAGAAGTGTTTGTTGCATCTGGAATACAAGTAAATCTACTACTGCTGTCGTCATAGCCAAAGAAACCAACTTTAGCCGCCGAGCCGTTGTGCCAACGAAACTCAATACCTCGATCTTTATTGTCATCACTGCCCGGTGCAGTATCTCCGCCTAGAGTAAAGATCGGATCATCCACTGTAGTAGTAGTTGAGTTAATAGTGGTAGTTGTTCCGTTAATAGTCAAATTACCAGTGACTACTAAGTTTCCGCCAACATAGGCATTTCCACTAATACCTGTACCACCGGTTACTACTAGTGTACCTGAACTAGTTGATGTTGACGCTGTATTTTGTGTTAGTGTCACTGCACCATTAGCAGTTAAGGATGTAAACGCACCACTACTAGGTGTTGCATTGCCAATTGGTGTTGAGTTAATTGCGGTAGCACTGGTAGCACCTAATGTTGTAGTATTATTGCTTGATAAAGTAGTAAATGCACCAGTGCCGGGTGTTGCATTACCAATCGGTGTCGAATTGATTGCGGTAGCACTGGTAGCACCCAATGTTGTAGTGCTGTTACTTGATAGTGTAGTAAACGCACCACTGCTAGGTGTTGCATTACCAATCGGTGTTGAGTTGATTGCTGTAGCAGATAGTGTAGTGAATACCCCGCTGGCAGGAGTAACATTACCGATCGCCATCTTATTGATACTGCCTTGTGTAGCAGGTGCAATAGTCACTGTGCCCGTGCCTGTAGGACTTATACTTACAGCAGAGTCTGCAGGGCTTAGTGTAACAATGCCAGATGCTTGTAAACTTGTAAACGAGCCCGAACTTGGAGTTGCATTACCGATTGGTGTTGAATTAATTGCTGTAGCACTGGTAGCACCAAGAGTAGTTGTGTTATTACTCGACAATGTAGTAAATGCACCGGTGCTCGGAGTTGCATTACCAATTGGTGTTGAATTGATTGCAGTAGCACTTGTCAGACCTAATGTAGATGCACCAGCAGACATAGAACCAGTTACTGTTAAATTGCCTGTTACAGACGAATTTCCGGTGACAGATAAATTTCCAGATATGCTAGGATTATCCGACACAGCAAAAGTTAATGTGTCGCTGACTGTGGTAGCAGTGATTACCATGTTATTGCCGGCGGCAATAGTAATAGTATCTCCTGGTTGATCTGCTAGTACATGACTACCGCCACTCACTGAAAGATTGGCAATGCTGTTATTACCTAGGCTAGTACTTTGTAATGTAAATGACAGCGCAGTGGTCCCGATTACAATAGGATCGGGTGTGATTAATTTCCATCGTGTATCAGCGTAGGTTGTGCCTTCTGTTACTGTTAAAAAAGTACCAGCAGAAATATCGCCGTTATCATTAGCATCTGCGGCTCTAACCCAGGTACCGTTAGAACCAGTACCCGGTACTGTGACTTTATAAATTCCGTTTTGGCTACCAGTATTTTGTTGTGTAACTAATACACGATCTGATTTTTGTAGTGTAACATCATCTACTACTAAAGGTGCGCCCCCATTTAAAGAAACGTTAGTTACAGTCACAACTCTAACGCTCTGTTTAAAGTCGATGTCTAAAAGTTGGTGTGCGCGAGGTCTGGTTAATGACATATTATTTGATTACCGTTTTATTCAAGTATTTAGTAAAAAAATAGGGCCCGGAGGCCCTATTTGTACATCTAGTAAAAAGATTATAATCTTCCTACAACTACTTCAATAACACCCTCGCCGCCATCAAAATTCTCAAGTGCTTTACCAATAATAGTACCGATCTTTGGATCAGTAGTTGGACGAGCAAAGCCGTTACCACCGGAAACCAGCATGTCGCCTTTGCGAATCACGCCGCGTACTTTACATGGAACACGACCTGTTAGCGCCAATGCCACTACATGCTCACCCTCGCAGGTGCTGTTCATCAAGTGTGCTGGTGCTGTAGAAACTACACCTGCTACTCTACGTGTCTCATCTTCGGCTACTGTGACTTCAAAATCACCACCAAATTCTAAGACTGTGCCTGGTTCGTAGGCAGCGTCTGCAACATAGTTTTCTGCTAAGTCAGCGTACTGTGCTGATGTAGCAGTACCGTTAAATGTGCCGCCTGCATATACGTTGCCGCTGACACCAACACCACCTGTTACAATGATAGTACCTGTGGTTGTTGAAGAAGATGCAACACCGCCTACAGCACGTAAATTACCTAGATAACCAGTGTCATAAGTTGCGCTAGTAAAGTCTGTGGTATTACCGGGCTGTGTGCTAATACCGCTGAACAGTTTCCAATAACCGTCTGTAGCATCTTTAACAAAACCAGTATACTTAGTACCGCTGTCAGTGTACTCACCAACAAAGCCTAGATCATAAAGGTTACCTGAGTTACCTGTACCAGCAAAAATCGTTGGGCTTGTAACAGCCAGTGTTTCTGTTTCAACTGTGTTACCACCACCACCCAGTGTGATGTTACCCACAATGTTAACGTCACCACCAACGTTCAAGTTGCCTGTTAGACCAATACCACCTTGTACTCGTAGAGCACCTGTGCTTGTACTTGTAGATGTTGTTGATATATAAACTTCAACACCAGCAGGTGCACCTACTCGGTCCGTACCAATGATTCGGACCCGCTCATTACCTGCATCAAATCCGCCGGTAAAGAACACGATGTCGTTTTGACTGCCTGTTGAGTCTGTACCAACTAGTAAGTCACCTGTACCCGATGTAGTTGCCGGTGCTGACATAAAAATGTAACCGGTACCCGGGCCAGTAACTGTGAACGCCGGATCACTGTATGCTTCAGATGTGATACCCATGTCGATCCAACCACTATCATTGTCACCGTCGGAAGCATAACAGATAATGTCTGTACTGGCGCCATCGCCGTTACTTCTATTTTTCAGCGCAAACTGCACAAAGTCGTTGACGTTCTGTACAAACACACCCGACACATTGGTAAAGCCAACATAGCCTGTGTATAAACTGTCGTCGACAGTAAGATCACGTGCACCAACGCCCTGATAGACTGCTCCGTTGATCGCAACTAGGTTACCTTTGACCTGGAATCCGTCGTCCGAAATAAATCGACCTTGCTCGCGGGTGCTGTCAAAGCCGCCTGTAGCAAACACAATGTCGTTCTGTGATCCCGTACCGTCTGTACAGATAACTAGATTACCGCCAACAGTGGGGCTAACATCCGGACCACTCATAAAAATGTATCCGTCGCCGGCGTTGGTAATGCCAAACTCTGCGGCAGTAAATCCGCTGTTGGTCATACCTAAGTCGATCCAACCTGCATCGTTAGTGCCGTTATCTGCGTAAACGATCAAATCTGCTGATGCTGATTCACCGTCGCTGGTATTAACGATCGAAAACTGTAGAAAGTCGTCGACGTTGCCAGCAAACACTGCCTGTGCGTTGGTTAAGGCCGCACTTGACTCAAAGTTAACTGCTCGGTTACCGTCGTCTGAACTGTACAGAGTTGAACCAATTAATTTTACACCGCCTGTGCCGTTGGCCATTAAGTTAATAAAACCATCAGTATTGGTACTCATGATATCGTTACCAGAAATACTGATATTGCCTAGTGTAGTACCTGTGGTGCTGTCAATGACCAGTGCACCAGAGCCGCTGATGTGAATATTGCCTGGTGTGGTTAAATCACCTGTTGATGCTTGAATGTTTAGACCACCAACGTCTAAACCATTTTTTACCTTAAAATTTGCATTTGCCATAGTTCCATATCTCCCTTCTGGCTTCTAAATTAAATTGCTACGTAAGTAGCCTGAACTTTAACAAGGTTGCCTGAGGCAGCGCCTGTATAAGTTAGTTCTACATCACTGCCGTTGATTGCTACACTGATAGTGCCAAGGCTTGACCCACTAGTTGACACAACGCCATATTCAATCATTGTTGCAGTAGTACCATTATGTACAACTAATACTTCACTGGTTTCAAACACTGTACCACCGCTGTTAGCAACCTGTACTAGATACTTGGCCGAACGATACACTGTTTTATCAAATGTATCAATTACTGCACCACCGGTGCCTGCTGTAACAGCAGTTTGATCATAAGTTGTCTTAGTACCATTTAACAGATTAAAGAATGCTCCATCAGTTAGACTGTCGGAGTTAGAAAATTCTGCTAGGTCTAATTGGCCGGCTTGGAATCGAATCTTATAATCGCTAGCCGTACGTTCTGTTTCAACTGTTGTATAACCCTGTGTATCAGATAAGTTAACCACAGTACTCAATGTGGTTAGTTTTCTAACTTCGATTACGTCACCGCTTTCTGGTGCTTCTGTAAACGTCAATGTTGTGCCTGTAATACCGTAGGCTGTTGTTGGTACTTGTAGCACACCGTTGATAGCAACGAAACTAGCCGCAGTTGACGACTCTTCGTTGAGTGTAAACGCTACCGTAGACCCGTCACCGCTAAATGTTTGGCTAGTAACTACTGTAAAGTTAGTGGACAAGTTTTGCCAATCAGTACCGTCATAGACTTCAGCGCCGTTACTGGTAGTACTAAAACGGAACATACCAGTAGCCGGAGATCCGGGACGCTGTCCTTGTGTGCCCACCGGAATGATCATAGAGCTAGTGCCGTTTATATGTAGCATAGAACCGGCATTTGGTGTGTTTGTTCTAATACCAATATTGTCTGCACTGGCATCAACAAAGAATGTGTTAGCGTTAGTATCACCGGCAACACGGAAGTCGACTGCTTGACCTGAACCGTTAATTGTGATCTCGCTAGAGCCGCTAGTATTAGTAATATCGTTACCGTCAATTTTGACGTTGTCAATGATCACTACACCAGTACCATTGGCAGTAATATTGATGTTGCCGTTGGTATCAGTAGAGCTTAGGGTGTTGCCGTCTAAGCGTAGATTATCTGTGTTAAACTCACCTGTGACATTCTGTGTACCAGTTAAGTTTAATGTGTTAGTACCTGTGATAAATGCAAAGTTAGCATTGTCAACTAGTTCTTTGTTAGCACCAACAAATGCCACTCGTGTACTAGTCATCGATGTTACTTTGACATTGCCAAAACGTGCAGTTCCGTCTGTGCCAGAGAATACGTTAAGAGTAGTTTCAGTGACATCGTCTAAAAATGTAAACTCGCCGGTACTGTTGTCAAAACCTATAAAACCGTGCTTGTCCGAAGTATCGTAATGGTGGAAGAACACACCGCGATCGTAGCCATCGTTGGCAGTAAATGCACTTTCATTCGATGGGCCACCCAGATGGAATACAGGATCTTCAATACTGGATGCTATAACATCAAAACTAACAGTACTACCAGTAACATACAAGTTACCAGTGATATATGTGTCGTTAGACACAACTAATGCACCTGTACCATTAGTGTCAATATTAATATTACCGTTTGAATCAATAGAACTAATTGTGTTACCGTCAATATTGATGTTGTCAACGCTGAGGTCACCGGTTAAATCGACTGTGCCAGTGATCGTGTGTGTATCACCTGCATCGTTACCAATACCAACATTACCTTGGAAACTTGTATTTCCATTAACCTGTAAGTTTGCTGTGATTTCTACACTACCGTTGATCAAATGGCCGTCACCGGAGGCGTTACCCAGTGTTACGTTACCATCAACTTGTAGATCACCTTCTGTGATTAATGTAGTTTCAACACGAAGAATACCAGTACCATTTGGCGTTATGATTAGGTTACCGTTTGTATCTTGTGTAGAAATCGTGTTATTAGCAAGACGAATATTATCAGCATCTAACCGACTCATCTTAAGCGGTTGATAGTTTGTGATGTTAATGCTACCAGTACTAGTACCAACTTCACTGGTGCTGATCAACACAAACTCGTCAGTGGCTTCTGCATAGATAAACGCCACGTTTGTTGACGAGCCGCGTTCTAAGATTAAACCCATGTCGTTAGCATTCGCACCGCTAGCGGCTCTGTTTAAAACAATCAACGGATCTGACGCAACAGTATTTGTAGTGTCAACTGTAGTAGTTGCACCGTTAACTGTTAAGTTACCGGAAACTGTAAAGTTAGAGCCGTAAACTAAATCATTGGCTAGTTTACCGCCTTCGATAGTCAGATTGTCAATTTTAGCATTGGTAACTGCTAAATCGGTTATCTGATCTGTTTTAATTCTTGTTAACGCCATTTTTTTCTTCCTCGGTTAATGAACCTCATTTACTATATTTAACGCTTTTTGGAAATTTTACACTGGCATCAGAATGCGTGTCATGGTCAGCATATTAGTCGACCCTGCTGCCGCAACTGCTCTCAGTCTAAGATTTCCTAAAGCAATATACGCACTATAGGTTACCAGTGCGCTCGCCCCTGTTTTAATTAAATTACTTTCTAAAATCGTTGCATTAGTACCATCGTGGATAACATTTATCCTGCTCTGCTGATACTCACCTGCACCGTTATCCACTTGAATCAAGTAGTCTGCAGATCTAAAACTGGTTATTGACCATTGATCAATCACTGTCAAGTTTGTGTCTAGATTTTCATAGGTCACAGTTGCTAGTGCTGTAATTGTCTCACCTAAGGCTGTGAATGTTCTAACTTCAATCTTATAGCCACTAGGAGGTGCTTCAACTAATGTTAATGTTTGTCCTGCAACGCTGTAGGCTGTTCCGGGTTGTTGCACTACACCTTCTATACTGACAAATGTAGAGTTAGTAGTGGGGTAGCCCGGTAATTCAAAGTCAACAGTAGAACCGTCGCCTGTATAAATCGTGCTAAAGAATGTGTTAGCACTGCTGGACTGTGATAACTGTAACCAATCAGTACCGTTCCAACCTTCAAAATCGTTCGAGTCAGTGTTTAATCGAACAACACCGGGTACTAGAATTTCAACTGCCGGACGCTGTGCATCGCTACCGACTGGAATAACCATACCGGTTGTGCTGTCAACTACTAACGGAAAGTTAATTGCACCCGCGGTTTGAATACCTACATTACTGTTAATCCTAACAATACCAGTACCATTTGCTTCAATCTCGATATCGCCATTGCTGTTAATCGAGTCAATGTTATTATCATATATGGCGATATTGCCTAGGGTAGTAGTCGAACTGATAGTTAAGTTAGCGGCTTCTACGGTATCCGAAACGATAGTACCTAGCGTACCTGAATATACCCCTCCGGCTGCGGTAGCATCTTCATACCAATATAGTTTTTTATCGCTCGAGGCTTGGCCCAGGAAACCAATCTGATCGCTGCCGTCATAGTAGTGTAATGCGATACCACGATCTTTACCGTCGTCGGTCGTTAACACACTGCCATTGGCAGCAGTACCAATGTCAATTACGGTGTCAACAAAATAAGCATTAGTACCGTTTAAAAAAGTATTACCAGATACTGTTAAATTACCTGTAACAGTAACATCGGGAGACATGGAAACAATACCGTCGCCGTTAGCCTGTATGTAAACATTGCCATCAGTATCGATTGCTTCTAGTGTATTACTGCTTAGACGTAGATTGCCTAGGTTAGTTGTACCGCTAACGGTAAGATTGTTGGAAACTTTTGCGGAGCCAGTAACATCAAGTGCTACTGTGGGTGCAGAATTCTTAATACCAATTCGGCCGTTGGTAACATCTAAGTAAAGTAAATCGGTTTCAAATGCTAAGTCTACACCCTGACGTTCAAGGTTCGGCTTGAGCATTGGTCCGCTAATTCGACCAATGGCCATTATATCTCCTTTGAACCACAATACATGCCTGGTTCACCAGCGTATGTTCAGTATCACGCCCACTGCGCGATATTGTATTTATTTTTAAATCTTAAAACGGGAGATGTGACAGACTGTGTCGGAGTTGCACAAAGTTTTTATCTTCGTGTTTGCGTCTTTTTAATATGGCTTTTGCCTGCAATTTGTTAAACAAAGCCATTTGATCAAATGATAGATCTGCCATGGGATATTGACCGCGGTCTTTGACGAAACGTACAAACTCAAGTTCGTCATCGTTGAGCCAGACGCCGGCCTTAGGGTGTATATAAACTAACATTAATTAGATTGTGTCAAAACCGTGTAGAACAACAATGCGATGCCCGTTTGGCGGAGCACTGGTAAAACTGATGGTAGTTCCGCTGGCTGTGTAGTTAACACCGCCTTCCTGCCACACGTTTTGAATATAAACCAAGATAGTATTTTCGTCATCGACAGAAAAACTCATAGGGCTAAAATTAGTGCTAGATCCGTCGCCTGTAAATGTATCTTTAGTTATTGTTGCTTTACCTTCTGCACGAACAGTTTTCCAGGCGCTGTTTGCATAATACTCAAACTTGTCGTCATCTTCATTATAGCGGAACATGCCCTCAAACTCGTTACTGGGTCTTTCTGCAACTGTGCCTGTAGGCATACCCACTGCGGCAGTACTACCAAAGATGACCACGCGATCGTGATTAGTATTTGTGGATTTGTAGATTACATTTTCCACAGCGGCTTTGGTAGCAAGAAGATGTTGTTTAATTAGTTTCATTAGACTTCTACGTGACTGGCTGTTACTGTTACCTTACTTCCGGTGCTAGCAAGACCGCTGATAAAATCACCGTTGCCTAAAATTAACTTTTCCCATTCAAAAGTCAATGTATCACCTGCAGGTATGTTATAATCTTTAAGAATCAATCTATTATCTGCAATAGCCCCACCGCTTTCTACTACATGAAGACTCACTGTAATGTCTGCAGAATGTGTGTTACATAGGAATAAAGCAGTAACGGCAGTTTCTCCACTGCTGGTGTAGATAGTCGTATCCGACGTTCCAAGTTGTGTTGATGTTATCGCCATTAGAATATCAATCCAAATAATCTAGCTCTTTTTTTACTTATCAGTTCTTGTACACCGTTTGTGTTATTCTGTATATACAAGCCCGAACCGCTAGTAGTCGGTGCTTTAGCATATACCTTAGTGTAACCTGCTTCTGCTGTTGGATCTGCGACTACTGCAAACTTAGTAACTTTTTCTACCACAACTTCACCGGTACCGTTAGGATCTAAAGTAAGATCTGTATCAGTAGCAGTTGATATAGTAGCATCACTTAATGCAAAATCAAACAGATTAAAACTATTAGCCGAAAGTGTACCTTCTGCTACACTGTCAACTGTAAATGTAATAGTACCGTTACTACCTGTGTCGGTAATAATAATACTTGAATTTTCTTTGACAATACGATCATCATCAAAGGCTGCAAACTCTGAAGCAATATAGGCTTTAGTACTCTGTTGAGTAGGTATAGCAGTATCGCTGTCTGATGCAAAATCATCTTCATCAAGAATTTGATCAACAGTTACCACAGAACCTTCAAGGCTAAGCGTAGCACCTGTTAGTGTTCCAATAAAAACTTCTGCATCTGTACTACCTACCAAGAAAGTAAATCTTTCGTTGGCTTCGTCCCATACCATTTTGGCATTGTCTAATGAGCCTCGCTCGATTTCAACACCTGCATAGTTTAGTGTTACACCTGCTCCAGTTTCGCCTTGATTTATAATAATGGTATTATCATTGATAACTGTGTTAACAGATTCAACACTAGTTTGTGTACCTTGTACTGTTAAGTTACCTGGGACTAAAACTGTTGCGCCGTTCAGCGTGATAGTACCATTGGCACTAGCAGTATCAATGCTAGTGCCCATGGCATGCAGATTATAATCACCTGATATTTTTAAAGTACGTGACATAATCTTCTATCTGCTATTAAGCGTGGTCAATCTCAGCAATACCAGTGTCGTCAACACCATCAACTGAGGCTTGATCTGTATCAACCATCTCATAACCCCAACGATATGCATTACCGTCAGAACCAGTTACTAGATTCTTAGTTAATTTAGCAACCCACACGTCGCCTGCACTGTCAGGAGTACGTAAAACAATACCACACTCACCAGCGGCAGCAGGTAAACGTGGAACTAGAGTCAGTACTTCTTCCTTGCTGCCGGCGGCATTGGAAACTAGATATCTCTTAGAACCTTTTTGTTTAACGATGTGGCAGCCTGTAGTGATAGAAAGATCACCTGTGAAAAATGCGCGGACACGGATCTGTGCGCCTGCGCCTGCAACTGCACCAAAGTTACTTGATTTTAGTGGACGTCCCATTTTGTTTCTCCTTATAGTTTGGCGTTCTAGGCCTACGCGGTTGGGTTTCCGCATAAACTCTCTTCTGAGCGAACATTACTATTTATAAAAGTTCAGTCAAACAAAAAGGGCCTTTCGGCCCTTTTTGATCTTCCCATCCCGTTGGAAAGTGTTCTCTGATTAGGAGAACTTTAGGTTTGCTGATGTGATACCAACAAGTCCGAGGTAGTCAGCAGCGTTACCGAACGAACTTGCAGTATTTGTAAGTTCGATATAACCGTAACGTGTTAAGAAGCCAACTACTGGCTCGAATGTTGCTGGGTCAAGTACAACACCGCTTGACATCAATGGGATGTATGGGCAGTAGAACGCGGCAGCATCAGTCTCTGTTGGGCCTTTGTAACCAACAAGCACGGAAGTGTTGTCGGAAGCATAAGCGTCAACATAAACACGCATTGTGTTGTTTAAGGTACCAACGAACTTGGTGTTTGTTGGAGCCTCAAATGTGCCTTCTGTTGTACGAGCAAAAGCAGAAGTTGTTGCAGACTGGAGAATTGTTAGAGCGGTTGGGCTCACAACACACCAGTTACCAGCGCCACGACGTGTACGTGTAGCGATTAGGTTTGCTTGACGGTTGATTAGAACAGCCAGAGCAGCATGCTCATCACCAACGAATGTAGCAGTACCAGAAACAGCACTCTGGTCATAGCTCACACTTGGAGAACCTGGTAGAGCACGTAGGCTTGTTAGGATCTCTTGGTCGATCTCAGCAGTGATCTCTTGAGCCAAAGCGGCCATGATTTCTGCTTCGATGTCGATACCGTGCTGTGAACTTGCGTCCTGAGCGGCTTCAAATGTCCAACGTGCAGACAGTTTACGTGTCTTAGCCTCAACTGGCTGTTTCACGATCTGAATGCTAACACGCTTACCACCAGTACCTTCTAGGCTAGCAGTAGTTTGTGCTTTTGGAGCACTGCTGTCTTCGTTACCAGAGTAAGAAGCAGCGATCTTGAATGGGCTTAGAGCCTCTTCACCAGCGACAACACCAGCACCGCTAGATGTGTCAGCATAGCGAACACGTAGAGTGTGGATTTGACCAACTGGACCAGTCATTGGCTGAACACCAACAATTTCGTTAGCGATAACTGTTGGCATTACACGTCTGATCACTGGAAGGATCACACGGTTTAATGTTGCTACGTTACCAGCACCAGTGGCGCCAGCAGTTGCAGACTCTTTCAAGTACTGCTTTGTGTTTTCGAGCATGACACCCATTGTCGAACGCTTGTTGCCATCTAGGCCTTCTAGCAGAGCTTCGCGGGTTTCGCTCCATTTACTTTCGAGTAATTCACTCATTTTAGTTCCTCACGTAATTATTTAAGCCCTGCTAGTTTACGGATATCAATGATGTCCGCCGCAGGTTGTTCCATAGGCTGTTTATTGCCTGTAACCTCAACTGTACTTTCAGAAATTACAGTTTTGGTTTTACCCTTTGAAATTACTGGTAGATCATTATTCAATACAGCAGGTAGGTATTTTTCAAAACTTTCCTGAAGTTTTTCACTCTTAACTGTACGCAATAGATCTTCCATAATCGATGCTTGAGCCTTGTTTAGTGGCTTAAGCAAACCGCTCATGGTCTTTTCACGATCAACTGATTCTTTGATCATAATAATTTCTTTTTCTTTTGCCTCTGCGATTTGTGCCTGTTCTTGTGCCTTAAGTTGTGCTTGTTTTAATGCTTCTTCTTTTTCTTCAATTACAGCCTGGAGTACGTTGACTTCATTGCTTGATTTGAAGAAACTTGTTTTGTACTCATTAGCAAATGCTTCGAACAATCTCTTACCAAAGTCACTCTTACGAGCTTCTTCAAGATCTTGTTTCAATTGAGTAATTTCACCGGTAAGTTGTTTGCTTACCACGCTTTCCACTACTTTAGCGGAACGCTTAATGAATTGTTTCTTAAGTTCTTCCAATTGAACCTTAGCGTCTGCGGCTAACTTAACTCTTGCTTCTACTACAGCACGTTTGTCTTCTGCAAATTCAGCAACTTCTTTACCTAATTGCTTCATAACAAACTTCTCTAGTACTGCAAGACCAGCAGCCATTTGCTTACGCTCTTCGTGTAGTTCACCGACTTCTTTGGCTAATTGGCGGCTTACAAACTCGCGCATGACTTCAGCGTTACGTGTCATACTGTTTTTGTATGATACTTTCTCTGCGATCAGTGCTTGTTTGTCTGCTACTAACTCAGAAATTTCTTTTTCAAGACTTTCTGATACCATTTTGTCCATGGCTTCTACGAGTTGGTTCTTGTCGTGCTCATAACGCTGAGCAAACTCTTCGCGAAGACTAGTTTCAACTTCACTACGCACTTCTTGTAGTTTGTTGTCCCATGCTTCTTGGATTTGCTCTTTCGCACCTTCTGAAAGAACGCTACTATCCACCAGTTGTTTTAATGCGTCTAGCATGCGTTTCTCCTACATTTTTAAGTCACGAATGACTTTGATCAACTCTTTAGTAAGATACTTTTGTACCTTGCTGTCCTGACTAACCTCTGCTGCCATTTCAAGAAGTCTATGACCGTGTTTCATGTTCATAATGCCTTCGTAAATTGGCGTCGGATATGCATCTGGTGCAGATGGTTGAGCCACTACGTCCACTGTTAGAATTTCAAAATTTGAAACTCTGCCTGAGGATTCATTTACATCCCCTGCTCCCCTAGAACTAACACCTAACTTAACACCACTTTCTAACATGGTCTTAACAATGTTGCCCATTGGAGTTGGGATGATCTTTAACTTTCCGTAACCATTGTTACCTTCCATCCACATTTCAGTAATCATGTGGCTGACACGATCAAGATTAATCTTAAGATCGGACGGGTGATCAACCTCGCCAAGGACACTCCGGCCCTCTTTGATTTGTTTGTTGACCGCGTCTACTGCCCTTGAAATTTCGTACAGTGGATACACTCTTTCATTTGCATTACGCTGTTCGGCTTGAATACAAATGCCCTTGAGGTAAAGACTCTTGTTAGAGCCTTCACCCTCGGATTCTAGTGTGACCCCTGCTTGGTCGAAGGTCAATGTTTCACGTAATAGTTTCATTGGGTATTAATTACCTTCGATTGGGCTTTCGGCTCCGTCACCTTTGCCTACTTGTGCGCCACCGCTTTTATATGCTTCACCAACTTTACTCATACGTGGTTCTGTAGTTGCGTTCATGCTCTTAGGAGCCTTAACGTTCTTACTACCGTGATCGTGCTGGCCTTCGCTACCAGTAGCAGCCATATCTACGCCTTTAGCAGTAGGCATGGAACCACCTTTTTTAGCAACAGGGCTCTGAGCACCGTCGGATTTTACTTCGGCTGCACCACTTTTATATGGCTCGCCTACTTTTTCCTTATACTCACGTACAATGCTTTCTGCTGGCATTGCTTCTTCTTCACCGTCTTCCTCTTCTTCACCGGCTTCTTCACTTTCTTCGCCGCCTTCGATTTGAGCAAGAGCTGAATCTAATTCGTCTTGAAACTGTTGTAGCATGGCTTCGATATCATCTAGGCGCTCTTCGACGTCGGACTCTTCGCCGGCTTCTTCGTCGCCAGCCATAGCCATTTCTTCGTCGCCAGCCATAGTCATGTCGATTTCGGCTTCTTCGCCATCGTCTTCGGCTTCAACAGTAACTTCTTCTTCTTCGGTTTCAATCTCGTCGATCATAGAATCAACAGCGTTGCCACCTACTTTTTCCTGAACTTCTTGTTCAGCATCTTGTAGTAGGCTTTCGTAAATACTACGTGAACGCTCGACTACGATCTCATGGAACAGTTGTTCCGCTTTATCTGTTTCTTCATTGACAATTAAGTCAAGTAATTGTTCAAACTTGTTTGACATGTGAATAATCTCCTTGGCAAGGTTTAATTTTATTTACTACATATATAAAAAAACTGTGTATAATAGACGTTTTTTTATGTTTTTTTAACTTTTTAATAAATTTTCTAGATTTTCTAGACCATCATATTTAACATTTTTTAAATCTTCCCACCAGCCTAGTAGTTGTGTAGTGTTTGGCCCTCCTAGTTTAATGAATTCAATTTCGGATCTACTTTGAAATACTGTTAATAGTTGTCGGGCCCAATTACCATAAAAAGTAGCCGGCTTAGTGCCCGGTACATAGTGCGGCGTGTCTTTGTACATGTTATTAACACGGTCTCCTACTCCGATCATATCAAACCCGATTAGGAAAATACGATGAGGTAGATCGTTATCATTGTACAAAGATGTTGCTAATGCTACTGCGCTAGGTCCTGAACTCCACCCCTGAAAAGCCTGTTGTTTCATACTACCCGGCGATAGGCCCCAGAAAACAGGTAAGGGATTTACTCCTGTATGCTGTTTAAATTCGTCGTAAAATCGTTCTCTAACATAGACTCGATGCTTATCTGCATACCCATTTGCACAGATTTCTTTTAAAATAGGACGGTCTACAGCCACTAAAATGTCGGGGACAAAGTCTCTATATAGTGCATTACAACCTATAATAGTTCCATGCGGTCGTAATTTTGCCAGGTCAAAACCGCGGCGACTTTCTCCGTTACCGATAACAAAAATATTCATCTAGGGAAATTATAAACCAGGTGCTTGTTCAGGCTGACTGTACATAGATGCTATGAACTCATTTTGTAGTTTAGTTTCTACAGTTTTGAGTTCTTTCATTCTACGAAGTTTATTGATTTCGCGCAAAGTTAAACGACTCTTTCGAGTTGTTTCTGGTTTCATTAAACTCTGATCTTCGGCGTTATCGTAACGCTGTTCAGCAGTCTGTTGTAGTGCGGAATCAAAAAACTCATTTAGTAGCATAAAGTTATTTACCTTAAGTAGGTGTTCCG